>ENA-ORSS01002802-ORSS01002802.1-human-gut-metagenome-genome-assembly--contig:-NODE-2802-length-15101-cov-3.147016_pt1 | contig 15101 bp, 7 predicted proteins | sample MGYA00241899_ERZ509162 | MGnify/ENA primary metagenome ERZ509162 (study PRJEB26280, sample SAMEA2338641) | human gut metagenome | biome: human gut; feature: human-associated habitat; material: faeces... | reverse complement strand
TGATTTTTTGATAATTTCTTTTTCCTATTTCTTGTTGTGTTTCATCATGCGTTAATTGCTTTCCGTCAATAAATGCCAAAATTTCTTTATAGGTTTGAATGTCATGGCTCTTTTTGAATTTTTCAATCTTACTTGCCGTATAGAGCGTTATTGCAAACAAGCATAACCAAATAATAATTCCTATATTTGCAATCGGATAGGCCATTGCGCCATGTGCCTTCAGATTACCCTCTGTGCACTTGGGTTAATGTCTTTCCGCCAGCCACGTGGCCGCATGATTGCCAACCTATGAAGCGCTTGTGCGGCCGGTGGGTAAGTATCACGGTTTAAATTAAGGAAAAGGTTATGAAGAAAAGAATCCAGTTCAGTCTCGTTTACCGCGACATGTGGCAATCTTCCGGAAAGTTCCAGCCACGCAAGGACCAGTTGGAGCGCATCGCTCCAGTCATAATTGACATGGGCTGCTTTGCCCGTGTGGAGACCAACGGCGGTGCATTTGAGCAAGTCAACCTGCTTGCCGGTGAGAACCCTAATGCAGCCGTGAGAGCATTTTGCAAGCCATTCAATGAAGTCGGCATCAAGACCCACATGCTTGACCGCGGCCTCAATGCCCTGAGAATGTATCCTGTGCCCGACGACGTGCGCCGTCTGATGTACCGGGTGAAGCATGCCCAGGGTGTCGACATACCCCGAATATTCTGCGGTCTCAACGATGTGCGCAACATCATACCGAGCATCAAGTGGGCAGCCGAGGCCGGCATGACCCCCCAGGGCACGCTCTGCATCACCACATCGCCCATACATACGGTTGAATACTACAGCAACATAGCCGACCAGCTGATAGAGGCCGGCGCCCCCGAGATATGCCTTAAGGACATGGCCGGAATAGGTCAGCCAGCCATGCTGGGCGCCCTGACCAAGGCTATCAAGACAAAGCACCCCGACATAATCATACAGTACCACGGCCATTCGGGCCCCGGCCTGTCCATGGCCTCGATACTTGAGGTGTGCAACAACGGTGCCGACATCATCGACACGGCCATCGAGCCGCTCAGCTGGGGCAAGGTTCACCCGGACATCATATCTGTGCAGAGCATGCTAAAGAACGAAGGTTTCGACGTTCCAGAGATTAACATGAACGCATACATGCAGGCCCGCTCGCTCACACAGGAGTTCATCGACGAGTGGTTGGGCTATTTCATCAACCCGGCCAACAAACACATGTCTTCGTTGTTGCTCGGTTGCGGACTGCCCGGCGGCATGATGGGCTCGATGATGGCCGACATGGGTGGCATACGCAACGTCATCAACGGCATATTGCGCGGAAAAGGCGAGAAAGAGCTGAGCATGGACGACATGCTGGTCAAGTTGTTCGACGAGGTGGCCTATGTATGGCCTCGCGTTGGTTACCCGCCACTGGTCACGCCGTTCTCGCAGTATGTAAAGAACATCGCCCTGATGAACCTGCTCACCCTGACCCAGGGCAAGGGCCGCTTCGTGATGATGGACGACTCAATGTGGGGCATGATACTCGGCAAGAGCGGCAAGGTGCCCGGAACCATCGACCCGGAGCTCATCGCCCTGGCCGAGAAGCAAGGCCGCAAGTTTACAGACGACGACCCGCACACGCTGCTGCCCGACGCCCTCGACGGCTTCCGCGAAGAGATGCAGAAGAACGGGTGGGAGGCAGGACCCGACGACGAAGAGCTCTTCGAACTGGCCATGCACCCCGAGCAGTACCGCAACTACAAGAGCGGACAGGCCAAGAAAAACTTCCTTGCCGACCTGCAGAAGGCCAAGGACGCGCGCCTCGGCTCACAGCTGACGCCCGAGCAACTGGCTGCCCTGAAGCATGCCAAGGCCGATGCCATAGTGGCCCCGTTGGGCGGACACCTGTATTACGAGTTTGGCGGCGCCAGCGAGTGCGCTCCTTGCCTCGAGCCGTTCATCGGGCAGCACTACAAGGAGGGCGACACCTTCTGTTACATCCAGGCCAAGTGGGGCGAGATTGTGCCGGTGCCATCCGACCTCGGCGGCAAGCTGGTTGAGGTAACCGCACGCCAGGGAGCCAACGTTCGCCGTGGCGACATACTCGGCTGGATAGAGCGCGACAAGGATTAACGCCCGGCTGTGGCCGGCGCAATGAAGTCGGGAACCGTGCCTTGGGGTGTGTGGCTGCAGCCGGCCATGTGGCTGCCGTGCGGCGTCGGGCCGCATGATGCCACACTGCGCGGGGCGGTTCCCGGCTGCCGTCTTTGCCCGGCTGCCGCGATATAGTCTGCCAACGGCTGCTACCAGGAGCTGCAGGCTGCAGTTAACAGTTGACAAAAACCAACATACAGCAATCATATCAGTTATGCAATCACAATTTGTGACAGACATCATAAACAAGTGTTATCCCGAAGACAACGAGTTGCGCAGGCTGTTGTTGAGGCACAGCCGCGACGTTGCCGACCGCGCCTTGGCCATAGTGAAGAAGCACCCCGAGCTGGGTCTCGACGCCCAGTTTGTTGAAGACTGCGCCATGCTTCACGACATTGGCATCTTCATGACCGACGCCCCGAGCATCCACTGCCACGGAACGGAGCCTTACATACGCCACGGCATTTGCGGGGCAGCCATAGTAAGGGCAGAGGGATGGCCCGACTACGCCAGCGTGTGCGAGCGCCACACCGGGGCAGGCATAAGCCGTAGGCAGGTAGAGGAGCAGCGATTGCCGCTCCCGCCACAAGACTATCTGCCGCTGACGCTTACGGAACAGGTGGTTTGTTATGCCGACAAGTTCTTCTCAAAGTCGCACCCCGACCGTGTGCGCACTGTCGAGCAGGCAGCCAAGAGTCTGTCGAAGTTTGGTGACGAAGGCTTGGGGCGGTTTATGCGATGGGCCTCGATGTTTGAGTGACGGGGGCTTGTTTCAGCCCCCACTGGCGGCCCTTGCCTTCCGCTTGCCTCCCGTTGCGGTAGGCGGAGTTGACAGTCAAGGGCCTCGCCAGGCTGCCATCCCACGTTGAGCAAGGCCATACGGTTGTGATGGCCTTGCCCGTTTATAGCCCGCGTGCAGCCGCAGGCCAATGCCATTTATGCCATCCTGCCTGCTGCCGTGCCTCCCGCCAGCCACCATCCCATAGCCTGTCTCTTGCCGGCAACCATGCCTTGCGTTGGCCCGTTGCTCCTTGGGCCGCATGGGCGGCCAATCACGGCGGCAACACAATGCAATTGTTGCGGGAACAGGCAAACCGCTCTGTTGCGCTGTTTTTCCGGCATCTTAACTCCACCCGGCAAGCGCTTTCACCTACGACTTTACTTTCAGTCTTTCTGCATCAGTGCCGTCGGTTTTCAATATGTGCCGTTTGACATTGCAATATGGCCCGTTTTGCACCACCGAACGGGCCGTTTTGCAAGGCCATACGGCCCGTCTTGCGCCCAGGCTCGGTTGGCGGCCCTGCCACGGGCCGCCCCGGTGGTCTGCCGTCACGCAGCCCGCTTGCCATCAAGGCGGTAGCGTGGCGCAATGATGTGGCTGTGCCATTTCCAGAATTGCGGCCCGGAAACCTCCCCAAAGCCATTGTTCCCCCACAGCGTCAGCATGGCCGCCTGGTGAATGTGATTGCATTTTGCCAAGCCGCCAAATAGCTCCCGTCCCCTTGCCGGCAACCGGCGTGCCGTCTGTGCCCATCGGCTGCCGTGGCCAATGCCCTCGTGGCTGCCGCCCGCGGGCCGTGGCGCAGCACGGCGTTGGGCTAAGTCAAAACCGCAGGCTCATTAACGTTAAATATTTGAAAGCAATGTGTTATTCGCCATTTTATAATTAATTTTGCAGCCGTGAGAAAAAAGACATTGATATTTTTGATGCTTTTCGCCTTCATTTTTGTGATGGCGGGGGTGCCGCTTGCCCCGATGGGCAGGTCGGTTCAGGCCGTGTCGGCCCCCGATTCAGGCAGCAAGGCAGGCGACTCACTTGTGCTCAGGCATGTGGCCCCTGTGTCGCTTTACGACAAGGGCGCCCTGGCATCGCTGCAGGGCGTTTCAGCCAGAATACCCACGGCCCTCGGCAGTGACGCCGCCGCCCAGGGCCCCGACACAACAAAGATGGACTCGCTGCAACTGGCCATATACCATCATAACAAGGCTATCGACGACTCACTGGCTTTCGATAGCCTTAACCGTCAGAAGAAAAACGGCATCGACGCCCCTGTTGTCTACTCGGCCGAAGACTCACTGATATACGAAGGCGCCACGGGCCTGGCCTATCTCTTTGGCGATTCTCACGTGAAATATGAGAACATGGACCTCACGAGCGAGAAGGTATACATGTCGATGGACAGCAGTCTGGTGCATGCCACCGGCGCACGCGATTCGTCGGGTGCCATGTTCGGCACCCCGGTGTTTGTCATGGGCAGCGACACCTACGAGAGCGACACCATGGCTTTTAACTTCAAGACAAAGAAAGGACTCATCAACGAGGTGTATACAGCCCAGCAAGACGGATTCCTTACCAGCGAGCTGTCGAAGCGGGCATCGTCGGGCGAGCTCTTCCTGCAGCACGGCCGCTATACCACCTGCGACCAGCCACACCCCGACTTCTACATAGCCCTGTCGAGGGCAAAGGTGCGCCCGGGCAAAGACGTGGTGTTCGGCCCGGCATACCTTGTCATCGCCGACGTGCCGCTGCCGCTTGCCGTGCCCTACGGCTTCTTCCCGTTCACCAAGAGCTACTCAAGCGGATTCATCATGCCTACCTATGGCGACGAAACCGAGCGTGGCTTCTATCTGCGCGACGGAGGCTATTACTTTGCCATCAGCGACAAGATGGACCTCAAGTTGCTTGGCGAAATATACACCAAGGGCTCGTGGGGACTGTCGGTAGCCTCCAACTACCGCAAGCGCTACCGCTACAGCGGCAGCTTCTACGCCAGCTACCAGAACACAATCAACGGCGAGAAGAACATGCCCGACTACTCAAAGCAGACGAGCTTCAAGATACAGTGGAGCCACCGCCAGGACGCCAAGGCCAACCCCTTCCGCACGCTGTCGGCAAGTGTCAACTTCGCCACGAGCAGCTACGAGCGCAACAACCTGACCAGCATGTACAACCCGCAGAGCTACACGCAGAGCACGCGTACCTCGTCGGTCAGCATGACAAACACATTCTCAAACATCGGGCTGACGCTGAGCACCACCATGAACCTCAACCAGCGTATGCAAGACTCAACCATCTCGCTCACGTTGCCCGACCTGAACATCTCGCTGAGCCGCATATACCCATTCAAGAGAAAGAAGATGGCAGGCAAGGAACGGTGGTACGAGAAGATATCGCTGAGCTACACCGGACAGCTGAGCAACTCTATAACGACAAAGGAAAACAGGCTGCTGCACTCCAGCCTTACGCGCGACTGGCGCAACGGCATGCAGCACAACATACCCATCAGTGCCAATTTCACGCTCTTCGACTATCTGAACATCAATCCGCAGTTTACGTTCACCGACCGCATGTACACCAACAAGATAATGCGTTCGTGGGACACGGAGAACCAGCGTGAGGTGACCGACACCATCGACGGATTCTACAACCTGTACAACTGGCGCCTCAGCGTGTCGGCATCTACCAAGCTCTACGGCATGTATGTGCCTTGGCGCAAGCTCTTCGGCGACAAGATTGTGGCCATCCGCCACGTGTTCACGCCGCAGGTAAGCTTCAACTATGCGCCCGACTTCGGCGCAAGCCGTTACGGCTACTATGAGACTTACCAGCGCACCGACGCCGACGGCAACGTGTCGCTGGTGGAATACTCGCCGTATTCCAACGGGCTCTTCGGAGTGCCGGGCAGGGGCAAGACGGGAAGCATATCGGTAGACATATCAAACAACATTGAGATGAAGCTGCGCTCCGACGACGATTCAACCGGGTATAAGAAGGTGAGCATCATCGACGAGCTTGGGGCGAGCATGTCGTACAACATGGCTACCGACATCAGGCCGTGGAGCGACCTGAACACCCGGCTGCGCCTGAAGCTGACAAAGAACTACACCTTCAACCTCAACGCCACCTTTGCCACATACGCCTACGAGCTCGACGAGAACGGCAACCCGCGCGTGAGCGACCACGTGACGCGCTACAGCCAGGGCAAGTTCGGACGCTTCCAGGGCATGTCGCAAAACATATCCTATACACTCGACAACAACAAGGTGATGAACTTCATCAAGTGGCTCAAGGGAGAGAAGGTGAAGAAAGACGACGATGAAGACAAGCCCGCCGAGGAGGAAGAAGACTATCTCGACCCTGAGACCAACGAGGACAAGACCCTGCAGGAGGGGCAGAGGGGGGCAAAGAAGAAAGATGCCGGCAAGGCCGAGACCGATGAGGACGGCTACATGAAGTTCAGCATACCGTGGTCGCTTAGCTTCGGCTATGGCATATCCATGCGCGAAGACGTGGGCGGCAACTTCAATTACGACAAGATGCGCTATCCCTACGCGTTCACCCAGACCCTGAACTTCAGCGGCAACATACGCCTCAGCGACGGATGGAACATCAGCTTCTCGTCTGGTTACGACTTTGAGAACAAGAAAATATCCATGACCACGGCATCACTCGGCCGCGACCTGCATTGCTTCAACATGTCGTGTTCGGTTGTATTGTCGCCATACACAAGCTATAACTTCTCGTTCCGCTGCAACGCAGCCACGCTAACCGACGTGCTCAAGTACGACAAGCGCAGCAGCTACAGCAATGCCGTGCAGTGGTATTGACACTACCGGAAGGGGTGTCCCTATAATTACAATTTGCCGTTATGTCCGAATTAGATCCGCTGATAAAGGACCTTGCGCTCATTCTCGTCGTGGCAGGCATCGTGACGCTGGTCTTCAAGCGACTCAAGCAGCCGTTGGTTTTGGGTTACATCATGGCTGGCTTTGTGGTCAGTCCGCAGTTTCCTTATACAATATCTGTTGTCGACATTGACAACGTTAGGGCATGGGCCGACATCGGGGTGATATTCCTGTTGTTTGCGCTCGGCCTCGATTTCTCGTTCAAGAAGATTCTGAAGATGGGCATGGCCCCCGTCATCGCAGCCTGCACAATCATATTCTGCATGATGGTGTCGGGCATGACCGTTGGCAAAATGTTTGGCTGGACACACATGGACTGCATTTTCCTCGGCGGAATGCTGGCCATGAGCTCTACCACCATCATCTACAAGGCATTCGATGACATGGGCTTGCGACAGCAGCGTTTCACCGGGCTGGTGATGAGTGTGCTCATTCTCGAGGATGTGCTGGCCATAGTGCTCATGGTCATGCTGTCTGCCCTGGCCCATGGCAGCAGCCCCGACGGCGGCGAGATGATAGGCATAGTGGTGCGCATACTGTTCTTCCTTGTGCTGTGGTTCGTGGTCGGCATCTTCCTCATACCAATGTTCCTGAGGCGCATGAGGGGCGTCATCAACGACGAGACGCTGCTTGTGGTGGCCTTGGGCTTGTGCTTCCTCATGGCAGTGGTGTCGGCCGAGGTGGGCTTCAGCAGCGCTTTCGGTGCGTTTGTCATGGGCAGCATACTTGCCGAGACGATAGAGGCTGAGAAGATAATAAGGGTGGTAGAGCCCGTCAAGAACCTGTTTGGGGCCATATTCTTCGTGTCGGTGGGCATGCTGGTCGAGCCGAGCGTCATTGCCGAATATGCGGTGCCTATAGTGGTGTTGGTGCTTGCCATACTCATGGGGCAGGCCGTGTTTGGCTCTTTTGGCTATCTCATAAGCGGCCAGCCGCTGAAGACGGCCATGAAATGCGGTTTCTCGATGGCACAGATAGGTGAGTTTGCATTCATCATCGCCTCGCTTGGCCTGTCGCTCGGCGTCATAGGCAAGTTTCTCTATCCCGTCGTTGTGGCCGTGTCGGTGATAACCACATTCCTCACGCCATACATGATACGTTTTGCCACGCCTTGCTACACGCTGATGGAGCGCCGTTTGCCGCCGCGGGTCATTGCCACGCTCAACGGCATCACGCTGAGCCGCCCGTCTACGTCGGCCGCAAAGAGCAAGTGGAAGAGCCTGCTCACCCAGATGGCAACCAACACGTTGGTATACTCCATACTGTCTTTTGCCGTGATATTCCTAATGTTCACGTTCTTCCTGCCGTTTGTCCGCCATTTGCTTGTAGGATGGCACTGGACGGCAAACTTCATCTGCGGGGCAATCACGGTGATGGTCATGTCGCCATTCTTGCGTGCCATGGTAATGAAGAAAAACCACAGCCGCGAGTTTAAGGCGTTGTGGGCCGAGAGCCGCAAAAACCATCTGCCGCTCATATTCACCGTTATTGTACGCGTGGCCGTGGCCTGCTCGTTCGTGTTCTACGTTTGCAATTATCTCAGCCGGTTTACCAATGCGCTTATGATAACCATTGCCTTGGCGGTGGTTGTGCTTATGGTGCTTTCGCGGGGGCTTAAGATGGAGAGCATCAGGATGGAGCGTATGTTTGTGCATAACCTGCGTTCGCGTGACATCGAGGCCCAGGTGCGCGGCCGCAAGCGCCCGCTTTACGAGGGACATCTGCTCGACCGCGATGTCCACATGGCCGATTTGGACATTCCTGCCGCATCGACGTGGGCAGGCAAGTCACTGCGTGAGCTTGAGTTGCGCAACCGGTTCGGGGTTCATGTGAGCAGCATACTCAGGGCAAATAGGAGGCTGAACATACCCGATGGCCATTCGGTGGTTTTCCCCGGCGACCGCTTGCAGGTGATAGGCAGCGACGAGCAGCTGTCGGCCTTGGCTAAGGCAATGAGGCAGGAGGTCTATGGCGACGACGCCGACATGGAGAAACGAGAGACCAAGTTGAGGCAGATGGTGGTCACGGCCGGCAGCCCATTGCTCGGAAAGACATTGCGCGAGAGTGGCATACGCGATGTCTACGGATGCCTGGTGGTGGGCATCGAGGAAGGCAAGGAAAACCTTTCGCAGCCCGATCCGTCGCGGACTTTCGCCCTGGGCGACGTCGTATGGATAGTAGGCGAGGACGATGCGCTCGCCAGGCTCATGCACAACGATGGGTGAGCGTACACGCAGCATATAAAAGAGGCAGAGCCACGGCTCTGCCTCTTTTATATGCTGCGCCTTGCGCCCCTTGTGTTTGCGTTGTCCACAGGCCAACGCATGGGGTACGGCTGCTGTTTTATTTCACGACCTTAGTCGTCTTGTTGCCTTGCTTTACTATGTAAATGCCGCGTCCCAGGCCTTCGGTGGTGTTGCCCATGTATACTCCGTTTACATCGTATACAGTGGTCGTTTCATCCTTTACGGCTTGTGCGCTTTGTATGCCGGAGGATATGCTGATTTCTGCCTTAGTGAATTCGCTTGCCGTCCAGTCGTTCTTCACTGTCTGCACACCTACCTCATAGTCGCCGTCGGGCACAGAGATGGTGTAAGCCATCTCGGCCGGATTGTCGCTGCGCAGCAGTGCCTGCAGGCTGTGGAACACTTTCAGCTTGCCTGTCACGGGGTCGGCGGGAATGATCATCGACATTGCGCCGGTGGCCTTGTTCTTAACATATACGTTGTAGGCGTTGCCCAGTTCAAACTCGTCGCCGACGAACCTCACTGTCAGCTTGCCGTTTTCTGTCGACTCGGCTTTTACATCTGTCGGTGCGACGGGAGCCTGTATGTTGTCGGTGCACAATCCGTCGTAGTACTCGTAAGCAGTGCTGTTCGAGCCGGCTATGCTGAATCCGTAGCCATCGCCGATGAGGTCGATGGCACCGTCGCCGTTGAGGTCGGCAACCTCATAGGCTCCTCCGTCAAAATGGCGCAGCGTCTGTTGGAGTGAGAACGTGCCGTCGGGGTTCTGGAACTGTATTCGTGTGCCCCACTGCTTGTTGTCTACGTTGGTCCATCCACCGTCGATGATGTCGACAAGCCCGTCGTGGTTGATGTCAACAAGGCGGAGAGTCGACTCGGCCGAGCCGTAAATGCCGTTGCCTGCATCGACAGAGCTGAGTGTGAAGTTGAAGTCGCCGTCGCAATTGTTTAGGAATATGTCGCCGCGCTTGGGGCTGTTGGGTGTCGGGTCGGTGCCGAACGAAACGATGTCGAGCCATCCGTCGTTGTTCACGTCGGCCAATGCGAGGTCGCTCTCGTATACTGGCACGAACGCCTTGCCTTTCAGGTCGAGCTCCTGGAACGTGCCGTCACCGTTGTTCTTGTAAATGTAGAAGCAAGGGCCGTCGTTAGAGTAGCCGCTGGCCACTATGTCGAGCCAGCCGTCATTGTTGAGTTCGCCCATGATGGTGGCACCGTGCGACATTGGCTTTGCTATCATCGTAGGCTTCATGGTGTCTGATTCCACGTCGGCCTCAAACAGGTCTGTGGGCATTGGGTTCTGCTCGTAGGGTATGGGGTTGAACACATGCTGCTCTGTGAAAGTGCCGTCGCCGTTGTTCTTGTAGAGTGCCAGCAGGCGTTTGTATTGCATCACCCGTCCGTCATCGCCATCCTCGGCCCAGCGCTTCATGCACTGAATCAATATGTCTGTATAGCCGTCGTTATTGTAGTCGCCGAACGACAGTGACGAGTTGTTCATGCTCGGCAGGTTCTTCTCGTTGTCGCCGGTGGGGAACGTGCTTATGTCGGCGAACGTGAACTTTCCGCCTTCGTTTTTCATCAGGTAGGTGTAAAAGCCCTTCTGGTCGCCAACATTCTCGGCCGGCTCAAATCCCATCTCGTTTTTGCCGGTGAGGTAGAGGTCGAGCAGCCCGTCGTTGTTGAAGTCAAGCCAGCGCCCGTAGTTGAATGTCGAAGGCGGCAGGCCGAGCAACGACGAATAGTCGCCCTCGGGCGATCTTGCGCCGATATACCTGGACCATGTCCACTTGCCCGGAGCGGTGCTTTGGTAAAGGTAGCCACTGGTGAGCCAGTTGAGGTCGAGCTTCTCTTTTGTCTCGGGGTCTTCCCATGCCCATTTTGAATCGGCGCCCTCAAATCCTTGGCCACCGTAATAGAAGTCGGGCGTGCCGTCGTTGTTGACGTCGCCTATGATTGGCGTGCTACGGTGAACAGGTGACAGTTCGGCCGACTTCTCTTCGTTCAGCTGGAATACCTGCGCTTGGGCAGACGCTGTTGCCCCGAGCGCCATTGCTATAAGCAATGAGTTTGTCAATGTAGAATGTTTCATAACAATGCTGTTTTATGTTACAATTATTTATACGTTTCAGGTAGTGTACGTTTGGGTTTCTGCTGCAAAGCTATCAAATAAAAGATATATTTGCCGCAACTATTGTTGCGAAAGATGCAAAGGATGTGTCTAAATTCCGATAAAACATATTTGGTAAGACAAATTTTATATTTCGGGGCTGTTTTTCGGCAATTTGAAGTTGCTGCCGTCTGCCAGCGGTTATGATTTGTGTTGTGGCTGATTCAAGTGTTTGTGGTATGGTGGGGCAGTGGGCAGGCCAGTTACGCGGCCTATGCATTGTCCCTTGGATTGCCCGCAATCATTCGGGCCATATACCTTTGCGCCTTCATAGCGGCTGGCGCCGCAGCGGCGATGCAGGTATATGGCCCGGTCGTTAAGTGAGCAATGAGGGCGGATGTGGTCCGTTGCCGTCAGCGTAAGTTGGGGTGTCTGCCTATCTTGCAAACCACGCCGATATGTCCAAAAGCCTTTGTTTCATGGCCTCGCTGTTGGCATGTTTGGCCGCAACCTTCTCTGCCATTAGTGCAGGGTGGTCATGGCGGTGGTGAGAAATGCGAAGTAGGTCGAAAAACCTGTTGCCTTCGAAGCATGTCTCGGCAGCCATCTCATTGAGTATGGCCTTTTCAACAAAGTCGGTAGTGTCGGCATCTGCCGGAATTACGTATTGCTCCCTGTCCCATACGATGCCAAGGCCAAGACCCCTTGCCGCCGTGCCGATGTTCTGGTCGTATTGTGCGGCTTGGAAATTGATGTATGCCGGATAGCGTTTAACCTCGTTTGAGTCTACCCTGTGCTGTATGGTGTCATACATATTTTTGTTCAGTCCGTACTTGAGAACGGCGAAAGCTGTTGTGGGATAGCCGGCGCGATTGATGGCTTCGGCATATCTAAGGTATATGGTTGACGGGCGCACCATGGCTAGCGACAGCAGGGGGCGTTGTTCGAGCGCGTCGGTGACCGTTCCGCTAAGGTTGTTGTAGAACTTTGTGATTACCATTTCTTGTGGGTTGGCAGCCGGCAGCTGGGCCAGGTCGGCATGCCCGAAGGCATCGGCCGCCAGTGCCCCTGAGGCCATTTCGGCCGCCCCTCGCAAGTCGCCGTTGAAGTAGCGCGATATAGCCTGCCCATTGTCGGTGTGGAAATGCGTCCTCGACATCATCCATTCAGTAAACTGAGCTGCAGGCAACAGGCTTGGTTTATCGCTGTATGTGAGCTTGCGCATCTGGCTGTGTGTGGCACGAAGGTCGGAGTTGAATATCTGTCGGGTGACAACATCGTTTTTGTAGGCCTGCATATTGCCCGTCTGCAAGTTCTGCCTTGTGGCCGACTCCCACGTGTTGGCGTATGTTCTGCTTACCACGATGTTGCGGCTCGCAATGAGGCTGTAATAAGCCTCGGCGGCTTTGTCGTACATATTATTATAAAGGTATAAGTCGCCGAGTAGCATCTTTGTCGGGTAAAACAGTTCTGTAGACGTCCAGTTGTCTATCGTTCCGTAGTCGAGCGGTCGTGCATCGGCTATGGGGCTTATGTCGGCAATGAGTTTCTGTGACAGTTCGTCGATGCCGATGTTTGCGTCAGCCGGAACCATGCTGCCAATCGAAGTCAAAGGCATTGTGAAATAATTTACCCTTCCGAAGATCAGTGCCATCTGCCAGTAAGTGTAAGCTCTGAGCGTCTTAACCTGTGCGTACTCCGGCATCATCACTTTGTTCTGGCCTTCAGTGATGCTGGTGTCCATGCGTGCAATGATATAATTGCAATTGTTTATTATGGAATAAAAGTCGCGGGCAATGGCATAACTGTTGTCTGCCGCAAAGCTGATGTCGTTTATTTCTTTCAGGTCGGTCGATGCATATTCGCGGTCGACAGTCATCAGGTCGCCACGCAACTCGCCCATGATTAATATCCTGTCGGCCACTTGCTGCAACTGAGCCAAAACCCCAATGACAGAGTAAATGGAGTCGTTAGGGTTGTTCAGTTCGTGCTGGTCGTCGTAAGCAATACGGCCGGATTCAGTGTCCATTATGTCCTCGCAGGCTGTGGCACAGCAGATGAGGAATATGCCGCATATTACGTTTATTATCTTTTTCATATCGTTTGCTACGTTAAAGGTTAAGTTTTATTCCGAGGTTATACGTGCGGGTCTGTGGCATGAGGCCGGTGTCAATACCCAGGCAAAGAGCTTGCGACCCATAGAAGAACTCGGGATCGGTGCCCAGGTATTTGGTCATTGTGAAGACGTTGGTTACAGATGCCCACACCTGGACGCCTTGGATAAACCTTGGCTTTACTGGCAGGCTGTAGCTTAGGCTTACCTGCTTCAGCTTGAGGTATGACGCATCTTCTATCCAACGGTCGCTGAACCTGCTGTTGCCCATAGGGTCGCCATAGGTGGCCCGTGGAATGTCGGTGGCTTGTCCGTCGCCCGTCCATCGGCGAAGCATGGCTTCACTCTGGTTGTTCAGCGAGCTGCCGTTCTCCATCTGCTGTCGCATGGCGTTGAAAGCGTCGTTGCCCAGCGAATATGTGAATATCGCATCTAAAGAAAGGCGTTTCCAATTGACGTTGAAACCAAACGCGCCATATATGTCGGGGTTGGGGTCGCCGATGATGGTCATGTCATGTTCGTCAATGATGCCGTCGACTTTGATGTCGGCAAAATGCATGTCTCCGGCACCGAATCTCAAGTTGCGTCCGGTATTGTCGACAACAGACAAGTTAGCTTTGCTTGCATCTTCCATGTCAGTAAATACGCCTTCAGACTTGTATCCGTAGAACACACCAAGCGGGTTGCCTTCGGCAGTGAGCATGTTAGCGCCCATGACATTTGTTATGAAGTTGCCGTCGGTCAACCGTTCCACCTCATTCTTATAGTGTCCCATGGTCACATTGGCGTTTAGCTGCCAGTCCTTGGTTTCTACGATCCTGCCGCCAACGCATACTTCAAAGCCGCGGTTTCTCATGCTTCCGTCGTTGGTCCAATAGTTTTGCAGGCCATATTCCTCGCGGAGCTGTTTGCGCACGAGCAGGTCTTTGGTGGTGGAGTCGAAGTAGTCGGCGCGTACAGACAGGCGGTTGTTGAGCAGGAGCATGTCGATTCCGACGGTAAACGTGCCAGTGTGCTCCCATTTCAACTTGTCGTTGCCGATGTTGCTAAGTGCCAAGCCTTTGGCCAGTCCGGCATAGCTTATGGCTTCAAAGTAGGTGCGGGTGGCCGCTGAAGGCAGGTCGTCGTTGCCTGTGATTTCATATCCTGCATGTAGCTTCAGGAAATTGATGTCTTTCACCTTGCGCATGAACTTCTCGTTGGTTACCACCCATGCTGCATTGAACGACGGGAATACGCCCCATGCCACACCTCCGATGTTAAGTCCGCTGCCTGATTTGCGGCCAAATCGACTGTTGGTTTCCATGGCTGTCTGTACGCCGGCAAAATAACGGTTCTTCCAGTCGAAGTCGGCTTGTGCGTACCACGCCATGTCACGCCAGTCTTCGTTGACACCATCGATTGTGCGAAGGTTGGCATTGGTTACCGACAGGCTGCGCAAATTGTCGCTGCCTGTGTTGTAGCCTTGCCCGTAATCACTCTCAAACGTGTTGTTGATGAATCTGTAGCCGCCGGTTATCTTGAGGTTTGAAGTATTCGACTTGATGGCATTCCAGTCTGCATGAATGTCTACAGTCAGGGTCGAGTGGCGAGTCATCAGTGAGGCTATGCTGTTGTCTCCTTGGGCATACCAGTCTCCTTGTGCGTTGACAAGCTGTATGGCAGGCAGTCCGAAGTCGGGTGTAAACTTGCTTTCCTTTATTTTGTCCCAAGAGAATCCGACGAGGGCCGACAGCCTTAGGCGGTCGTTGAATGTGTAGGTAGGCGCAAGAGTTGCGGTGAAGCGGTAGTTCTTGTTCTTGCC
>ENA-ORSS01002799-ORSS01002799.1-human-gut-metagenome-genome-assembly--contig:-NODE-2799-length-15118-cov-6.151895_pt1 | contig 15118 bp, 12 predicted proteins | sample MGYA00241899_ERZ509162 | MGnify/ENA primary metagenome ERZ509162 (study PRJEB26280, sample SAMEA2338641) | human gut metagenome | biome: human gut; feature: human-associated habitat; material: faeces... | reverse complement strand
CCATCACAGTCATGGCACTCTCAAATCCTTCATCCAGGCAGAGCATGGCTGACTCAGCGATATCTTTGTAGTCAGCGGGAATCTGATCCCGCTTTTTTCTGGCCTCTCCGATTGTCCTGCAGCTGAACATTTCTGTCAGCTCTGAGCTTAGTCCGGCCTGGTACTTCGCCGGAGCTTTCGCGGTAATGTTTCTGGCAAAGTGAAACTGACACCGCTGCCAGGGCAGAGTCGGGAATACTCTGCCGACTGCGGCGACAATTCCTCCGTGCGCGTCAGAAATAATCATCCGCGGATCTGTCAGCCCCCGCTGTCTCAGCCCTGACAGAAAGTCTGTCCATGTCTCGGTGGATTCATTGGGATATGCTTTAAATCCAACAACTTCCCGAAGTCCTTTACTGTTGACGGCAAAGGCTGTCATAAGTGCCCGGGCCGTAACCCGGTGGTTCTCCCGCACCTTAAAGTATGTGGCACCGACAGTGAGGAATGGGCAGGAATCTGTCAGAGGCCGGTTCCTGAATTCATTGACGTAAGTATCCAGACTTTTGCAGACTTCCGAAACAGCCGATTTCGAAAATGACGTTCCGCACAGCTCTTCCGTTATACGGGCGATCTTCCGGGTGGAAACACCTTCCAGAACCATGACTGCCATGGTCGTGAGAAGGGACTGTTCACTGCGCGAATAGTTTTCAAAAAGCATTGTTCTGAATGGCTGATTCCTGTGTCTGGGTACGTTCAGGGTTAATCTGCCTATACGGGTCTTCAGCTCACGCGTACGCACGCCATTACGGCTGTCAGTGCGCTCCTCTGTGCGTTCATAGCGCTTTGCCCCGAGCTGTTCTGAGGATTCCCTGTCGAGCATGGCATTGAGCCCCTTTTGGAGCAGAAGACGGAATCCCTCATTTTTAGCCCCTGTCGTAAATGCCCGTAGAATTTCATCGATTTCTAAGTTAAGTTGATTATTCCGCACGTTCAGATCACCTCGTCCGGCGTTCAGAGCACCCTGTCCGCGCTTGAGAGCATTTGAACCTGTCCGCGGTTCAGAGCACCGGGGCCGCACTTCAGAGCATCTGTTGGGATCCTTTCGTAGAATGAAGTCAGGGAGCAATTCCGCTCCGAATTCAACGAAAGGAGGCCGATTATGGCCAATGTAAAGATCCACGTGAAGCTAATCCTTCAGCTTCGGGATGCGGGCATGTCCAGACAGGAGATCGCATCCACACGGCATATTTCAAGGAACTCTGTCAGCGAGGTTTTCCGCATCGCCGACGAAAAGGGGATCCATTATGCAGATGTGCGGAACCTCGGAGAAAATGAGGTGTACCGCATCATCTATCCGGATAAACATCAGGAAGAGGTGATGTTCGAGGCCCCTGACTACGAATACATTCACAAAGAACTGAAGAAACCCGGTGTCACACTGAAGCTCCTTCACGATGAGTACGTAGAAAAATGCACTGCCCGGGGAACAATCCCCATGGGAAAGACAAAGTTCAACGAAGGCTACGCCGAATACATGCTCCAGAACAACCTGACGGGCAGGATCAGCCATAAACCTGGAGAACGCTGCGAAGTTGACTGGTCCGGCACCGACATGCACTACATCGATACTCAGACCGGCGAACTGATCAAAGTTCATCTCTTTGTAGCAACGCTTCCGTACAGTCAGTATTCTTACGTGGAACCCTGCCTGAAAATGGATATGGACTCGTTTCTGCGCTGTCACGTCCACATGTATGAATACTTTGGCGGTGTCCCGACAAGGATGGTCTGCGACAATCTGAAAACAGGCGTCGTGTCTCATCCGAAGGAAGGAGACATCATCCTTACAGCCGATTACGAAGCGCTCGGTGAGCACTATATGACTGCAATTATGCCGGCGCGCGTGAGGAAGCCGAAGGATAAGCCATCGGTCGAAGGCACCGTTGGCAAGATCGCCACAGCAGTCATCGCGAAGCTCAGGAACAGTGAATTTACTTCACTCGCCTCTTTAAAATCCGCCGTCCGTGAGAAACTGGACGCTTTCAACAGAGCAGACTTCCAGAAGCGTGATTACAGCCGTTATCAGGTCTGGAACGAGGAAGAAAAATCGTATCTGCGGCCGCTTCCGGCACTTTCCTATGAGATCTCCAGGTGGGAGTATGGCAGGAGCGTGAACATCGATTTCCATGTGGTATATAAGAAGAACCGCTATTCCTGCCCGTATCAGTATGTCGGAAAGAAAGTGGATCTTCGGCTCTCGAATTCCCTTCTTGAAATTTATTACAAGGGGGAGCGGATTTCGACACACAGCCGGTTTCCGGAGTACGTGCACAACCGTTATTCAACGCATCCGGAAGACATGCCGCCGGCATTCCGCGGGATCGTGGAATGGGATCAGGATCGAATCACTTCCTGGGCAAGTTCGATCGGGAAATCGACACGGATCGTGATTGATCGCGTTTTCGAAGGAGCGCGCGTAAAAGAACAGGGCTATAATCCCAGTCTTGCTATCCTGCGCCTCAGTAAAACGTATTCAGATGGCCGTCTGGAAAACGCCTGTGAATTAGCACTCAGCAGAGGGATCAAATCGCCCCGTTATCATCATCTTAGTGCCATCCTGAAAGCTAATCAAGACGAGCAATACCAGGAGGAGAAGGAAACAAAAGAACCGCTGAAAGATAGCAGCCTCGGTTATCTCCGCGGAGCGGATTACTACCGCAGGAGGGGTGACAGCCATGCTGAATGATGAGACAAAGCGCAAACTGCGGCTTATGAATATCGGCGAGTTCATTAGCGCCGTCGATCTCCAGGAAGACGATCCGCAGCTTCTGGCTCTTCCGTTCAGCGAGCGGTTCCAGATGGCGGTTGATCACGTCTACCAGGATAAATACAACATGAAGTCGGAACGGCTGATCAAACAGGCGAAGCTTCGCTTTCCGGCGGCAGACATCCACGACATCTATTACGGAGAGAAACGTCGGCTGAACCGGAATCTGATGGGTGAGATCGCCACATGCCAGTACATAGAGAAGAGCACGAGCCTGATCTTCCAGGGCTTCAGCAGCACCGGAAAAACGTGGCTCGGATGCGCGTACGCGAAGGAAGCCTGCCGGCATCATAATCGGACGCGCTACATCCGCCTTCCAGATCTGCTCTCTGAGTTTCATGAGAAGAAACTGGGGAAAGGCGGAAAGGAAAAACTGCTGGGTAAATATGCGGCTTACAAGGTGCTTGTCATTGATGAGTGGCTCATCAGCGATCTGACGGCAGAAGACATCGATTTTCTGTTTGAATTGTCGGAGCTTCGCTACGACAGCACATCAACGATCTTCTGCACGCTGTACAAGCAGGAAGACTGGCTTATGCGGCTCGGCGGCGGAGCCCGAGCTGAGTCGATTATCGAACGGTACAGCCACAATGTCATCCGGATAGAGATCGGCGACGAAAATATGCGGGATATCTTCGGAAGCAGAAAGACAACATAAAGGGGTGCTCTGAACTCCGTTCTGGGGTGCTCTAAACTGCGGTCGGCATGCGCTGAACGCGCTTCAGCGCATGCTCCGATCGCACGGAATAATCAGGATATCAAACGCCCCAGCCAGGCGTGGTCCATCGACATTACATACATCCCCATAAAGCATGGGTTTCTGTACCTGACAGCCATCATCGACTGGTACAGCCGCTGTATCGTTGGCTGGGAAGTAGACGACACCCTTGATACCCGCATGGTTATTCAGGCTGTCAGAAAAGCCTTCCGGATCGCCAAACCGGAAATTTTAAATTCTGACCAGGGATGCCAGTTTACCAGTAACGAATACAAGACGTTTCTCCTGGAAAATCACGTGCTTCAGAGCATGGATGGCAAAAGCCGCTGGGCCGACAATATCATGATTGAGCGGTGGTTCCGTTCCTTCAGGTATGAGGAGGCTTACCTCACCCAGTACAATAACATCCGGGAAGCCCGCGAAGCCATTCGGATTTATGTGAAGAAATATAATTTTGAGCGCTGCCACTCAGCCATAGGCGGGGTGCCTCCGGCACTGGTTTACTATCCTGCCATGCTGCTGGAAGCCGCGCGGGCGGCCGCATGAAATAAGAAACGCCCGCCGCCGGGCAGGCCGTGGGGGAAAGTTCCTCTTTTCCCCTCACGGCTGCGCCGACATTATACTTTTCATTCCGGGTCAAGCCGCTGCGCGCCAATGAACGGCCGCCACCCCGCAAGCGGGTCCCCGCCATTAAATGGCGCTCCGGGCCTGACCCGGTCAAAATACAAAAAGGAGAGAACCATGCCGGCTTACAGATAACCTGCCCCCCCCATCTCAGAAATAATTTATTGCCTCGTTAATTTTGGTCTTGATTGACCAGCCACGATACACTTTCTGCCTTATGGTTATATGGTTGCCTGAGAAATTTTGGCTACTCTGATAGGTAAGCTGTCAGAGATAAGCAAATAGGGAGAGCTGATTTTTTGTCTAGCTTGAAAATGATGTTATGTTGCTACCTACAGGGCATTATAGAGAGCGTCATTGATTTTCCAAAATACGCCGCTTTTTTTGAAGTTGTCTATCCTGTCAGAGCGCTCATTGATGATGTCCATCACCGTTTGGCCTTTTGAGGTTTTAACGGTAATATCGGCACCTTTTTTGATAAGCAGGTCGGCTATTTCAGGAAAGTTGTTTGTTGCGGCGAGATGCAATGGGGTAAAGTTGCTTTCGTCTTCAGCAATCACGATAGGATGATTGAGTTTTGCTCCATACGATATAAGAGCCTTGGTAATTGCAAGATTACCTTTTGCTACAGAAATGTGAAGAGGACTGGAATAAGGAGATGTCATTCGTTTCAGATCTGCGCCATTGGCAAGTAAAACTTCTACTGTTTTGAGATCGTCAGATGCTATACCCCAGGCAAGAGGCGTCCAGCCCTGAGCGTCTAAAATATTTACATTTGCATGATATGTTATGAGTTTCCTTACAACCTGAGAGCGTCCATGATGAGCAGCATTATGAAGAGGCGTGAGTTTACCTTTATTGGCGGCGTTGGGGTCCGCGCCTTTTTCCAGTAGCAGAGATACCATTTCCAACTGAGCCGCTCTCAAATGTAATTCCAGTTCATTTTTATCTTTTTGCGAAAGTTTAATACCTTCTTGTTCAAATTTATCAACTATATAGCCGAGTGTTGAGCTTGTCCCTGTTGCCGTATGTAGTGTGTATTCCCTTTCAATGAGCGGGCATTAACATTTATTCCACGCTGAATAAGCAGAGCAGCTTTTTCAATATCCTGAAATTCTACGGCAGCATGGAGGGCAGTAAGTCCATCACTGGTTCTGAAGTGTATGTCAGTTCCGGAATCAATAAGGAGCTTTGGTATCTCTGTAGAGTGAATAAGACTGGGAACAAAAAGAAGATTTGCCTCAATATTGCCTTCATCTGGATGATAGTTAGGATCAGCACCAGCTTTTAATAGAGTTTTCATGATGTCGATATCGCCGACAAAAACGGCAAGAGCTAACAGCTTGTTTTTATCTGCGCCGGGTGATTCTGCCAGTAATTTTTGGAAAGTCTTGTGGTCATACTTGAATATGGCATCTTCCAAGCGTTCATGAGAAGAAAGCTCTGTGTAGTCATCATTGGAGACAGACGGGACGGCAGAATTTTGTTCCTGTTTCGGTATACACCCAGAGACAATCAAAATCGAGAGTACGGCTATAATAATCCGATAAATTCGCATAGGATCTCCTGAATACTACATCACCAGAGCATTATCCCGTACCGACCGGATAACGGCAAGCAGTTTCTCCTGCTGGAGCTTGTCGAAGTCCAGAAGCTTTGCCGGCTTGTCGAATGGCGGCTTTGCAAGGATGGAAAGATCTTCGACATAGCCGTTCTGTTCGATATGCGTGATGACCTTCTGGACGAAGGCTATCTGGCGGGAGTTCAGCGACTGGTCGTTGATGAATTCCGAGAACGCGGCAAGAGCGGCCTCATGATCCATTTGGGCGATTTTGCGTATCAGCAGGCCGAAGGGCGTGTCGCCGAAAGTCTTTTGGTAGTCTTCTCTGCTGCCGAGCTCCTGCGTAAAGACGCGTTCCAGTTCCTCGTAGTCCTTTCTGGTCAGGGGAATATTGTGCGTCAGGTTATGAATGGCTAGGGAATTTTTGTGCTCCTCAATGTAGCGGTTGACCTTCATTCTGTAACTTTCAAAGGGATCGTCGGAGGGCAGAGGTGCGCCCTCGGTCGATTGCAGCACGGGGTCGGTCAAAATGGTGATGATGTCCTTTCTTTTGCTGCCTTCATCCAGAAAGCAGATAAGCGAGCGAAGTTCCCGCCGGATATGTTCCAGCTTGCAGATGTCTGTTTCCTTCCAGAAGTCCGGGTCGGCAATCTGCCGGATCAGCGACAGCTTTTCCGCAACCTGCGGGATGGAGGATTTTTTTTCCAGAAGTCTGACCGTCTTGATGAGCTGAGTCAGATCGTGCTTGACGCGCGGGCTTTCATCCAGCGCATTCAGCATGAAGCCGTAGATGAAATTATCGAAGCGCAGCGCCATGTCGTCGGGATCATCGAAATGCACCAGCGGGGCGATGTGTTCCGTCAGCTCCTGCTGCTCCAGCTCGGAAAGGCAGGCAAACGCTTCCGGCTTTTTGAACTTCTCCACATGCTTCAGGGCAAGACGGACGTGAAAGAGCTCCGTGTTGAGGGCGGCAATCAGCGTGCGGCAGGTTTCGGTCAGTTCCCTGCGCCAGAGCTGATAAATCTCGTCGGATTTCGATCCGTCCTGAAACGTCGCGATCAGCCGGATGCACTTTCGGAAAATGTTTTCCGAAAGCGAGACCGGGACTTCTCCCTCCTGTGTGTTTTTGACCTGTCGGAAAAACTCGAAATTGCCGCAGTAGTCAAAAATGAGGAAACGTTTTTTGCCGGTGTACTCCGTGCCTTCTATGAGGTCGGTGCAGGTCAGTTCCGGGCAGAGACGTGTTCCGCGTCCGATCATCTGCCAGAATTTTGTTTTTGAACGGACTTTTTTAAAGAAGACCAGATTCACGCATTCCGGCACGTCGATGCCCGTATCCATCATGTCCACGGAAACCACGATGTACGGCGTCTTGTCGGCTTCCTTGAAGTTGTCGATGACGGTCTGGGCGTAACTGTCGTCGCAGATGACGCGGCTTGCCCATGTGCCGTGATGCTGCGGATAAAGTTTGTTGAAGCGTTCCAGAATGAATTCGGCGTGTTTCTTGTTCTGGGCGAAAATGATGGTCTTGCCGATGCGTTCGCCGCCGTTCACCTTTATGCCGCGCTCCATGAGGTCCTGAAGCACGAGGTCCACGGTTTTCTGGTTGAAGACAAAGTCGTTCAGCGCCTGCGAGGGGATGAAGTCCGGAACGACGCCTTCTTCGGCAAAGTCCTCAAAGTCGTCTTCATAGCGTTCCTTGTCTTCGTCGGAAAGTTCATCGTAGGTGATGCCCTCCGAGAGAAATTTTGTCGTGACTTCATAGTTGTAGTACGGCACCAGCACGTGGTCCTGATGCACGGCGGTGTCGTAGTCGTAGGCATAGGTGGGAACGCCGTTTTCGAGCTCGAAGAATTCATAGGTGTTTCTGGCCACTTCGGTTTTCGGCGTAGCGGTCAGGCCGAGGAGAATGGCGTCGAAGTATTCAAAGATGGCGCGATATTTTTTGAAGATGCTCCGGTGACTTTCGTCGATGATGACGAGATCGAAGTGCGCGGGCGTGAACAGCATGTTGCCGTCTTTGTTCTTTGCGCGGTCGATGGCGTTCATGATGGTGGGGTAGGTGGAGAACACAATCCGCGCGGAGGCGTCGTCCTTGTTGGAGCACAGATTGCAAAGGGACATGTCCGGCAGGTACGTTTTGAAGTCGTCCTTTGCCTGCGAGACAAGCGCCGTTCTGTCGGCGAGGAAGAGCACGTTGGTGATGTGGTGCCCCCGGCTCAGCACATCGACCAAGCTGGCGGCCGTTCTGGTTTTGCCGGTGCCTGTGGCCATGACGAGAAGATGCTTGCGCACGCCGCGGCTGATTTCTTCGCATACGGCGCGTATGGCCGCCTTCTGATAATAGCGGTCGGTGATCTCGTCGTTTATGCTGATGTTTTCAAGCGGCAGCCTGGACGAGCGCCGTTCGATGATTTTTTCCAGATCGGCCTTGCCGAAAAGGAAGCTTGCCTTCCGCTGGGGGCCGCTCTTGTCGTCCCAGAAAAAGGTATCGAAGCCGTTGGTCGTGAACATGACGGGGCGTTGCCCGAAACGGCGTTCGAGGCAGTCGGCGTAGAGCTTGGCCTGCGTTCTTCCGGTATTGGGGTCCTTGCAGGCCTTTTTTGCTTCCACCACGGCGAGCGGCTTGCCATCTTTGCCCCAGAGAACATAATCCGCATAGCCCTTCTGCCCGGGAACGTCGGCCATGCCCTCCACTTCGTATTCCTGAGAAACGTCGCTGTCCGGCCCTTCCAGTTTCCAGTTCATGCTGAAGAGCATGGCGTCGATATAAATCTTGCGTGTCTTGAACTCGGAAAGGTCTTCCAGGGTGAGGGTGCGGCTCTGGCGGTTGTGTTCCTTCTCTTCGGTGTATTTGTCTGCCAATGAGGCAAGCTGCTGCCGGAGCCGTTCAATTTCCGCGTCTTTTTCGCCGAGCAGACTTTCCTGTTCCCGTATTTTCCGCATGTCGAGCGAGACGTGCGTTTTGGGAATCAGCCGTTCATCGAAGGTGCGGTTCCGATAGTTTTTTCCGTAGGTGCATTCAATCCATTTGATGAAATCAAAAAGGTTTTTCAAGGCCTGCACGGCAAACGCGGAAGGAACGGCCTTGTTGGTATGAACGGCCATGTTGCCGAACTTGATGATCCATTTGATTTCCTCGAACAGAAGTTCGGGGAGCTGTTTTTTGAAGGTGTACTCGTGGATGAGCGCGGAAAGCGTATCCTTGTAGGGAGCCTGTATGCTTTTATCGACGGCATAGACCCATTTCACGGCGAGTTCCAGAGCCTTGCGGCAGCCGATGACGCACATGGCGGGCGACGAGGCAAAGACCTTTTCCGCCTCTATGGTGGAAGCGGCGAACATGGAGAACTCTTTGCGGCCGTTCAGAAAGTCGAAGTTAGGCATACAGGAACTCCAGCTAGTTATGATATTTCGCTTTTGATATTGTCATCAAGACAGATAGAGCAAAATCCTTTTCCAAAGTCCGTTATGGTAATATAGCTTTTTTTATACGCTATTGATATAAATTCATTATCAAGATTAATTTTTGATAATACACCTTTTATAAATGGGTGATTTATAAGCTCTTCATATAAATTTTTATTTGTAAGTTCTGAAAAAACAGGAGCTTTTTCAATTAATCCAAGACGAATAAGATTATCAAAATATTTTATAACTTCTGAAGGATGTTCACATGATGCTATATATCCAATATTAGAAAAATTAGATATAATATCTATACCTTCATGAGACTGTTTTTCTTTTCTAATAGATAATGTTGGTATAGAGTACCATTTATACACTTCTTTCATTATCTTTGCTTCATCTGGACATAATTGTTTTATAATTTCGACGAATGCCGGATGTACATCGTTTTTCATGACTGAGCTCATGGATTTAGCTAAGAGATTAGCATACATATTTCTTAACTCGTCATTATCCATGCAGTAGCTTATATACCGAATGGCAGGAACAGCTATATGTGCTTCAGGTGACACAATTTGTTCAGGTGGAATATTTTCGAGCTTTTGTTGCAACAGTTTTTGAGTTTCAGCAAGATTATACTCTCTGCCTACAACCCATTTTTCTAATGGGAGTAGTACAGCTTTAATAGTTCGTGGGATAAGACCAAGCAATTCACCTGTAGGTTTTAATACAGGCTTTCCAGTATCCTGATAGGCATCTTTTGCAATACTTTTCGATGCTTCTTTAGCACATTCTATAAATATATCTTCTTCTGCCATAAGATACTCCTTTATCAGAAATACTTCTGCATCAGAGATTTTTTCAACGTTTCTAGTGTTTCAAGGCTTTGCTTCACGGATGATTTTACTTTGTCGACCTGTTGGACAAAGGAGGCAAATTCTTCTTGGAGATGTATGGGAGGGGTTGCAATTAAAAGTTTTTTTAACTTTACGCCAGGAAGATGCGCGATGGTTGCTTTTGCTCCTGCAATATTTTCAAATGCTTTGTTTTCGCTGTTGAATTTAAACCACCATGTCAAATAGTCTGGTAGAATAAAATTTTTTTTGCATCGAATTCGGTGTAATGCTTTTTGAAAAAAACAAGGTGATATTTGGTTATGCCATACAGCACATCTTCCAATTTCACCACCCTCGCATACAAGAACATCACCATCGTGTAGTTGAAATTCAAGTTGGTCTTTTATGTCGAAATCCATTTTATTAAGTTTTGATGTATCAATAGAGAACCATTGAACATTGAAGTTGGCTAAATAATAAAATGAGGATGTTCCAGTTTGCTGTTTGGAATCAAGCATTTTTCCTAATCTTGAGTCAGCAATTTCTGAAAGTTGAAAGGTAGGCCAATTCCTATCATTTTTGATTATTTCTCCAAACATCTCGATAAATCGGGATTTGACGAGCTGGTCGAGTTTGGAGAGCTGCTGTTTCCTTTTTAAGAGTAATGTATTCAAGCAGCTTAATTGTTTTGCAATTTGCTTTTGTTTTTCTAAAGATGGAAGAGAAATGTCCGTTTCAGCGAGAATTTTTTTATTAATAGCTTTGAAGGTGCTCCCTGTTCCTTTTGAGTTTAGTTCATTTATTTTTGAGAGCAGAGCAAACCAAAGATAATCTTTATATATATTTTTTGTATAATTTGTAAGAGCTGCCAAGCCACGACCAATACAACATTGATTATTTGCTATATTTAATGCACCAATAGGAGCACGAACGGAAATAAGTAAATCTCCTTTTTTAGCTATCTTTATCGGATTGCTGCACCATGTCCGTATTGTTGGATGAATATCCCCAAAATCTGCATTTCCCTGAAAAAAAGGAAGCCCCTCGCCTATAGTATTATAGCTTGAAGATTCTGGTGATTGTCCCATATTGATAGTGCAGATATCGCCAAGTTTTGCCATCACAGCATCTCCTCCAGTTCGGCCAGACCTTCGGAAATCTGCATTTCCAGTTCGTTCAGCTCGGTCATCAGTTCCTGCGTGGAAGGATATTCCACCGGAGCATATTCCACCTGCTTGTACTTGTTGATGGAAAGATCGTAGCCGTTGGCGACGATTTCTTCTTTGGGCACAAAGAAGGATTGTTCCGTGCGGGCGCGGTCCTTTTCCTTTTCCAGATCGGCAAAGCGGGCGAGGATGTCGGGAATGTCGTTCTGATTCACGGGCGTGCGTTTGTCGTCCAGAGAAAAGCCGTCGGCCTGCATGTCGTAGAACCAGACGTTGTCCGTGCCGCCTGCCGCGGTTTTGGTGAAGATGAGCACGGCGGTGGATACGCCCGCATACGGCCTGAACACGCCGGAGGGCATGGAGATGACGGCCCGCAGCTGATGATGCTCCACAAGTTCCCTGCGTATGGACTGATGCGCCTTGCTGCTGCCGAAGAGCACGCCGTCGGGCACGATGCAGGCGCATTGTCCGCCCTTTTTCAGCATACGCAGAAAAAGCGCGAGAAACAGCAGTTCCGTTTTTTTGGTGCTGGTCACGGCTTTCAGAGAATCGCTTATGCTCTCGGCGTCGATGCTGCCCTTGAACGGCGGATTCGCAAGGCACATGGTGAACGCGGCGTTCACGGTGTTTTCCTTGGACACGCTGTCCCGGTAGCGGACATCCGGGTGATGTATGGAGTGAAGCATGAGATTCATGGCCGAAATGCGCAGCATGGTGGGGTCGGTGTCGTAGCCGGTGAAGGCGGGCCCGATAAAGTGGTCCCACTGCTTCGTGGTCATGGTGCTTTCGTAGTGCGTGCGGATGTATTCGGCGGCGGAAATGAGAAATCCCGCCGTGCCGCAGGCCGGGTCGCAGATGATATCGTCGGGCGTGGGGCGCAAAAGCGCGACCATCATGTCACGGATGTGCTTGGGCGTGCGGAACTGCCCATTGCGGCCCGCGGTGGAGAGCTTGCCGAGCATGTATTCATACAGGTCGCCCTGCATATCGAGGTCGGCAATGTCGTGCTCATACAGTTCTTCCAGCCCGGTGACCACCTTTTCCAGCACCTGCGGCGTGGGCATGAGAAACACGGCGTCCTTCATGAAATGAGCAAAGGCCGTCTGTGTAGTGTCGTTGTTATTGTCGGGCAGGTGAATGAAGGTGCCTGTTTTCTCGTCGAAGTCCGGCAGTTTTCCGCCCTTCATTTCCTTGATGGCCGGAAAAACGCGCTGGGAAATGACGTCGAACATGTACTGAGCGTTTTTGTTTTTGAACTTGCTCCAGCGCATGGACTGGCCGAAGGGCGTCTGCGGGAAGATTTTTTCGACCTTCATGCCGAGCGCTTCATAATTCTCGTTTTCCAGCTCTTTGACATCCAGCGCGCGGATGAACATAAGGTATGTCAGCTGTTCAATGACGGTGAGCGGATTGGCCAGACCCGCGGAAAAGATGTCGAGCCAGATTTTATCGACTTTATTTTTTACGGCACCCGTAATCATGGGCTGCTCCTGAATACTGTTGGTGTTGGCCTGCTGGAACGGGCAGGGAATCATACCGGGCAGGGTAGTCAAATTCGGGAAAAGAATAAAGGAAGAGGGGAGGGCTTTTTTTGTTCGCGGCGTATCCGTGCTGCCTTTTAGGTGCGAGAAGCGCAGCGCCGAGCGCCGGGAGTCCAGAGGCTTCCTCTGGCAGGATGATAGTTGTGTATTACAACTACCATCCTGCCTCGAAGAACCCCGGTCGCAAAGGGGATGGGAAAGGGCTACTGTTCCGTGAGATTTTGCGGAGGACTTTTCTGGCCTTCAGGCGTATGCCCGGCCAGAACAAGAGGCCAGATGTTGCTGAAAAAATGCAGGCGCAGGGCTGTGTCTTCCGGGATTTTCCATACATGACCTTTCGGCGCTGTCACAGCCGATTTTTCTTCGGGAGACAGACCGGAAAGCCATGCCTCAAAGGCGGAATTTCTGCGACTTTCCCGTACAATTTTTTGCCGTTCTTCTTCCTCGGCAGCATCCAGCTCCGCCTGTTCTTCCGGGGAAACGTACCCTTGAGGTCTTCGATAATATCCGGTTCTGGCAAGACAGGTGAACACCCAGTTGACCGGGCTTGCAACGGGCTCGTTGTTCTTGTCGCGCATGATTCCATGTTCCAGCTCCCACTCCGCATGAGTCAATCCCTGGATGACCCGCTCCGTTCCCATCCCGATTTGTGTGAGCCGCTGAACGATCTGACGGATCTGGCAGGTACCGAATCCCTGCCGGAAAAGATTGGGCCAGTGAAAGGACAGGTCTTGTTCCGTCAGATGTTCAAGCGCGGAGTTTTTTCCCGGACGGTCGTGCTGTTCAGTCCAGACAGAATTTCTTACTGTCTTTTCTTTAAAAAGAGATGGGGAGTTATTACACTCATAGGAGACTGGTGAGTCCATGACGGAATCCATCCCGGACTGATCAGAGTCTCGGTAAGGTATTATGTAAGGGCACGGATCTGAGGTGAACGCATAGCGGTTGCCCTGCATTCTGCCTCTGGCTGCCCGTCCGCGAACCAGAAAGCCATATTTGAAAAGGCGGGTTAACGCGCCGCGCACCGCGCCTTCTGAAACATTCAGGCCGAAAACGGAGAGGGCTTCCGCAAGCTGCCAGTAAGCAATGACCGGAGGAGAGGTTTTGAGAATGCTGAGTATGGCTATCTGCATTTCCGAGAATCCGAGCGGACAGCGGGATCTCCGTGAAGCGGACTTCGCGTCTGTCTCTTTGTCTGAGTTCCTGCCTGGACGCACGGCAGAAAGCGTACATGCCCGTGAACACGGTTGAGTGCGTGCCGGACTATCCGCCTTCATGCTGGAATACATGGAGGACTCCTCGTCGGTATTCATGGTCGCCTCCATTATTCCAAGGGCACTTCGCCCGCTTCTACAAAGGCGATCAGATCGGAGAGGCGATAGCGGACGGCATTGCTGCCGGGCAGTTTGATATAGGCAGGGGGTTGCGAATAATAACGGCGTTGCTGAAGCGTGCGGTCTGTAAGGCCAAGAAAGGCGGCTGCCTGCTTTTCGTTGAGCAGAATAAGATGAGGATCAGCAAAAGCCGATGCTTCGGAGGAAGGCTTGCAGGAATGCGGGCGATTTTGTTTTACGATTCTTTCTGTCTTGGTATCCATGGTTCACTCCTCAATATGTGGATTTGTGAGGAGCATAATGCGTGGAGTTGAAAGAAAAAGACGTAAAAAATCAAAGGAGGGGGAAAAAATGGAGAGGTCCCCCTTAAAAAATGGTAACAGAAAGAACTGGATCAGGAGAAATCGAAGTATTTAGTCGCCTCTATGCAGGATTTCTTTCGGCATGAGAGTGCGGAAAAGTCCGTCCGCTTCCACCATGAGAGGCTCATACCCCTGCTTTCTGAGTGCGGCGGCATATTCTTTGCGCGTTACCGGAGTTCCGGTGCGCTGGTATTGCTCCAGACAGAAAAGAGCAGCGGCGATGCCGGAGGAAAATTGCTGTTTCCATCGTGCTTCCGTATGGCTTCGCTTCTTTTCGTTTGCCTTGCTCATATCTTTTTTCTGAACAGGCCCAGTGGCGTGTTCGCCTTTTTGTGCCGTTGATACTTCTTGCAGAAGAGCTTCGATGACGGTCTTCGGTCCTTCTTCGGGAAAATACTCCTTGAGGAAGGAAAGTTTCCGGTATGCCTTTGGAGCGTTTTGGACATGGGGAAGACTGAAGTCGTTTTCCACGGCAGAGAGTTCCAGAGTGAGGATATCACTTTCTTTGAACACTATGCCGGTGAAGTCAAAGATGAGATTATCGTTTTCCCACCGGTACTGGAAAGGAAAAAGGTCAAGAGCTTCCAGAAGAAAGTAAGCAGGACGATTGTTCGCAGTATCCCGGCGCGTCTTACATAACAGAAACGGCCTGGGAAAGTCGCAGGGCTTGTTCAACTTGGGGAAGAGTATGCTGTTGTTGATGGCGAGTATCGTGGCTGGTCAATCAAGACCAAAATTAACGAGGCAATAAATTATTTCTGA
>ENA-ORSS01002776-ORSS01002776.1-human-gut-metagenome-genome-assembly--contig:-NODE-2776-length-15202-cov-12.117185_pt1 | contig 15202 bp, 10 predicted proteins | sample MGYA00241899_ERZ509162 | MGnify/ENA primary metagenome ERZ509162 (study PRJEB26280, sample SAMEA2338641) | human gut metagenome | biome: human gut; feature: human-associated habitat; material: faeces... | reverse complement strand
AGCCCTGAATTATCGGGAAGTCGTGGCGTCACTTGCCGGAAGCATATCCTTTGGAGGCGGCGATTCAATTTTCAAGGTGCACAGGGAGAGAGTCCCCTCAATAGGTAGGCAGCGAGAAGGGCCGTTTTTTAACCCCCTCACTAATCAACTGGGAAATTTTTTTCGATTTGTACGAAGGAATTTTGAAAAAATTCTTTGAAAGTCTCTCTACTAACCAACTGGGAAAATTTTTCGGATTTGAACGAAAAAACTTTTGAGAATTTTTCTGTGAACCCCCCTACTACTTAATTGGGTATTTTTCTGGTAAAAATAAAAAGAATTTTGAAGAAAATTTTTAAGCGCCCCTCCTACTAATCAACTGGGAACTTTTCTGGCAAATAACAAATAGGATTTTGAAGGAAATTTTTCAGGGCCTTCCTACTAACCAATTGGGAACTTTTTCGAGATTTTGGCAAAGTAATTTGAAAAGTCCCCTCAATTTTTCAAAAGGACCCTTCTACTTACTCTGAATAAAGGGTGCCATTTGGCAGGGTGTTTCGAGAAATTTCTCAATTTTTCTATCAAGACGCAAAAAAGCCGCCCTCCCGATGATGGGAGGACGGCTGGTAATCACTATTGACTTATAGATGGCTCATATATAAATAGAGCACCGGCCAAACGGTCGGTGCCCTATTCCTAAGTATTCTTGTCCTGCTTCAGCTTCTCCTTAATAATTGCCAAACTTTTTTGTCTTGAAGTGTCTACTGAAAATCCAGCGACGACTTCTTGCATTGTTTCAGAACTCCAGTAGATTTTTAGCTTTTCTTTTGCACGCGTAATTGCTGTATAGAAAATACCGTGTGTTATTTTTTCAGCGTTGCTACTCGGAATAACAACCTTAACTGACCTATACTCTAAGCCCTGCGCTTTATGAATTGAAACCGCATAGGCAAGCTGAAACGGTACGATGGCTTTTTTGCGATCTTCATCTGCCATTTCCTCTTCAAAATCAAGTACATCAAATCGTATTCGGGTCACATCATCAATTATATCGATGAATTCTATGCCATCGTTTTGGCAATCTTGCTCTGTTAACGGGATCTCTACATCTACTGTAAATCTGATTCTACTGTCAAACAGTTCTATTTGGACAATTTGCCCTTTTAAATTATTATAGAGCAGAGAAAATCTGTCCGTGTCATTGAACAATATATGATCGCCAACTTTATATTTCCAGTCTCTCCAGACAACAGCCGTTTCTGTGTTAGCATTTTGAAAATAGCTATTCATATTATTCAAGCCAAATTTTCCGTCATAGTTCAAGCATAAAATCACCTCATCCATTATCTCGGAATTGAGCACTCCTTCGCCAATATTTTCAGAAAATGGGCCGTCGATAACAAGTTTTTCCGTTATTAGCGCACCCTTATTTCGAGTCTCGTTCCAAAGCTCAATTAAACCGGGATCCTTTGTTCTCCAAGTGCTTACGAGTTCAACATTCGAACCTTTAGTCTTAATAATATCCTTGGCATAAGTAAACCAATTACCGAAATCAATAGATTCTATCTGATAGGTGTCTCCCGCAAGTACCAAGAATGTATCCGGGCGCATTTTCTCGAGGAATACCTTCATTGCACGGTTATCAATGGTGCTGCATTCGTCTACAAAGATAATATCATAATCAGGAAGGTTTACCCTCTTCGTAAAACTATTGATGCTTACAAAACTGGCATCAGCCCCCGGATTATTAATTCGCCTCTGCAGATTCTGCAAGGCCGTATGTGTTTTGGTAAGAAACAATTTCCGACGCCCAGACAGCATTGTCGAGATCATATCGATTAGGGTCGTTTTTCCGGTACCGGCAGCTCCGTAAATAAGAAGTACGCGGGAGTTTACAAAAGCATATTTAAGAGTTTCTTCTTTTTTAGGATCAGAAAAAGCAATATTGCAATCTCTCAAGTATCTTTCATTAACTTCTTTTTGGCCTTTATTTGGGAGCTGCGATAGTTCCAGTAGTTTATTTAAAATAAAGAGCGTCGAAGCTTCATATGCTGCAATACAAGCAACATTTCCATCCGAAATGATTTCATACCCTTTCTGTCTTTCCCAATCGTCTAAGCAATCATTATATTTCTGGATTGCCTGTTCGGTTAAGTCTCCACCAAGATTGCAGTAAATTTCGCCGGTATCTTGCATAGACTTTACAATAGACCAGTATGGAACAGCGATCTCAGTCTTTTCTTTTTCAACTACTCTGGCTAAGTACTTGGCTTGACTTAGTTGACTTGTTTTACTGTCTGCTAAATCAGAAGCAAGTGGGTTACGCTCAAACGGAAAGCATTTTTTAGATAGGTATAAATCCCTGCATTTCCATTGCGGATTAAACTGAGACGGCATAACGCGTTCCAAAAGATCTTCGCGCAGATTCAGTAACAGATATCGAACTGTATATCGTCCGAAGCGTGTTGAACCTGTAGAATAGTTATCCCACAACTGCTGTAAGACATCTTTGAAATAAGAGGTGTTTGTTTTATTGTAAACCGACTCCAAAAGATGCGAGAAATGTATCTCCCGAAGATCAATCATTTCCAGAAAATCCATACCTGTTTCTGTTAGGAATCTCATCAGGGCATCATATTCTCCATATTTTGAAGAAAGCTGAAGGCGCATATTAAGTATCTTTCCAAGCTTGTTCAAGCATTTGGGATCTACCGAAACACGCCAAGCTGTGATAATTTTAATTTCTGTATCGACACCCCAGAGATTAATGAATGATGGGACATAGTCGATTTGGACAGAATAGCCTGTAGAAATGTCAAGCTGGGTATATGCTGTAATTCGGTTATACTTTGACGCATAGATGTCCGCTTGCTGCAGTGTCACCTCAAAATAACGCTCTTTACCGACATAAAACGGAGTCCTTTTTTGAATATAAAACCTCGTATTACTGTTATGTTTCTGCTCAGTTTTTGGGTTTGAGAAAGCGTTCGCCACCAACTCATAGTATTGTTTATCCAGTTCATCAGTTCCGGTATATTCCTGAAATTTCTCCAAGTTCTGAAGCACGGTGATGCCGTAGTTTTCGTAGAGCGATTGGCGTATCTCCCACATAAAGCTATAGTACTTCAGCATCAGTCGCTCTGCTTGGCCTTCCTCGGGGATCCGGCGTCCGATATATTGCAATCCTCGGTAAAAATTCCCTAAGTACTTTGTATTTGCCCTTAAAAGTGAGTATTCCCACGCAAAGCCGGCGTTGGGACTTTGATAGCCGTCTTTCATCGCATTCAACAGTAATACCAAGCATACCAAGAATTTTGATAAGTTGGCGTTGCCCCTCGCTCATTGATTTGCATTTCACTATGGAATTCCCTTGATTTACGGTTACCTCAAATCTAGCATCAAACAGAGAGTATAGTTTCTCAAAAAATTCTAAAATTGCAATAGAATCTAATCCTAGCTTTTCAATCCCTTTAATTTCGAAATAAGATTTTCCCATAGCCGAATATAGTAATCCTCTTCGCAGTAAATCCGTAAACCGATGGTCAATGAAATCCGTCAAATAGTACAGGCCCGTGGGCACATCTCCTTCGAACCGTCCTCTGCCAAAAACGCCCTCAACTTTATCAATATTAATGGCCATATCCACACATTGGACTTCATCGAAATGGCACGCATCAACAAGATAATTCTGCTCAAAAGAATCCTGACCACAAAGAATAGAAGCCAAATATATTGGAGTCATTCCCTCATCACAATAATTGTACTTTCTTTTGGGGAAGTTCGGCAAGAAGCTTTCAGATTCATCATTCATTGCTTTAAGAAAGCGCACAAGTGTATTTCTGCATTGCCTTATATAGCTTTTATTAATTTGTTCTATTTGAGGCAAGAGCTTATTGTTGGCCCCAGAATAAAACGCAATGATGCGCTGAGGGAACAAAGAATGAGATTGGATAAAAGAGCGCACCCTTTTATAGCTTCCCTCACAGAAAACATCATCTACCGTGATACGATAATTATGATTACTTTGGACAATGCATACTGCCTTTTGCGCATAGTTGTACTCCATAGAATAGCTGTAGTCAATCTGCTTTTCTATTGCGGGAGAATCAAAAGACATCAGAATGTTCAGAATACACTCAATCATCGTCGATTTTCCAGCGCCATTTTCTCCAATCAGAATTGTTGAGCTACCACCCGATACGGTGTCAAATACTATATCAAAGTCAACCAAACAAAGATAATCATCGATCTGAAGCCGTTTGATTTGCATAATATTACCTCACTAGTGAGTATTCTCCAGAATCACTTTTCGACACAATCTGTTTTTTCTCCAGATTGCGTAATGCGTCCATAAGCTCAAATTTTTTCTTACTAATGGACATTACTGTCTGTGTAGAAACAGATTGGGGCGCAGCTTTTAATAGGAGTTTGACAATTGCTTCTTCATTAGCACCTGACAACAACGGCTTAATTTCTGCGGGAATTGCAATTCGCTTCGCTTTTGCCTTTGGCCTGACCACATCTCCATCCTCTTGTTCGATTACTTGCCTCAACAATTCCACCGCGCTCTCCTCGTTCGGGTCATTCATACCCAGTTCACCACGAAAAGCACGGGCGAGAATGGATTTTTTCATCAGGTCGATTTGGTCAAGGACTACCTCGGCGGCTTCTTTGGTCTGCTGCTCTTTATCAAAAAGTTCATCAAGGATTCGAGCGATTTCTTCTTGCTCTCTATCATTCGTCGGAAGATGCACAGTTAACGCAGATAACTCTTTTTGGTTAATCTTTGGCAAAACAGAACGAGAACCAGCAGTCGATGCCTGAAGTAAAAACTTATCTGATAGCATATAATACCAAAGGCACCTTGCGTTTTGGTATGCTTCAATAGGATACATATCTGCACTGCATAACCCATCGAAATCAACAACAACCGCTTTTGACAAATAAGGTCGAATTTTTGAATAGAGTATTTGTCCTGAGTAAAAGCGGTGTTTACCGCTGGTCACACCATCTTCGGCAATCGTATGATATTCAAGCAGCACACCAGTTTTTTTCTCAATATTATCTGGAGCGATATGCGGAAAACTCTGATACTCTGCAGGGTCAACTAAGTTGCTTCTAATAGCTGCAACGCTGTCAAATCGAGTAGTTTTCCAATTATCTATTGAGACACCGTGTTCTTCCCGCCATTTCGCAGTCAGTTCACCGGTGAAGGCCTTATGGAGAATAGCGGATTTGCGGGTTTCAAAGCTATCCACCACGGTCTGTGTCTTTTCCTTGGCCTCATCCAGCTTGGCAAACAGGCTTTCGATGCGGTCAACAATGCGCTGCTGCTCGGCAAGAGGGGCAAGTGGATAATAGCACGATTCCATTTTTGTTTTATTTACAATGGCAATGGTGGTTGCCGATGCGCTATTTCTCAATTGATTTGTAAAAAACTCTGTATTCATATAAAAGTATTGGTAAAGGGCGTTAAAATAGGGTATGGCTGAATTTATCTGTTGATTTGTAGCGCCCTCAACATCTAAAAAGCCACACTTTCCGATTGAACCAATGCAGCAAACAGCCGTAGCTTGTGCAGGGATTATTCGGGAAACACTTTTACCCAAGTCGGAGAGATACTCGCTTGCTTCCGATACATGCCTGCCCGCATCAAGATCAGCTGGCTTGAAAAAAGGAAATTCTCCGCCGTAATAATCTGAATTATTTTTTGCCGGAGTCCCTCCTGTAACAACAGTTGCAACATTTTTAATGGTTGTCCAGCACCAATTCTCTGGCAGCTTGTACGGCCACTCCCAATCCGGCACTAAAGCTGCCTGCAAACGCTCTTCGGGCGTGAGGGCGGCTTCTTTTTTTGCGCTTGCCATCACTTTTCCTCCGTCAGAGCACGAAGCTCACGCACAACACTTTTCAGCAGATCGACCGCTTCTTCCAGATTCGCAATCGCTTCCTCGCCGCTTTCTACAGGGTCAGGAAGATCGTCATAATCCACGATGGAGTCGTCGCGGATCAAGCCAAGGTCAAGACTATCGTCCGGGTTCTTGGCGATCTCCTCACGAGTGAATCTGCTCCAGCGCTCGCCCGTGCGCTTGGACGGGTCTCCGTATCCTGCCACGAATTCATCAAAGTCGCTCTTGCGCAGCTGCCGGGTCTTACCAAAGCTGTCCATATTGGTGCGCATATCGTAGAATGCAACCTCGGTGGTGTTATCCTGCTCGGTCGTCCCGCGGGTAAAGAACAGCACATTGGTCTTGACGCCCTGCGCATAGAAAATGCCGGTAGGCAAGCGCAGAATGGTATGCAAATTGCAGAAATTCATCAGTTCCCGGCGCACGCTGGCACCGTCTCCGGCGGCAAACAACACATTATCCGGCAGTACCACGGCGCAGCGGGCCTTGCCGTCCGCCTTCAGGCTGCGATAGATCACCTGCAAAAAGTTCAGCTGCTTGTTGGAGGTCTGGAAAGAGATGTCATCCCGTGTGGCACGCTCACCGCCCTTTTTCGTGCCAAAGGGCGGATTGGTCAGAATAACATCAAAATCTTTCAATCCCTTGGCGCTTTGTGCGAGAGAATCCCCCAATGTGATATTGGCATTCATATTGTGCAGATAGGCATTCATTAATGCCAAGCGATGGGTTTCGTGCACCAGCTCCACGCCGTTGAACGCTTTGTTCTGCTGGAAATCTGCCTGACGGTCAGAGAGTGCATACACATCGTTATGCGCATTGACATAGCGGTTGGCTGCAATCATAAAGCCAAAAGTACCGCAGGCCGGGTCAAAGCACTTGTCGCCCAGCTGGGGTTTGATGAGCTCCGTCATCACATCGATCAGCACACGAGGGGTGAAGTACTGACCGGCACCGGACTTCTTCTCATTGGCGTTCTTCTCTAAGAGTCCTTCATATAGGTCGCCCAGACCTTCCTCTTTGGCCTCATACCAGTCCAGCTTATCGATCTCCGTGATGATTTTTTCGAGGTTTTTCGGTTCCTCGATGCTGGAGGATGCGTTGGCGTAAATCTGTGCCACGCGGCCAACGGATTCTTCGCCCAGCTTGCTGAGCAGCGTATAGTAGTGCTTTTTCAGGTCAATGCCGGAACGGCTGGTCAAAGAGCCCCAACGATATGCTTCGGGAATATCCTTATCTGCACCGGTCTCATCGGCCATTTTCAAAAACAGAATGTAGGTCAGTTCTGTCACATACTGGTGATAAGTAATACCGTCATCCCGCAGCACATTGCAGAGGTTCCAAAGTTTCTGTACAATATCTTGCGTGCTCATTTAAGCTGCTCCTTCGTAAATATAAGTGTTGATCTCGCGGATGATCTCCGCAAGCTGCCCGCCAAACTTCTTGTTAAAGCGTGCGAAACCGCCATCCATCTTGAACGCCGGCGCCTCAAAGGTCTCGGTATTGAGAATGCTCTCGTGAAGCATATATACCTTGATCTTTTCCAGCAGATCCAGCTGCATTTTGTTAAAGTGATGCGCCGAAATCAGTTTAGAAAAGGCCATTTTCACGCGGTCATCGTGGTTCACCAGCGGCGTTTTAAGTACAGCCCGACGAACAAAGGCGATAATGTCTGCCACGATCCGTTCATTGCTCACCGCACTGGCCGCTTCATTCAAGCTGCTCTCGGTGAAATTCTCCTTATCCAGTTCCAGCTTTAACTCCCGAAGCTGCGCCCGAGTCATATCGCTGGGGCGGGTGCAGGCTATGCGGATCGCTTCGATACGGTCTTTGTTCTCATTAACATAGGCCACAAAAGAGTCCAGATAGTCCTGCGGTTTTTCCGTGTCACCATAGCCGCGGGTCGTTTCCAAAAGAGTATCTTCCTTTTCGGAATAGTAATGTCCGCGCTTTTTGCCCTTCAGGTTGTCAAACCAAAGCAGGAAATCCTTATCCTCCCGGCAGCGTCGCACAAAAGCTTCCTCTGTACAGCTTTTCAATTCCTTCGCATATTCCCGAATTGTTTCTCCGCCTAAACGCTCGGATACATCATACTTTTGCTCATCGGTCAGATTGTTGCTCTTACGCTGCAATCTTGCCAAAATGCGATCTTTGACAGGCTGCTTGCTGACCTCACCCGGACGGAACAAATCCTCCAACAATTCAGCCATTGATTTGCTGACGGAGACTGACTTCATATTGGAAGTGTCATCCAAGTCCTCGTACACGCGAACTGCATCGAAGATATTGAAGTGCGTCTTTCCGATTTCCGGGCAAAGGCGAGTAGCGCGTCCCAGCATCTGCTCAAAGAGGATCCGGCTGTTGATCTTGCGCATAAACACCAAATTGCAAATTGCCGGCACATCGATTCCGGTAGTCAGCAGGTCGACTGTTACGGCAATGTTGGGGTACTGGTTGTTTTTGAACTGCTTGATCACCTGCAAAATCTTCTTTTTGTTGCCGCCGGCAGTTTTGCCCGTGATTTTCATAATGGCATCATTGGAAATGCCATAGGGCTTGTAAATCTCTCGGAGCGTATCCACAATACGGTCAGCGTGTGCATCATTTACTGCGAAAATCAGCGTCTTTTCTCCACTTTCCGGATTCAAGTAGGTCGAAACTTCTTCCAGCACCTTGTGGGTATGATCCGGCAGAACAATTTTGCGGTTGAACTCCGACACATCGAAATCCATTTCATCGTCCAAAACTGCACCGTTCAAAAGTTCGTTGGTGTTCGGGTCATATTGCGCCAAGGTTTCACCCTTCTTGAACTGTGCGTCATTTTCAATGAAATCCGTATTAATCAGATACGGAGGATCGTGATCCACCAGCCAGCCATCGATAACCGCCTCACGGTAGCTGTAGGTATAGACCGGCTCCCCGAAAATCTCGGTCGTGTGCAGGGCGGGCGTAGCAGTCAAGGCAACTTTCACCGCATCGAAATACTCGATAACCTGCTTGTACTTGCTCATATAATCATCCTGATTATCGTAGAGGATTTCTTCTTCCGTCATTTCACGGTCAAGAATATAGCCTCGGTGGGCTTCGTCCACAATAATCAAATCAAATGCACCGGGCATCAAATCCGGTTCTTCTGCCAGAATCGTGCGTTTCAAAAGCCCCTGCACCGTTGAAATGCTGACCTTGGTTTCCAGATTGATGATGTTGTCATCGATCGCTTTGATCTCATATATTTTGTCCAGCGTCAGCAGTTCCTTCAGCTTGACATCTTTGAAGGTGTCCATTGCCTGCTCACCGAGGGACACTCGATCTACAAGGAAAAGAATACGGTGGAAACGCTTGGATTCCAGCATCTTGTAGATAAGTCCCAGAACAGTACGAGTTTTGCCCGTTCCGGTGGCCATTGCAAGCAAGGCCGTTCTCTTGCCGTCAACGATTGCCTCCGTTGCCTTATCAATGGCCTTAATCTGGTAGTCGCGCAGATTCAGCCCATTAGGATCTGTCATAAACGAATTATCTGCTGCAGCCAGCGCCTGATTGGCCGCCGCTGTATTCTGACCAAGTTTTTCCATCAGGTCACTTGGGCTAAACCAGTTCCGAATAGGATACGGTTGATTTTCCTGTTCCCGGACATCCAAAAACCAAATACCGGACTTCGTCCGCAGCTGCTCTAAATATGCCCTGCCATTTGAAGCAAGGAGGAAGGGGACCTGATAACCATTCCAGTTTCCAACCGTATGTGGAATATCCTCCGGCTTAATATGTGCAGCATAGTCCTTTACCTGCACATCGATGGTAGATGCCACATCTTCCGACATCTTTTTTGCATCCATCAATGCTACGAGCTTCTCGCCAACGAAGAATGCATAATCCGCATACCCGTTTTTGTAAAAGGCCGAATTGGTAGGCCATTCGCTGATGGCAATATTTCTCCCCTTTACAGGACGCGTTCCTTTGCTGTAGCGCAGGTTCTGCGTATCAGCTTCCCAACCAGAAAGACGAAGCTGCTCGTCAATCAAGCATCTGGTCTGCGCCTCATTCCAATTCATCATAGCGGAGACAGATTCCGACCGCTTTGCGCGCTCCTTCTGCGTTTTGCCCGAAGCGGCGGTCTTGACCACGGCCAGTTGCTTCGTCAATTCCTCGATTTTCCTTTCCTGCTCGGCAATAACGGATTCCAAATCTTCGTGCGTGGTCTCGCTCGGCATAACGAACTCAGGCGCAATATATCCCCAGTCTCCATAGGTTTCCATAAACCAAACAGCAAGATTGTATGTCAAGGATAGCAATGTCTTTGCTTCGTCCACGGAGTCCGTACCGGTATGTACGGCCGAGTTTCTTGTCTTGCGAAGAACATATAGCGTGTTGTCAATTTCGTGCGGCAATAAACCGGCTCGCTTCAAAATGCGAATTCGATTTGCGTGGGTGTTGTCAACAGCCGGCTCCGCAATGTGCTCAAAGACAAGGATCTCCTGCACTAAGCGCTCGGCAAACATTCCGAGTTTATAGATACAGGCATTGGGATCAGAATAGACATAGGTTTCTGCGGTTGCGCCGATCTGTGCCAATGCAGGCCAGTATCGATTCAGAAAATCAAAATTTGATTTCATAAGCAGTCTCCCTCGATTTTTGTTAATTCATTTAGCATTTGATATAAGCACATCTCCAAAGTGCCAATTTGGCACTTTGGAACCACCGTGCTGGCACTTTGGGATTTCGCCAAAGTATCAATTTGATACTTTGGAAGCTGAAAGCTGATACTTTGAAATTCGTCAGCCTCATCCGACTGCCACTTCGACCTTTTTACCGCTGAAGGCCACGCCGTATTTATAAATCGTCCTGACCCCGGCGGTCGTCAGCTCGGTTTCGTATTTCTTATCGTTGATCTGCTGCAGGGCCGTCTCGGACAGCTTTTTCAGCTGCTCATCGCTGCAATTTTTCTCCGCTTTCAGCTCAATCAGGATGCCCGGAAGACCCTTTTGCGTGGGCTTCAGCTGAATGTCATAGCGCCCGTCGCCGGATTCCCGGTTGGAGGTCACGAAAGCGCCGCCCAGCAGGGCGCACAAGCCCAGCATAAAGCCGTGGTAGAAATTCTCCCCGGCAGTATCGAAGGAGCTGACCGACTGGGTCAGCAGCGTCTGGATCTGCGCTTTCAGCCGTGCGTTATCGCCGGAGAAGATGGCCTCCTGAACGGAAATTGCCATGGACGGCGGGATCAAATTCTCCAGCCGCTGCAAGATCTCCTTGTTATACACCAGAGAAATCTCCCGGTTGGGCAGGGAGACCTCGCACATAAAATCGCCGCTGAAAGAGGGCGTGGTTTTCAGTGCCTTCAGATAGCCGGTCACCAGCAGGAAACTGTAAATGGTGGAAGGATTGCTCTTGATCTGCGGATAGATCACGCCGGTGTCAATGAAGGTGGTGAAGGTCTCGCCGTTGACCAGGGAGGTCAGACGGTTATAAATCTCCTCGTCTGCCTGGGCAAGCACTTCCCCGATAATATCGTTGCTGCCGGTGGAGACCCAGAAGGGCCTCGGCTCGCACTCGTTGCTGAAGTAGTTGACCACCGACCACGGGTTGAAAATTTCCGTCTTGCCGAAGCGGTAGCCGTCGTACCACTGGCAAATCTCGTCGTACTTATCGGCAGCGCCGTAGTATTCCGCCATCTCCATCACCTCGTCGGCGGTGAAGCCGAAGTAGGCGCTGTATTTGTTGTCCAGCACGGAGTTGATGGACAGGTTGTTCATCCCGCTGAAGATGCTCTCCTTGGCCACCCGCAGAATGCCGGTAAGGAAGCCGAAGGACAGATGCTGATTATCCTTGAACCCGCCGGAAAACAGGTTCCGCATAAACCGGATGACCTTGTCGTAATAGTCCTTCTGATAGCCCTGCTGGATGGGGGTGTCGTACTCATCAATGATGATAATGGGCGCAACGGCATAGTGCTTGTGCAGCATAGCGGACAGATCCAGCAGTGCCGAAGCCAGCTCTACCTCGCTGACTTTGCCGTCTGCCAGCTTTTCATAGGTCTTTTTGCTGTACTCGTCGCACTTATCGCTGGCCAGCAGTTCCTTGTGCCGCCGGGTCTCCTTTGCGAAAATATCCCGGATGGCCGCAAAGGTCTCCTCCCAAGTGTCGAACTTCACATCCTTGAAGGTCAGGAAGATCACAGGGTACTTGCCCTGATAATCCCGGTACTTCTGGCCGCAGGCCCAGATCTTCTTATCCCGGAAATAGACGGAGGTATCCTTGTCGCTCTTTTCAAAGTAAGTGCGCAGCATATCCATATTCAGCGTCTTGCCGAAGCGCCGGGGGCGGGTGAACAGCGTCACCATCGGACGCTCGTCGATAAAGTCCTTGATCATCATCGTCTTATCGATGTAGTAGTATTCCGACGAGGCAAGGCAGTAGTTGGACACGCCGATGGGCAGGGGCAGCTTCGGCGCGCGCTCCGTCTTGCGGAAAGCGCCCGTCTTGAGCCGCTGATCCGCCGGCTTCTGCGTATCAGCGGGGATCAGCCAACGATTGCCCTGCTTTTTCGCACCGGCGATTCTCCCATTCTTGCAGAGCGTCGCAACTCTCCGCTCCGTTATATTCCAGCGCACTGCTGCCTCTCTTACCGAGATCATTTCAGCCATAGGGGATACCTCCACGCATAAAATCACAAGTACATTATACCCGAATAAAAGAACAATGTCAACAAAGTTCGGAACAATGCCGTTTCAAAACAGCATTGTTCTTTTCTACATACAAAACAAGCGGAGGCCATCGACCTCCGCTTGCTCGTTACCCATATACAATTTCCTGCATCACGATCTCGTTCGCTCGGTTTCGGATGCCGTTCATCTTCCGCACCCACGACTGCGGTTCGCTGGCCTTCAACCTCTCCGTCACACCCTCGGCATCTGCGTATTGTTCTACCAGCCGAAGAAAGAGTTCCTGCGCTTGCTCCTCGATGTCTGCAAGGTGCCCGTCCAGCGTCCCGGCGGTCAGCAGGTTGAAATACAATACCCGATGATGCTTCTTCAGATAAACTCGCCGCCGCTGCCCGTAAATGCCGATGGGGCGTTCTTCTTCGGGCGGTAAGCAAACATCCGGCAGACAGTAGTCGCCTTGCCTTGTGTAAGTGCCGCCCAACTGCTCAAATAGTGATTTCATATGTGATCCTCCCATTTAAAATTTCCCCGGCAGGTCTGCAACGCAAAATGCACCCGCCTTTCGGTTACAGTCTACCAAAACCGAAAGGCAGGTGCGAGTGTGCGAATTTTTAAATCGCAGATTTTCTAATTGACATTATTTACTTTCCAAGATATAATTTATAGTGTAGGTTATGTTAAATTTGAGTAACTTGTATGACGGAGCGACGAGAAATCCGAAAAGAACAAAGGACTCAAAACTTCTACAAGCTTGAAATATGTAATTCCTAGATACTATCAATGTCGATTAAAATTCTCGTTACGCCATTGAGAACCCACAAGATAGGCTCCGGGAGATTCTCCTCTCCTTTGAGGTGAGCCCAGTTGCTGTATCAAAGCTTTACACCATACTTCTTAGACAGTCATTTAGGTGACCGTCTTGGTTGTTGTGCGTGTAAAGTTCCAATTCGGATAGATTGAGACCATACACGCATAATGTGTATGGTTTTACTTTTTGTCCGGATTGGAGGTGAAAGTAATGAAAATCAATAAATACAACGCTCTGCGATTTTGGGAAGAGTGCTACGGTAGCAAACAGTATGCAGAGGATTTTCACGGGAATTTAATGTGTAAAGACGGCTATGGTAACAATAACTTCTCTGTAAACTATTATGGGCAAGAAATATATTGTGGGTGGAACATTCATCATATATTGCCGTCAGCTTGCGGAGGAACAAACGCAAAAAGCAATTTGCTCTGTACTAATATTGCAACGAATGAAGAAGCTGGAGACAGAATCACATTTTGGATTGGTGAATCCCTGTATCAAGTTAAACGGATATACGGAACAAGAGATCACGAAATCATTAGAATTGAGTAAGGAGTTTTATTTATGGGAAAACACTTTTTTGACTACGATGACGGAAATTTTGCTCATACAATCTCAGACAATATGGCAATTGACTCTGACGGCGATTTGCTGATACGTATGGGAGATAATATGGCAATGGATATGGATTCAGGTGAATTACATATCATATCCGGTTGGCCGGATGACGAAGATGATGACTAATTGATAAGCAGCCGCCTCTACGAAAATGCAGAGGCGGTTACTTTTACTTCTTCCGCCTCATCTTCCTGCTGAATTCGTTCAGCGTCTGGATATGCCAAAGGCTTTTACGGGTAATGGAGCGGAAGGTCAGGGAGCAGAAGAAGTCAACGAGAAAGATCTTTGGAATGCAGAACTTCAGTCCCTTTTGGAAGGCTTTCAGCGACCCACGGCTGCACCAGTTGTGGACGGTGGTCAGGGTGTAGCCGGTCAGGGCCACCACATCCTTCACCGTGACCACATCCGGGTATTTGCGCAGCAGCTTTTCGTAGTAGTCGCGCATCTGCCGCAGCGTGTCCTCCGGCAGCTCCTTGGAGAGCCTAGCCACATAGTGGGTGCCGTACCAGCCCTTCGGCGCAGAATAGAGTTCGGGGAAGATCGCCCGTTCCTCCAAATATGCTTTCACATCCTCTTTTCGGATTTTATAGCACCGGGTTTTCTTACCCGACCACTCACAGGGCACCTTGCCGCTTTTGAGCAGGTGCAGCGCCGTGGACTTGCTGATGTGGCAGATGCGGAAAAATTGCTCCTTGTTCATCACCTCGGGAACGCTGTCCCAGTTAACGGGGAATACATCCATTTGTAACACCTCAAAAATAGATTTTCGTCGGTTGGAAGCTCTATTCTGCGGTGTATGGCCATCTCCCGATTTTTCTCTCCTATCTTCCCGCATTTCTCTCCAAAATCGGAAAAAATGCCGATTTGAACCCACTTTCAAAAAAGCCTGTCCCGCAAGGCTTTCCGAGCGAAAAAGCCTGATTTCAAGCGGCTTTCGGCGGGTACGGGGCTTACAGAAACGCCCCCAAAACAGGCACCCCCGTCACAGTTGCATAAAAGACTCGAAATTTTTGGAAGCTCCGGCCGTTTCGTCCGCTGAAAATGTCCGCCGCACAGGGCTTTGCGCGGGTTCGGATTTCACAATTTCATATCGTTCTTGCGTGTTTTTCTTGCATTCTTCCGGAGCAAGGATTACACTTGAGATATACGGAGAGTTGTCCGAGAGGTCGAAGGTGCGACACTCGAAATGTCGTGTTCCCAAAAGGAACCTAGGGTTCGAATCCCTAACTCTCCGC
>ENA-ORSS01002773-ORSS01002773.1-human-gut-metagenome-genome-assembly--contig:-NODE-2773-length-15206-cov-2.754736_pt1 | contig 15206 bp, 10 predicted proteins | sample MGYA00241899_ERZ509162 | MGnify/ENA primary metagenome ERZ509162 (study PRJEB26280, sample SAMEA2338641) | human gut metagenome | biome: human gut; feature: human-associated habitat; material: faeces... | reverse complement strand
TGGGTTTCATTTTCAGCTTTGATTTTCACATTCTCTCCAAATTTCTCGCCATACTTTTGAAAGAGCTTTGCTCTCTCAACATTAAAAAATCTCACCTGAGTCATTACAAACTCAGAGAGTTTAAATACATCATAGCTTAGTTTGGGAGTTGCCCACTCATAATATAAGAGTTTCGAGGCAACCGGTTCCATAAGTACAATATTTTTTAAAGTAAGTTCCATTTTTTGCCTTTCTTAACGATTTACACCAACAACCGGTTTGCTAGTTGCATTTACTAACCCAACGCTTGTTACGAACTCTCTATCTGAGGTTACTACGTCATAACCAAGACCTTTCTTTACTATCTTAACGCTCGTAATGGCTTTTGCTGTTGGTGCATGGGAATGAATTGATATTAAAGCATTAACCCTTCCACATTTCCATCCGTCCAAAATGATTTGATTGGCTGCGAGGGTCGATGTTTTTATTTTATCAGCAATAATGCTCCCTATCTCTGCTTCTTTGACATAAAGCCTTTCGATGTCCGCAACACGGCTTGTAAGTTTTCCAACATTCGCAGTAGTGGCATTCAAATCTCTAATAATTGCCTCATCAGCATCCAGTAGTTCAGCATAAATTTTACCGACTCTATTGTCCACATCTCCGATTTGTCCTGCAAGAATTTTATCAGCCTGGATTAACTCAGCAAATAAATTTCGCACATGCCAGTCGAGTTTATCTTCACTGACAGCACCATCTTCAATAATTGGGTTTGTCACAGCTCCATTAAACAACTGCTCTGTATCAACAGAGTTATTACCCATGTTATTATGCTGCACCTGGTCGCCCAGATTCTTCGCATATATCGTTCCATCAAATCTTGCACTCGATGGGGTATAGGTCATAAGACTCAGTTTTCCGTAACCATCAGACCTGATATAGTCACCCCAGTTAGAGAACAGACCATTCTCTTTGATATTCCAACCACCGATTGTGCCGGATTTGGTAACAATATCATCTGCAACGATTTTACCTGTCAGGTCAACGTAGAATTTATCCTTTAATCCAGAACCTGTATCGGTCTGTAATCGAATCGCAGAACTATCTCTTGGGTCAAGGGTGATCTGGCTTCTGCCATTACTGGTCTTTAATTTAAAGTACGCATTGATAAGCTCTGCGCCATTGGCATCTACCTTGAATGTGTTGGATTCATTGCTGATAACAAGCTCACTGGATGCTACCAATTCACCAATAATGACATCAGCAATGAGTCCATAGCCATAGTTTTCGCTATTTGGCATTTTGACTTTACCCAGCGCAGCTTTAGCACTCTGCCAATTATCGTCTGTAAATACCAGCAGATTGTTGACCAGCTTAACCTGTTCAGGGTCAAAGCTGCCATCCTCACACTGTACTCTGCCAGTCAATCCATGTTTGTCAATCACAAGGCTTTGGTTATCTGCATTGAGTACACTGGTCAATGCAAGGTTAAGTCCATCTTTTCTCATGTCATTGACAAAATCCACCGCACCACTGGAAGTCGCTTTGTCCCATGTAGCCTTGCTTTCATGGATGGTCTTTGCTGACTTCGCATACTCTTTATCATAATCATCGAATACACAATACTCATCCACTAAGCGGAAGGAATCAGAAAATACCAGTTTGCAGTTGTCGGGTTGGTCATAATCCACCACAATCTTGACAAGCATTGGCTCAACCCAGAATCCCTTTTTGACCTCTGCATTGACAGTAGCACCCAGACGGATTTGTTCAATGAATGGTTTGTATTGGATGAGGAATAGGAAGTTGACCACATCCATGTCAAAGCTGTAGTTTGGTACAGAGATTTCACCCAGCTTCTTTAAACCATCCTGATACAAAGCCTCTGATTGTTCCTGTATCTGAGCATAGCTCATGTTGTCTGTAATGGTGTAGTTGTCGTTTGTATAGGTTGCAGCATTGGTGTAGCACTGTAGCTCAACTAATTGTTCCGCTGTGAAGTTTTCCTCAAAACGCAAGGACTTGTTAATCTCTAACTGCTGATTGCGTATGCTATCGACCACAGCCTTTTGCTTATCGACCTCTGCCTGTTTTGCATTGATCTCTGCTTGCTTGGCATTGATTTTATTGGTAATATCAGCAAGGTCTTTGCCGCCTTTGATTCTAGCAGTTCTGACCTGTTCCAGTGCATCTAACTCTGCCTTTAAGTCAGTCAACTGACCTTGCAAGGTAATCAGTTTAGAGTTCTCTGTTTTTAAAGAGGTGAGTAGGGAAGAGTACGGCTTTTGCTGCGCTTCAACCTTCTTTTCCCATTCTGTCAACGCATCAATCAGACCTTTACTCATCCATTCCTCAGTCTTGAAATAATCAAACTGATAGATGGTATTGGTTCCAAGCGGATTCACAGTACGGATGTTAAGGTCATTGTCACCGCTGACATTCAATGCTGTTACAAGGTCATCATCCGACTCTTGAATGTTAATCTGTTTGATTAGATTATCAAAGGTTAGCACAATGTCTGTCTTGTCAATCAGAGTACCTTTTACATACGCATTGACTAACTTTTTCTCGGTGTCAAACTCAAATACACAGCCGTATGCTTCCTCTACATCTCCATGTAAGAAACTATACAAGCCCTCATCGTCAGGGAACTCAAAGGTTCTATACTTATTCCAAAGGTCAACATCAATGTGCCCAATCTGCCAATCAGTCTGACCAATAAAAGCTCCCAAAAGAGATTTCTCAGGTTGTAAAGCATCATAGAATTTGTGTGTTCCATCCATCAGATTGATACTGTATTGGTCTAAGGCCTTTTCCGCAGATACGCAGTGAACCTTTTTGATTGGTCTGCTGCCGTCAATATTTTCATCTGCCTGTACAATCACAAACCATCCAATACCCTCGGCATGAATCAGCTTTCGTTTCTTGATTAGAGAGTAGTAAGGTGCATCCTCGCCATTAGAAAAGATAGAAGAAACCTCAAACTCCAACTCTGCCAACCCATCAAAGATAGGGGTATAAGTAAGACCCTTGCACTCTGATACAATGAATAGTTCCTCACGAATAGGGGTGCAGAGGGTCAGCAGCGGAGTTTCATATTCGCCTTTAAAATTAAATGAAAACATTATCCACCAACCCTTCTGACCGGTGTATAGGTAATGTCCAAACTGTCTACAAAGCCAATACACTCCAATTCATTCATACCGGCGACAAGTCTCAGGAATTTCTTATTGAAGTTCTTTAGTCGCCGCATTCCTGTGGAAGAAGTGATGATACCGGTCTGGCAGTCACATTCAATCGTTTCGCCACCTTGTAAATCTTTCCATCCAAAATCCAAACCGTTGTAAGTGTGGTTAATGATGTGGAAATCAGTTTGGTTAGGGGAGAGCTTAAACTTCACAATCGGCATAGTGTCATTATGGTCATTGGAAAGATTGAGGAAGTGAATCGAGTTGTTCTTTACTCCAACATTAGCAGGAAAAGCATAAGATTCTGTTCTGGGATATTCCCACGCCCATGGAGCATCGCATTCTGCCTTGCACCGAATCCCTCTTGCTTTGTTGTCGTAGTATAGCACCTCTGGGTCTAATAATAGACAGCGATAGTAAAAGTTTCTCAGGTCATTTTGGCAGATTTGCAGCTCTTTATAGGTATTATGTCCACACAGCCATAGCAGGATAGCAGACAGGTCAAATCGGTCAATCTCTCTTTGAGAGAAAAACTCGATGTCAAAACTCAGTGGCTTCTTTTGCTCAACACCAAAGCACTGGAATACAGGACTGCGGAATGTTTTATCGGTTACTGGCTCTGTACTGGAACCGCCGGATACACCTTCCTCACCATCACCCATTTTGGTAATGACCAATCCATATACCTCTGATGGTGTACCATCGTAAATAAAATTCATTCCCTGAAAGCTCATCGTCATCACCGCCTTTCATTGCTTGAATAAAGGGCGGTTGTTGCACCGCCCTGTTGACTATCTCTTCGTTCGAATATTGCGTTTAAAGTTTACCTGACCCAGCGTATACCTTGCAAATCTATCCTCGAAAGCAGACACATTCTTGCTAAACCAGTTATCCATAACATCATCATCAGCATTACCTGTAATGGTGGTGTTGAAGTTGAATACCGCAGTGTTGTCACCACCGGCAGTAGCAAGCTCAGGAATAGATGGTAGGTCAAGTAGGGAAGTAGAGCCTGTAGTCGGCATATTACTAATACCGCTGGATACAGCCTTGTACATCCGTTCAAATGCTCCGATGATTTCCTTTTGTGTATTGGTCAGATTCAGAATATTACCCTGCTGTTCCTCAGTCAGTACCCATTCTTTCTGCTTCAATACAGCAGGAACTTCATCTGTTTTGAGGTTGTCCATAAACCTTGTAAACTCTTTTGCAGAGTAAACATTGTCTTTGCCAACCTCGCCACCATTGTGGTATTTTGCACCTTTCTTGCCAGGTTTAAAGGTAGATAGCTGACCACCACTAACTCTGTGCTCATCATAGGTTTTGGGGAACTGCAAACCAGCCTGTGCATTGACAGCATTTCTCAATGCAATCTCCAAATCACCAGCTTTTTTCACAGCTTCTTCTAGCGATGAGGTAAAGCCATCTCCAGCGATAGTCAACTGATTCATAACCTGCAACACATCAAACTGCTTGCCGCCAAATGTCTCCAACGCTTTATAAGCGTTGTTCCATTTCATAATAACATCAGCATCGACACCGGTTCCATATTTACGGTTCCATTCCAGCAATCTCTGATAGAACTCATCTGATTTGCCTTGAATCAACTCGATTGCCTGTTTACGCAAAGCAGCAGTGTCATTGATCTGCTTATCCAACTCAGCCTTACGTTGCTCTCTGGAAGCCCTATCAGCCTCATAGTTACGCTGTAACGATGCAAGCTGCGCATCATAATAAGCCTGTGTCTGGTCTTTCTGGTCTGCCAGTGCATCCAACTGTGCCTGGATGGATTCGTCAAAGGCTTCTTTTGCATCACGAATGCCTTCAATCTGAGCATCTATCATCTCATTGTAGGCATCCTTCTGAGCTTGGATACCATTAATGATTGCCTGTTGCTTTTCTTCAAAGGCTTCCTTTTCGTCCTCTAACGCCTGTTCTTGGTCAGAGATGTTCTTGTCATGCTGGAACTCATCCAGTTCGTCTTTTTTAGCAGCAAGTTCTTCCTCTAACTCCAGACGTTTCTTTTGAGCCTCAATACTGTCATCCAGACCTAACTCAGCCAGCTTTGCTTCGAGGTCAGCAACATCTTTCTGTTTGTCAGCCAGTTCTCTTTCATAGTCATGCTGTTCTTCTTTTAAACGCAGGAGTTTTAACTGAGCATCTATGATTTTATTATAGGCATCCAGCTCATCTTCCGCTGCTTTGATTTGGTCATCATAAATGTCATTCTGAGCATCTTTGACCTTTTGCAGATGTTTTATCTGGTCATCATAGGCTTTGTCTTGTGCTTTCTTTTTCGCCTGTAATGCCTTGCGCTGTGCTTCAATGTCATTAAGAGCAGCTTTCTTGTCTGCCTCTAGCTGATTTTTCGTAGCATCATAGTCAGCCTTTAAACCATCAAGCTGTGACTCAATATCTTCTTTTTGAGTCGTCAGGTCTTGTTTGAGCATACTCATGGTCATATCCAGCAGACCATTGATTGCAGATAGGGAAGTAGAAGCAATCGAACGTAGAGCACTAGCGGCTTCATTTGCTTTGCTGGTGGTACTGTCAATCGCAGAGTTTAAGGACTGGAATTGACCTTCTAAACCGCCCATACTGATGTTGTTAAGCTCATTTAGGGCTTGCTGCAATAGGTCAACAGAACCAGTTGCTGCACCACTTGCTTGTTCAACATTGTGATTGCGCTCTGTGATGATAGCTCCGGTATCTTCCTGTACTTTATTCGTCCTACCAGCCATTGTCTCCATAGCAGTAGTCAGGGCACTCATTACCTGTAATTTTGCTGCTGCATAGCTTTTACAGTTTGAAAGGTCGATACCATAGTTTTCACGAAATTGAGTCACCCACTCAGCGTTATTAAGTAAGACGCTTTCCCAGAAGGTCTCACTGTTTGCCAGCTTTGCCAGCATAAGAGCTTTCCAGTTTTCAGAGTCTGCCTGATATACAGCTTCTAGGTCAAGCATAATTTGTTCTTGACTTCTTAAACCAGCAAGATATTCCGTCAGCTCTGTCTCCAGCTTTGGATATGCCTGTATCAGGTTCATGATAACATCGCTGGAGAGTCGTTGTCCTTTTGCAAGCTCTTTATAGGCGTTTACCAGAGTATCAGTACGATTGGTGATTTGGGACAGATTACTTGCAAATACAGCAGAGTTTTGGTTAACATCAATAAACGCCTGAGTGATTTTTGATGTACCATCAGCACCGACAAGCCCAAACTCAACAGCCTTTCCCTGAATCTGTTCTAATGTCATGCCAGTTTCAGCCATTACAGATTGCAGTTCAGTCCACGCTTCTTTTTGCTTATCTGTACCGCCACTTAATGCAGCTTGGTTTAAATCCATCTCAGAGAGGATATTTGCCTTGTCGATAATCTCTGAAAGTTTGGTTTTTAAACCTTCCATAGAAGTAAGGTCAATCGGTGGGGGATTGCTGGCATCCCTTTGAGCTTGTCCCAACTTTTCATAATAGGGAATTACATCATCAATCTTAATTCCAGCCTGGGTCATCATCCAGACTAATTCATGGTTATTTTGAATCGCTTCCCTTGTAAGCTCATTGTTTGCCGCCATCTGTGTAAAAGACTTATCAAGGTCAGCAAATCCATTGCTCGACATAAAAGTGCCAATATAGTTATCATTGCCAGCCAACTTTGTCACAGATACTAACAACTGATCAACCATTGTCTTATATTTAGCACCAGACTCTGTCGATAAATCAAGGCTTCTGGATTGTTCATCTATCTGTGTTACAAGTGTGCTCAGTTCCTCACCATATTCGCCAATATCTGCTTCGATATCTCTAATTCGTCCAGAAACAGATTGATATTCTACAGATGATGCGCCCAGTGATTTAGAATATTCTAACTGACGTTGTTTTGCCTTTTCTAATTCTACATTTAGACTCTCGATCTGGGAGATATAATATTGAGCTTCCTCTATAGGAGTTCCAGAATATGGATTATCCGTCCACCATACACCATTTGCACCATGTTTCTCATATGTTGACTCACTGCCAAAATATTTTGATGCTTCATTGGCAGCTTTCTGAGAGGTGAATGTTTCTAAAGTTCTTTTTAACTCAATGGTTTTTTCTAGCTCGGCATTTTGCTCTCTCAATTTATTAAGTTCATCAGTTTCAGCTACTGTGGGCGCATCTAAAGCCTCCAACTCGGTGATTCTTTTTTGAGTCTTTTCTAATTCAGATTCCAGAGATTGTAACTCATCCTGTAGAGCTTTCAATTCATCTCTAAATTTTTCTGTATTTTGGGCAGCAATCTCTTGTCTATGCGTCCAATTATCCCATGTTTCCCATAATTTCTGCAATCCAAATGAGATTGCTGCCGAAGTCAGTGATACTACAGCACCGGCAAATAACCCAGTTGCTAAACTAGCTGCTTTTGATGCAAGAGATCCCTTTTGAATTGCTAGAATGGCAGCTTCTTGTTGGGATTTAAACTTAGCTACATTTTCAGTAGTTAATTCAGTGGCTTGTGCGTACTGTTTCGCTGCACTAGAGGCATTCTTAAAGGATTTTGCTATAGCGTCTGTCTTAGCATCGCTATCCGTCATATTGGCATTAGCAGCTTTTATCGACTCAAATGCTTTTACAGCATTATTGAGTTCAGCAACATCAATGTCCAGTATTTTTTTTGCTGCCGCCGTTCTCTGTGATCCATTAACGTCAGAAATGATTACCTTCAGACGTTCAAGTGTATTTTTAAAGTTTTGAAGATAATTTGCATCTTCTTTATCAAACATCGTTTTGTTACGACCATAATATTTTACTTGTGCTATAACACTAAAAAAGAATATTCTTTAGAGGGGTAATTACAGCAAAAGTGAAAACCTTGTGAGATGTAGCATTTTATTAGTTGAATTACTATAGGAGCTAGGTTATAATAGATTTACCAACATATACTAATAAAGGAGATGTAAAAATGTCTACCGATTTTAATGAACGCCAACGAGAAAAGAAAATATCTAAAAACACCGTAGCTATCGTGGCACTCATTGCTATAGGTATCATCATTCTTGTCTTTTCTGTAAAAGTTGGGCTACATTACTACAAGATAAATAAAATCGAAAATTATGCCAAAAATGCCGGATTAACAAATGTATCGGTCAATGTTGACGAATATGATATTCGGATACGATGTGAGAACTTCAAAGAAGTTCCATGGGATATGTTAATGACTATGGATCGAAATATCACAGATACATTAAAAGACCTTAATACTCTTTATATCACAGGCACATTTAATTATCGTATTTTAAAAAGCTATAATAAGATTATTGCTACAAACCATGATACCAAAATCGAATATAATGGCGAATGGGTTTCTTGCAAAAATATCGACCTTGATGATGAAAAGAAATCGAAAGAGGATAGCAGTAAAATGTTACAGGAATCGCTTGACAAAATGATGGATGAGGCTGTATCAAATTCAACATGTTGTATCTGCGGCAAACAAGCAACTAAAAGAATAGACAAGGATTATTATTGCACAAAGCACTATAATGATGCGGCTGAGTGGTACATTAAAAAAGCTGCACAGAAATTAGTTGACGGACAATAAGATTTTAGAATATACAATTAGAGCCAGTCATCAGACTGGCTCTTTCTTTATCCATTTTTCTCAGACCCTTCTGGGAAAGCAGCAGTGATAACGCTGCAATTATCCAATCTCAGTGCTGTTCTTAATCCCTTAATTGTGTCCTCTTTTCCATCTACTTCACAATTTCGTAATACCACCCACTGGGAGTTACCCTCCTGGTAAAAGGCGAGTAAAGTCCCATCATATCTTTTGCCGTCCACAACTACCGAAATGAATGAACCATTCTTAATCTCAGAAAGACAATCCCATAATGTCTCATCATTGCTGGTATGCAGCGTTTTAATAAAGAACTGGTGAACAGGTTCTGTCTGTGATATCCAACCAAACAACAAACCAGTTCCAGCACCCATTAACAAACTGGCTGTAATAAGTTCTATGTTATTCATAAATGGGAACAAATGAAGAACTGTCTGTATGACAAAGCTGGTAACTACATTGCGAATAGACAGCACTTTCGTTTCATGATAGGCGTTGTAATACGTTGCGTTCATTCGATTGTAGCAGTACCAGTAAAAATATCCAGGAATCAGCAATAGCATAACGTCTGGAAGAATTTGCAATAATTCAGATAGGTTAATTGTCATCTTCTGCCTCCCTTTAATGGATTCTTCACAGGTGTATCTTTGGACGTTGGCAACGTGTGTTTGGCATATTTTCTTGGGATCACAACAGAGTGCTTAACTTCGTTTGCCCCTCGATAAAGTTCCTTATCCTTTAATACGACCTTAATTTTTCTTGGCACAATACCACCTCCAGTGATATTATACCATTAGATTTGATTTTCTACAATATTATGGCGGTGTACTACTTCCAAAGGTGTCTTTACACCTGAGCACACTCTATGGCGTTACCCATAGTCCAGACTGTCTCTTAAAAGCCTTTACAGACTCCAACTACCTTACAGTCGTTGAACCTTCTCTTTTCAGAGCTTGGCTGCTGACCTGACATTACTCAAAATACCCCTACTTTGAGATTTCGGTACTTAGCACCGCTTATGCGGCTTTTATCTCAGCATATACCATCCCTATCCTTGTTTCCGTCTTTCGACTCCCAAAGGGCGATAGGGTTTTAGCCATTCCCAGCAATTTGATAGTTTCGATCTCTATTCCGTTCAATAGACATCCTACACCTTGTTTCCTTGGCGTAAGAGGGCAGTTTATTTTACCAATCGCTTTGATACCTGCAAACCCACCAGCCACTGCACTCAGCAGGGTAGGGAGGGTTCCTAAGTTCTGCATGAGAGTATCAAGCCCATGCAAAAATCCACTTCCAAAATCAATCGTACCTTTTATCAGTTCACTATCCATGACAGTGGCTGATAAGGATTCAAAATTTGTTTGAAACTGTGTAATTTTACCGTTTATAGAATTGAGCTGTCGCTCATTTTCTTCCATAGCAGAACCGGCTGCATTACCGGCTTCTTCCATGACATCTTTTGCAGTCTGGAAGTTGGTAATCAGGGATGCAAGGATGTTAGCCTGTTGTTTACCACCTAACAACTCCAGCGCAGCAGCTTTGTTAATATCGGTCATGCTACCCCAGACTTTAGATAGCTCTTCCAACATCTTGAATGGAGATTTAAAGGTATCTTCATCTACCATGATGTCAACCTTTTGTCCAGTCAATGCAAGAATTTCTTTTCTCAGTTTAGAGGTGCTTTCAGCCATTCCATCAGTAGCAAGCCCAGCTTCTTCTAAGTCAACCTTTGCACCACGCATACGCAAGCTCAGTGTCTTTAGAGAGTTACCGACCTTCATCGGGTCTTGAATAACTGAGTTAGCAGCAGTAATCAGGGCAACTGCTTCCTCGATGGTGCTGCCAGCTTCTCTCAGTGCTGATGCAGAACGCTGCATTGCTTCACCAATACCAGCAGAGCTGATAGCAAAGTTATTTGAGGTATGGTTGAACAGGTCAACAATGTCAATGCTGTCTTTTACGTCCATACCAAACGCTTTCATGGTGGAGATAACAGATTGAGTTGCCTCATCTATACTCTCCATACCATCCGCAACGTTGTAGTATACAGCGGTCGTTTTTGCCAGTTCCTCCGCATCAGCAAGACTATAACCCAATCTTGCGAAATCCGCAGTCGAGTTGATGTAGTTACTCATCGTTGCGCCAATCTCTTTCGATTGAGCAGATGCTCTCTGGAAGAACTGACTGTAGGCGTTATCTGTTTCGTTTGTAACCTTCTTTAATTCAGTCATCGCTGTGTCAAGGTTACGAACCGATACAACCATCTGCTCCAGTACATGAACCGTATTCATCATAGAGCTGGTAACAAGCGCCCAGCCACCAAACTTCTGATATGCTTCTCCTAACCATTCACCCAATGATTTAGTGGTAACACCGGCACGTCTGGCAGCAGCCTCGAACTCGTCAACGTCACGCTTCAGATTGATAAAGTCGCTTTGAGTTTTTTGACCTGGAGCCGTCAATGACTTCATGATATTGTCATACTGATGTTGCAGTTCAGGGAAGTTTTCTAACTTCTTGTATTTCTCTGCGAAGTCAGTCAATCGTCTGGTTAGTTTGGCAATAGAACTCTCGACAGAAGCAGTAGACCTCTGGAGTGTTTCAAAAGAAGAAACATCTTTTAGCTTTCCCTGCACCTTGTCAAGGGCAGCATACAACTTGTCTACTTCTGCGGTTTGGTCACTATAAGACAGCTTCTTAAAGTCAGCGGATTGAATCTTTGCTAGAATTTTACCGGCTTCATTGAGATTCGTTAAATCCTCAGTAGTAAGACCAAATTGATCCTTCCTGTTCTTTAAAGCCTTGATATCCTTATCCATCTCATTGAACTTTGAGGTGTCGATATCTTTAAGCTCTTTATTGAGGTCGGCAAACTGCTTTTTCAACGCCGGTATCTGATTTGTATTTGTCAGATTGTTGATCGCAGTCTCCATATCCTGAATCTGCGTAGTTATCTGATTCTTAGATGCACCAGAGGATTTTCCATTTAAAGAATTAAATTCTGCCTTAAAGGTATCCAGATTAAAGGTTAATTCATCTTTAACTTTATTAAGTCTGTTGACCTCAGTTTCAATTCTATTGATGTCTTTTGTGATGTACTTCGCAGCATTTACACTACTCAATGAGGCAATCTCACTACGGATATCTGCAATACTCTGCTGGAACTGCTGTCTTAATTTAGGAAACTTCTGTAAATATCTCTCTAGTCCATCAACAGAATCATTAAGTCCCTGCCTTTTGTCATCAAGAGCATTTTTGTTTTGACCCTGACTATTGTTCTGCTGTGGTTTAATATTCACCTGAACAGGAACAGCATTTGATAATGCCTGATTCAGCTCTTTTTTAATCTGTGGAAGAGCAGATTTTATTGACTTACTGACAGAGCTGCCGTCAATGCCAATCTTAATTTTCAGAATGAGATGATTGTAAAATATGAGGCTGGTGTACTGGAGTTTGAACCAAAATGTCCTCTGCTGCTTTTAAAAGAGCAAGCCTCCTATATGGGTCAGTACCTGTACACTCTGGAGGTAAGAGCCAAGATGGAAGATATTAACCTGGAGGATGAATAATGAAATCGTCTTACCATATCAATCGCAAGATTGTGGACAAGCTGGTAAAGAAATATCAGCAGTATAAAGAGAGCATTCAAGAAGGAACAAAGGTAAAACTCAATGTCAAAGCGATTCAGAGTGACCGCAATTACTCTCGAATGACAGACCAGTATAAAGCCTTTGTGGAGGAACATAAAGACACGATTTTCACTGTTGAGTATGATGAAAAGTTTGGGAAAGAACCAAAGATTGTCATGCTCAAAGAGGATACCTCAGACCCTAAGTTTTACTGGTGGATTGGCGAGTTGGAGGTTCTGTAATGGAGAATCAAGAATTGCAATCCTTATTGCAGTTACCTGAGTACCAGTTTATTCACACTAACCCATTGCTCAAAAACAATATCATGTTCTTGACGCTGGGCGGCAGCCATGCTTATGGAACAAATGTGGAAGGTTCTGATGTGGATATCAGAGGATGCGCCTTTAATACAAAGTCCTCTTTAATTGGAACCAGTCACTTTGAACAGGTGCAGGATAATACAACCGATACAACAATCTATGCCTTTAATAAACTGGTTTCTCTGTGTACAGCCTGTAACCCTAACACGATTGAGTTGTTAGGGTGCAGACCAGAGCATTATCTCATGGTACATCCGATTGGATTGGAGTTTTTAAACAACCGAAAAATGTTTCTTTCTAAAAGAGCGATTCACTCTTTTGGAGGTTATGCAAATCAACAGCTCAGACGATTGGAAAATGCTTTGTGTAGAGATACCTATGAACAGAAACGGCAGGAAGAACACATTGCCGCATCCTGTATGTTTGCTATGAGTTCCTTTGCCAATAAGTATTCCTCATTTGAGGATGGTGCAATCAGGCTGTATGTGGATCGCTCTGATAAAAGCGACATGGATACCGAAATCTTCATGGATGTCACATTAAGCCACTACCCATTAAGAGATTACAAATCCATCTGGTCTGAGTTTAACAATATAGTCAAAGACTATGGCAAACTCAACGGAAGAAACAAGAAGAAAGACGATGCTCATTTAAATAAACACGCCATGCACTTAGTTCGTTTGTATCTAATGTGTTTCGATATTCTGGAGAAGGAAGAAATCATCACCTACCGAACGAATGATATTCCAGAGCTGTTAGCAATCCGTAATGGTAAATACCAAAAATCAGACGGCACATTCAGAGATGAGTTCTTTGAGATGGTTGATACATACGAAAAGCGTATGCAGTACGATGCAAGGAATACTTGCCTGCCGGATAAGCCAAACAGCAAACGGATTGAGGAATGGGTCATAAGCGTCAATGAAAGAGTGATTAAGAATGAAATTTGAGATACCGCCAAATATCCTGTTTCTGATGAGTGAACTGGAAAATCATGGATATGAGGCATATATTGTCGGCGGTGCTGTCAGAGATATGCTGTTGGAAACTCCAGTGCATGATTATGATGTTGCAACATCTGCAACTCCAGAACAGGTGATGGAGGTATTCAGTAGCTATCAGGTGATTCCTACTGGAATCAAACATGGCACTGTAACGGTAGTGCTAGAGGACGATAGTTGCGAGGTCACAACATACCGCAGTGATGGAAAATACACCGATAGCAGACACCCTGACAGCATTACATTTGAAACCGATATTACAAAAGACCTTGCAAGACGAGATTTTACCTTTAATGCGATTGCCTATAAACCTCCACTGCACCATAAGCCTCCGCAATTCATTGACCCTTACAATGGGATTGAAGCGCTGGGTAGGGGAGTGATCGAGGTCGTAGGGGCAACACCAGAGCGATTTCAAGAAGATCCCCTGCGGATTATGAGACTGCTGCGTTTCTATATGCAGCTCTCTCATCTTCATCCACAAACCATGACGCTTGCAACCTATAAAGCAGCGCTTGACCATATGGGATTGCTAAGACAAATCTCTGCTGAGAGAATCAGGGATGAGCTGAGTAAAATTCTGCTGTGGTTTGATTACAAGGCATATCAGGCAGATACCCAGTATCAGGAATTGTTTAAAGCAATGCTGAAAGTGGTGATTCCAGAAGCAGAACGCTGTGTAGAATACCACCAATACAACCCATACCATCACAAAGATTTGTTGGAGCATACTTTGTTGGCAATCGACTTTTTTAACCAATCCAAATATAGTCGGCTGGATATTGCATTAGCACTGTTCTTCCATGATATTGGAAAGCCGGATACAGCAATCCTGGATGATAAAGGTGTTATCCATTTTTATGCTCATGCTATTCGTAGTGTAGAGCTGACAAAGGAGATTATGACAAGGCTGCGGTTCGATACACACACGATTGAAAAGGTCGCAGAATTAGTGCAGCACCACGATGCAACACTGGTTCCTACAAAGCACAGCATTAACCGCATGATAAACCGACTGCACCATAATCAGTATGAGGACTTGTGGATGGTATGCAACTGTGACTGGTTAGCACATAACCCAAGTCATCCACGATATCAACCTCTGATTGTAGAGTTGGATGCCTGTATTACTCTGTATCGAGAGATGCAGCAGGCAAAGCAAATCATCACCAGAAAAGACCTTGCAATCAATGGAAATGACATTATGGACATTGGGATTCCGCAGGGTAAACAAGTGGGGTTGGTGCTGGAAAACTGCTTGCAAATGGTCATCAGTGAGCAGATGCCAAACGATAATAGAAAACTAAGAGCATATGTACGATTGTTAAAGGATACATTGGAATTAGGGAAGGAACGATAACATTGGAACAGACCTATCAGATTATCAAACAGATTGCCAATACATCATCCATAAAGAAGAAGAAGGAAATCCTTGCTGATAATGCAGACAATATTCTGTTGAAAGATATTTTAAGATTTTGCTTTTCTCCGTT
>ENA-ORSS01002770-ORSS01002770.1-human-gut-metagenome-genome-assembly--contig:-NODE-2770-length-15210-cov-3.956582_pt1 | contig 15210 bp, 10 predicted proteins | sample MGYA00241899_ERZ509162 | MGnify/ENA primary metagenome ERZ509162 (study PRJEB26280, sample SAMEA2338641) | human gut metagenome | biome: human gut; feature: human-associated habitat; material: faeces... | reverse complement strand
GCATTTTCGGTTTCTTCAGCACTGCTTTCGGAAGCCTCTTCTGTGGCAGGGGCTTGCTCCGGATCAGGAACCTGAACACTGGAATTCATACAGGTCAGAATGTACCGGGAGCTGCCGCCGATCTCAAGGCGGAGCACGCCATCCGTTCCGACCTTGACGGCGCCGGGGTAAACCCCGGCGTCCGTCTTGAGCTGGAACTCTACACCCGACCATGCTGTGCCAAGCTGGATCTCCAGCTGCTCTGCTTTTACCACCTGCAGTTCGCTGCCGTCCGTGCCTTGCTGCACTGCATAGACCGGTGTGACCAGAACGCAGAGAATGCAAAGCAGCGACAGGATCAGCAGAATGCCTTTTGTCAGTTTTGCTTTCATTGCCTTACCTCCCTTTTCAGTCTGCAAGATGCTTCTTCTTGCGGGAATAAAGAATGGTACCAATCAGGACGCCAAGACTTGCGAGCATCAGACCCAACCACAGAGCCATATGAGAATTGTCACCGGTCTTCGGGCTGTCCGGATGATCGGTCGTGACCTTATCGTTATGGACATTGACCGTCAGCGTTTCATCAGAGGCCAGCTCGATCTCAAAAGGATCCGGGCGTTTATACCCGGCGCTGACGCTGTCCTCAACCTCCGTCACGGTATATTTGCCGATGCGCAGGTTTTCTACGAAAATCTCACCGTTTGCGTCGGTCGTGAAAACTTCATCGTAATTCTCACCCGTGATATGGAAGCTGAAGCCTTCCACACGGCCGTCCGAGGAGGCCTTCACGATCTTCAGACTGCCGACCATATGAGCGTTGATGAAACCGACGCCGGCCTGATTCTCTACTTTCACCATCTCGCCATCAGTTACGATTTCAAAATAGTAGTATCCGTTGTCCTTGACATAGTTTACAGGTGCCTGCTTTTCATAGAGGAAGTATCCGCCGTAACACAGCTCGGCGAGTTCGTAAAGGCCAGGCTCACATTCCGAAAGGGTGCCGACCAGTTCATCCACATCCGGATCGAACTGCTGATTTCCGTTTACGTCACGGTAAACCTCAAACACAGCGCCGGTAAGCAGATGGTCGGGATAATCCTTATCGACCTTGGTCGTATGGACTGCGCCATAGATATGGCGGTTCTCGGCCTTGATCTCGATCACGGCACCATCCGTAGTTATGTCGACCGGGAACTCTGTCTCGTTGAGGACGAAGCCCTCGGCGGGTTTCAGCTCGCGCACGATCCATTTCCCAAATCGTACATTCTGAAAGGCGAAGACGCCGTCTGCATCGGACACCGCCGTCAGAACGGCGTTTTCCTCTGTGAATTCCGTATCATCCTCCGTAAAGAGGCCAAACAGCGCACCCGCAACCGACTTTCCGTCTTCGTCGACCTTGAAGCCCTTGATGTCGCCGCGAATGAATTTGTTCTCGACGGTAATGAAAACGGTTTTGCCGTCCTCGGTGATTTCTACCTCGATCGGCATTTCATTGAGCACATACCCGGTCGTCGGCTTCAGCTCACGGATGATCCATTTCCCGTACCGGATATCTTCAAAGCGGAACTTACCGTTGCTGTCAGACTCGGTTACACGCACGGCAGTTTCCTCGGTAAACTCCGTTTCACTTTCACGGAACAAACCGAATACCGCACCGGCGATCACATTGCCGTCCTCGTCGAGCTTGGTACCCTCAATATTGCCGCGGATATACCGGTTCTCCAGCTGGATGCTCACCACATCGCCGTCTTCAGACACTGTGACCGGATACGCCTTCTCATTGAGGACAAAGCCCTTGGCCGGCAGGATCTCACGAACGACCCAGGTTCCGAAGGGCACCTTTTCAAATTTGAAGGTGCCGTCCTGTGCGCTTTCCGCCGTTAAATACGCATTTTCAGCCGTATACTCATTTTCATCATTGCGGAACAGGCCGAAAATCGCACCGGCGATCACATGTCCATCCTCATCGACCTTGCGGCCGGAAATCATACCGTACTTGAGGTCGTTTTTGATCGGATCACCGCCGTTGACAGAAATCTCAACCATATGAGTTTCCTGCGAGCCGTAGGAAAACTCGAATTCATAATGGGTGTCGTCCAGGATGTAGTGCTCGTCCGTACTGCGTTCCTGCAGGTAATAGCTACCCAGCGGTAGGTCGGCACTGACCGTCGCCATGCCGTTATCATCAAAGGTCATGATCTCAATGAGCCCACCTGCCGGAATGACGGTCCCGTCATCGGCAACCAGGTCAGTCTTGGCATACAGACCGAAGATGATGTTTTTCAGCTCGCCGTTCATACCGATGCCGAACAGCTCGTTCTGCTCCAGCACCTTGCTCAAGGAAATTTTGACCTTTTGACGCTCGTTATAGAGATTACCGGCGGTTTCCGTAATGGCGACCTCCTGACCGGCGTAAGTCAGCTCCACCGTCTGAATCGTGCCGTTCAAAACCATCCCGTGCGGCGCGGTGATCTCCCGGATCTCATATTTTCCGAGATACAGCTCCTTGCTCGATGCCACGCCGTCAGACTCAGTCGTGATCGTATCCACGATCTCGCCCTTTGCGTAATGCATGACGCCGTCAAGCGTATAAATATCTTCTGCGGCACGGATCTCAAACACTGCGCCGGGCAGACTCTTGACCGCATAGACCGGTTTATAGATCCCGTCCGCTTCCGTGACCGTCCAGAATACTTCGCCAGTCTTAAAGATACGGATGATACCTTTCTGCGGCATGTTGGAACGGGTGACTTCAATCAATGTGATGCCGCCATCCTCGGTCGCCGAGTCTGCGGTCACATCAAAATAGACCGGATCGGAGTTCAATACATAGCCATACGGAGCCTTGACCTCCACAATGGAGTAGCCCTTCCCGAACGGAAGCACTTCCGGAGTGATCAGATAGCCTTCCGCGTTGGTGTAGAAGGTGTCGATCACCGTCAGTTCCGGATAGGTGTACTGCATGGTAACTCTGGTACCGTCCGGGTTATAAATCTGGAACGCCGCGCCTGCATACGGGATACTCAGACCGGATTCTGCATCCGTCTTTTGAATCTTGAGATATCCGGTAAAGGGTGCGTTGTTAAGCAGATACTGATAGCAGCACCCGTCTTTATCAATGAAGACATCGAAGGGCGCTGCCAAATCAAAGCCCTCCGTGCCTTTCGTCTGTCTGACTGTATAGACGCCGTAAGGAAGCTGCTTCGTCCCGGCATATCCATGCTCATCGGTAATCAGGTAGTCCCGTTCCGTGTCCCGGGCATTCTCATAGGAACCGGCGGTCTTCAAATATACCTCAAATTCCGCTCCGGCCTCAACCGTCTCCAGGCCGGTGCTAATCCAGCTCATCAATTAGCTCCATCTCTGGGCTGATGGTGTGCCGGATCTCCATAATATTGATGCAGTGCGGTGAGCCCGGTGCAATTTTGATAAACTGACCGCCGATGCGGTTGCATGCTCGCCGGAACTCATGTCCCTTGATAGGAGCAATGATATAGCACTGAATGCCACGCATACGCATACGCAGCGCCAGTAACTGCATGGTGAAGGTCTTTCCGGCACCACTGGTGCCGAGCAGGTTCAGATTGGCATTTTTATTTTTCTTCGTGTCAAACAGATCGACGATGCACAGCGAGTTGTTATGGCGGTTGATTCCGAGCAGCACGCCGGTATCGTCCGACATCTCGAAGGATGTGAACATATAGGTAGAGGCCGCACCGCTGGTCAGCACATTCCGCTTGGATTTCTTTTCAAGCTTCGGGGATATCTGCAGAAACGGCATCACCGTGCGCAGGGCGTCCTCCTGCTGAAAACTGCAGTCGCTGACATACATATCCATAGACTTGAGCATATCGGTCATCTGCTGCTTGCGCCACATCAGTTCTTCGTAGGTTCGTGCGGACACGGTCACGAATACTGACATATAAAAAAGGTCCTCGTTGTAATTGGCGATTCCTTGCTTGATGAAATATCCTGCCTGAATGGAACCGGCAAGCTCCTCATAGTCGGTCGAGGTGTCTTGCATACTTTTAAGTTTCGTGCGGTTCAGGCGGATGCGCTGGGCAACCTTGTCGATGGTCTTGCTGCGGTTTTCCCGTCTCAGAAACACATCGACATCAATACCTTCACCGGCGTTGATGAGGGAGGACATCCATCCGGCGCGGACCTTATTCGGGTATCCGTTTCCTTTGATATACAGGAAGGAGTAGTAGAGCCCGTCCATAATGATATAATTGCGGTGCGTTAGGTCAATGCCGCGCGGCGCAATAAAATGCGCCATACGGATATGCGGGATTGGGTCGATCCCGATGACCTTGTTTTTCGCCGCCATCGTGTCTAAGACGATGCGGTCGACACGGGAATGAAACGGCTCCTCTACGCAGGAACGGCGATTGAAAAACATATATAAAATCTCTGCCGTTGCTTCGTCGGGGTCCTTCGGCTGAAGGATATTGTTGCCGCACTGCATGAAGTAGGCTCGGGCGTTCTGCTCGGCGGTCAGCAGCGTGCTGCAGATCTGCCCATAGTCGCTGTTTTCATTACGCCGCAGTTCTTCGTATCGAAAAATCAAAAAGAAGCGCCTCGTCAGCGCTTCACGGCTTCCCACATCCTTAATGAGTCGGATATATCCCTCGCTGAGCTTCTTACACTGCTCACTTTCCTCGGTTTCCATTTCCTTTCGGAGCATAGCTATATGCTTATCGGAGTCAGCTTTGCGGGTAATGCTCTTGAACTGCAGATGCACCGGTGAAATTTTCAGCCAGCTTGCAAACGAGCAGATGATCTCATACTGTTCTTCCTCAGAGCGCAGCATAAAGTTGATGGGCTCAATTTCAAGGATTTTGATATACCGCCCGTCGGTCGTCTCAATAATGCCGTGCTCCAGATTTTTGATCGGAATGAAATCCTGAGTAAAGCTCAGCTTTTCAGGCTTTCTTTTTCCTGCTTTTCTTTTTGCGGAGCTGTCTTTGGTCATATTTGTATCCCACCCTTCTCAAATGCAGTTTTCTTCTGTGCGCCAGATAGCAGATAATGTGCCCTGCATACTGGAACAGCGAATCGCCGTCAATGCCCATAGCGGCGAGGATCCCGATCGGAATCAGCGTGACGGTCATCACAACGATGCGTATTGTGGTTGCCATCGGGATCAACATCAACTCCGGATATCCGACGGCCAATATCAGAATCAGTGCCTCGACCGCATTCCGCGGTTCCAGCATTCCGCCGAATATCTTTCCGGAGTCGGTATAGTTTGCAGGAATGGCAAAGGTTGTATTGAATTCTTTTTCTTCCATGATTCCTCCGTTCTTTTTTATCCCGGTGTATCACCGAAATCTACATTCTTCGGTCGGCGCAGTGCCAGTCCGGCCTCATAGCTCGGCGTATTGAAGATCACGCCCTCACCACCGGAGGAATGGACCCACATACGCTCGCCGTTTTCACCGTATCCGGCAAAAATAAGTACATGATTCCATCCGCCTCCGTCGTCATCCATCAGGAATCCCAGATCTCCGGGCAAAAGCTCTTCGGCGGTAATGGCATAGGATTCGTCCCACTGGCTCCAGGAGGCACCGTTCAAGCTGACGCCGACAGCCGTTTTATAGGTCCAGTCTGAAAAGCCGGAGCAATCCAGGCCGAATGGGCGGATCGTGCCGGTCGTTGTGGAACCGGCGGCTGTAATGAGCTTCGGCGTATTCCATTCATCATTCCATCCGGCTGCCGATTTGCCGCCCCAGAAGTATGGCACCTTTCCAACGAGGGACAGCCCGGTTTTGACAATGTGCTTTCGTGTTTCGCTGCAATTCTGACGGGCGAGGAAGGCGATCAGCTCTACATCGGTAAGCGGAACGGTGCTGCCGTTTCCGGCTGTTCCGTAGAGCGTTTTCTTCAGGGCCAAGGCTCGGGAGTGGATCACATCGCCGTATGTGGTTTCCAAACCGTTATAGGAGGCGTTCAGATCCAGCCCGAACGCCGTGGAAATCACCGTATTGTCAAAGGGATGAATGGTGCATTCCAGATATTTCACGGTTTTCTTTTCCGGCGTAAGCATTTCCTTGCCTGTGTACTGATAATAGGTTGCCTTGCGTGTGCCTGTGATATTGCTGCCGCTATAAACGGGAAGCGTCAGGGTGACGGCTGCGTATGCATCCACCTCGATCTGTGTATCGGATGACAACTGCTGATCCTGCAAATAGTAGGTCGTTTCCGCCGTTTCATAACGGTATTGCGGTATGCCGTTGATCATTCCGGTCTTAACCGTTTTCGTTACCACGGTTATCGTGACCGGCTTGTAGGTATAGTAAGCGACCGGCGTGATCACTTCATTTTCCCGTTCCACTGAGGTTACGGGAAACATGTTGGCTGTCACACCGTCCAGCTTCTTTTGCATATCCTCCGGGTCGTTGCTGAGCTGTTCCACCGAAGTGGAATATGCCGACAAAATATAGGCGGTGTCGTACCCGGCTGAGCTCTGCGCATAATTGATCAGCGCATTCATTGAAAGCTCCCGGTCATAGCCTCCGTCTGAAATCAGGCGTTCCACCTCAGCCATTGAAGCGTCGTACCCGGCCTGGACAATATCCGAAACCGTCTCGGAGAGATTTTCATAGATCTCCGTGATGGATACCGTCGGCTCATTGCCGTCGATACCGAGCGCTTTATTGATGATGATCCCGGGCAGCTCTACGATCATAACAATGAGGAAAACCACCGATAGGCACAAGCAGACCAGAATTTTAAACAGGGTATGCCGCATCGCCCATGCGGCGGAGATGACCGCACCCCAAGGACCACCGGCGGCTGTACCGGCTGCAATTTCTGCCACAGCCTTGCCGCCCTCCACACCGGCCTTTACGGTTGCCGCAGCGGCATTGGCTGCTGCTTCCGCGCCTTTTTTCGCCGCCTGCTTTGCGGCTTGTTTTCCGGCATTTTTGGCGGCTTTTGCCGCCTGACCGGCCGCTTGACCGATATTATCCGAACCGTCTCCCATTTGCTGCTTTTGCGGCTCTGCCATTCTTTCACCTCCGTATTCAAACTGCCAAAGGCAGGCTTGTTTTCTCTTTTATATTAGGAAGACAGCCGAACCGAATCCATTGCTCCGGTTCGGCTGTCCGCCGTTTATCGTCTCCGTCTTGGCTGCTTGATCTCCGTTTGATCACGGGATTTTGGCTCGCCATAACGGGACGGTGCGCTTTTGTACCGCACGGTTTCCGTAGAAACGGTGCGTACATTATCGCCGTCATAGACCGGTTTTCCGTTCTCATAAACCGGCTTGCGTTCCACTGCAGCCTCGCCGTGTACTGCGTACCACTGGCTGCCGTGAACATCTTCATATACCTGATAGTCACCGCGGGGAGGTGCATACTGCGATGTATCATAGAACATCGTGCCGGACCCGTTTTCATGCCGGACCTCAAAATGCCCGTCCATACGACCGGATCCATCCACGCTTGTGACCGGCTGTTCATAGCCCGGCATAAAGCTTTGGAACTGTGCCCGATTATAGCCATCCGCCGCGTCGCCCGCCTCAAAGGGAGGCGTTTCTGCGTGCTGCTGCATGGCGTACCACTCTACGCCGTTGGCCGCCTGGATTGTGGAATGCGGTGCATCCGGCTCGTCATAATATGCACTGTTGTACCATCTGCTCACGCCGCCGTCCGAAGATGCCTCAATGACACCGTCTCCGACCGTTCTGAGCGTTGCACCGTCCGCATCCGGGAATGCAGCTGCGACCTGTGCCGCCTCAGCGGAATTGCCGCTGAATACGGGTGCATCGTAAAATGCTCCGGCTCCGGAACCGCTGGCCATCTGATACCACTGACTGCCGTCCGAGGCATTGACAACGGCGTGCGGACCGTCCGGCTTTTCAAACTGGGAAGCGTTGAACATCTCGACAGCCGTTTCTTTCCCGTCAGCACCGATCGCCTTTGTGGAGATATGTCCGCCGGTGATCTGCGTATCCGAGAGATCCATGCCTTTCATATGCGGCATATAATTGCCGAGACTGCGGTTGGCAATGTCGCCGCCGATAGAACCGGACACATTCGGTGTTCTGGACGCTACGGAAGAGATGGATTCTCCGGTCAGTGTGGCGCCGTTACGGGCTGCCATGCCGCCGAAAGCCCGACCGACAAAGCCGATCGTTCCGCCGGCGCCCATTCTTGTGCCGCCGTCCACGACCGCATCACGGACATACGAATTGCCCTTGAAACGGTTGGCAAAGCCTGCCGCGAACCCTGTTGCCGCTGCGCCTGTACCGGTTGCGGCACTGCCTCCGCGGAACACGCTGCCGGCGCTCCTTGCGCCTCCGGCCACGCCGGTGATCACTCGTGCAGCCATTAGCAGTTCCATGCCCATACCGGAGCCGGTCTGGGCTACATTCAGTCCCATTGCCGCGAGATAGCTGTCAAACTTCTGTGCCGTTTTGAGGAACGCCACTGCACAGAACAGCCACAGGAACACATTGCCGTTGCCGTTGGACAAGGCACCGCCTGTGCCGATGTATTGGCCAACCGAGGTTGAAAAGCCACGCAGGAACCAGACATTCATCACAAGGAGCAATAGCTGCGACCCGACCATCCGGCACCACGACCGGAATACCGGCGTTGTTGCTTTGGATGCGCCCATAGAAAAGGCGAGAGGTGAGGTGTAGCACAGCACACCGACAACGATGTACCGTTCCACCGTTTCAAGCAGCAGCTTGAAATAGTTCCAGCCCAGCGCAATTTCCAGTATGGTGAGCAGCAGCAATCCGACCACCGAGATGGTGGCGATAAGACTGGTCAGCCCGTTTTGAAGGGCTTGCTCGATTCCGGCAAAGGTAAAGTCCTCCGCCGTCATCTGAATGTCCATGAGTGCTGTATACGGCGCTGTTGCGATTTTCAGCGTCAACAGGAAAATCGGCTTGGCATATCCGATCAGAAAGGCGAATAACGCACTTCTGCCAAGCAGTACCCACGGGTTTTCCGCCTCCGTTACAGGGCCTCCGAATACACGGAATAACTGCCAAACTGTGATCAGAAACAGCAGTGCCCATGCGGTGTACTGCATTACGGTAAAGGCTTTAGACACAAACGGGAAGTATTCTTCCATTGCCGTCATATCCGTACCGAGCGCCTGAAGGAACAGTCCGGACACCGCATCCATCATGTCTGACACAACACTGCTGATCCAGGTGACGATTCCTTCAAAAATCCAGTCAAGCATAGGTGTTCACCTCCTTTCCGCTTGACCGGATCTTTTACGGGTTGTAGTTTCCGCCGCTGATGAGGGGCTGCAGATAGGCAACAATAAAGCCAAGAGAATTCAGAACGATCCAAGTGATCACGATTCTCTTGAGCCAACTCGTCGCTTCATCGACGGCTCGCTGATTGCGCGATATCATGCGTACCAGCAGGGCGATAGCGGCCACGGTGACAGCCACGATGGTGCTGATCGCCACAAGCTCTCCGTAGATATCCTTCATGATCATCGAAAAACGATCCCACATATCTGCGGCGAATACCGCCTGTGTCGAAACGAGCAGTGCCGCCACAACGCCCACAAGCGACCAGTATGCGGTTTTGATCTTTCCATCGCGCAGCCGAAGCTGTTTGTTCATGCTTTTGGCCCTCCTTTCTTCGGTATTGGGCAACAAAAAACGCCGTCTCTCAAAGCTTTTCAGCTCAAGAAACGGCGTCGGTTTCGCCCGATCCCAGTTTGGGACGATATTATTTTAACACATTCGCGTTCCCGTGTCATCGGCAATCGTGTGCCAACTTTTCGCCTTTTTATGGGCATATTCATTTCAGCCCTTCCAGAAGCGTCAGCATTTCCAGCCAGAAGTCTACATCCGGCGCAGCTGTCGCCCACAGACGAATGGAAAGAATGGAAATGGCCTGCTGACGATAGCGATAAAAGTTCCGTGACGACAGGTTTAGGCGATACAAAACCTCCTGATGGTTGAGCGCCTCCGGCGCTATGTAGGTCGTGTAGATGAGATTATACAGCCGTTCGCCGTTGTCCGGCTTTTTTCGGAGCACGGTCAGTGCCTCGTTGAGCCGATCCATCAACAGGCGAGATTTTTGCATGCCCTGCATCCGGCTTTCGATCTTCTTGTTGCCCAGCGCCACCTCGACATCCACATCCTCGATCAGCTTGTCCACGCCTTCAAACGGCCGATCAAGCTCGGCAGCAACCGTTTCAGGGAAGCATTCCAGCATCCACACCAGCGTGCGATAGTGCTGGAGGAGCATCAGTGTGTTGTGATAGCAATTTTTCGTCTTTTCCTGTCTGGCAGCACGCTTTTGTGCGTCGTCGATCCGGCTGTCTCCCAAGATGCCTCGCTTTGTCAGAAGTGTGATAAAAGCGTCTGACTGCGCTTGTATTCGTTTTTCCTGCTGCTCATATTGCAGCTCATCCTGTTTGCTCATGATAAAACATCTCCTTTGCGATTTTGGTGATATCCGTCGGCCTGCACGGTCCGCGGATTTTATTCGTTTCCTGTACCTTGAGATCGAAATACCCTTTACTCCGGCAGACATACTCACAATTCTTACAGTTCCAACACGGAGAAAAATACGCGCGTATTATACTGCCTGAAAGTGCAACGCGATTTTCTTCCACATTGTCAATCGACTTTTCCACGGCATTTCTGCTGTACCATGCGACCAGCCGGTTAATATGTTCATTGTCACTGCCTACCTTGTGCGTATTTGCACCACAAATACGTATTTCGTCAAGAATACGTAGGAATTCTGCCTGCTCAGGCAAGGAAACCTCAGTATCCATCGGATACGATTTATTGAAAACGAGGCAGCCGTAAGAGCCGGGAAGACGGTATAGAGCAAAGACATCCCCGTGCTTTTTGAAAAATCTCCATACCTTTGTCTTTTCCCAGCCCCAGCGCTGACCCAGTTTTTCCATAGTTAATATGGCGCCGTAATTGCCGTATTGAACAGCCGGCGCCATAAAAGAAAACGCATTTCCCGGTTCTTCTGATACTGTGTGGCACCAGAGGTCCAGCCATGCGTCTGCTTCATCAAATATATATCGCTCCTCGGCAAGTCGCTCCGTAATATTGCGGGGGAGGCAGAGAAACCCAAAACCGTCTGTGGCATACACGGTTCCGTTCATGCACTCCTCGCCGGAGCATTTTACGACCCAATCCGTTAATTGATAGGTCAGCTTTTTGGTTTTGCTGTCCAGTGTGTATTTCAGATAACCGAGGGCTGATAGCCTGTCCAGCGTTTCTAAAGCCTGTGTGCGGCTTCTGATGCCGAGAATGCTCTTCAGCCCAACAATACCTCCGGACCACATTCCGGGGCTCACAGCGTTCTTATGGCCACAGTAGGAGGCATGTCCTTTGCGAAATGCAGCTCGGGCGGCAAGCTTTGCCCAGGCACCCATAATGCCTTTGCCGGCCGGTAGGGTATCTCTTCGCAGCTTTACCCATTCATACTTCATCAAGCATTTCAACATCAGCGCCTCCCTCCTTAGAATAATAAAAAAGACGACCATTCCGTCGTCACATAGCATCAGTCTTCGATTCTTACGATCAGTCCGTTCAGCTTGATCAGCTTCACACCCTTGAGATACCAGAACTCGCCAAGTTCGATTCTCGTCGGGATCCACTCTCCGTCAAGCAGCACCTCCAACCGTTCTCCGTAGTGAAGGCCGCCGTAGTAATCCAGCGGCCCGAAACGAATGTCCATCCGACCGATTACATCATCATAAATCAGTACACCTTGTTTTTTCATCCTTATCCTCCTCGTGAAATGGGAAAAGCCGAATGAGTTTCAGTGCTCACTCAGCTTTTCTGTGTGACAGGTTATTAAATATGTTTTGCTCGGCTGCCTATAAATTGGCTCCTCCTTTCGGGCATATTAAAGTCGAATTATGCCCAGGCCTCGAATCTAATTCTTGGACAAAATCAGCAAAACCCCAGTGTTTATGCGGCATAATCCTCTTTGTGTTATTATACCGCAATCATCGATTCTTCTGACTATTCCTGTTGCTTTCATTATATTAACTCCCTTGCTTTTGTTGCGTACCTGTATTGTTTGCCGCTTGAGGGAGATTATGCGGATAAATGAAAAGTTGAACAGAATGGCGGAAATGTATGTACCAGCTTTAAAATATTATTTATATATGGAAGCTTTGATGTTGACGCAGACAGAAAATAAAAGAAGCGTGGTTATTACACATTTTTTGCAATATATCCCCGACTTTTCTTGACGGGCACCGCCATAATATGATATCATTCTCAGTGAGTTAATACGCTGAAATTTTATAGGAGGTGTTTTTGTGGTCCCTGAAAATTTTAAGGAAAACGGCTTTATGATAGGACTCGGTCTTTTTATCGTCGTCTTCGTCATAGCGCAGTCGCTTTTCTTTCTCGTCAAGGCATGGAAACAAGGCAAAAAACTCGGAATAACAACTGATACACTGAAGAACACCGTTGTGTCGAGCGCGCTGTTCACTATCGCGCCCGCCATCTCGATTCTCGCAACGGTCATCGTGCTCGCAAACTCGCTGGGCATCGTCCTGCCGTGGATCAGACTCTCGGTCATAGGCAACCTCGCCTACGAGAGCGTCGCCGCTGAGGCAGCGCTCGATACCTTCGGTCTGACTCTTTCGAGCCCCGTGACCGATCCCAAGGTCTTTGCGACCATAGCGTTCGTTATGACCATCGGCTGCATCCTGCCGCTCATTCTCATCATCTTCGTTATGAAGAAGGTGCAGAAGACCATGGGTAAGGTTGCCGACAAGAACTCGAAGCTTGCTGATACTCTTTCCGCAGCTGCGTTTATCGGCATCATCGCCGCGTTCGTCGCGCGTGCAATTGCCGGCGCAGGCAAGGCGGGCGACAACGCCCTCTACGGTGCGGAGTTCGGCGACGGCGCGGGATTCATGTCTGTGTGCGTGCTCGTCTCGGCGATGATATTCATGAGTCTGCTCACGTTCCTGTGCAAGAAGTTCAAGATAAAGTGGCTTGAAGCATTCGCTCTGCCGATAAGCATGTTTGCCGCGATGGGCGTCGCTATTGCTATAGCGAAGCTCTGCCCCGAGGGACTCGCTTATCTTGAGTGGAGAGGCTGATAAGGAGGGAATTGCAAATGAGTAAAAAGAACGCTAAGCCCTACAGCGAAAAAATACATATCTGGGGCAGAATTTCTTCGATAACCGCCATTGCAGCCCTCATGCTCGTGCCCATCGCGATAAGCGCGCACTACAATGCGTGGCCCGAGGCGGGCAAGCTCTTCAATGCAATGAAGGTCGTTATCCCGGTCTACTGGATCTCCGGCATCGCCGAAGTGTTCACCTATGCTCCCATGCTCGGCGCAGGCGGAACATATCTGAGCTTCGTCACCGGCAACATCACGAACCTCAAGCTGCCCTGCGGACTCAACGCCATGGAGAATGCGGGCGTGCGCGCAAACTCCGAGGAGGGCGAAGTCATCTCGACTATCGCTATCGCGTCCTCGGCTATCACTACTACTATAATCCTCGCAGTCGGCGTGCTCGCGTTCCGTCCGGTGCTCCCCGCGCTGACCACCAACCCCAACATCGCTCCCGCTTTCAAGCAGGTTCTGCCCGCGCTCTTCGGCGCGCTCGCCGCGACCTACTTCTCGAAGCACTGGAAGATTTCCATCTTCCCGATAATGGTCGGCGTTATCACTCTTATCTTCGCCTCGACCATGGGAGTCGGAACGCTTATCTTCGTCACCATCATCGCATCGCTCCTCGGCGCGTTTGCAATGTATAAGTTCGGCTGGCTCGACAGCAAGGACGAGAGAAAAGCCAAGAAAGCCGCAAAGGCAAAGAAATAAAATAAACCCCGGTTTCCCGGTATTCGACAGCTCCGCTTTTAGCGGGGCTGTTTTTCGCTTCGCTCAAAGTGAAAAGTAAAATGTAATAGTGAAGAGGTTAAAGTGAAGCTGAATATAGTGGCTATACATGCGACAAATATTGACTTATAAGCAATACTGGTGCTATACTTAATTATCGAAATCACAGGCAATCGTAAACACAGAATATAGATAGCAAGATATAAAAGCGACACAAAAATCAGCCTCATCACTGACTGTGGATTTTGCAGTACAGATTGACGGACTTAGAAAAAGGTGGCAAAAAGAATGGCAAAGAATGAGAACCTTCATAAAGCGAAAGAAGCAAAGAAAGATGAGTTTTATACGCAATATGAGGACATTCAAAATGAAATAAATCATTTTGAACATCATTTTCAAGGTAAGACAGTTTTATGTAACTGCGACGACCCTTTTGAAAGCAATTTCTGCAAATTCTTTTTGAGAAATTTTAATTATTTAAAGCTGAAAAGGCTGATATGTACTTCCTATAGTACCTCCCCGGTTATCGGACAGCAGTTGACCTTGTTTGACTGGATGAATGAGCCGGTTCAAAGGGGAAATGGGTATGTTATGGATATTACAGAAGTACCGATGGCAAATGGCAGGGGCGTTTCGGATGCAGATATTGATAGTTTGTTGCGATCAAAAAAACGCGGAGTTAAAAAGCTTAAAGGTGACGGAGATTTTCGTTCAGACGAGTGTATCGGTTATTTAAAACAAGCAGATATTGTCGTAACTAACCCTCCGTTTTCGCTTTTTAGAGAGTATGTCGCGCAGCTAATTGAATATAATAAGAGCTTTTTAATTATCGGTAGTAAAAATGCAATAACTTACAAAGAAATATTTCCGTTAATTAAAAATAATCAAATGTGGCTGGGTCCAGCGTTTAACCGAGGAAATGCATTTTTTAAAGTTCCAAAAGATAACTTGCGGGACTACGCAAATGGTGTATATGATGCTGAATCGGGGTTGGTGAAGTTTCGGAATGTTGGCTGGTATACAAATTTGGATTTTCAAGCAAGACATGAAGAACTGATATTATATAAAAAATATTATGGCAATGAAGAGGAGTACCCGAAATACGACAACTACGATGCCATTAATGTAGATAAAACAGCAGATATACCCTGTGATTATTTTGAAAAAATGGGAGTACCGATAACATATCTCGATAAGCATAATCCAGAACAGTTTGATTTGATAAGTGCAGATTTTGATGTTGCTAATCCGGTGGATTTAGGAAACGGAAAGCGTGGAACAGGGAGATTTTATTTAGAAAATTTACAAAAAACGCTTGACACTAGTAACGAAATCGGCGACACTTTGACAGACAGACAGACAGACAGACAGACAGACAGACAGACAGACAGACAGACAGACAGAC
>ENA-ORSS01002768-ORSS01002768.1-human-gut-metagenome-genome-assembly--contig:-NODE-2768-length-15216-cov-7.143130_pt1 | contig 15216 bp, 12 predicted proteins | sample MGYA00241899_ERZ509162 | MGnify/ENA primary metagenome ERZ509162 (study PRJEB26280, sample SAMEA2338641) | human gut metagenome | biome: human gut; feature: human-associated habitat; material: faeces... | reverse complement strand
AGCAAGACGCACGTGCCGCCCAAGGCACGATGCGGATGCTGGGTGCCGCAACCCGATAGCGGAGGCCATTCAAAATCATCCCGCCCGCGCTTTCTAAACGTTTTTTACCCTTCTGCCCTTGCATCCCGGGGTGGAACGCGGTATTCTTATAGAATAGACCGGAACCGCGACAGCACAGGGGAGGGAGACCACATGGACGCACAGGAGATCCGCACATTGCTGGGCAAAAGCATCTTTGAGCGGGCGCAGAAGTACCGCAAGCGTATCCTGCAAAGCAGCTGCACCACCAACGAGGATGGGGTGCGGCACCTGACAGCGCTGGTGCAGGGCAGCGGGCCGGACTGCTATTATACGCAGGTCTGGCTGCGGGAAAACGGCAGCTTTGTCAGCGCCTCCTGCGACTGCCCCTATAACCAGAACGGCGACGGCACCTACTGCAAGCATATCGGTGCGCTGCTATTACAGGACGCGGAAAAGAACCCGCCTGCCCCGGAAAAAAAGCCGGAGAGCATCCCCGGGGTGCAGCGGGGCGTGGCAGGCTTGAGCACCGAGCCCCGCAAGGACAGTTACAGCGCCGGGCTGGATATGCTGTTCGGCCGCAAGTGGCGGGGCGAGGAGCCGGAGACCGACTATGAGGCCCAGCTGCTGCTGAAGCGCTACCAGCGGGAGGATGCGCAGCCCCAGCCCCAGAACGCTGCCCAGCGCACCGGCTTTGCCCTGCTGGAACCGGAGCTTACGCCGCACAATGGCCGCATCTGGCTGCGGCTGCGGGTCTCGGACGGCATCGGCGGGCGGCAGTATCTGGTAAAAAGCATTCCGCAGTTTCTGGATGCGATCGAGCGGGGCGAAAGCGTCAGCTACGGGAAATCGCTGGCCTTTGTGCACCGGTGGGATGCCTTTGCTCCGGATGCACAGCAGCTGCTGCGGCTGCTGCGCCGTCAGGTGAGCGCCCGGCAGGCGTTTGAAGCCGAGGGCACCATGCGCTCCGGCTGGGAGAAAGGCCCGGCGGGCGGTCTGCCGCTGACCGGCGAGGGGCTGGATGCCCTTGTAGAACTTTACGCCGCCGAGGGCGTTGTGGGCGGCTATACCCTTAAAGAGGGGCTGCCGGTCATCAGCCTGAAGGTGGAGCGCCGCAAGGGCGGCGTGCAGCTGAGCTGTACCCCGGCACTCAGCGGGGTGCAGGGGCTGGACTATGCCTACCTGCTGGGCGAAACCACCCTCTGGCGGATGCAGCGGGAGGAGTGCCGCCGGGTTCTGCCGGTACTGGACACCTTTGGCGGGCGCAGCTTGTTCTTTACCAGCGCGGACGCCGCCGCCTTTTGCAGCTATGTGCTGCCGGAGCTGGGCAACCGGGTCAACATCGTGGACCCCGACCGGCTGCTGCTGAACCAGATCCCGCTGGAACCGGTGGTGCAGTTTTATCTGGACGCCGACCGGGGGCTTACCGTCACGGCGTACCCGGTCTTTCTGTACGGAGAGGACAGGGTAGCCCCCGGCGAGCCGGTGCCCCCGGATCTTTTGCGGGATGCCCGCACCGAGAACCGGGCAAAGCGCCTGCTGGAGACCTATCTGGAACCCGAGACCGGCAAGCCGGGGCATTACAGCATTTCCGGGGAGGAGGCGCTTTTCCAGCTGCTGGAAGAGGGCATTCCCGCCCTGCTGGCCATGGGCGAGGTGTACCAGACCGATGCCTTCCGCAACTTACAAGCCGCCCCGCCTAAAATTTCGGTAGGGGTTTCGGTGCACGGCAGTGTGCTGGATCTGGAAGTAGACACCGGCGCCTTCCCGGTGGAGGAACTGCGGGAGCTTTTGCAGTCCCTGCACCAGAAAAAGCGCTACCACCGTCTGCGGGACGGCAGTCTGCTGCGGCTGGACGACAGTCTGGAAGGGCTGGACGAGCTGAACGACACACTGGAACTTTCCGGCGCAAAGCTGAAGGACGGCCACGCCGCCCTGCCGCTCTACCGTGCCCCCACGCTGGACTGGGCGCTTTCGGGGCAGAACGGTCTGCGGTTCGACCGGGACGATGCTTTCCGGCGCATCAGCCGCAGCTTCCACGCTGTGCGGGACAGCGAGTATACCCCGCCGCTCTCGCTGCAAAAGACCCTGCGCAAATACCAGCGGGACGGCTACCGCTGGCTGCGCACACTGGACGGCTACGGCATGGGCGGCATTCTGGCCGATGATATGGGTCTGGGCAAGACCGTGCAGGTGCTCAGCTACCTGCTGGCCATGAAGGAGGGCGGGCAGCAGCTGCCCAGCCTCATCGTCTGCCCGGCGTCGCTGGTGCTGAACTGGCAGGAGGAATGCCAGAAGTTCACCCCGCAGCTGCAAAGCGTTGCTATGGACGGCGATGCCGCCCACCGCGCCGCGCTGGTCGATGGGTGGGCACAGGCGGATCTCGTCATCACCAGCTACGATCTGCTGCGCCGGGACGAAAAACTGTATGCCGGGCAAAGCTTTTACGCCTGCATTCTGGACGAAGCGCAGGCCATCAAAAACCACACCACCCAGAAATACAAGGCGGTGTGCCGGGTGAACAGCCGGGTGCGCTTTGCCCTGACCGGCACCCCGGTGGAGAACCGCTTGGGCGAACTGTGGAGCATCTTCTCCTTTTTGATGCCGGGGTATCTGCCCCCCTACAAGACCTTCTGCGCCCGGTTCGAAAAGCCCATCGTGCAGGACGAGGATGCCAACGCCGTGCGGCGGCTGAACCAGTTCACCGGCCCCTTCATCCTGCGGCGCATGAAGTCCGAGGTGCTGCGGGAGCTGCCGCCCAAAACGGAGAATGTGCGCCGCGTTGAGTTGGAGACCGAGCAGCGCAAGCTGTATCTGGCAGCGGTGGTGGACGCCCGCGAAAAGCTGCGGGCGGCAAAGCCGGAGGACAAGATGACCGTGTTTGCCGTGCTGATGCGGCTGCGGGAGATCTGCTGCGATCCGCGCCTCGTAGCGGACAACTGGACCGGCAGCAGCGCCAAGCTGGAAGCCTGTCTGGAGCTTGTCACCGAGGCAGTGGCAGGCGGGCACCGCATTCTGCTGTTCAGCCAGTTCACCTCCATGCTGGAACTGCTGGCAAAGCGGCTGGACGAAGCCGGGGTGAGCCACTTCACCCTGCAAGGCTCTACCCCGAAGCCGGTGCGTGCCGAGCAGGTGCGCCGGTTCAATCAGGGCGAGGCAGACGTCTTTCTCATTTCGCTGCGGGCGGGCGGCACAGGTCTGAACCTGACCGCCGCTGATATCGTCATTCACTACGACCCGTGGTGGAACCTTGCCGCGCAGAATCAGGCCACCGACCGCGCCTACCGCATCGGTCAGCGCAACCCGGTGCAGGTGTATCGGCTGATCGCGCAGGACACCATTGAGGAAAAGATCGTGGAGCTGCAACAGGCCAAGCAGTCGCTGGCCGACACCGTTACCGGTGGGGCAGACGGCGCGATTTTGTCCATGAACCCCGAACAGCTGCTGCAGCTGCTGGGAGAAGAAGCATAAAGGAGTGTATCCATCATGAAGGTTTGGGATCTGCATTGCGATACCCTGTACGAACTGCGCCGCGCCGAAAAGGCGGGCGCACCCAAAAGCTTTTTGCACAACGACCTGCATATCGACCTTGAAAAATTGCAGCAGGGGGATTATCTGCTGCAATGCTTTGCGGCCTATGTGGATCTGGCCGACCCCGCTCCCGGGGCCGACCCGCTGGTAAGCGTGCTGGAGGAGATCGACATCTTCAAGCGGCTCATGGCGGCTTACCCGGAAAAGATCGCCCCGGTGTACACCGCTGCCGACCTTGAGCGCAACCGCGCCGAGGGCAAGTTCAGCGCCATGCTGACGGTGGAAGAGGGCGGCTGCTGCAAGGGCAGTCTGGGCGTGCTGCGGCGGCTGCAGGAGCTGGGCGTGCGCATGATGACCCTGACATGGAACTACCCCAACGAACTGGCAGCCCCCAACGCAAACCCCGGCGGGCCGCTGGTGGCCAACACCGAGACCGGCCTGACCGAGCGGGGCTTTGCCTTTTTGGAAGAGATGGAAAAGCTGCACATCACCGCAGACGTGAGCCACCTTTCCGATAAGGGCTTCTGGGACATCGCAAACCACAGCACCCGCCCCTTTGCGGCAAGTCATTCCAACTGCCGTGCGCTGTCGCCCCACAACCGCAACCTGACCGATGAGATGATCCGTGCACTGGCAGAAAAGGGCGGCATTGCGGGGCTGAATTACTGCGCTTCCTTTGTGGACGCAGACTCGGCACACCCGAAGCTTTGCCGCAGCACGGTGGAGCGGCTGGCAAAGCACGCGGCACACTTCAAGCAGGTGGGCGGCATTGAGGTCATCAGCCTTGGCAGCGATTTTGACGGCATTGGCGGTCAGCACGAGCTGGAAACGGCGGCAGATATGCCGCTGCTGGCCGAGGCACTGCGCCGCGAGGGCTTTACCGAGGACGAGGTAGAGGCCATCTACTGGCGCAACGCATACCGCTTCTTTAAAAACAATCTGTAATATCAAGTCGAAAAATTGCAAAAATGCCCGGAGATGCCCTGCTGTGCGCGGGTATCCCGGGCTGTGTATTGCCCTGCGAGAGGAGGTTTTATATGGTCTGAGGCGCGCGTCCCCTGAAAAAGAACAAACGACTTGGAAAGATAAGAGGAATTATAACAATGGGTATCACGATCTCGCCGTGGATGATGGCGTTTCTCATGCTGATGACCGGCTTTGCAGGCTTTGTGGATTCGGCAGCCGGCGGCGGCGGGCTGATCAGTCTGCCTGCCTATCTGTTTGCCGGGCTGCCGCCCCACTACACCTATGCCACCAACAAGTTCAGCGCTGCCTGCGGCACGACCTTTGCCACGGCAAGCTTTTTCAAAAGCGGTGCCATGAACGTGAAGGTGGGCGTTCTTGCGGCCATCGGCAGCTTTGCAGGCAGTGCGCTGGGTGCGCACATCGTGCTGCTGCTCAGTGACGAGATGCTGCGCACCATGATGTTCATCATCCTGCCGGTGGCGGCGGTCATCATTCTGTGGCAGCGCAACCTGCCGGACGAGAACCGGGACGACGGCACGCTGGACCTGAAAAAGATCCTGCTGGCGCTGGCCATCGGCCTTGGCATCGGCCTGTACGACGGCGTTATGGGTCCGGGCACCGGCACCTTTGCCATCATTGCCTTTACCACCCTGATGGGCTTTGACCTGCGCACTGCCAACGGCAACGGCAAGGTGCTCAATCTGGCCAGCAACTACGCCAGCCTGTTCACCTATCTGATGAACGGTCTGGTGGTGTTCCACATCGGCATCCCCTGCGCCGTCAGCAACATTCTGGGCAACCTGCTGGGCTCCCATTTTGCCCTGAAAAAGGGTGCCCGCTTTATCCGCCCCATGATGCTGGTAGTGCTGGTGCTGCTGCTGGGCAAGCTGATCTCGGACGCGGTGCTGTAAGGGCAAGGCGGGACGATTTGGAATGGCCTCCGCTTTGCTCTGGCCATAATCAGCGGAAAGAATATTTTATTTGTAGTTCCGAAACGCCTGCGGGCGTTTCGAAACTACTTTTTCACGGGTAAAAACAAAGTCGGGCAGCCCGCGGGCTGTCCGACTTGTTTTTGCGAATAGGTTTTATTCCAGCGTCAGCTCTTTATCAAAGAACGCGATGCCGAATGCGCCGGGGCCGGTGTGGGTGCCGATGACGCAGCCGATCTGGCGCACCAGCGGTGCGTCCAGATGCAGGTTGTCCTGCAGGTAGGTCAGCAGCGGCTGCAGCTCCCGGTGGTTGACGGTGTAGCCCAGCAGCGGGGTGTAGCCCGGGTGGATACCGCCCATCTCGTCGATCTTTTTGAACAGCGCCACATACACGCCGGGCAGACCGCGCGCCTTACCGGCCAGCGCCACCTTGCCCTCTATGACGGCGAGGATGGGCTTGATGCCCAGCATACCGCCCGCCACAGCTGCGGCGGCGGACAGTCTGCCGCCCTTGCGCAGGTACTTCAGATCGTCCACGGCAGCTACCAGATGCAGGTGCTGCTTGGCCTTTTCCAGATCGGCGGCGATCTGGGTGATCGTCTTGCCGGCGTCCCGCAGCTGCACAGCCAGCCGCACCAGCAAGGACTGCCCCAGACAGACGTTCTCGGTGTTCACGAACACCACATTATCCACGTTGGCAAGGTCGGCAGCAAGTCTGGCGCACTGACCGGTGCCGGACAGCGCATCGGACAAAAAGATGCCCAGCACCTCGTCTCCGGCGGCAGCAGCGTCCAGATACAGCCGCTCGAACTGCTCCGGGCTGGGCTGGCTGGTGGTGGGCAGCTTGCGGCAGGCTGCCAGATGGGCATAGTATTCGCTGGGGGTCATGTCGATGCCGTCCCGCAGGACGGTGCCGTCCTCCAGCGTCACGTTCAGGGGGATCACGGTCACGCCCAGCTGCTGCGCCTCGGCGGGCAGGATGTCGCACGCGGAATCGGTGAGGATACGGATCATAATAATACCTCCGGTCTACCGGTAAAATACAGTATATACAACGCTTTCATCAAAAAGGTTGGAAATCATTATACCACCATTTAGGGCGATGTGTCAATGATTTGCATAAATTTGCCGCGACAGAACGCCCAAACCTTGCGCACCCGGTGGCAGATATGGTACTATAACCGGGAACGAACCATAGCAGGAGGAGGGAGACCGACCATGCACAAGCTGAACCCCCGCACCGCCGCACTGCTTTCGGCCTTTGGCTGGGCGGTGGGGTATCTGCTGGCGGGCAAGGCGCTGGCGGTGCTGCTGCCCGTGCCGCCCGGCGGTGCGGCGCGGTTTTTCCGGGTCTGCCTGCTGGCTCCGCTGGCGGAGGAAGGGGTGTTCCGGGGCGCGGTGCAGCGCCGGGCGCAGCCGCTGGGCAGGGGACAGGCTATTCTTTTGCAGGCGGCGCTGTTCGCCTTGCAGCACGGCAGCGCTGCCGCCATGGCCTATGCGCTGGTGTGCGGGCTGGGTCTGGGGTGGCTGGCCGACCGCACCGGGCATCTCTGGCCGGGGGTGCTGCTGCACAGCGCAAACAACCTGCTGGTGCTGGCGATGGGATGAGAGGATGGGATACATGACCGATTTTGAACTGATGGGTCTTGCGCTGGAAGAAGCTGCCAAAGCCGCTGCCTTAGGCGAGGTGCCGGTGGGCGCGGTGGTGGCGCGGCACGGCGAGGTGATCGCCACGGCGCACAACACCCGGGAGACCGAGAAAAACGCCCTGCACCACGCGGAGCTGCTGGCCATTGATGCCGCCTGCAAGGCGCTGGGCGGCTGGCGGCTGTGGGAGTGCGAGCTGTTTGTTACCTTAGAGCCCTGCCCTATGTGTGCGGGCGGCATCATCAACAGCCGTCTGCGCCGGGTGGTGTACGGTGCTGCCGACACCAAGGCCGGGTGCTGCGGCTCGGTGACCGACCTGTTTGCGCTGCCCTTCAACCACCATCCGGTGGTGGAAAAGGGACTGCGGGAGGCCGAGGCGCAGCAGCTTTTGCAGGCATTTTTTGTTTCCCTGCGGGAAAAGCGGGCGGGCAGACCCCGCTGGAAGCCCCCGGTGCCCGAAAACAGGGGAAAATAAGGAAAAATAGTGGGAACTGCGTAAAAAATTGCAGCTCCCACTTTCTTTTTGGGCTGGATTGTGGTATATTATTCAATGGAATCTTGTCGAAACCCATCGCAACTGCAGGCAGGCACGCCAAAGCACCGGACCTTTGCCGGACACATAAACGGAACGCTGCACTGTCTGGGGATGGGCACAGGGTTTTTCCGGTTTGGGCACTGCGCCCGGCCGAGAATACCGAACAGGAGGGATACACTCTTGTACGAGGACGAGTTTGAACTGACCTTTCAGGTGCCGGAGGAAGAGAGCGCACCGGAGCCCCTTGCCGCACCAGCCGCAAAGCCGGCAGCGCCGGTGGAGCCGGTGGCGGATGAACCTACCCGCATCATGACGCTGGGAAAAACGGCAGCGCCTGCGGTGGACGAGCCCACCCGGGTGATCACGCTGGAAAAGCCCGCAGAGCCGCCTGCACCGGAGCAGCCCGCAGAGCCTGCGCCGGAGCCTGTAAAAGAGCGGCCTGCCCCTGCCGCACCCGCTGCGGCGCGCCGGGTGCTGATCTCCGGCGGCGACCGGGGCATCGGTGCTGCCGCTGCCCGCGCCTTTGCGGCAGCAGGGTATCAGGTGGCGGTGCTCTACCATCAGAACGCCGCCGCTGCCGCTGCGCTGGAACAGCAGCTGCCCGGGTGCATTGCCATCCAGTGCGATGTAGCCAGCCGCGCCAGCTGTGAGCTGGCGTTCCATGCAGTGGAGCAGGCCATGGGCAGGGTGGATGTGCTGGTGTGCAACGCCGGCATCGCGCAGCAGAAGCTGTTTACCGACATCACCCCGGAGGAGTGGCAGCGGATGCTGGACGTGAACCTGAGCGGCGCGTTCCATTTGTGTCAGCTGGCATTGCCCGGCATGATCCGCCGCAAGCAGGGCCGCATTCTGACCGTGAGCAGTATGTGGGGCCAGACCGGCGGCAGCTGCGAGGTGCACTATTCCGCCGCGAAGGCCGGGCTCATCGGCCTGACCAAGGCACTGGCGAAGGAAGAGGGCCCCAGCGGCATTACGGTGAACTGCGTAGCGCCGGGGGTCATCGAGACTGATATGATGGCGGCTTTTACTGCCGAGGACAAGGCGGCGCTGGCCGAGGAGACCCCTGTGGGGCGGCTGGGCACCCCGGAAGAAGTTGCAAAGTTGCTGGTCTTTTTGGCCAGCGAGGATGCCGGATACATCACCGGACAGGTGTTCGGGGTGAACGGCGGCCTTGTGATCTGATGCACAGGGCAATATTACAGGAAATTCCCCGGAGTGGGAAGGAGAGAAAAAATGGGCATGACTTTGAAGGAACTGTTGACTAAGGGCGAGGGCACTCTCTCTGCACAGGAGGCCAAGGCGCTGGCGGCACAATGCCGCATGGATGTAGACACCCTCTACACCCTACTGGAGGAGCGCGGCATTAAGGTCCTGGAGGAAGAGAACGAGCCGAGTCTGGACGTGGACAGCATCATTGCTGAGGTGGAGAATGCCGAGAACAACAACGATGACATGGGCCTTGCCGATGAAAACGAAGAGGATGCCGAGGAGAACCCGGCAGACCTGAAGGCTGCCATGGATGAGCTGCTGGACGACCCGGTGAAGAACTACCTCAAGCAGATCGGTCAGATCCCGCTGCTGAGCGCCGAGCAGGAGGTGGAGCTGAGCCGCCGCATCCATGCCGGTGCCGAGGCTGCACACATTTTGCAGGCAGACCGCCAGAAGTACGGCGCACCGGAGTACATCAAGAAGAACAGCGCCCGCTTCTCCTTTGAGGAGGACGAGAACAGCCGCAGCTACACCGAGGATCCGGACGAGGACGGCGAAAAGTCTGCCGAGGATGCCGAGGAAAAGGCAGACGAGGAAAAGGCCATGGAGGCCGTGGAGAACGGCCCCCTGAGCGAGGAACGCCGTCAGGAGCTGCTCAAGACCCGCCGCGACGGCCTGAACGCCCGCCGCAGCCTGAGCGAGGCAAACCTGCGTCTGGTGGTGTCCATCGCCAAGAAGCATGTCGGCCATAATCTGGCCTTCCTTGATCTCATTCAGGAGGGCAACATCGGCCTCATCAAGGCCGCCGAGAAATTCGACTGCGACCGCGGCTTCCGCTTCTCCACCTATGCTACCTGGTGGATCCGTCAGGCCATCACCCGCGCCATCGCGGATCAGGCCCGCACCATCCGCATCCCGGTGCACATGGTGGAGACCATCAACCGGATGCGTCAGGCCACCAACCAGCTGGTGTACCAGAACGGTCACGAGCCCACCCCGGAAGAGCTGGCAAAGGCCATGGACATGAGCGTGGAGCGCGTGCGCGAGATCCAGCGCATGGCACAGGAGCCCGCCAGCCTGGAAAGCCCCGTGGGTGAGGAAGAGGATTCCTCTCTGGGGGATTTCGTCGCGGACGAAAACGCCGAGGCACCCGGCAAGGCAGCTGACCGCGCCATGGTGGCACAGCAGATCAATCTGGCACTCAAGAGCCTGACCCCCCGCGAGGAAAAGGTCATCCGCCTGCGCTTTGGTCTGGATGATGGCCGTCCCCGCACGCTGGAAGAGGTCGGCCGCGACTTCGGCGTCACTCGTGAGCGTGTGCGCCAGATCGAAGCCAAGGCTATCCGCAAGCTGCACAGCCGCAAGTGCCTGACCCTGCTCAACGGCCTGATCGAGTAATACTAAAAAATAGAGACACCGGAGCGTCTGTGGACGCTCCGGTGTCTCTGCTTTATAAATAAAATTTCAGTACGAGCTCAGCCCAAGGCTTACGTCCAGCGCCTGATCCACCCGCTTCTGGTCGGCGGCGGTGATCTGCCCGGCGCGCTCCCGCAGGCGGTGCTTATCCAGCGTGCGGATCTGCTCCAGCAGCACCACGCTGTCTTTGGCAAGGCCGGTGTCTGCCGCCCGGATGTTGATGTGGGTGGGCAGGCGGGTCTTGTCCAGCCGGGATGTAATAGCCGCCGCGATCACAGTGGGGCTGTGCCGGTTGCCGATCTCGTTCTGTACGATCAGCACCGGGCGCACACCGCCCTGCTCCGAGCCCACCACCGGCGAAAGATCGGCGTAGAAAACTTCTCCTCTGTGTACCTCCATGGAATCTCCCTCCTGTTTGTCTGGAGGATGTGCCCCGCTATGTGATGCGTCCGGCGCATCCTGTCTGCTCTCAGTATGCGCAGGCGGGGTGCGGCTTATGCAGTGCGGGGGCGATATTCCATTGTATGCACAAAGGGTGGTCAGCTTTCCTCTTCCAGCGTGCAGAAGGCCAGCGCCATGCCGCCCTCGTGGCTTAAAGAGAGCCGGGCCCGCAGCCGGTGCTGCGCCACCCATGCGGCGGTCTGCCCGCTGAAGCGGTAGGCCGGAGCACCGTTTTCCTGCCGGACGGCCTCGATCTCACATAGAGAAAAGGGTTCCCGCAGACCGGTGCCCGCCGCCTTGAGAAAAGCCTCCTTGGCGGCAAAATCTGCGGCGGCGCTGGCAAGACGGTGGGCATTCAGCGGCGCAGGGGAGGCATCCAAAAGCCCCAGTGCCGCCTGCTCGGCCGGGCCGTACACCCGGCGCACAAAGGCCGCTGCGTGGGCAGAGGAAAGGCTTTTTTCCAGATGGGAAAGGCTGCACAGGTCGCAGCCGATGCCGTAAAGCATACAAAGGCTCCTTTCGCGGGCAGAATGCCGCCCGGACATCGTTCATCTTGCCGGAACATTGCTGGAAATTTTGTGCAGGATGTGCAAATCCGGCGTAATTATCTTGAAGTTTCGGCGCATTTCGTGTACAATGGGGCTAGTTTCAACCGAAGGGGGTGTATTGCGTGGGAGACGCAACCGCGATTTTCTCCATCCACGATAAAAAGGACTATGAGATCCACGAGATCGTACAACAGGTGTACGATGCTTTGAAGGAAAAAGGCTATAACCCGGTCAATCAGCTGGTGGGCTACATTTTGTCCGAAGACCCTACCTACATTACGACCTATAAGAATGCCCGTGCCATGATCCGCAAGGTGGATCGTGACGACCTGCTGCAGGCTATGCTGCGCAGCTACCTTAACGTGTAATACGGTCCTTTTCGGCTCCGCTGTCTGTACAAGACGGCGGACTTTTTTGTGTGACCATTTTAATCGTTTTCCACCAGCGGCAGGGTGAAGATCTGGTTCACCACCACCTCGTATTCCCACGGCTCCCGCAGCTTTTTCAGCTGCTTTTCCAGCTTTTCCGCCCCGGCAAAGCAGTGGATAAGGTAGAACCAGTGCCCCTTCATCCGGCTGATGGCGCAGCCTGCGCTGCCAAACAGTTCAGTGTAGCCGTGGTACAGGTCGGTCAGGTAGCCCCGCAGCTCTTCCTTTGTGGCGGGTGCACCGCCCCGCGCCCTGCGGAAAAGCGGCGTGGCCGTGGACGTGGCCCTGGTCTCCGGCGCCGCCGCCGGCCACGATCTGGGCAAGTTCGGCTGCCGCCCCGGCGAGCGCGTGCCCTATCTGCACTATTTCTACACCGACCAGTGGTTCCGCCGCCGCCGGATGACTGATATCGGCCACGTGGCCGCCAACCACTCCGTCTGGGACCTGGAGCCCGACTACCTCTCCGTGGAGGCGCTGCTGCTGATCTACGCCGACTTCCGCGTCAAGCAGCTCCACGATGCGCAGGGCCGGGAGATCACACGTATCTCCACTCTGGCCGAGGCATTTCAGGTGATCCTGGATAAGCTGGATGACGTGGACGGCGAGAAGCAGAAGCGCTATACCCGGGTCTACGCCCGGCTGGAGGACTTTGAGCAGTTCATGGTCAGCTGCGGCGTGGATGTCACCATGTCCGGCGGCGATACGCCCCCTCTGCCGGAGAAGCACACCGCTCTTATGACCGACGACGAGGCCCTCCGCGCCCTGACGCTCCGCTGCGTGGGCCACAATATGGAGCTGATGCACCGCCTCACCGATCAGCGCAGCTTCGCCCGTCTGCTGGAGGAGGCCCGCGGCGAGACGGATTGGCGCCGTCTCCGCGCTTATCTGGCGGTGATGGAGTCTTACTCCCTCTATCTGCATATCCCACAGAAGGTCCAGACCCTGACGTTCCTCTACGAGCTGCTGATGCACCGCGAGGGCGATATCCGCCGTCAGGCGGCGGCGCTGCTGGGCGAGATCATCGCCGGCTTCCACGCCGGCTACGCCAAGGAGCGCCCCCGGGACAGCCGCCCCGACCCCCGCGCCATCACCGATCTGGACCAGTGGAAGCTGTATCTGGAGAAGATCATCTACCCCGACCACAAGCTGATGCCCCAGCACCGCCGCTGGATCGGCTATACCCTGAAATTCGCCGTCGGCTCCCTGCTGAGTCACTGCCCCGGCCGGGAGGAGCGCTTCCTGGCCCCGGTGTTCGCCTACTACCGCAGACCGGAGGATCTGGACGACTACACCGCCTTCCAGCTGCTGGATACCGCCGCCGCTCTGCCGGATACGGCCTATACGGCCAGCCGCGCCCGGCAGATGACGGACTTTGCCGCCGCCCTGTCCCCGCGTAAGGACCTGACCATCCGCATGGCCGCCGTGCTGCTGCTGGACCGTCTCGCCCGCCTGTACCCGGAGGACGGCCGCGCGCTGGAGGCCGTGACCGCCGTCCCCGACGGCGACAGCGGCACCCTGCGCTATCTCAAGCAGGATGTGCTCTCTCAGGGCGCGCCCCTTCTTCTGCCGGAGGACGTGGTCTCCGAGATCTTCCTGGACAACCTGAAGACCGCCACCCCCTGGATCACCAAGCAGGGCAACCTGCGCCTGCTGACGGACTTTGCCCGCAGCGGCAAAAGCCCCGCCCTCCATATCGCTACCCACCTGTCCAATCTCATCAAGGTCAGCGACCGCGTCACCGTCCGCCACAGCGCCGGCAACGCCCTGCTGGCCCTGGCGCCCCGCCTGACGGCCGACCAGCGCAACGAGGTGGCGGTGGAGCTGTGCCGCGGCCTGGAGCTGGGCCAGCAGGAGTTCACCAAGTATATCCCCGACTACCTGGGCCGTTTTGCCCTGTGGCTGCCCCCGGCGGAGCTGGATGAGGTGCTGGACGACCTTCGCGTGAACCTCAGCTCCTCCGACAGCCGCGTTACCGCCTCCGTGCTGGATACCGTGGGCGTCATCTATGAGGCGTACGATGCCTATCGCTCCCGCTTCCCGGAGACGGACGACGCCTACCGCCGCCGCCGTGAACGGCTGCTGGGCCTGCTGATGCGGGGCCTCAGCGGCATTGACGGCGCCACCCGGCAGGAGGCCCTGTTCGTGTTGGGCCGCCGGGTCTTCGGCTCCGGAGAGCTGGGCCGCCACGAAAAGCGCCGCGCCTTTATGCTCACCCAGCGCAAGCTGCTCTCCGCCCAGGACGAATTCCCCGGCGAGGGCCTGACGTTCTACTACCGGGCCGCCATGCTGGGCAAGCTCTACCGCTTCATCACCGAGGAGCGCCTGTTCCACAAGGGCTTTGACTTCGGCGCGCCCCGCCCCGTGGCCTTCTTCCCCGGTACCTTCGACCCCTTCACCCTGTCCCACAAGGGCATCGTCCGGGCCATCCGCGACCAGGGCTTCGAGGTCCTGCTGGCCATTGACGAGTTCTCCTGGTCCAAAAAGACCCAGCCCTACCGCCTGCGTCGGCGCATCGCCGCCATGGCCGTGGCCGACGTGTTCCACGTCAGCATTTTCCCGGAGGACTTCCCGGTGAACATCGCCAACCCGGAGAACCTCCACGAGCTGCGCGCCGCCTTCCCGGGCCGCAGCGTGTCCATCGTGGTGGGCAGCGACGTGGTGCTCCACGCCTCGTCCTACAAAAAGTCCGTCACGCCGGACTCCATCCACACCTTCGACCACGTGATCTTCCGCCGCACCGAGCCGGATGCCGAGCCGGCGGATTACAGCTGCATCACCGGCAAGGTGCTGGAGCTGACGCTCCCGCCCCAGCTGGAGGAGATCAGCTCCACCCGCATCCGCGAGGCGGTGGATGCCAACCGCGACATCTCCAACCTCATCGATCCCACGGTGCAGGAGTTCATCTATCGCCGCGGCCTGTACCTCCGCGAGCCCCAGGACAAGCCCGTTCTCCGCACCGAGGACCTGAGCTTCCTGCCCGCCTCGCCGGAGACGGCGGAGAAATTCCTCCGCACCATGCTCTCCGTGCCCACCGCCGCGGCGCTGCGGACGCAGATCGAGAGCCGCGGCGACGACGTGATGGTCTGCCGGGACACCGACGGCACCATTCTGGGCGCGGCCAGCTACGCCTGCCTGGACTCCGCCCGCCTCTTCGCCCGCCTGGGCGACCCGGCCCTCTCCGGTCTGGTCCGCCAGAACGCCGGCGGCCGCACCCTGCTCATCAGCGGGCTGTTCGTGCCCCGGGGCGAGCGCCAGAGCGACCTCTGCCAGCTGCTCATCACCGAGGTGCTGACCCTGGCTCTCAGCCGTGAGTTCACCTATGCCCTCTACCTTCCCCTGGAGGGCGCCGTTTCCGGCTACGGCCGCCAGCTGCTGACGCTCCAGGGCTTCGTCCCGGCGGGTGACAGCACGGACGCCCTGGCCGTGGATATGCGCTGCCCCATCGTCCTCAGCCGCAACGTGGACACCGCGGTGAAGGCGCCCTTCAGCTCCTCGCCCCGTGTGCTCTCCGCCATTGCCAACGCCCACCGGCGCCTGCAGGCGGCGCT
>ENA-ORSS01002758-ORSS01002758.1-human-gut-metagenome-genome-assembly--contig:-NODE-2758-length-15278-cov-9.061552_pt1 | contig 15278 bp, 7 predicted proteins | sample MGYA00241899_ERZ509162 | MGnify/ENA primary metagenome ERZ509162 (study PRJEB26280, sample SAMEA2338641) | human gut metagenome | biome: human gut; feature: human-associated habitat; material: faeces... | reverse complement strand
TTTGAAACCATATAAACAACTGTACTACAATGTTTTAATTTGTAGAACTCCTCTATAGTTGAAACGGTCCATATCATATGCCATATCCATGAATAATGTAATATGGTATTCAGCAGGTTTAATATCTCCCACATTAACAACCCACAGTCTATCTGCTGTTGAGCGATAAGCTTTCTCTAGTTCTTCATACATCAGCACAGGAGGCGTAGATGCAATCCACAAATAGTGTTTGGGAGGTCCCCAGTAAGAAACATGATAATACACACCAGAACGTCCTGAACGTAACCGTTCCTTTGAATTACTGAGACGTTTCATATATCCAAAATCATCTTCCGACCATACAATAGTAACGTCTTCCGGCAAATTCATACCATAGTCATAGGTCTCCAATACTTCTTTATAAGGAGTGAAAGCCTGTGGTATCTGATTGGCCGGTTTATTCAACTCACTAGATAAAATTTCCCGTTGGTCGTCAAAAGCTTTTTCCAGTACATGAGTTTGCTCTTCCAATGTCAAATTTCCGGCCATTACAGCATCATGAATACCACGCATAGCCAAAGTATATACATTCTCGAACTTACCATTTTCATGTACTCTCTTCCGTAAAACACGATTAATGCCATCCCGATTGGTCACATAGTTCCATTCACCCATTGTCTTACGATCCCATTCTGAAGCGTTATTAAACAATAATGGTTCGCAATGAACAGATCCCATAACAATGGCAAAACTATCTGCTACCAGTTTATTGTCCGGATAGTAGTTAAACGCTTTTGTACATGAATGCATTGCAGGACATAAATAATTTGCTTTCAACCGAAGTAACAACTCACAAATCTTGGCGTATGTCTTAGGACCAATGTCACCCACTTCTGGCTCAAAATTCTTCGAAGCCCATGGCTTAAGCCCCCAATCCTCATCATTAATGAAAATACCACGATATTTGACAGAAGGTGACTTAGAAGCAAATCTGTTCACTCCCAGAGCTAAAGTTTTTCTTTGGACAACAGGTGCATCTGCCCACCAATACCACGGAGAGACACCTATAGCCTCTGACACAGAAAACACACCATAAGCCGTACCTCGCCTATCAGAACCTGCAATAACCAACGCCTTCTTTATGCCCGAAAAAGGAGTTTCTACCAAATCAATAACATATTGCTCCCATCCATTTCGAATCTGACTGACATCTAATTTCTTATCTGCAACCAATCGATCTATTAACTCACTCTTGCCTAACGTACCGATTAAAAGAATATAATCATCACCAGAAGGCAGTTTTGAATACAATTGCAATTTTGTTTTGGTAACACGTTCCACATCCTCTATAAACAATTTAGCAGCTCGTTTGACTACCAATTCATCCGAATTGTCGCAGTAGACCGCTACTTTTGCCCGAGATGAAACAAGTGGAAATGTTTGATTATCGTGTTTATCTGACAGATAAACCTGTGAGTAGCTCATTGCCATAAAGCACGATAATAATAAGAAGACTAAAGTTAACCTTTTCATCATTCAATCACATTTATATCAAAATTAAATTATACAAAATCAAACTTATCCGTTTGTAAATATAGTAAGTCTGCATATCTCAAGAGAGAAAAAACATCCCAATAAATATAAGAATAGTTCCAAAATAACTAATATCTTATTTACCATGTAATAAATGATTCCCTTTAATACCTAATGCCTCGGCCAAAGCGTCCAACATACCATAACCAAAACGATTATCAGGCAATAAATAATGTCCTTCGGTCCATTCATTAAAACATGCAATAGTAAGAATAGGGGGCACATCTCTATTTTTGTTCAAGTAGGCAAAAGCAGCCTGTACTAAGGCTTTAAATGAAGCAGGATTTTCACCTTTCAGAATTACACATCCCGGCCACTGGCTCCGGTTAGGCTTATCCGGTCTATGCAAAGGAGGTGTATACCTAGGCGTAGAGTCCCAACCTGGTGAAAGAGAAGGCAAATAAGGAACAGCAAAATCTTGATGATGTTTAGGCCATAACTTAAAAGCAACATCTGCTGCCGCAATGCCATAGTCTGGTAATTCTACATTTTGAGGCTGATAATGATCTGCGACCCATGTAAATGGATTATAAGAGCCTGCTGTGTTATAGCCAATCTCTTTAGAATTAGGGGAATAAAAGCCTGATGAATGAAAATGCAAACCTTTATGACCAAGCTTTATAGCAAACTCTCTTAAATCTGTAAACAGACGTTTTACACCCGAAACTCCAATTTGCTTTTCTAAACGATTAGGATCCCATATACAAATAACAGGCTTACCCTCTATTTTCCAATAATTATCCAAATGGCAATATCTAGATATCAGATATGACAGACTACGCCAACATTCAGCTAATGATTCATCTGCAGGAGGATAACTTGGTGGATATGCATTACGGCCATTTGTCATTGTTGTAGGATATAATACATACCAAGGATGATTAGTCCACATACATGCAAACTTTACACTATTTCTATTCGAGGATTGTAAAAATCCATTTTCCAGTGCTTCATGTAAACAAGGCTGATGATTATACCAATACCAATCCCATATAAGAACATCTATTCCACTTTGCAGACACAATTCATTATATTTCTCCCATGTTCCCGGTAGGCTCTCATCCAACTCACCTAACAAAGGTCCTCTCGGTTGGTCATGCCCCAAAAACCACGGACGTGCATTTCGAACTAAATTATATTCTGTCCATCCAGGTCCATAAATCCTGTTATGAAAAGCTGATGAGTGATAATTAGGGAAAGTATAACATGCTACTGTCAGATTCTCAGGCTTTTTAAGTAATTCGGTATTACCGATCAGATCCACTAAATTCTCAGGTAAACGCATAGCTGTTTTTTCTGCTAACTTCTCATCATCCCAAGGTAGATTTGAGTCTAAAGCTTTTAATGTCTCAGAGTTCATCATTAAAGTTGCACCGCCTATACCTGCTGACTTAAAAAAAGTTCTTCTATCCATAATCAATCAACAACTACAATAGGAATATTCAGCAAAAAAGCTAATTTCTTCAACTCATTGAGTTTATGTCCGATACCTATCGCACAATGATGGGAAGGACCAGCTTTACTCCAATTATCTATAAATGAGCGTGCGCCCGAAGCAAAACGATAACGACTGTTAGTATTGGCGATATGTAAAGTTTCTCCCTGTACAGCCTCACCCTCGGCTGCTAAAAGAAATACACCAGACTTACCTTCACAAACAGAGAGCAATGTAATGTCTCCTGATTTCACAGTCATTTGAATCGACAACCCTTTACCTGGTTTTCCATGATATAATGGGAGAGGTGCCAATTTTACTTTCTCTTCTGCTATAGCAAAATGTGCAGGTCCATCATGACCTAATAAAACCACATCATCTTCAAAATCCATAGCATAAAACTCAGCGAAAGAACCTCCAGCCCCTAACAGAGACATAATCTTCATTGCTTGCGCATTTTTTATTTCACATTCGCCTGCAACAGGTATACCACATCCTGTCAATAAAGTATTTCCTGCTATTACAGAAGTGACTATATCCTCATAATCATTACCCTGAAAACCTTCATAATAGTAAGCCATAGAACCCAAATGATGTGCATTTACTATTTTATCTAAAGCAACAGAAGTGCGAGCAGCCCTTCGGAGTTCATCAATTTCACAAGAAGCTTCAATATCAAACTCGCTACTAAACTCTTCTAATTTAGCCTGAATTTCTATCTCAGTTACTGCATCCCGATAGGCTTTCAATTCACACATTTCCAACAATTCCACATGGGTGCCAAATACTGCTGACTGCTGAGTCAAATCAGTATAAACATCTAACATTCCGCAATAATAATGTCCTAAGACTCCCAATCGGTTATTGCGCATTCCATACATTACACAAGCTGCATCTACCCAGGACTTAATTTCTCTCCAAGCCATCTCATCGGATAAATAACCTGTTACAATATCATACCTGATCCCTGCCCTATTAAATACACTAGCAAACTCTGGTACAGAACAAGCCTGACAATGAGCTAGCCATTCTCCTGTCATTTTGCCTCGATCCCCCAGAGAATTAACTCTCTTATAATCAATAGCTGCAACTGGTTGCAGATTCAACATTATAATAGGCTTGGCTACTTGTTGTGCTATAGGCAAAATAGTCGAAGAAAGCGCATAAGTCGAAATAAATAAAAAAACAAACTCCACATCTGCCTTTTTCAACTGTAGTGCTGCATCTACGGCTTTTTGAGGAGTGTCAATCATTCCTACATTGATAACCGAAATATTCATGTGTTTAAGTCTATCAGATAATCCATCCTGATAAGACAATAACCTAGGAAGAAGTTCTGGGAATTGTCCCCAATAGGTATCCAGTCCAACTCCTACAAGTCCGACCTTTGCTTTTTCTTGTCTCATAAGTTTATTTTTTTATCTTAATTGATTACAATAGATTAAAATGCAAGAAGTAAGAAATCGATAAAACTATTCCTCCTTATTTACACTATTTCTGGAAGTAGGCCAATAAACAATATAACGTTCAAAATGAACTTTATAAAAAGGTTCTATTCTAATAGAACTTTCATCAGGAACATCCATCTCAAATGCCAGTGAATCTAATGACACAGACTTGATAGAAGAAAATATCAATCCATCCGAAACTCTTAATCTAGGAATCCGCTCAATAGATATCATACCTTTAGCCATATTATTCAGCTTTCCTCGAAACATCTTAGGACTGTCCTGCTCTCCCATACGTCCTGATAGTACAAACGGTCCATATAGTAAAGCTGCATAATCTTTAGAACCTTGTAGGTACTCAGTATATAACTGCAATGAGAAATCCAAAGATATACTATTTTCGCGATTCCATTCTCTGTCTATTATCCAATACCCATCCTCTTCACAGGGATGTAACATCGCTTCGCCGTTAACTTTCAAAATGCTATTTACCGCCCATTTAGGCTTTCGAATATATAGTTTAAAATTCTTTTTTTCTGGAATATCCAGTTGAAAATCAACTCGGCTAAGGTTACGCCAATCAACATTCTGAACCAATCGTATACCCTTTTCTTTCCATACCAATACAGAAGGAATAAACAAGTTTACTCTCAAATCATCTCCCTGATGAGTATAAATAAATTTGCCTAATTTAGCAGGACTTTCAAGACCAGTATGACCACAGCACCAAAACGAACTGTCTCGTGTTGCATATACCTTAAAATGTCCTGGTCTCATTGGCGTAAAATAGCAACACATACCCTGTTGAGGATCATAAGCTGATAAAATATGATTAAACAGTGTCCTCTCATAATAATCGGCCAAATCTGCATTAGGATGATAAGTAAACAAAGCTTCTGTTAAACGTAGCATATTCACAGAATTACATGTTTCTGGGCCCCCTTCCAAAAGTATTTTCTTTGCAAAATCTTCTTTAGGGAAAAAATGTTCACCTGTACTATTTCCGCCAATGACCCATGTGTGATTTTTCGTTACGATTTGCCAGAAGTTTAAAGCTGCATTTAAAAATCGTTTGTCTCCTGTAGCTTCATAGTAACGATAAAATCCGACAAACTTAGGAATTTGGGTATTAGCGTGCCAACCATACAAAATGTCTTTAGACTCAGATAAAGGTACCCACATAGCACGATCATTCAATCGTCCTGCCCAATTCAAATAACGGTCTTGATTCGTAATTTTATAAATATCAATATAAGATTCATTAATAGAACCATGTTCACAAACAAGCAACTTTTGAATTTGCTCATCAGACAACCGATCTAATACTTGATATCCAAACCAATCTGCTAATCCTGTCAACAAAGGCAAAGCTTCCTCCATCCCACATTGAACATACGCAGCCGTAAGGCCAAGTAACATCTTATTTATTAAATAGACAGGAGCCCAAGCACCATTTACAGTCGCATTATTTGTTACAATTTTACCAGAAGCCACTTCCTTAAACAATTTACGGCCGTCCTTAATACCTAACAAAAATCCATCTTTTCCCGCCTGTTTACATAATGTTAATTCCCGCAAAACATATTCCAGTTTCTTCAACAATCTCTCATCCCCTGTCGCCTGAAACATCATCGATAAAGACGAAATATAATAACCTAAAAAACCTCCACGTAATGGGCCTGCTCCCCAAACATCCTGTGATTCCCACCCCGCATAAACACCAGCTTTAGGTGGTAATCCTGCCTCTACCCGATAAAAATGTAATAAGGAGTCTGGATTTAACCAAAGTAAATAATCTTTTCCCTGTTCTTGCAATTTACTAAAAGGACTATCAAGTAAACGAATTTCATTTAAAGGGAAGTAAGTAGTTTGAGTATCAAAAGCATAAATACTTCTGATACCCATTAACAATAACAATATTGTAATATAGAACCGTCTCATTTATTAACAAAAAAAGGACTTTCCGATTTAATAGAAGGAGAAGAGTGTTCAACATATGGCCACCCGTCCAACCAAGAAACTTTATCTAAAAGCAAAACACGTCCATGAGGATTTTCGATACTAACCCCATGATATAAAATCCAATCACATCCGCTATCATCAGTAACCAATTCTGCATTATGTCCTGTTCCAACAAAAGATTTATTGGCATGAATTAATATTTCATGTTTATTCTCTAGCATCTTATCTCCATGCTTGTCAACATAAGGTCCCCACAAAGTAGTAGAACGTCCGACAACTGTATGATAAGTACTTTTAACTCCCTCACAACAAGTTCCTACAGAAGCAAATAAATAATAAAAGCCATCTTTCTTATAAATATAAGTTCCTTCATAAGCGGTACCTGCTATTTGTTTTTTCACAGCACCTGACTTTACCGACAAACCGTCATCGGATAATTCTATCCCATAGATACCTCTAAAACTTCCCCAAAACAAGTATTTCTTCCCGCTATCTTCGATATAGAATGGATCTATTGAATTTTGAACTCCAATCTCATTACTTCTAAATAACATGCCCTTATCCACAAAGGGACCTTCCGGATGATCTGCAACAGCTACTCCAATGCCGCAAGTCCACTCACCTCCCCAGCGTGACATTGAATAATATAACACATATTTTCCTCCAATCTTATTAATGTCTGGAGCCCAAAGACCACCTTTAGGTTCAAAAGTTGGACGAGATTTATCAGTAAAAGCTGTGCCCTTTTGCTCCCAGTCTACCAAATCTTTTGAATAAAGAATGGGGATATTTCGAATATCTTCTGTAGCATATAAATAGAAGCCTCCATTTTCTCCACGAATGATAGTTGGATCGGGTAAACTATAATTTACAACTGGATTATTATAGACTTTAAGAGGCTCTTTCGCCATAGCCAAACTAGCTATGGCGAAAGAAAAAATTGTGAACAGAAAACTCTTTATTCCCATATACCATGTTTTTTATGGTTACTTCCTTTGCCTAAAGCCTCTCCTAATGCATCAAGCATGCCATAACCAAAACGGTTATCAGGTAATAAATAATGTCCTTCAGACCATTCATTGAAACATGCAATAGTAAGAATACGAGGGACTTCAGGATGCTTATTCAAATATACATAAGATGACTGGACAAAAGCTTTAAAAGAAGCAGGATTTTCATTCTTGAAAATAGTACATGCCGGCCATTTACTACGATCTGGCTTTTGAGGACGAACCGAAGGAGCTATGTACCTCGGAGTAGAATCCCAACCAGGGGCTACTGCCGGGATATAAGGAATATCAAACTGACCGTGATGTTCATCCCACAACTTAAATGCAACATCTGCCGCTACTGTACCATAATCAGGTAATTCAATATCTTTCGGTTGAAAGCGACCAGCAATCCAATCCAGCGGATTATAAGAACCTACTGTACTATAACCTTCTTCTTTCATATGGTCACAACTAAAGCCCGTAGCATGAAAATGTAACCCTTTATGTCCAAGCTTTTTAGCATACTCTGTTAAATCTGCAAACAATTGTCTTACACCTTCAATTCCCAATTTACTTTCCAAACGTCGAGCATCCCATATGCAAATAACAGGCTTACCATCAATCTTCCAATAATTTTCCAAATGACAATACCTAGAAATCATATAGGACAAACTTCTCCAGCATTCTTCTTTTGAAAAATCTGGTGCATCATAACTGGGAGGATAAGCATTTGCTCCATCTGTTTTTTTAGTGGGATACAATACATACCAAGGATGATTTGTCCACATGCATGCAAATTTTACATCCTTATTATTACCTGATTCCAAAAAACCATTTTCCAATGCTTCATGCAAACAAGGCTTTCCATCATACCAATACCAATCCCAAATTAACACATCTATTCCACTCTGCTTACAAAGTCTATTATAAGTTTCCCAGGTAGAAGGCTTACTTTCATCCAATTCTCCTAACAAGGGAGTACGAGGTTGCTGATGTCCTTCAAACCATGGACGTGCACTACGTATCAAATTGTACTCAGTCCACCCTTGTGCATATAATTTATTATGTAAAGCGGATGCATGATAATTAGGAAACACATAAGCAGCTACAGTCAACCCTTCTGGTTTTTGAAGCAAAGAAGTATCACCTGCCAATGTATTTAAATCATCAGGAAGACGATAAACTTCCTTTTTCTGTCCATATGACATTGAAGCCATTATAAACATTAGGAATAATAAAAATAATCTCATATATTTATCAATAAATTAAAAAACATTTAACTATTAATATCTAATAAAAACAAATTATTCTCTTATTCTACAGGAACGTTATCTTCCGATCCAAAATAACCTATATTCTGATTAATGCGTCCTTGAGTATTCGAGGTTATCGCAGTTAAAGGAACAGGCCAAAGTACATGATACGGCTTCATCACATAAGCATTAGTTCCATAATAATACTCCTCTGCAAAAAAATTATTTTTATCCATTATGCGATCATAATACCAATTCTTTTCTGAAAAATTATCCAAAGAATATCCATCTTGACCTAACTGAGCTTTCAAAAAAGCAATTCGAGTTAATTCGACTTTACGATGTTCTTCTATAAAAAGCTCTCTTGCACGTTCATCCAAAATATCATCCAAAGTCACAGAAGCTAATTCGGGAGCTTGAGCACGACGGCGTATTGTATTAACATCTTCAGTTGCATGAGTTACATCACCTAACCAATAATAAGCCTCAGCCCGCATCAAATACGTTTCTGCCAAACGATAAACATAATGATCCGTAAAGCCTCCTGTTGGAGTCTTTCCTTTATTGATATCATCTTTATAAATCAAAACCTTCACAGTAGGGAAAGAAAAGTAGCAACGAATTGTATCGGCTACAAATTCTCTCTGTACAGGTTTCCCAAAATAAGTTGCACTTCCTCCTTTGGAGACTGGACGATTGTAAGTCAATCTGGAAATATCATACCAATTATTAGAATTATGCCGTAAATCATTTCCACAATCACCCCATATATCATACTGTGAGTAATTAGTAGGACGAATCTTAGCAATTCCACGTCCCAATAGCTCTACCTGCTCATAACCATCATAAGGACCTGCGTCATATGTAGTCCCCTGTTTTCCATCAGGAGTCTTTACATCAGCTCCATTACACCAATAAGGAACAAAATTGCGCATACGATTTGAACCACTAGCCGCAACATTTCCCTCTATTCCATAACGTTCCTGTACAACTAAAATACCCTCCTTATTTTCAGTAGAACTAATATTGTCCTCCTGAAACAGGTCATTAAATACATCTTTAGTTGGATCAGAAGCATTTACACCAAAACGTTCCGTCATTAGATGAAGGCCATAATTATTAATACATCTACTGGTGGCATCTACCGCATTCTGAAATTCTCCTAAACAAAGATATATTTTAGCTAACAAATGTTCACCTGCAGCTCTATTCACACAACCAGGTTCCACATTTATTGGTAACCATTGTACAGCAAACTCCATATCAGATTTCATTTGTTGAAGTATTTTCGTCCTTGACACTGTATAAAAATCAAGCTTCGGACCTGTTATTTCTTCCAAGATCAAAGGTATATTTCCCCATTGATTTACCAACAAATAATACCAATATGCTCTATGAAAATAACCTTCAGCTATCAACTCATTTTTATCCTGTTCGTTATCAATCTCTGATTTCGGAGTACGACTAATTACAGTATTAGCATATTTTATTCCATTCCAACCTAGATCCCAATAACGTAAATGTAACATCGCATTAGTGGTAGGAGTTAATTGAGTTTCCAAGTTATGAATTTCTTTTACTGGAGGACTTGCCATAATTGACAAATCAGACCATGCATATTCATAGACTAAAGGAGTTCCACATGAACCAGCGTTGAAAGCATCGCCAAACCACTCCCATTTTATTTGTTTACGGCAAGTGACCAAAGCTGATTCCAGTCCTTCTTTATTTATAAATGTATTTTCCGGAGCAAAAAAAGACAATGGTTCTGGTTCAAGATCTACACAAGAATACAGGCTTACAGCCATAAATGATACTACTAAATATTTAAATATATTATTTGGTTTCATATTCATATTTCATATTTATATTTTATATCTATACAAATCTGAAAATACCAGTTCGATTCGCGCAATCCCAATAATGCTAATACCCTACAGAAATATTATTTTCCGATCCAAAATAACCAATATTCTGATTAATTCGTCCTTGAGTATTCGAGGTAATCGCAGTTAAAGGAACCGGCCAAAGAACATGATACGGTTTCATCACAAATGCATTCGTTGAATAGTAATATTGCTCAGCAAAGAAGTTATTTTTCTCCATTATGCGGTCATAATACCAATTCTTTTCTGAGAAATTATCCAAAGAATATCCATCTTGGCCTAATTGTGCTTTCAAAAAGGCAATTCGAGTTAATTCGACTTTACGATGTTCTTCTATAAAAAGCTCTCTTGCACGTTCATCCAAAATATCATCCAAAGTCACAGAAGCTAATTCGGGAGCTTGAGCACGACGGCGTATTGTATTAACATCTTCAGTTGCATGAGTTACATCACCTAACCAATAATAAGCCTCAGCCCGCATCAAATACGTTTCTGCCAAACGATAAACATAATGATCCGTAAAGCCTCCTGTTGGAGTCTTTCCTTTATTGATATCATCTTTATAAATCAAAACCTTCACAGTAGGGAAAGAAAAATAACAACGCATCGTATCTGAAACAAATTCCCTTTGCACAGGTTTCCCAAAATAAGTTGCACTTCCCCCTTTGGAAGCTGGACGATTATAAGTCAATCTGGAGATATCATACCAATTATTAGAATTATGCCGTAAATCATTTCCACAATTACCCCATATATCATACTGTGAGTAATTTGTAGGACGGATTTTAGCAATTCCACGTCCCAATAGTTCTACCTGTTCATAACCATCATAAGGACCTGCATCATAAGTAGTACCTTGTTTACCATCTGGAGTTTTTACAACAGCTCCATTGCTCCAATAAGGGACAAAATTACGCATACGAGCAGAACCGTTTGGAGCAACATTTCCTTCTATCCCATAACGTTCTTGTACTACAAAAATTCCTTCTTTATTTTCTGCAGAACTAATATTATCCTCTTGAAACAGGTCATTAAATACATCTTTAGTCGGATCAGAAGCATTCACACCAAAACGTTCCGTCATCAGATGAAGACCATAATTATTAATGCATCTGCTGGTTGCATCTACTGCATTTTGAAATTCTCCTAAACAAAGATATATTTTAGCTAACAAATGTTCACCTGCAGCTCTATTCACACAACCAGGTTCCACATTTATTGGTAACCATTGTACAGCAAACTCCATATCAGATTTCATTTGTTGAAGTATTTTCGTCCTTGACACTGTATAAAAATCAAGCTTCGGACCTGTTATTTCTTCCAAGATCAAAGGTATATTTCCCCATTGATTTACCAACAAATAATACCAATATGCTCTATGAAAATAACCTTCAGCTATCAGCTCATTTTTATCTTGTTCGTTGTCAATCTCTGATTTAGGAGTACGACTAATTACAGTATTAGCGTATTTTATTCCATTCCAAGCCAAATCCCAATAACGTAAATGGAGCGACATCGAAGTAGTAGGAGTTAATTGAGTCTCCAAATTATGGATTTCCTTTACTTCTGGCCCTCCCATAACAGACAAATCGGACCAAGCGTACTCATAAACCAATGGAGTTTCACAATAACCAGCATTGAAAGCATCGCCAAACCATTCCCACTTAATCTGCTTTCTGGAAGTTACTAGAGCTGCATCCAAACCTTCTTTATCCATAAATGTGTTTTCTGGAGCAAAGAAAGACAATGGTTCTGGATCAAGATCTACACAAGAGCATAAGCCTGCAAGAATAAATGGTACTGCTAGATATTTTAACATATTATCCGATGACATATTCATATTCGATTAAATATTATAATGTTACATTTACACCTAATGTCCAAATGCGAGGACAAGTGCCCATATTCTCAGGATCATAATAATCCCATCCCGTAATAACAAAAGCATTATCCACATTCAAACTAACCTTCAAATTTTCTATTGAATATTTCTTTAGAATCTTTTTAGGGAATGTATAAGCTAATGACATGTTTTGCATCTTCACGAAATCACGTTTTTTGAAAATCAAGACACTTGGATTACCACAATTAGCACCTAAACGTGCATATTCATTACTCGGATTCCACGGAGTCCAATATTCTGTCCAAATAGAATTGGAACGATCAAAGAAACGATTATCCTCATTTCTTGCTAAATTGTCTTCTCCCAAGAAATTAAATTCTCCTCTTAAAACAAAAGAAAAATCTATGCAGTCAAACAGTCTTAAATCACTACGTAATGACATACGATAACGTGGAGTTCTAGAGCCAAGCCATAATTTATCATCTTCCGTAATTACACCATCCTGATCAACATCCAACAACTTCGGATCACCTGGTTGTTTACCATATTTAGCCGCTTCAGCCTCTTCACCTAACTGCCAGATACCTATCATCTTATAATAATAAATATCCCGAATTCCATGTCCTATATACCATCCATTTTGTACATCATCGTCTTCTCGTTGCCCAATAACATTACCATTTTCATCTGTTACATCTACCATTTTACCATAAAGGTGTTTAATTGTATTTTTATTGGTAGAATAGATAAAGGTTGTACTCCAATGAACTTTTTTAGGTATATAAATATTGGTACTAGTCAATGTAAGCTCCAAGCCTTTATTGTCAACCTGACCAAGATTGTCTATAATACTGCTATAACCTGTAATAGTCGGTAATGAACGATTTACAATCAAATCTGTAGTTTTATTATAATACAAATCCAGAACTCCGTTCAAGCGTCCTTTAAACAACCCAAAATCTAAACCAACATTAGCAGCACGGGTTCTTTCCCATTTCAGGTTATTATTAGCAAGATTATTTGTCCATACACCTTTAATATTCTCACCATCAATAATGGCATCAGTAACATTTAATCTAGATAAAGCAGCATAACGACCAATGTCTCTATTACCATTTTCACCCCATGACAAACGTAATTTCAGATTATCTACAAAACTTAATTTTTTCATAAAATCTTCTTCTGAAATACGCCATCCTAATGCAAAAGCCGGATAGGTACCATAAGGATTATTAACACCAAAAGCTGAAAAGCCATCACGTCTGATTGAAGCTGTCAACAAATAACGATCCATCAAAGAATAATTCAAACGAGCAAGTAAAGCATTACCAGTCTGTACTTCATCATTAGAAGTCACAACAGGAGTAATACCCGCCTGAAGATTATGAAATCCTAATATTCCACTCGGAATAAAACCGCTATTTGTACCTACAGTATTCCAAAACTGATATTTTTCAGCACTATACAAAAGTGTAACATCAAAATTATGAATATCAGCAAATGTATGATTCCATTTCAACATATTATCTACACTCCATTCAGAATCAGAATACTCATCGCGGCTGGCTTCTCCTCCTACTGGTACACTTGGGTTTTTATCAGAGGTATAATAATACTGTTTTCTCCAACCATAACGTACATTAAAATTAGTTTGAAAGCTAAAGCCATAAGGTAAAGCAATTCTTCCGTATACTGTAGAAGTTAAAGTTTGCGTTTTATAAAATTTATCATTTACTGTACAAGCTAATAAAGGATTGACTACCCTGGCATCATCTGTAGGATATATCTTCAAAGATCCATCTTCTTCATACATTGTTGCATAAGGACTCATTGTATCTGCTGTACCAGTATTAGCAACAATAGCATCATTTGAACGATCTGCAAACTGTGCATTTAATCCAACCTTTAACCATTTTGTAATATCAGTATCCAAACTAACTCTAGCTCTTACTGTCTTAAATTCATCACCGACCTTATATCCTTCATTGTTTGTATAACCAAGTGACGCATAATAATTGGTACGAGAAGATTTCCCTGAAATAGAAATATTGTAATCCTGCCTCAAACCTTTTTGATATACATGATCACGCCAATCCACAGTCCTACCAGCTTTATAGTTCTGAATTTCAACATTAGACATTTGTAAACGAGTCAACCAGGTTTCTACATAATCACCGGAGAAAGAAGGATCGTAATTGGCCCATTGTTCCATTGTTACTCCCTCTGGCAAATTATACGGATCATCATAATATCCAAGCCCATGTTGGTCTGCACTAGGTCTGAAGTAGTCTATGGTTTTCCAATAATCTGCACGACGCTGAACATATTGAGCAGGAGTAGGTAAATCAGGAATATCAAGCAAAGTAGCGACACCAACCTTCGCACTTACATTAATAACAGGTTTCTCTGTTGTTCCTTTTTTAGTCGTAATGAGAACTACACCAGCTGAACCTTTCGAACCATAGACAGCTGTAGAACTTGCATCTTTCAAAACATCAATACTTTCAATATCATTTGGATTAATATCGCTTATATTTCCATAATAAATACTACCATCCAAAACTATCAAAGGAGATGTTGCCGCCGTCAAAGAGGCAGGACCACGTACTTCGATAGATCCACCACCGGAAGCATTATTATCCACACTGATATTAACACCGGCAATGTTACCTTTCAAAAAATCAACCGCATTAGTAGCCACTTTTGTTTCCATAACTTCGGAACCAATATGAGCTACCGATCCTGTCACATCTTTCCGTTTCATTGTTCCATAACCAACCACTACGACTTCTTCTAGTAATTCGGTGTCTTCTTCTAACTTGACATCTATCTTAACGTGAGTTCGATATAAGCAAATAAATATTTCACTGAAAATTAGGAACATAGC
>ENA-ORSS01002746-ORSS01002746.1-human-gut-metagenome-genome-assembly--contig:-NODE-2746-length-15317-cov-3.568274_pt1 | contig 15317 bp, 11 predicted proteins | sample MGYA00241899_ERZ509162 | MGnify/ENA primary metagenome ERZ509162 (study PRJEB26280, sample SAMEA2338641) | human gut metagenome | biome: human gut; feature: human-associated habitat; material: faeces... | reverse complement strand
CCTTAAACAAATCGGCTGTAGAAGCTACAGCCTTCACACCATCGGCCTCAATCACGGAAGCCGGACAGAACGCATCGTAAGCGTAAACCTCCATACCGAAGCCTTTAGCGATACGAGCCACGTTACGGCCCACGTTTCCATAAGCCAAGATACCCAATTTCTTTCCTTTCAACTCTGTTCCGGAAGTACCGTTATAGAAATTACGAACCCCGTACACCAACATACCGAATACCAATTCGGCGACAGCGTTAGAGTTTTGTCCCGGCGTATTCATCACGCATACCTTATGGGCAGTAGCCGCATCCAAGTCCACGTTATCATACCCCGCACCGGCACGAACCACGATCTTCAGGTTCTTAGCGGCATCCAATACCTCAGCGTCCACCTTATCGCTACGGATAATCACGGCATCGGCATCCTTAACCGCATCCAGCAATTGCGCCTTCTCTGTATATTTCTCCAAAAGAGCCAGTTCCATGCCAGCGCCTTCCACTACCTCCCGGATGCCTTTCACAGCGACAGCGGCGAAAGGTTTCTCTGTAGCAACTAATATCTTTGCCATGTCTGAATCCTCCTTAATTAATGTTGTTTCTCGAACTCTTTCATGCAAGCTACCAAAGCCTCCACGCTGCTCTTCGGCATCGCATTATAAAGAGAGGCACGGAAACCACCTACAGAACGGTGTCCCTTGATACCTACCATACCAGCGGCAGTAGCATATTTACTGAACTCGTCCTCCAACTCCTTATACTCATCATTCATCACGAAACAAACATTCATGATCGAACGATCTTCCTCCGCTACCGTACCACGGAACAACTTATTGCGATCGATCTCATCGTATAAGATCGCCGCGTTCTCAAGATCCTTCTTCTCCATAGCGGCGATACCACCTTGTTCCTTATACCATTTCAAGGTCTGTAAAGCCGCGTAAATAGGCAATACAGGAGGTGTATTGAACATGGAATCCTTTTTAATATGGGTAGCGTAGTTCAACATGGTCGGGATCGGACGGTCTACATGTCCTAAAGCGTCCACACGAACGATAGCCAAAGTCACGCCGGCAGGAGCCAAGTTCTTTTGAGCACCCGCATAGATAATATCATATTTGGAAATATCGATCGGACGAGAGAAAATATCGGAAGACATATCGCAAACCAAACGTTGCTTCACATCCGGATCCTTACGCATCTCTGTTCCGTAAATCGTATTATTAGAAGTAAAATGGAAATAATCCGAGTCATCAGCGATCGCATAACCCTTCGGGATGTAAGTATAGTTCTTGTCTTTGGAAGAAGCGACAACATCTACCTCCCCAAACAACTTAGCTTCCTTGATAGCGTTCGAAGCCCATGTGCCGGTATCCAAATAAGAGGCTTTCTTATTCAACAGATTGTAAGGAACCATACAGAACTGCATGCTGGCGCCACCGCCCATGAATACAACCTCATAGCCTGCCGGAACATCCAGTAATTCCTTGATCAACGCACGTGCCTCGTCGTTTACGGCTAAAAACTCCTTACTTCTATGAGAGATCTCAAGAAGTGATAACCCCATACCCGCAAAATTTTCTACCGCAGCGGCTGTATTCTTAATTGTATACTCGCTCAAGATAGAAGGACCTGCATAAAAATTGTGCTTCTTCATACCAATGTCTTTTTAGAATGTTATTATAAATAAAGTAACTATTTTTTCAAAAACAGGCGGCTAATGTAACTATTTTTTCTCATTTGCCGACACTTTTCGAGCATTTTTTAATTTACAATCAGAATATGTCAATTAAAAACGATCTCCCCAAAGGCGCCTCATTTGCTCAATTAGTTTGTGCTCGGCCGGATTTTCCTGTCCTTTCCACAAACGTTCGCCCAAAATTTCCTTCGGAAGATACTCCTGCTTTACAAAATGATTTTCGTAGTCGTGCGCATATTTATATTCCTTGCCATACTCCAATTCAGCCATTAATTTGGTAGGCGCGTTGCGTAGATGAAGCGGTACGGGTAAATTCCCAGTCCGGTTAACAAGTGCCAAAGCGTCGTTGATCGCCATATAGGCCGAATTACTTTTCGGGCTGCAAGCCAGATAAACGGTCGTCTCGGCCAGGATGATCCGGCCCTCCGGCCAGCCGATCTTCTTCAAGGCATCGAAACATGCGTTCGCCAGCAAAAGCGCATTCGGATTCGCCAATCCGATATCCTCAGAAGCGGAGATCACCAACCGCCGTGCGATAAACTCAGGGTCTTCTCCCCCGGCCACCATACGGGCGAGCCAGTAAATGGCGCCATCGGGATCGCTACCCCGGATCGACTTGATAAAAGCGGAGATTATATCGTAATGCATCTCCCCTCCCTTATCATACGCCGCAGGGTTCTCCTGCAACCTCTCCACTACCTTCTCATCCAGAATCTCAATATCGTCACTCTCCTCGGCAGACACCACCAGTTCCAGAATATTCAGCAACTTCCGAGCGTCTCCTCCCGAGTAACGTAACATGGCATCCGTTTCCGTCAGCCTTATGTTTTTATCCTTCAGAACGACATCCTCGGCGATCGCCTTATGCAATAGCGTAAGCAAGTCATTCTTGTCCAGCGATTTCAACACGTACACCTGACAACGGGATAACAAAGGACGGATTACCTCGAACGAGGGATTCTCCGTGGTTGCCCCAATCAGCGTCACCACGCCCGTCTCCACGGCGTTCAGCAATGAGTCTTGCTGCGACTTACTGAACCGGTGTATCTCATCAATAAACAATATCGGTGATACCGTATTGAAGAAGCGGTTGCTCTTGGCCTTCTCTATCACCTCCCGCACGTCCTTCACTCCCGAACTGATCGCACTTAACGTATAAAAAGGCGCATCCAACTTATTCGCTATGATCTGCGCTAAGGTAGTCTTCCCGACTCCCGGCGGCCCCCACAATATAAAAGAGGGAACCCGTCCCGCATCAATCATCTTCCTCAACACGGCTCCCTGGCCTACCAGGTGCTTCTGTCCGATATAATCATCCAACGTCTTCGGACGTAATCTCTCTGCTAATGGTTGACTCATCATGGAAGCAAAAGTCGGATATTTTATTTACTTTTCAAAGGATAAGTCAAGAAATTTATCGTATAAAAAGAATGTTAAACAACAGGAAATAGTGACATAATGAAAGAACAATCACTACAAATACACTTTTACCCATATAATATACTAACATTATGACAATGAAAATTTAACATTCCCTTAATTCCCTATCCTTTCTATCCCATACTTTTAGCGATATCTTCTTAACACATTATACCTTCTTTCTTGAAGCATTAAATATCTATCAACTGGTGCATGATCGTCCAACAGTTGGTGCATGATCATGCAACGTCTGTTAGATGATCATGCACCAATTGTTAGATGATCTATATTTCCATATAAAACCAATAAGCCTTCCAAGGAAATGGGATAAGGGAAGCTATCAAAACATGTAAGATATATAACAAAAAAAGATGCCCCTCCATAATCGGAGAGGCACCCTATACCTTATATTATATATGTTAGATTAGCGAGTTCCGCCAGCCCACCATACAGGCTCTGAATATACGTATTGACCGTCGCCATAAGCGGCTTTTACTTCCGGATTTGATACCACGTCACTATTACCATAAGGCATACGAAGAGGGAATTTTTTCGTATTCGCCAATGTCACGAAATTCTCTCCTAATCCTTTCATTCTACGGATATCATTAAAAGTCTCGGTAGCCTCTCCCGATGCCCCCCACAAAGCCATATATTTCTGGATCATGGTCTCTTTCAAAGGATTTACAGCAAACAACGGTTTAACTTGGTTATCGAAATATGTATTGGCCGTCTCCTCTGTCATTTTTTCTGAATTCACGACCATTTTGCTACCCATATAAGTGATAGCAGAAGAGACACTTCTCTCAGCATTTGCGATTCCGGCAGCTACCGCCTCTTTCAACGCTTTCTCGGCGTCAGACGTACGGTTTAAGCGACATAACGCCTCAGCTTGCAAGAATTTCAACTCATGATAACTCATCAACATCGTAGGAGCCGTGTTTGAATATACAAAGGCGGAAACACCATATTTCTGCATATTCTGCTCAGGAGTACCATTCGGGGCCGGAACTAAGTTCTTATCAGCAGAGCCTGTAACCTGTACGCGTTTCTTGTCAGCCGTAGTAGGAGAAAGCATCACTCTTTCCAATCGAGGATCTTTACGCTCAATCAACTTGTCCGTCAAGCTCTGGCTATTGGCAAAACCAGCGCGAGAATCGAAGTAACCAAAGAATGGGTTGATATTATTCGCATCATAGACAGCGTATGCAGCCTCGTCATCCGCAGAAGTAAAAGATTTTGATACATAGTCCAAAACCTTATTCAAGTCAGCTTGCTTATCCGTGGAACGATTGATCAGACGCATCGTATAACGAGCCTTCAAACCATAAGCGAATTTAATCCATTTCTCGGCATCTCCATTATACAAATAATCATACGTACCAACCGGTGAACGATCAGACTGATTCAAATCCTCGATCGCCTTGTCCAAGGAGGCCATTATAGAGACATAAATCTCCTCTTGCTTATCTATTTTAGGATTCATATTCACCGGTGAGCCATTCTCATCCAATAAAGAAGCTTCACTATAAGGTGTATCTCCAAATATATCCGCCAATAGAGCGCCATTGTAAGCTTCCATGACCTCAGCGATACCTCTCGTCACTAAATTTCCCTCATCACGCTTACCTTCTTGACATTGACCGATAATAATACGAGCGTTCTTCAAGCTTGTATAAACATTTCCCCACGTATTCTCAAACGTAGAAGAGGCAGAAGGCTCATTCAAACGAATTTCCGCGTTATATAACTGGTTTTCGATACCCACTTCATATTCCACGTAGGAAGATGAATAGGTATTGAAGTCTCCGCTAACGTTGGAAAATGCAGTAGAAGTAATCAAGTCGGCCAAGATAAATTTGCCATCCACGCTATTTGTATGGCTCGTATCTTGGTTAATCCGATCCATTACATCCTCGGAACATCCAGCCAATGCCAAGGATACGGCCGACATAACAGCCAACCCTTTAAATGATTTTATTATTGTATTCATATATATCTGTCTTCTTTATAAATTAGAAATTTACGTTGACACCAAAACCGTAGCTAGATGTACCCGGTAAGGAGAAACGCTCGAAAGCGCCAGCCATATTGTTATTTCCTTGAGTAGCCTCCGGATCGAAGCCTTTTATCTCAGACCATACAATGATATTACGGGCGAAAACATTCACGTTTACATTCAAGTTATCTTTCTTATATACAGGATATGACAATGAAAGTTCACGCAATTTCAAGAACGAGTTGTCATAGACATAGGCTTCGTCAATGCCCCTCACGCTTTTGAAATACTCCTCTGCATCTGATCCTTTCACTCCACCCGTATAGGGAACATAGATAGGTTTACCATCCGCATCTACGCCCTTCTGTTCAACAGCAGCATAGTCAAAATGATATTTATCACTCTTACGAACCTCTCCAGATAACTTACTTGTACCGTAGAAGTTTGTCTCACCAGCCGTACCACTATACATTTGTCCACCTTGCTTCCAGTCAAATACAGCAGCCAAACGGAATTTATACAACTCGATATTCGTATTGAAACCCAAACGGAAATCAGGAGAAACCTTACCGATTACTTGGGTCTCACCAGCCTCTGGTATACCTTTTTCGTTTACTACAATTCGTCCTTCGCCATCACGTTTGTAACCAACACCATAGATTACCGGGAATTTATCGCCGATACCTGCACGTACTTGAGGAGTCACGAAACCACCCAACATAATGCTCTCTACGCCCGGAGCCAACTCGTCTACATAATTGTCGATCTTTGAGAAGTTAAAAGCGAAGTCCAGCTTGAAATTCTTCGTATCAACCGGAGAGATACCTAATGTAATCTCATGTACGTTTGAGTGCATCTTTCCACCATTCATCATCATACTGGAAGCACCTGTGGAGCCAGCCAAAGGCACCTCGAAGATTTGGTCTTTCACGTTCTGACGAGAATACGTATAATTCAATGAAACTAAACCATTCAAGAAAGTCAAGTCAGCACCAAGCTCATAAGACTTCGTGTTCTGAGGCTTCAAGTTCGGATCATAAACCACGAAATAAGGAATATACGCCATATTTCCATTAATCGGATACATAATAGGTGTTCCCTGGAAGAAACCACCACCATAACTTGGCGTATAATAATAAGACGGCACATATTCTCCTGCCATACCTACCTCTGCGTAAGAGCCACGGATCTTACCAAATGTCAAGATATCATTCTTCAAGGCTTCCACTTCCGTGAATACCCATCCAAGGGATACGGAAGGATAAAAGAACGAACGGTTATCTCTCGGCATAGAAGACACGATATCGTTACGTCCCGTAACATTCAAATAAAGCATATTCTTCCAAGCCAAAGATAAGCTAGCGAAGTTACCTACCGTACGTTTTCTCTTATACTCATGAGAGCTGTTGAATACAGAAGCGTTGTTCAAATGGTTCCAGCCCGGGAAGTTGAAGCTATATCCCACGGCTTGAGTATTACTGATTCGCTTATCTACAAGCTCATTACCCAACAAAGCATCGAATACGAAGTCCTCATTGATATTCCAGTTATACGTAAACGTCAACAATGAGTTCATCTCATTTACCGTAAAACCGTATTCGCTAGCATAACCATTCGCATAACCAGTTGTACCGTAGCCGTAAATATCAGAGTAATTGGTCGTATAAGCGTCATCACCAATTTGGTATTTCACATCCAATTTATGATTGTCCGTACCAAATTTAGTAGAATACTTCAAGAACGCATTCCCGAAGAAACGTTGAGATCTCTCCGTAAAGCTATTATTGTCGCACGCCCAGTTTCCATCATCGATCCAGTTCTCACGGAACGTATTCTGAGTATAAGGATCACCTTCGATATGGGAAGGTATGCCCGCCATAGTATAACTGATAGGAGCCGTATAAACCGTAGCGGTAACACCGTCATTAGCGGTTCCTTGCTTCTTGATCTTTGATGTCACGAAGTTTCCGTTAAAACCAGTCGTCCAGTTATCATGCAATTGCGCCTCACCCGACAGCTTCACGTTATAACGATCCATTCCCGTAGAACGAACGATACCATCAGAAGTCGTATTACCCAAAGAGAATGAATAGTTTCCTTTATCGAAAGACTGAGCTACATTCACGGAGTTACTCCAAGTAACGCCAGTCTGGAAGAAATCTTTCGCATTATTATAAGCTTGGGGAGTAGCCCATGGATCCAATCCTGCCGCAGCACGCTGAGGCACATAGTATTGTCCATTATGCAATCCACCTTTCGTATATTCATTTTGTACATTACCGCCATATACAGGATCATTCGCCAAGTCAGAGATAGACGGTCCCCAGCTAAATCCCGAATATGGGTTATAAGCACCTTCATTACCTTGTCCATATTCAGTTTGTAACTCAGGTAATGTAGAAACCTTATCAAACGCAAGATTCGTGTTGAATGAGATCTGAGGTTTTCCTTTACGAGCACCTTTTCCGCTCTTTGTAGTAATAACGATCACTCCATTAGAAGCACGCATACCATACAACGCAGAAGCGGCTTGTCCTTTCAAAATGTTGATACTCTCGATATCGTTCGGATCTAAGTCTACGGCACGGTTCGCATAGTCAGCTCCACTAACGCTACCATTATTCATCGTATCCGTATTAACATCCGCCGTAGATGCGATCGGCATACCATCGATCACATACAAAGGAGAGTTATCCCCTGTAAATGAACGGGCTCCACGGATCATGATCTTGGAAGATGCGCCTGGCATACCCGATGAGGAAGCGATATCGATACCGGATACTTTACCTTGCAAAGCCCCAGACAAACTAGTGTTAGCACCTTGTGTTAACTCATCCGATTTTACATCTTGCACGGCATAACCTAAAGCTTTCTTTTCCTTTGAGATACCCATAGCCGTAACCACGACCTCATCCAAGTTTTGGGTATCAGACATCAATGTTACATTTACATTGGGAGACACAACTACCTCCTTGGATTTCATACCGATGTATGAAATAACCAATTGCTTACCATCACTAGGAACATCCAAAGTAAAATTACCGTCAAAATCAGTAATCGTACCGCTTCCCGTACCTTTCACGCGAACACTGACGCCAATCATCGGTTCACCGGATACTGCATCCTTCACTTGTCCCTTCCAATAGTCTTGTTGTGCCTGCACGTCCAGCGCACAAAACAAAAAGCAACAAAGACATAAGAAAGAAAAATAAAGTCTGTCTCTTTTCATAAACATTATTTTTAACTGTTAACAAATTCTTTATCTCAAGACACAAATTAAGCGGGAAAATCTTCAAATGAAAGGGAAGAATCTCCTTAAAACCCGTACAAATGTGCAAAATAGATTTCTCTACTACATTTCTGAACAAATCATTTCCACATTGGCTTTATGACGTGCTCTTTGTCTACGGTGATATTGTATATGCCATCGTTTCCTTTCTTCAGGATGAGCGGAACAATACGTGTTTTACGAGGAGACACGGTGGAATCCGAACGATGAACGTGGTAAACATAGTAATATTTTCCATCCAGACCTTTAAATACATCTCCATGTCCTGATCCGTTTTCTCCTACGAGGCTGCGATGAATGATCGGACTGTTCGGGTGCTTCTTCCACGGACCGAAAGGGAAAGAAGCAGTGGCATAACCTACCGAATAGTCGATATTCATAAAATGATTGGCAGAATAGAAGAGGTAATATACCCCGTCCCACTTCATAACAGTCGGTCCTTCCATCACTGGTGCAGACTTGTAGGTCGGAGTCTTTTCCCAAGCCTCCGTACAGTCCATACATTGTTTCAATGTTTCCGGTTTGATACTTCCCTTCTTTATGTCAAACTCGGCTACCCAAAGATAATTGCCTTTATTAAAGCGGACATGATACAGGTAGTATTTCCCATCATCATCCTTAAATAGGAAAGAGTCTATATTCTTAGCGGAAGCGTCTACCGGCTTGACTTCCTTCTGACGAAAAGGTCCGAATACCGATTTTGAGGAAGCAATTACTGTTTGCTCATTAGCAGTATAAGTGAAATAATAAGTTCTTTTATCCTTAAAGTATTGAGGTGCCCAGAAGCCTTTTTCACCATACGTTCGATCTCCTTTCCGCAGAATCAGTTGCAGGGAACTGCCATCAGGCACTGTCCAATGCTCCAGATCGGTCGATTCGAGGATAGCAAAGCCCTGTGGTTCCTGATTGCGTGTACCGGTGAGGTAATACTTGCCGTTTTCCACATAAATTGTAGGATCAGCATAAGTGATCTCCTTCTCATTAACCGAATCAGCCCGTCCCCCAGTGACAGACAAACCAATGATTCCTAATGCGAGAATAAGTCTTTTTGTCATTTTATGTTTTTTCATACCTATTTTATTCTATATCTGATCTTTATCTCATCTACAAAATTTCAATCTAACATCCAAACCAAACCGGGTTTCTCCCCTGCGAGATTCCATATTGCTTCATCCCAAGAAAGAGCCTTGGCAGCATCTATCGGGGTACTCATCGTAGAAAGACCATTGTAACGGTCGGCACCAAATGTTTGTGCTCCGTAATCGGGTATTTCTTCGTCTACGATAGCGGGCGTATTGGCAGAGAAACGACATTCCATATTTGGATTCGCATAGCAATTATTAGCCTCATTCTTGTTAAAGCGTCCGCAAATTCTTCCCGACTTGGGTGCACCGTTAGAGAATAATTTCTGGTTCCAAGCCACACAATGTGTTACGGTGATTCCTGTCGCCTTGTTAGCAAATCCCATAATACCGCCTACCTGATTTTGAGCGGAAATCTCGCAATCGGAATAACAATAAGAGATCACAGCTGTCGGACTAGGATCTACAAATCCGGCAATACCACCCGCAGGATTCGCCACTTTCATCGGGAAAGCTTGTGCAAGACCTGAAGAATAACACTGCGTAACGATAGAATATAACATACGTCCAACAATGCCTCCTACACATGATTCAGTCACAATATCCCCAGTGGAAGAGCATTGAGAGATCGTTGCTCCGCCTCTCGTTTCCCCACAAATACCGCCGGCGCACCATACGGCAGTAATATCCGTTGCCGATGTACACTGATGAATTTTACTATCTGCACCATGAAGTCTTGCACAGATACCACCAGCCTGACCGTTATCCCAGGCAGCCGCTCCCGTTCCCGAAGTTAAAGAAATCGTACCGGATACCCGAACATTCTCCACGATACCCGCACCGGAAACATTACCTGCCTGACCGGCGACAATACCCGTAAGTTTTTTATTGGCTGTGACTTGTGCATTTGTAAAAGTAACATTGGCACATCGTCCCGTCAACATACCGAAAAAACCTTGATAAGTAGATGAAGACGAAGTTATTTTCAGATTACTAATGGCGTGTCCACAACCATCAAAGTCCACCGGTTTGGCGGCAGTGGCTTCCACAGGAGTCCAATCCATGCCTTGCAGATCGATATCTGCACCCAGACGCACATAGGTAGTCTGCCCATCCTTGAGATATTCACCGAGCTTGGCCAAATCTTTGGCCGCAGTAATGATATACGGATTACCGATACCACCCTGCTTTTGTTGTAGATAGAAGGTCATAGTACTCTTCTCTTCGTTGACGGCTAGGTTATCAGACTTCAGTTTCAGACCAAGCACATATTTTTTGGTATTGTCCAGTGTAGTAAGATCGTGGAAACGCAGACCGACAGTGTGCAACACATCGTCACCCTTGAAATTGAGACTATTGACATCAAGGTCGTAGTTAGCCGCGGGCAATAGTGTGTATTCCTCGCCAAATGAGTGAGCATCAACTACTGCAAATTCCGCTTTCGCTTCCTTTTCACAATGGCTCTTTTCTACCATAATGGTATATTCATATTCCGGCTCATCCAGATACAACTCATACTTACCTGTTTGATAAAGTGACAAGGTTATATCCGAATAGGTAACTTCAACCTTTTCCGGCTGTGTCAGGTCCATGACTTCTCCACATGAAATCAACGAAAACGCCATTAACGACAGGGCAATAGGAATATATCTTTTCATAATTCAATTCTTTTAATGATTAAAAAACAGGAACAATCACACCCACATTGTCTCCTGACAACCAAACTTTATCTCCGTCTATACGAACTACCTCCATCTCCATCCCTTCTTTGAGGAAAGAAACTCCTTGGAATGAGAATTCAGTCTTCATCTTTTGACCAACAGCCGTGGGCTTCCCGTCAAACTTCACATGAATGTATTTGCTTTGATCCGAATTTTGCAGGCGATAAGTCAACCGTTTAGGATTAATTGCAGCCTGAAGTTGTTCCTGCTCTGTAAAAGTACAAATTCCATCCAAACTATAAAACCCAACTTCGGTATATCCCGTTATATTCTTTTTATCAACCCCGTTTTCGGCATATTCCGTCTCCGCACAAGAGGCGAAAACCAACAAACATACCAACACTACATATATTACTTTCATAAGCGAATAAATTTAAGATAATTACTTTCTAATAGTTGTCGACAACATTTCTACCGATCCATCCTTATAAGTCACTTCGGCGGTAAGTATTTGTCCGTTCAGGTTCTTATTCACTATATTGATTTCCTGTCCATCCAGCTTTACTTTATAAGATGAGACATCATCCGGCAAATTTAATAGTTGTACCAACATATATCCATCCACTTGTTGATATTTCAACAAAGGAAACTTTCCTGTTACAGACTTGGTCTTAACATCATCCTTCCACAACACGGCATCATCCGATTTCAGCAATGCTACATGATAAGTCGTTCCGGGAGCAAGATTTTCAACCAATGTATAGTCATTCTCCGAATCAAGCGATCGACGCACCACCTCTGTTCCCTCCTCATCTGTTACTGACAATATACCTGTTTTATCGGCTCCATTACCCCAACTTATGAACAATTCCCGTTGTCCTCCGACAAGGCTGGAAACTGTCAATCCATCCCGGGCAGCAATAAAATCAGGATATAACAATGGATTGGGATTGTAGAATCCGTCTGCATCCAGTCCTAAATAACGGGAAAAATAAATTCCTCCAAGTTCCCACATTTCAGTCTTCGCATCGTAAACAGCTCTCGCTCCACCGGGAACCACACTAAAACGTCCGGTAATGGCATACGTATCATATTTCTTGAATACTTCATAAAAAGTCTTATACCAATTCTTCGGATACCAGGAATAACTCTCAAAAAGGCTCTTGAACTCGGTTGCACTGACCGGTGTACCGGCATTAGCTTTTTCAGCTATCAGATTAAGGTATTCGTAAATTTTCATCCCGGCCGTATAACCATGCTTGGTTCCCCATTCTCCCAGTGCGTCGGCTACATGAGGATTTAAAGCACGTACCATAGAGAATTCCGTGCAAATCAGTTTCTTTGTTACACCATATTTATCGCGGATAATACGGAAATCATCTTCCGCCTGGTTGATTTTCAATGCGTGAACGTGCAAGTCGAGCCCTACAACATTAGGATTGTTATTAACCACAGAGACTACCGCAGGTACCGTTTCGCTCTTCGGCAATTCGGATACACGGTTCAATGCTCCGGCATAAATATCAAATGTCCATCCATTAGCCTGTTTCCAGGCAGTCAGCCGATTGGCAAACTCATTCAGAAATGCCCGATAATCCTCACCGTCCGCATGACAGAGATCGGTATCCAATGCATTCTCCCATTCCGGTTCGTTACCCATGACAAGTATTTCAATATTCTTCGCCATATCATAGGTTTTCAGTAATACTTCAGTTGCCTGAAATATGTACTCCATCTCCTTAGTTCCTACTTTGGGAACCGTATCGGTATATAATTCAAAAGGTATTTTCAGACTCAAGATGAATTTCACACGGTCGCCCAAGGCTTTCTTGGCCTGAATAAATTTCAGTGTAGGAATATGTGTCCTGATGGCATTTTCTTTCACACCAACAATCTTCCCGTTTTCATTCTGAAGAAACAGATTGGGGATATTGACAAATCCTCTCACCCAAGTCACTTTCGACTGTTTCAACATCTCTATTTCCGTAATCGGGTAATCTATATTTTCATTATAGTTCGCCCCCAAATCCTGCGCCTTTGTTCCCATCGAACATAAGAACAGCAATACAAACATTAAAAAAGCTTTCATTTTCATATACATACTTCAAGGTTAATTGTCCGACATCGAACAGAACAAAGGTAGAGAAATAAACTCCGGTAGAATAGAACGATTGTTTTATCAACGGGATTTATGTTCAGAATAAACATTTGACCTTATTTTAATGGTTCTTCTTCTACTTCACTGCGATAATAACCGTCCACTTCAGCAAAGAAATTCTGCTTCAGGGAGTCCAGAAGTTCGGGCTGTTGTGCCGCCATATTCTGGTATTGAGTTCGGTCGGCTTTTACATTGAATAAACCGTATTCACCCAAGTTGCCTAATTCATTTCCGGTCAGGTTTCGTTCGGAACCTTTATAAGGAGGCATCATAATCCAGTCGCCCGAACGATAAGCCATACGTCCTTGCGCTTCCAGCACTACATCCTTGCGGGCAGTCTGCTCTTTTCCGAAGAAAGCATCCAGATAGTTCCGACTATCCAAACCTTCCGGCAAATCGGCATGTATCATCGAACCCAGAGAAGCGAGAATATCTACCTGGCAAACCAGTGCATCGGACACAACCGGCTGAATCTTTCCTTTCCAATAAACAAACAAAGGAATATGCGTACCACCGTCGAACAAACTATATTTACCTCCGCGCAGACCTCCTGCAGGAAGGTGATCGCCTGCCAGTTCGGGAGCACCGTCTTTGTAACCGTCATTCAGAACCGGCCCGTTATCGCTGGAGAAGATAATCAGTGTCTTTTCCAACAAGCCTTCTTTCTTCAAGTGGGCAAGCAGTTCGCCGACACACCAGTCTGCCTCAACGATGGCATCGCCACGAGGCCCCATCGTTGTTTTGCCCACAAAGCGCTGGTGGGGAGCACGAGGTACGTGAGGTTCGTGCAAGCCATAATACAGGAAGAAAGGAGCATTTTTGTGTTCAGTCACAAAGTTCTTTACCTTATCTACAAAATAGTCGGCCATATCCTCGTCTTTCCAACGGGCTTTCTTCCCACCTTTCATATAACCGATACGGGGTATTCCATTTACAATCGAATTATTATGTCCGTGCGCCCATTGCATTTTCAGCATTTCGGGATTGGATATAGCAGTCGGCTCCCCCTCAAAGTTCTGTTCATAACTCACCTCAATAGGATCTGACGGATCACGACCTACCACATCCCCATTTTCTACATAAACAGTCGGAACGCGGTCATTTGTTGCCGCAATCAGACAAGAGTAATCAAAGCCAATCTCTTTTGCTCCCGGCTTGACTGTCTCATTCCAATTGACATTTCCATTTCCCATGCCCAAATGCCATTTTCCGATAGCTCCGGTCACATAACCACACTCTCGCATCATCTTTGGTAAAGTGTATTGGCTCTCGTTGATAATAAGAGGAGCATCACCCGGAAGGATTTTTGCATCTTTATTCTTCCATGGATACATTCCGGTCATTAGGGCATAACGACTGGGGGTAGAAGTAGCCGAAGTAGCATATCCATTTGTGAAACAAACTCCCCCACGGGCAAGACTGTCAATATTCGGTGTATGAATAGTAGTTGAACCATAAGCACTGACATCACCGAACCCCAGATCATCAGCAAGAATGACAATCACATTCGGCTTTTCTTCTACCTGCTGTGAAGTGCAACCTGCTAAAGATAACGCAGGAACAAGATAGATTATTTTTTTCATAATATTATATAGTTTATAATGATGCAAATTTAGTCAGTGCTTATTTATTTAAATAGAACATATGTTTAATAATAGGGAGTAATGTCCATCCATATCTATAAATGCACTATCTTAATATACAAACCTAACTTCACATCACCCCAATTTAACTCCCTTACGCTATTTGAAGTACCCCATATATCAAAGACCAAATTAAAAAATTGGAGGGTGACTGTTTTACAACCACCATCCTTTGCTGGTTATTGTTCTAAGTTAGTAATTTTATTCACTTTTACTTTTGCGTTTCAATTGTAAAAGCATCTTTTTTTCATAACTTTGTCCTCTGTATCCTTATTGTCTTTTTCTGTCGGAATATAACTTAATGATCCGGGATACTTCATAACATATGCAGATTCGACTACTACAACTAGCTGTTTTACTCATTTGCCTGTCCGGAT
>ENA-ORSS01002715-ORSS01002715.1-human-gut-metagenome-genome-assembly--contig:-NODE-2715-length-15455-cov-6.133052_pt1 | contig 15455 bp, 10 predicted proteins | sample MGYA00241899_ERZ509162 | MGnify/ENA primary metagenome ERZ509162 (study PRJEB26280, sample SAMEA2338641) | human gut metagenome | biome: human gut; feature: human-associated habitat; material: faeces... | reverse complement strand
GTGCTCTTCCCGCTCTATATTATGTGCAATAAGATAAGTCTGCGTGAAAAAATAATGAAGGTAATCGCATTAATTGTTTTTCTCGTCGCATTTAATATGAATATTCCTAATTTTATATGGCACGGATTCCATTATCCTAATTCACTTCCGTGCAGGCAGTCCTTTATATATATATTTCTTCTGTTAAGTATATGCTATGATGCATTTATCAACATTAAGAATTATTCAAAGACGCAGATAGGCGGAAGCTTCTGGTCCGTTATGCTCTTCCTTATATATATAGGAAACACTATCACGGATGATGATGATTTTGATTTTAAAATATTATATATAACCGGTATTTTTATCGCAGTATATATGCTGATCGCATTATTGGCAAGGCACAAGAAACTTCGCACAGATATATTAATTGTTGCACTTTTTGCAGTTTCGATCATTGAAAGTACCGTCAATATGGACAACACCGGTTATTCTATAACATCACGTCCGTATTATATGAGAGATTATGACAGTGTCAACTATCTCAAGGATTCTGTTGATGAAATGGAAAACGGAAACAGTGATTTCTACAGAATGACCAAATTCCGCGGATACCGCTCCAAGAATGATTCCGCATGGCATAATTTCCACGGAGCATCCACATTCTCATCAACCGCATATGCATCGCTCACTTCTTTCTATGATTATATGGGACTTGAACATTCGACGAACGCATATGCCATAAACGGTGCCACACCGCTTGTTTATTCTATTTTTGATATTAAATATTTTATAAGCAATCAGGAAATCAAAGGGGCTGACATTTATTCCCTTGTTGATGAATACGACGGAGAATACTTATACCGTAATAATTACACTCTCCCACTCGCATTCATGGTTCCGTCTGATTTCAACGGTAATTTCCAGGCATCCGGCAACCCGAATCCATTTGTGATTCAGAACTTGTTTGCCTCATCAGCTGCCGGAATTGATGACCTTTTTTACAGGATAACATTTCAGGATGATTCAAGTTCCGCGACTATAACGGCTGACAAAAATGAATATCTGTACATGTTCATCATGAATACATCCGTAAAGTCCATTAATGTTACCGTAAACGGTGTTCCAGAGACTTTCACGGGCGTTGACCACGGACGTATGGTAGACCTTGGTTATGTAAGTGCCGGTTCGTCGATTCATGTGTCAAATTCGGACGGCGGCAATGAAAGCCTTCAGATGTACGCTTACGTACTTGACCTTGATAAATTTAAACAGCTTTATGATGCGCTCTCTGATGAAGGCCTTCAGATAGAAAGTTATGATGATACCCATATCAAAGGAAGCGTGACCGCCAAAAATAACGGTCTTTTATATACATCAATACCATATGACGAAAGCTATACCGTATATGTGGACGGCGTAAAAACCGATTACACTTCCATCGGCGATAATGCTTTCATCGCCGTATATCTTACTGCCGGAACACACGATATTGAATTTAAATATGTTCCGCGCGGACTTAGAACCGGTACCGTATTGTCAATCATAAGCCTTCTTCTGATTGCAGGATGTATATTCTATAGGATACGCTTTAAAAAAGAAATATCCGAGGACGGTGCCCTTACCGAACTTGCCAATGCAAGACTCGCAAAGCGCAGCGCACAAGATAACAAAATACAAGAATCAGGAAAGGATGTTGAATGATGAAACTTTGGGGCGGCAGATTTACTAAAGAAACCAACCAGCTTGTGCATAATTTTAATGCATCATTATCTTTTGACCAGAAATTTTACAAACAGGATATTGACGGAAGCATAGCGCATGTCAATATGCTTGCAAAACAGGGAATCGTTACAAACGAGGAACGTTTTGCCATACTTAACGGACTTGAAAGCATTAAGAGTGATATTGAAAACGGTACACTCGAAATCAGCCCGGAATATGAGGATATACACTCTTTCGTGGAAGCTACATTAATCGAAAGAATCGGTGATACCGGCAAGAAACTTCACACCGGAAGAAGCCGTAATGACCAGGTTGCCCTCGATATGAAGTTATATATCCGTGATGAGATAGGCGAGACTGATGCTCTGCTTAAAGAGCTGCTTGCCGTGATTTTAAGAATTATGAAGGAAAATGTTGAGACATACATGCCGGGATTTACTCATTTGCAAAAAGCCCAGCCTGTAACTGTTGCACACCATTTCGGTGCTTATTTTGAAATGTTCAGGCGTGACCGCAGCAGACTTCATGATATCCGTGAGAGAATGAACTACTGTCCTCTCGGTGCCGGCGCACTTGCAGGTACAACTTACCCGCTTGACCGTGAATTTACCGCTGAACTCCTGAATTTCAAGGGTGCTACATCAAACAGCATGGATTCTGTATCTGACAGAGATTATATTATAGAACTTCTAAGTGCATTATCGACCATTATGATGCATTTAAGCCGTTTTTCCGAGGAAATTATTGTATGGAATACCAATGAGTACCGCTTTATTGAACTTGATGATGCATACAGCACCGGAAGTTCGATAATGCCTCAGAAGAAAAATCCGGATATCGCAGAACTTGTCCGCGGCAAAACAGGACGTGTATACGGTGCTCTCATGTCAATTCTTACGACCATGAAGGGACTTCCTCTTGCATATAACAAAGATATGCAGGAAGATAAGGAACTTACTTTTGATGCAATCGACACCACCAAAGGATGCATTGCACTCTTTACTGGAATGATTGATACAATGACTTTCAACAAGCCTGTTATGGAAGCAAGTGCCAAAAATGGCTTTACCAATGCAACTGATGCTGCCGATTACCTTGTAAACCACGGTATTCCTTTCAGGGATGCACACGGAATTATCGGAAGGCTCGTACTTATGTGCATAGATAAGGGCATTTCGCTTGATGAACTGCCTCTTGATGACTACAAATCGGTATCACCTGTTTTTGAAAACGATATCTACGAAGCAATCAGCCTTAAAACCTGTGTTGAAAAACGTCTTACAAAAGGCGCTCCCGGCCCTAAGGCAATGCTTGATGCTATAAGCGAATACGACGCATACATGGCAGAATAGCAGGAGGTGTATATGGACAAAGCAATAGTACTGCTCTCTTCTTACAATGGGGCAGAATACATCGGAGCCCAGATTGAAAGCATCATCAGCCAGAGTTATGACAATTGGGAACTTATTATCCGTGATGACAATTCCGGTGATGGTACAGTCGATATTATAAAAGACTATTGCCGCAGGGATTCCCGCATTCATCTCATATCCGATGATAAGGGCAATCTCGGATATCCGGCATGTTTCTATGAACTTACGGACACCGCGCCGGATGCTGAATATTACTTTTTTGCAGATCAGGATGATGTATGGTTTCCCGATAAAATAGAGCGCGCAATAAGAATGCTTTCTGCTCTTACAGGTAACAGACCTGCGGCATATTACGGCGGATACACAATATGTGATGAAAATCTCGCATCAATCCGTACTGCGGCTCCAAATCATCCTGCCGGAAGCCATATAAAACTTAAAGATACTCTCTTTGAAGTATGTGGTCTCGAATTTACAATGGCTGTCAACCGTAAGGCACTCAAACTGCTTAATTCACACAAGCCTTCGTTTTCAACGGGACGTGGCACATGGATGAGCATGCTCTACTCCGTATATGCAGACATAGTCTTTGATGAGGAGCCTTGCGCTTTTTACAGGCGGCACGAAAGCGCCGTAACAGCATCCAACCAGTCTTTCTGGGGATTATGGATATGGCGTTTTAAATACCTCTTCGGAGGAGGTTTTAAAGATTTTCACGATATAATCAAGGATTTCTACCAGACAGTTGGACCTGAACTCGATGTCTCTGACAGAAGATTATTAAGGCTTTTCTCCGGTGAAAAGTATTTCCCGGATGTGATTACCAAAGTATTCTATCCAAAGCGTTTAAGAAGCCGTATGATGGACGAAATGGCACTGAGATTTGCATTTCTCATAGGAAGAATATAGAATATAGAAAACCCCGGACATATCAATGCCCGGGGTTCTATTTACTATTTACTATTTATTATATATTATTTGCTTTTCTGACCGTTCTCGTACCGATTAGGGCTGCACCGCTGACAAAAAGCAATGCAAGCCATATCATAAAGCTGCCGTCTTCTCCGGTATGTGGAAAATCATTTTCAGCCGGTAATTTTGATATTACGGTATCAGCCTTGGAAATCTCTTTACTTGCTGTGGCATCACTGTAATATTTATCACAGCCGTCGCAATACCAATATTCAATATTACCCTCTGCATCCTTGGTTGCCGCCTTGGCAGTAATGTGTTTTAAGTCTGCATGATTATTGGCATCAAGCTCACCAAAACTTTCTCCACAGACTTTGCAGACAGCTTTGTCCTTGCATGTTGCAGCCTTGCCCGCATCAGTATGCAGACATACATATCCACACTCACTGCAAATGCCGTTCACCCAATCATGCGGCTCACTCTCTACAGACACTCTGCCGCAGCAGTTCCATTTCTTCTCATGTGTATCAGCTGTCTGTATCCATTCTTCCGCACCGGTGTGATTGTCCATATCCTTCTCACCATATTCCTCATGGCATACATCACATACGGCTTTGGCAGTACATGTAGCTTTTCCGCCGCTATGTCCCGTTGCAGGAATTACTGTAAATCCCTCTTTATATCCGCAACGTTTACACTCATTGTAAGCCTCATAACCATCAGCGGTACATGACGGATTCTGTCCATCCTTTTCAACCATCTCATGGCCTCCGTAATAATCTACGCAGATGCTTGCATTAACAGAATCTGTATTCTGCGCTGTTATATCATATGTTTGGTCGGATGCACTTCCGGCTCCGGAAAGTGATGCGTTCTTCACATTGTCAAATGAACACTCGAAAATACAGATTCTCTTTCCGTTATCATATCCAATAAGTCCTCCAACCGTACCATCATCCGTAGCCGTTATTTTACCGCCTGCATGACATTTTTCCAATTTAACTGTATCATCCCAGGCTGTACCGGCGAATCCTCCGGTCTTAGGTATCCCTGCATTGCTCTTTACATCTCCCATGGCAATACAGTTTGCAATTCTAACGTCTTTTTGAATAAATCCTACAAAACCACCAAGATTCCAGTCTCCGGCTTCAACATTACCAAAGGCAGCACAATGGTTTGCGATTGTATCATAAAATAGAATACCCGCAAATCCTCCAGTGGACCAGCCTTTACTGTTTACATCGCCTTTTGCCTTGCACTTATAGAACTGTGATGAAAAATCAGCGTTTCCGACAAAGCCTCCGCTTACGCTGTGGCCCTCTACTTTGACATCAGCTATACAATTTGTAAAAACAGTATAACTCGCACTACCCACAAAACCGCCTGCACGTTTGGTGGAATTAACCAAACCCGAAACTGCACAATTAGTAATAGCTGCATAATCCGTGCCGTACAATGTAGTTATGCTGCCGACAAGCAGGCCTGCACCATATACTTCAGGTGAATCGGTATTACCATCACCTGCAAATACAGTTCCGTTCTCAATGATTACATTCTTGATAATATAATCGCTGCCGGTTGCTGCAATACAGCCAAACAGTCCGGCACTGCGGTTCTTACCATAGGAATCTCCCTCCCGCTCGTCCACATACATGCCTGTAATCTTCTTATTATTACCGTCGAAGTATCCCGAGAATGACTGTGCCGAGCCTCCGCCCGAAGCATAGCTCTCATATCCGATTGGTGTCCACACATGTCCGGAAAGGTCAATATCCGCTGTCAGAATAAAGAATTCGCCTTCATGTGTCTTGCCAACTACTCCGCTGTTGACTTCCTTGGCAAGCAATGCAAGCTGCTCCGCTGTCGCAATCTTGTAAGGGTCGGCTTTGGTACCCGAACCTCCGTCAAAAGAAGCTGCCGCATAATCCGTCCAACGGTCCTGCGGCTTACCATCTGCCGAAACAATATTTGGCAGGCTTGCTGCAACCATACAAAGGCTGAGCACAATTGTAAGTAACGTTTGTTTTAATCTCATTATTACCTCCATCCGGCCACCCACATAAAACGGCCTAATATTTGTAAATAGTATATCATAATATCATAAAAAAAACAAGTTCATACCATTCGTTCCTATTGTAAATAGTCTGTTCTTCTTTTATAATATTTCTATTCTATTACAACGAGGACCAATTGATATGAAACACATTCATCCCGACTATTACGATAAATTTCACTGCATCGCTTCCGCATGTCCCATCACCTGCTGTAAGGAATGGAAGATTGCCGTTGATGATGAAACCAACCGCCATTGGAAGATGCTTGCTCCTTCTGATTCTGTTGATGAACATAGAAACAATCTGAGTGCTTACACTTGTATAAAAGATGGTGCGCGTGTAATCAGGCTTGATAATGAACATAATTGTCCTTTTCTCTCCGACGAAAGACTGTGCCGGCTGGTAACAGCTTACGGTGACGGTGTACTTTCCCACACATGCACAATTTTTCCCAGAGAATTGCATGAATATGATACCCACACCGAAGAATCTCTTATGCCCTGCTGCCCTGCGGTCATTGATTTATGGCGCGATACACCTGTTGTTTTTCCGGCCGGGGTATCCCGATCACCGTTATTTCTTATCCGTGACAAACTGACCGGATTGATGCAGGATACTGCTCTTATGCCTGAATCAGCTCTGCTTGAGGGTTTTTATGTACTTTTGGAATTATATAGAAATGAACCGGTCTCATGCGCACAGGTACAGGAATATTTCTCCGCCCGGTCTATGCAGGAACTTCATCATGCAATGGCAGATATTCATATACAGGAAGCCGATACTGTTGATGAATGTAATGAATTGCTGCAGGACCTTGCAGTGAATTATCAGAAAGAAGGATTATATGACGGATTTTTGCAGGATGTCATAAAAGAAACTCCGAACGGTTCATGGCAGGATTTTTCCGGTGCGCTTGCCGGCTATGATATACTGCTTCGTAATTATCTTGCCAACGAATTTTACTCAGATCTGATTTCGCCGGATGCTTACAATCAGAATTTGGAACATATGTTGATTCAGTATCAATGGATTATTATAGAATACACCGCCATACGCCAGAGTCTTTTCCACTTATGGAATGACTCCGGCAGGCAGTTATTATATGAAAATGTGCGCGATTATATTGTCATTATCTCACGCATGACCGGATATGATGATGATGACATCCGGTCGTATTTAGAAAACAGTTTTGAAAAGCTGATATGGGAATGGGGATACGCTGCGCTGATTGTCGGAAGATAAAAACTATTGCTGTTTTTCAAAATGCTGGTAATCCTTAACTTTCTCCCATGAACCGCCCCATGTGAATCCGTGTTCCGCAAAAAGATTATATGCATAATCATCAGCATCTATCTTCATTATAAATCGGTCATCCCTGTTGGCATATCTTTCCGACATCACCGGCAGGACAGAACCGTCCGCACCGACATATGGATTGTACAACGGATTAATATCAATTGCCAGGCCATATGCATGCATCGACCACGTGTCGCTGCCCTTTACCTTACGGGCATTGAAACAGCTTGTATTGTTATTGGCCATCGAAACTTCATCATTACCGCCATACTCATCCACAAGCTTAATGCTCTCTATCGGATATGATGCCTTGTATAACTGATAGAAAATTTCAGACACCTCAGGAGCTATTGACTTATTGACAATAAGCTCTCCCTTGTGTGCGGCATTATCCGTTCCCCAGTAAAGGACGGTCATATACCGTAAATCCTCCCGCGCAACAGGACAGTCTTCCGTGAAAGACGCTCCCTGCATCTTGGTAAATATGAAATCCGGAATATCCGTATATCCGAAATACGTGTTAAGGTCTGAGGTGATAAGTTCCGACGGAAGCGGATAGCTGCCTTCCATTTTACGGTTAGCAGGATCCCCCGAACCCGATATTTCTGTAATTTTTCTTGTCTGATATACAAAAATAATTATCAGTGATCCAAGTAAAAGTGCACTGATCACAAGAATAATTCCGGGCATCATTGATTTTTTGTTTTTATTTTTAACTGATGCAGTTTTCTTTTTTTTAACTGGTGTTTTCTTATTTACAGCCAAATCTGCTTACTCCTGTCCTTTAATAGTCACTGAGAGCTGGTTAAACGGTATTTCTATTCCGTTATCATCAAATGCACACTTGAACTTCTCAAGCAATTCCCATCTTACCGGCCAGTATTCATCGGTCTTCGTCCATACCCTGACACCCAATGTAATCTGACTTTCACCCAGATTGTCTACATATATCGATATTTCCTCATCTCGGATAATTCTGTCACATCCGTCAATCACATCAGCAAGAACCGACTTGGCCTTTCTGATGTCCGAATCATAACTGATACCTATGAGAATATCTATACGGCGCTTCTCCTGTGCTGTATAGTTGGTAAGGCTTGAGTTTGCGAGTGTTCCGTTAGGAATAACTATTGTCTTATTGTCAATGGTAGTAATCTTAGTGTAAAATAAATCAATTCCTGTAACCGTTCCTTCATTACCATGTGTATCTTCTTTAATATAATCTCCGATCGTAAACGGTTTAAAAAGAAGGATTAATACGCCTCCGGCAAAATTGGAAAGACTTCCTTGCAATGCAAGACCCAGTGTCAGTCCAGCTGCACTGAGTGCTGCTATGAGTGATGTCGTAGGGATTCCCAGAACACTTATAACAATTATTGCAATAAGAAAATACAATGCAAATTTTATCAGTGAAATAAGGAATTTAGCCACCATCGGCTCAATCTTTGTCTTCTTAAACGAATTACCGATGAGCTTAAGTACCCATTTTATCAATTTATTTCCTATTATCAAAATGACAATTGCTATAAGAATATTCTTACCGACCGTCATAAACCATTTTATAAGATTGTCCAGAATACTTTTCATATTCTCCTCGCTCCAGAATGAAGCGGCAAGTATTAATCTGTTCATTACTTAGCTGCCTTTCGTGCTGCTGTACGTTTCTTCGGTGTTGTATCGGCATATGTATATCTTAATACACTTATTCCCATTGGCGGTACCTTCAGCCTTATTGAGTCCTCCCTTGCATCACACTCATCTTTTTTGGAGTTAATGACACGCGGATTGGTGGCACCGCTTCCGCCGTATTTAACATCATCACTGTTAAAAATCTCTTTATATTTGCCCATCGCCGGAACGCCGATTTTGTACTTATCCCTCTCAACAGGCGTGAAATTAGCCACAACAATCAGCTCGCTTCCGTCAGATGCTTTTCTTGCAAATGCTACAATACACTCATTGGCTGAGATATTGTTGATCCACTCAAAGCCCTCCGGGTCGAAATCCAGTTCATAAAGAGCCGGCTCATTTCTGTATAATTTATTCAAATCTCTTACATAATTCATAAGAGCTGTATTTTCTGAAAGTTCTGTGAGTTCCCAGTCAATCTGTCTGGCTTCCCACCACTCATTCTCCATTCCGAAATCCTGTCCCATGAAAAGAAGTTTCTTGCCCGGATGTGTGAACATAAAGCCATACGCAGCTCGGAGATTATTCATCTTCTCTGCCTTATCCGCCCCCGGCATCTTATTGAGCATTGAACATTTGCCGTGCACAACTTCATCATGTGAAAGAACCAATATAAAATCCTCACTGTAAGCATATACCATGCTGAATGTCAGCTCGTTATATCTGCCCTTTCTGAAAAGAGGATCGCAGCTCATGAAATCCAGGAAGTCATTCATCCATCCCATATTCCATTTATAATCAAAGCCAAGGCCCCCGTCGGCCGTTGCCCAGGTAACTTTAGGCCATGCCGTTGATTCCTCTGCGACAAGCCATACATCCGGCGCTTTTTTGGAAAATTCATCGCTGAGCCTCTTTAACAGTTCCACAGCCTCAAGATTCTCATTGCCGCCATACATATTCGGTATCCATTCACCGTTTCTCTTACCGTAATCAAGGTAAAGCATTGACGCAACCGCATCCATTCTGATTCCGTCCGCATGATATTCCTTTGCCCAGAATATGGCATTGGAAATAAGGAAGTCAATAACTTCCGGTCTGCCGTAATTATATATAAGTGTGCCCCACTCAGGATGCTCGCCCTGCCGCGGATCAAGATGTTCATACAGGCATGTTCCGTCAAATCTTGCAAGTCCGAATGCATCCTTAGGGAAATGTGCCGGAACCCAGTCGAGAATGACTCCTATTCCCGCTTTATGCATCTCATCCATAAAGAATTTGAAATCATCAGGCGTACCGTATCTGGCTGTCGGCGCATAGTATCCTGTTACCTGATATCCCCATGAGCCGTCAAAAGGATATTCCATAACCGGCATAAGTTCAATATGCGTATATTGCATTTTTCTGACGTAATCAATCACAAGCGGAGCAAGTTCCCTGTAATTATAAAATTCTCTTCCGTCATCAGGTGTCTTAAAAGAACCCGCATGCATTTCATATATGGAAACAGGCTTCTTTTTATCTTTGTCCGCATCACGTTTTGCCATCCACTCATCATCATTCCAACGATAATTCTTGATATCGTATACTATAGATGCATTGGATGGTCTTAACTCGCCGGCATATGCATAAGGATCGGCCTTCAGAACAACATTGCCGCCCTTAATGCGGATTTCGTATTTGTAATTGTCCATCGGCTTCATATCAGGTATAAAAAGCTCATACACGCCTGTTCCTTCAATGAGTTCCATCTGGTGACGTCTTCCGTCCCAGTCATTGAAATCGCCGACCACGCTTACACGCAGTGCATTAGGTGCCCATACCGCAAAAAGAACACCTTTTACCTTGCCGACCTTCTTAATATGCGCACCAAGAATATCGTATGCCTTATAGTTGGTGCCGGCATTGAACGATTTTAATGCCTTCTGCGGTATCATTGAAGGATAATTGTACAAATCAACTGTCTCTTCCCGCGTCTTATCCTTGAACTCATATATCAGAGTATAGAAAATCTCTGTTTTGCTCTTAATAAGTACCGCAAAATATCCTTCCTCATCCGCCATATCCATCGCATGAATTTCTCCGGTAAGTGTATCTTTTACAAATGCTTTCACAGCTCCGGGTCTGAATGCCTGGATGAGAAACCCTTTGGAAGTCATATGTCCGCCGAGAAGTTTCTTGGGATGCTTTGTATCCGAATACACAACACCTTCTATTTCCGGCCAATTCATTAAATCATACAGTTTCTTGTTCATTACCCTCTCTCCTTATATCCTATATTATATTCTATGTATAAACAAACCACTCCTGAGCTTTGGCTCAAACCATGTAGACTTCGGAGGCATCAGCATGTCCGCATCAGCCACGTTAAACAGCTCGCCTATTGATGTCGGATACATTGAAAACGCCAGCTTCATATCGCTGTCGGCGCGCCTTTCAAGTTCATCAAGTCCTCTTATCCCGCCTACAAAATCAATTCTTTTGTCCACTCTCGGATCTCCTATCCCGAGAATCGGTGTAAGCAGATAATCCTGAAGTATTGCTACATCAAGTCCGTCAACAGGATCATCCGACATAATACTCTCCTTGGCTGTAAGAAGATACCATGTTCCGTCAAGATACATTCCGAAACTGCCTTTCTGTTCCGGATAGAAGGCTTTGTGACCCTTCTCTTCAACCGTAAAATATTTGGATACCGCATCAATGAATTCATCATTGGAATATCCGTTAAGATCCTTTACAACACGGTTATACGGCATTATCATAAGCTGCTCGTCAGGGAAAAGAACCGAAAGGAAATAATTAAATTCCTCGTCTCCGGTATAACCCGGATTGGCCTCTCTTCTCTTAAGTCCGACCTTAACGGCAGATGCTGCCCTATGATGTCCGTCAGCTATATAAATTGAATTGATGGAATCAAAAGCATCCCTGATCTGTCCCACATCAGCGGCATCGCTTATTTTCCATACGGTATGTTTAATTCCGTCTTCCGATGTAAAATCATACAATGGCTGGGATGTCTTGCCGGCATCCACAATTCTATTAATTATATCATTGGCACGATATGCAAGGAAAATAGGACCTGTCTGTGCGCTTGTCCGGTCGACATGGTTAATTCTGTCTTCTTCCTTGTCTGCTCTTGTCTTCTCGTGCTTCTTGATTCTGTTTTCAAGATAATCATCTATCGAAGCGCATGCAACTATACCTGTCTGCGAACGGCCGTTCATAGTCAGTTCGTAAACATAATATGCATCATCTTCATCCTGTTCAAATATTCCTCTGGCAATCTCGCTTTCAAGTAATTCTTTCGCTTTATCATATACACAGTCAGCATATGTATCAACACTGTCATCAAACTGTGTCTCTGCCCTGTCAATGTTAAGAAACGATAAGGGTCTGCCCTCTACTGCTTTCTTAGCTTCCTGTCTGTTATATACATCATATGGCAATGCTGCAACGTCCGCTGCATATTCCGCTGCCGGTCTGACGCATTTAAATGGTTTAATATCAGCCATTTCTGCTCCTTTTATCTTATAAAAAAGTATTATAAGCCGGGCGGCATATCCGCCCGACTCATTAACCAATGTTATTTAATTACACGAACTTTAAGTATTCCGCTCTTAGAAGCGATTTCTTCAACAATATGTGCTGAATCCGCTGTGTCGATATCTATCATCGAGTAAGCATAATCACCACGGCTCTGGTTGATCATCTTCTCAATATTGATTCCTTCCTTACCGAAAGCGGTTGAGAGTCCGCTTATGATATTAGGCTCATTCTTATGTAAAACAGCGATTCTGCCTGCCGAATTACATCTGCCCATATCACATGCAGGGAAGTTTACGGAATTACGGATATTACCGTTTTCAACGTAATCCATAATCTCATCAACAGCCATGCTTGCACAGTTGTCTTCCGATTCTGCCGTGGAAGCACCGAGGTGAGGGAATGCTATGCATCCCTTGGTGTTGGCGAGCTTCGGTGTAGGGAAGTCTGTAGCATAAGCTGCAATCTTACCTTCCTCAAGAGCTGCCGCAACATCATCTGCACATACAAGAAGGTCTCTTGCAAAATTAAGAACGATAACGCCATCCTTCATCATTGCAATTGTATTCTTGTTGATCATTTCTTTTGTATCATCAAGAAGCGGTGTATGAACTGTAATATAATCGCAGTTAGCAAATATCTCTTCCCTGCTCTTAACAACAGTAACACTTCTTGAAAGATTGAGTGCGTTCTGTACTGAAAGGAACGGATCACATCCGATTACTTCCATTCCAAGGCCGATTGCTGCATTCGCAACAAGCACTCCGATTGCTCCGAGTCCGATAACTCCAAGCTTCTTGCCCTTTATTTCCCTTCCGGCGAATTTGGATTTGGCTTTCTCCATAGTCTTGCCAATATTCTCGTCATCCTTGTTCTCATTAACCCAGCCGTTGGCTGCGATAATATTTCTTGATGCTGCAATCATTGCCGCAATAACAAGTTCCTTAACGCCGTTGGCATTGGCACCCGGTGTATTAAATACTACGATACCCTTTTCGGCACATTTATCAAGTGGGATGTTATTAACACCGGCACCTGCTCTTGCCACAGCGAGAAGGCTGTCAGGCAATGCCATATCATGCATAGCCGCACTTCTTACGAGAACTACGTCTGCCTCGTCAAAATTCTCCGTCTTGGTGTAATCACCTGTAAAACGCGCTAAACCGACTTCTGAAATCGGATTCAAGCAATTATATTTTATCATTACGATATCCTCCTGCTAAATAATTCCCAAGAGACTCTCAACTATCCCGGAGCATATGTCGCGGAACAGGGGATTTACTATTTAGCATTTTCCTTTTCAAATTTTCTCATAAATTCAACTAATTTCTCAACACCTTCGATTGGCATTGCATTGTAGATGCTGGCTCTCATTCCGCCAACCGTTCTGTGTCCCTTAAGGTTCTCAAAACCTGCTGCCTTGGCTTCTGCAACGAATTTGGCATCAAGTTCTTCATCACCTGTAACAAACGGAACATTCATGAGTGAACGGTCTTCTTTAACGACTGTTCCCTTGAACATCTTGCTCTCGTCAAGGAAATCATAAAGGATCTTGGCTTTCTTCTCATTGCGTTCTTTCATTGCAGTGAGTCCGCCCATCTTCTTGATCCACTTAAATACCTTGCCACAGATATAAATTCCGTAAGCAGGCGGTGTATTGTAAAGTGAATTATTGTCTGCATGTATTTTGTACTTAAGCATTGTAGGTGTTCCAGGGAGTGTATCTTCTGTTATAAGATCCTCTCTGATTATAACGATTACAACACCTGCCGGTCCAATATTTTTCTGAACGCCGCCGTAAATGACACCATACTTGGTAACATCAACCGGTTCCGAAAGGAAACATGATGATACATCCGCTACCAGTGTATGTCCCTTGGTATTCGGAAGCGTCTTATACTTGGTACCGTAGATTGTGTTGTTCTCACATATATATACGTAATCACAATCATCCGGTATATCAAGGTCTGAGCAGTCAGGAATATAAGAAAAAGTCTTGTCTGCGGATGATGCAAGCTCGATTGCTTCTCCGTAAATCTTAGCCTCCTGATATGCTTTCTTAGCCCACTGTCCTGTTACAATGTATCCTGCTTTCTTATTCTTCATAAGATTCATCGGAATCATCGCAAACTGCTGTGAAGCTCCGCCCTGAAGGAAAAGTACCTTATAATTGTCAGGTATGTTCATAATCTCTCTTAAGTCAGCTTCAGCTTCCTTAATAATGTTGTCGTAGACTTTGGATCTGTGGCTCATCTCCATTACGGACATTCCACATCCTCTGTAGTCTAGCATTTCGTCAGCGGCTTCCTGCAATACTTCTTCAGGTAATACTGCCGGGCCTGCTGAAAAGTTGTAAATTCTTCCCACTTTAATGTGCCTCCTGTTATATATTCTATGTTCTGAATCCGCACTGCTGACAAGTGCCGCACGGAATTTTCAAAACATTACATTATATTTTACGTCAAAAGGCATTTTCCGTCAATAGTCTGTTGGGATAAGAAATACTATGTGGTATGGTCAAAAATACTCAATCTGGATATTTGACATATTCCACCAAAATGATATACTATTCCATTATGAATACCACAGACCATAACAGACAGAACAAAATAGCGGTTATCAATGACCTTTCAGGATTCGGCAGATGTTCACTTGCGGTCGCGCTCCCAATCATATCGCAGATGCGCGTGCAGTGCTGCCCGGTTCCCACATCGATTTTCTCCGCGCACACCGGTTTCCCGGCATATTTTTTTGACGATTATACCGACCGTATGCAGCCTTACATCGATAAATGGAAAGCCCTTGATTTACATTTCAACGGAATACTCACAGGGTTCTTAGGTTCCGACAGGCAGATTGATATAGTTGAAAATTTCATTAAGGATTTCAAGGATGACAATACGCTTGTCATAGTTGACCCGGTTATCGGCGATAACGGCAGGGG
>ENA-ORSS01002706-ORSS01002706.1-human-gut-metagenome-genome-assembly--contig:-NODE-2706-length-15465-cov-4.435561_pt1 | contig 15465 bp, 15 predicted proteins | sample MGYA00241899_ERZ509162 | MGnify/ENA primary metagenome ERZ509162 (study PRJEB26280, sample SAMEA2338641) | human gut metagenome | biome: human gut; feature: human-associated habitat; material: faeces... | reverse complement strand
AAAGGCAAAGAGCTTCTTTCGTTCGGACGTCACGTTGACGGGGCCCAGAACGTCGATTTCACCGCGCTCGAGCATCGCCTGCATTTCGGGCCACGTTTTGTCGTAGCCCACGTATTCCTGGACTTCCCAACAACGTTGCACTCAAGCCTTCGGAGCTGCATTTATTTCTTGGATTTCTCCAAAAATTTGTTGCATTTTCGAGTTTTTTCATTTATCATTGAGTGTAACGGTTGCACTCAATGATAAGTCAGAAAAAATGGCTGAAAGAAAGGTTACGATTCCCGTGATTGCCGGGAAAATTACAAAGGCGAAACGCAAGGCCGGGGTCTACGTCTTATACGAGCTTGAGCGTGTGTATGACGCCAAGAAAAGCTACAACGTGCCCAAGCGAGTCACCATCGGGAAGGTGAGTCCCGGTGATGATAAGATGATGGTGCCCAACGAGAATTACCAGAAGTACTTCCCCACGGCAGCCATACCCGAAGAGCATGCTGAAGTTGATCGCAGTTGCTGCCTGAAAATTGGCCCGCATCTTGTCTTTGACAAGATTTTGGAGGAGTACAGGCTCAAGCCGATGCTGAGTAAGCACTTCGGTGAGAACACAGGGCTTCTTCTGGACTTGGTGAGCTATCTGATCGTCAACGAAGACAACGCCGGGCAGTATTACCCGGACTTCGCCTTTTCGCATCCGTTGTTTACCAAAAACCAGAAAATCAAAAGCGACTCCACGGTTTCCCGGTTCTTTTCATCCGTCACCAAGGATCAGATTTTTGGTTTCCTTGATGACTGGAATGCGCAGAGAGACCATAGAAACCGCATCTACGTTTCTTACGACTCGACCAACAAGAATCTGCAGGCGGGCGACATCGACTACGCCGAGTTCGGCAACGCAAAAGTAGACAAGGGAGTCCCCGTCATTAATGTCGCTGTCGCCTTTGACAAAACCAACAGAGAGCCTCTTTTCTACGAGGAGTATCCCGGTTCGATCAACGATGTCAGTCAGCTTCGGTTTCTTATCGACAAAATTAAGGCCTACGGCTACAAGGATTTAGGACTCATTCTCGACCGTGGTTATTAACCTTAGCGCTATTTAGTGTGGCAAATACCGGGTGCGGGTAGAAGCAAAGCATGGAACGCGTAGGAACGTGCATACTGAACCGCTTCGCTGTCGAACAACTTACGCACCCAATGTCCCGCTGCCTTTATCGCCGTCATGAAGGCCTCGGCAACTTTCTGACACCCTGAATGGTTCATTGCGGGCTTCTCTCGTAGTTGAGTTTTTATCTGTCGATTCAGGTACTCATCCGGATTTAAGTCAGGAGAGTACGCAGGAAGAAAAAACAGTTCAATTCTATCTTTATTTTCAAGTGTCCATTCCTTAACGATGCGGGCATGGTGAATCCTTGCGTTATCGCAAATCACAAATAGCTTTCGTCCGTATTGCTCGTTGTCTTTCAACAGGTCTTCAAGAAATCCGATGAAGTCTCGCGCTGTGACGGCTGATTTTTGAAATTTGAAATGCACCAAACCTTGGTTATTCACCGCGGAAAGCATGACAGGAGCTCCGTAGCAACTGCGGCGATCCTGCATAATGACAGGAGTTTGACCGCAGGGGCTGTAACCTTTGACAGCATTGGTATCTTGCTGAATTCCAGTCTCATCTTGCCAAAAGATGATGGCATTCTCCGCATTCGCTCGTCTACTGATAGCCGGATAAGTCTCATGCAACCATACTTCAACTGCCTCGGGATCTTTCTGGAGGGCAGTCTTCTTAGGTCGCTGCGGCGTCATTCCCCAGTTGCGTAAATAGCGGCAGAGCGTATTACGGGAAATACGCACCTGAAATAACCGGAGAGCCAATTCTTGAACGGCTCTTGTAGTCCACAGGGCGAAATCGAACTTCATCTGCCCGGGAACTTTCCCTACGATGATTTTGCGGAGGCATTCCTGCTGCTTTTTATCAAGCGCCAAGCGTTTCTCGGCAGAGGTTGGCTTTGGGCCTCGCTTTCGATTGGTAAATGTCTCCTCCGCCGTCGCGGACTTCATCCACTTACTCCACTTCAATACCGTTTGACGATGCACGTTCAGATTGGCGGCAACCTGCCTTTGCGATACTCCTGACCGCAGCTGAGCAATGCCACGACGGCGCAAATCTGCCTGAGCATCTTGCGATATCTTTCGACCATCAAGCTTTGTATTCATCTTGAATTCCTTGGTAATAATATAAATTTTACCAGAAATTCAATGTTCATGCCACACTAAATACGATTAAGGTTAATATTTCAGCCGCGACAACATCGAGTACCTGGATGCCTGCGGCTACTCCTTCATCATGATGGTGAAAGGCTGTAAGGCATTGGTTGACACCGTCATTGAAGAGAAGCGCCACACATTCGAATCCACCCGCAAGGCAAAGATCGGCCCTACCGGAGTCTACGGCGTTACCGTTGAGAAACACCTTTTCTCCGGAGATAAGCACAAGCGTTATTTCCACCTGTATTTCAGTCCGTCAAAGATGGCCGCTGAGCGAGACCGGGTAGAAAAGAAAATAGCCGGAGGGATAAGAGTATGAAGCATTCAGCGGAATATTATATAGAGCATCTGGAAATGGAGCCCCATGTGGAGGGCGGTTATTTCAAGGAATGCCTGCTGGAAAAAGAAGAGAGGAACCTGTGGAGCAGCATTTATTTTATGCTGGCAAAGGGGGAAGTGTCCCATTTTCATCGCCTGAAGTCGGATGAGGTATGGTATTATCATGACGGCAATGCGTTGACGATTTATATGATCGATGAGGCCGGAAAACTCACAGCGGCGAAACTTGGGCTGGACCTGGAAAAGGGAGAAGTCCCGCAGGTACTGGTTCCAAAGGGAATGATCTTCGGGTCTGCCATGGAGGAAGAGGGTTTCAGTCTGGTGGGCTGTATGGTTTCACCCTGTTTTAAATATGAAGAATTTGAACTGTTTGAACGGAAAAAACTATTGGAAAAATATCCGGAACACAGCGATGTGATCCTGCGTCTGACCCGTGAGTAAGCGCTTACATTCGCAAAGTAGCGCAATAAAGCGTTGCATTCTGCCATTTTGTGTGCTATACTGGCTTCGCGTGCAGATGACTGCATGCACAATAAGGGTTATGAGAGGGAGAAAGAAAATGAAAAAATTTGTTGGAATTATTGTAGCAACTGTACTGGCATTTAGTCTGGTAGGATGTGGTCCTGTAGACAGCGCAATTCAGAATATTGCAAGTTCCGGATCCAATACCAGCAGCAAGAGTGGTGTGGTAACCGCAGATGATGACGGCTATGCAGAAGGACGTATGGGAGATGTAATGAGAACTTACTTCTTCGATTACACTGTAAACAGCGCATATACCTGCAATGACTATGAAGGATATACCCCTTCCGAGGGAAATAAGCTGTTAGTAGCAGAAATAACCGTTAAGAACACCGATCGTTCTACCGTTACCATGTATGACACCGATTTCCAGATCCAGTGGGGCGATGATGATAACGATGACGCATACGCTGCACCTATCACCTACTATGGTAACACTGTAAGTGACGAACAACTGCCGGAAGAGTATGATCTGGGTGTTAACGAAGAGAAAACCGGTCTGCTGGTATATGAAGTACCGGAAGATTCCAAGGATTATTCCATTTCTTATCTGGAGCAGTTCTCCAATGACACTGAGGGAGATGTATTCTTTGTATTCTTTACTGCAAAGGATAAGTAAGAGAAAACAAATAAGTAAGACTGGCGGTTTTGCCTGTAAAAAAGAACCGGAGTACTGTGGATCACAGTGTTCTGGTTCTTTTTTGCAGTTTATTTTTAATTTATAATTATATAATTTTTTCTTAATTGACATACTTATATATGCGTGTTATAGTACAACTAGAACAAGGGAGAGGAAGAAAGATCAAGAGATTGATCGAAGATCCTCTGACAGGTTCCGAAATTCTCCGGTGGTTGCCGGAGGACAAAAGGTAAGAGGTATCGAAAGACACCGACATATGTTTAATAGAAAAGGAGAGATGACTTATGTTATTACCTAGCATTTTTGGAGAGAACTTATTTGATGACTTTTTTGATGATGTACCTTTCTTTGACAACAGAGCAGAGAATCAGATAGAGAAGAAACTGTATGGCAGACATGCACATAATGTAATGAAGACCGATATCAAGGAGACCGATGACAACTATGAGTTGATCGTTGATCTGCCCGGCTTCAAGAAAGATGAGATCAAGGTTTCTCTGGAGGATGGTTATCTGACCATTGAGGCTGCCAAAGGTCTGGATGAGGATGAGCAGGAGAAGAAGACCGGTAAATACATCCGCAAGGAGCGTTATGCCGGAGCTTGCCAGCGTAGCTTCTATGTTGGTGACAACCTGACTCAGGAGGATATCAAGGGCGAGTTCAAACATGGTATCCTGACTCTGAATGTTCCTAAGAAGGAAGCAAAGCCTGCGGTAGAGACCAATAAATACATCGCTATTGAGGGATAATCCTTTGAATACAAAAACCGTTGCCCCGTAAGGGGCAGCGGTTTTTTGCGTTATACGAAATAGTTGCGTAGAATCTCAGGATGACTGTCTTTTCCGTAAGACAGCCCGTTCTTTTTTTATAATATATTGTTCCAGTCCCGGAACCGGATTGTTGAGACGGCAGCCGTAGAGAAACAGCCCGTTTTCCAGTTCCTGTATCCGTGCAACCAGTCCATAGAGATGGAAATTGAAGTTTTCGGCGGTTTCATCCATATGATCATTCAAGACGGCATGGACGGTCTGATTGACCTCCAGTTTTAAATCTTCTTTGCTGACCACGGAAAAGCCGTTGTAGCTGATGTCCTTGATGATGACATCGTGGGCGGCACGGTTTAGGCCGCATTGGACAGCAGTTTCGATGCCGACATAGCAGCGGTAGCTTTGCCGGCGGTTATAGGTTTTGCTTCCGGCAACACTGAAAACAGTGTAGCAGAGCGTTCCGTCAGCACGTTTCACCACGTTAGTGGTCACATTTTTGAACAACTGTGGCTTTTCCTCCGGAAATGTGACAATGAGGTCTACGACCAGTCCTTTTCCCCGGAAAGAAATAATTTTATCATCGGTAAATACACCCTCAGCCAACAAAGTATGTCTGCGGGGATACACTTCCAGAATCTTAGATTCAAATTGAAGCTGTTCCGTATTCAGATGGATTAAAAAGTTAAGGGATAATCCTGCTGTCAAGTCATCGATCTGCATCGTCGGTGGTCTCCCATCTTTACAAAATCATCTAGTTCACCATTTTGGCATTTGGATAGATACGCTCCATCCGGGTATCCGGATAATGTTCATCTAAAAATTGCTGTAATCCGTTAAGTTCTGTGGTATCCACAGAATAAGAAATATCGTTGCGCTCAGTATATCTTGCCAGAGCCAGTGCGGAGATCAGCATATTGATGATCATGAATACAATCAAAATATTGCAGAGGATCGTACCGGGCTTTTTTGGAATCTTTTCGATCCAGTCAGACAGTTTCGGATAGATCAGCCGCATCCATACCACAGCGGCAATTCCCCAGAAGAAACAGTACAGCAGATTGATACGGCCGCCCAGATTAAAGGCAAATCCACTGTAGTCCCAGAAGATTGTGCCGAAGACCATTTCCGTGAAGACACTGCAGATATATTCGTAAGCACCGCCCAGCAGGGTACCTGCCAGAAAAATAGTACTGTCGCTCTTGTTGCGGTAACGGTAGAGCAGCAGGGTAAGGAAGGCACAGCCCAAACCCCAGACAATACTGAAAGGTCCGTAGATGACACTGCTGCGGCTCATCCAGACACCTGCGGTGATGCGGCAGAAGATCGTTTCCGTAATGTCACCTAATAATGCACCGATGAAGAAGAGGGAAAACAGTTTGTAAAAGCAGCAGCCCTCGGCAAAGACGGTGGATTTTTTATGTTCTTCTCTGGCTTTTACCAGAGCATCCAGGCTGATAGAAGGATATGATTTCTGCAGTCGCTTCTGTATATGTCTTGTCAGGGCATTTTCCAGAAAACGGGAAGTCTGGCCCAGCCCTTCTGTAATCTGATCCAGGCGGGCGGTCTGCTTTTCCAGAGAGGCCTCCACCCGGTGCTTTGCCTGTACCTGTAGGCTTAAAGTAGATAAAGCGGAACCAACGGTGTCCAACAGGAGCAGCCCGCCCAGCACCAACAGAAGTACAACGGAAAGCAAGTGCGGAATGCGGTCAAAAAGTCCGCATAATAACGGATCTGCAAACATTACCGTCACAACACTTAAAGCACCCCACAGCAGGGAAAAAGGCAGGCAGATGTAGCCACCTACGTTGTAGCGGAAACGGGAGTAATCCCACAGCTTTTTCTTATAGACCTTTTCGAAGAACATGCCGGTGGAATATTCCAACAGGGAAGCCAGTACAAAGCCACCCAGGAACAGGAAAAACGGGTCTTCCGTCAGCTCCGGCAGGAAAATCTCGAACAATATGGCACCAAAACCGTAGATCGGGCATAGGGGACCCGCTACGAATCCTCGGTTGACGAATTTCCGATGCTGCACCGCGGCAGAGCATACTTCAATACACCAGCCGATAAACGAATAAAAGAAAAACAGCCAGAACAGGGATAACCAGGATATTGTCATAAGGGCACCTCTTTCGTGGAAAAATGTCGAACATTGTCTTGTTCCATCATATCACAACGGCATGATAGAAACCATGACTAAATTACAATGTTGGAAAAATGTACAAAATGGTGATAAAAACCGTTGGAAAAGTGTACGAAGCCATCGACATATTCTTCGGTAGGCTCTTAAGGTCTCGGAAATCTCGGCGATATGATTTATCTCCTCCCGTTCATTGTCTGTTAGACCGTCCTGCTGCAGACTTTCCCAGGCGATGTCACAATTCTTGTCCTCATGTAATTCCTTCATATTGTTGTAATAGGTCTTATCTCCGGTGACGGCATAAGGCTGTACGGCAGCGGTCAGCGTTTTGGAACCCAGACGGTATTGGTTCATATACATGGTAGCTTCCAGCTGTTGAGAATTGATCCGGCTCAGATATAGATTGGATCCCACGAACAGGATCATCATGACGATACTGATGATCAGTATCCGATAGGTAGACCTTGTTAAAAATATAAAAAAAGCGTAAAATTATTTTGAGAACCACCGGTGATGGCTTGCACCCTATACAGGAAGATGGTACTATAAAACGTAAGAGGCATGATTCGGAAAAGAGAAGATAACGGTAAAAATAACGATAAATAAAGATAAATAAAGATAAATAAAGAACCAGGGGTGGTTACATGAAAAAAAGAATAGTTGCCGTGACTTGTGTGCTGATGTTTTGTCTGGGGTTGATCGGATGTGGGACTGAACGAGCCGACAAAACGCAGCAACTGATCCGGGGTGCGGCACCGGGGTATAATGACGGTCTCATCCGGGTGGGGATGATCCAGACGGGAAAAGAGTCTGACTGGAGAGATGCCAATACCAATGATTATCTGAATACGTTCACCAAAGAAAGAGGCTACGATCTGATCTATATCGACGGCAATTCCAGTTCGGAGCGCCAGGTAAAAGCCATGTACGATCTGATCCAGCAGAAAGTAGATTATATTATCCTGCAGCCCATCGTGGAGACCGGATGGGAGGATGCCATACATGCCGCAAAGGAAGCTGGGATACCGGTCATCGTAGCGGATCGTAAAATCGCTGTGGATGAAACGGAATACGTGTCCTGGATTGGTTCGGATTTTGAAGAGGAAGGCCGGAAAGCTGTAACGTGGCTGGATCAGTATTTAACAGAGCAGGGACGGGAAAACGAGACAATCCACATTGTCCTGCTGGAAGGAACTGAAGGAGCTACCGCTGCCATCGGAAGAACGAACGGTATTTTACATGGAGTGGAGGAACATCCGAACTGGACTATCGTAGACAGGGGATGTGCCAATTTCACTCAGGGAGAAGGCCAGACCTATATGGAAAATCTGCTCAGCGAAGGAACGGTAAAGGATATTGATGTTATCATTTCGGAAAATGATAACATGATCTTTGGTGCCATGAAGGCACTGGACCGGAACGGCAAGAGCTATGGGCCTGAGGGAGACATCATTATGATCTCCTTTGACGCTTTGCACGAAAGCTTTGAAAATATGATGGCGGGGAAATTACATGCCACCGTGGAGTGTAATCCGCTGCTGGCATCCACTGTGGAGACGGTCATAGAAGAACTGGAAGCCGGCAGAGAGGTGGACAAGATCTATAACACTGAGGAAAACATCTATACCTATGAAAATGCAGCCGACTATATAGATCAGAGAAAGTATTGATTTCCGAGGATTACGAATGAAAAAATCATTAAAGTATAAAATCGTTCTGGCGATTGTTATCATCGTATGCATTATGGACGTGAGCTTCATATTTGTAAACTACGTCAATTATATGAATGTCAATCGGAATTACACAGATTCTCTGGCGCAGACTGTGGCGAATACCTGCAGACTGGTGGTAGACGGAGACAGCGTAACGGGCTATCTGGACAACAGACGGAGAAATACGGCGTATTACGAGGTATGGAATAAACTCATTGACTATCGCAACACCAGTGAAAATGTATTGCAGATCAGCGTGGTCAATTTCAGGGATGGTGGAGGCTGTTATGTGTATGACACAGATCTGACAGAAAACGGAGCCTTTTTAGGAGATATCCGCCCCTATGATGAGGTACAGAATGCTATAAAAGACGAGTTGATCGCATGTGAGATAATAGAACCGTTAGAGTATAACGGAAGAAGCGATTACTACATTCCGCTGAATTCCTCATACAATATTCCGGTGGCTTATATTATCGTAGGAATTTCCACAGAAAATGTCAGAAGGGAGCAATTGACTTATTTAGGGTATATTACCATCATTGTTACATCGATTACGGTGCTTTTCGGAGTCTTTATGATCTGGTTTATGCAGCACAATGTGCTGGGACCGTTAAATGCCATGTCCAAGGCGGCTTCCAGCTATTCTATTGCCATTTTGCGGGATGGTAAGGAATCTCCCATCAGCCGGATGAACATCAGAACCGGAGATGAACTGGAACGGCTGTGTGAATCCATGAAGAAAATGGAGCATGATATCATTGCGTCCAGTTCCCAGCTGGCTATTGCCGATTGGAACAGCAATCATGACAGCATGACGCAGCTCTACAACAAGAGACACTACAAAGAACAGTTAAAAGAACTGCAGAATGACTGTACCATCGGTGTAATTTATTTCGACATTGACAATTTGAAACGCATGAATGATACCTTCGGACATGAAAAAGGCGATGCTGTGATCCTGAAAGCAGCGGAATTTATCCGGAGGTATCTCACGGAGCAAGCAAGCGGATTCCGTATCGGCGGAGATGAATTTGTAATGCTGATCAGGGATTGTACGGAAGAAAAAGTACAGGAACTGGTAAGTACCATGCGTGGAGATGAGAAAGGAAATTTATCGGATGTAACAGCAGAGTTTTACTGCCGTCTTGCAATCGGCGGAGCCTTTCGCAAGACAGCAGAAACTCTGGAAGAAACCATAAAACGGGCAGATGATGAAATGTACAAGAATAAACATTCCGTGAGAAAAGCCTGAAATTTTAGTCTTTATTGAATAGCCAGCCGGAAGCTGCCATCGTTGCCCTTCAGCCGGATCCGGTACAGATCATGATCCCATGCCGTTTTCAGGCGTGCGTCCGTGATCGGTAAAGTTTCTATGGCAAGCAGATCAGCCCCTTCGAAGGAGGCAGATGCTTCTCCGATGGAGAGTTTACCGTCAGAAAGAATAACAGGTTTTTCATAAGTAATAAAATTAAGAATAACATCTTGTGCATTTGTATGGTCTTCCAATACGACAGTGTTGGAAGACTTTTTTAATGTCACCCTGCGGACATAGGTCAGATCCGGTACGGTGGACTGTGCGGCAGGATAGGCGGCAGCCAGTTCCATGGAAATAGAAGGTTCGGCTCCGGTCAGAACTGTCATCACATTTTCCGCACGGTATTCCGCACCGTCCTTCTGATCCGTGCCGCAGATCGTAGGCAGATTATGATAGCCGGACTGCATGGTCCAGATCTCGTAACGTCTGGGAGAGAAGGTCTTCCGGGTGTAGGTCTCCACACCGATATCCGCCAGAACGGGCAGTCCATTTTTGTATAAGGTGATGCTGCCGGTATCATTATGGTTGTGACTGTCAGCATTGTCTCCGGCTTTGACTGCCAGATCCAGAGTATCGGAATGCACGAGGAACAGCCCCACGCTGGGATAATAGACATCCCGGTGGGAAAGCGTTCCGGAAGTGTCCTGTTTCATCAATTCCTCATAATGAAATACGGTCTGCATACGATAGAACAGATTCCCGCCGTTCACTTCATCTGTGACAAGCTGACCCTGTCCCGCCTGGAAATCTTTTGCGGCGAACAGGCAGAGATCCTCCTGCCCGGTGGCCTTGCCAAAGAGATATTCCCGTACTCCGGCACGGCCGGCTATAGGAGAGCAGTCAGCAAAATTAAAATAGTATTTATCATTCACATGCACGTTCAGAATATAGGATGCAATATTTTTTACCTTATCCCACCGGAACAGAGTGTCGAAATGACCGTCGGTAACCGTGTTCAGCACAGTCATGGCACCGTATAGACATAGTCCCGCATGGCGATAATATTGGGCACCCTCCCCGCAACAGCCGTCATTGCCGTAATCCTTGAGAAAATAATCACAGCTTTCAGCGGCCTTATGCAGGATCGCCTGCAATGTGACAACTGTGTCAGACGTATTCTCCGGCAGGAACAACGGAGCATTTCCGCAGAATGTGCGCACCGGAGAGGACAACCGAGAGGACATTTCCACACTCCAGGGCATCAGGAACGTGGTCAGCAGTACATTCTGTGTACACCATACGGTCCAGTTGCACATAGGCTCATCGTCATGTCCCATCCACCAGAAATGTGCGGTCAGGTAGGGCAGCAGGATCCGGTGCTTCAGATTGTCCTCTATGCAGGTCAGGATATAGGGGCTGACCGCATTCAAATCGTCTTCCAGCAGATAAGCCGCACAGGCAAGCAAAGCTCCGGTCTCACAGGCGAACAGATCCATGACGGGCCTGGTCACATCCGGCAGGATCAACTGCGGGGTATCGCGGATATAGGAGTTATGCGCCGGAAGCTGCCAGGCAGTCTCTTCACAGATGGAATAGATACCATTGAGAATATCGTCCAGAAAACGTCCCTGATGTTCCACACATTCGGCCTGGATCAGATCATTTAAGACATTACGTTTGGCAAAATAGAGGGCTTCAAAAGCAGCCCGGTCACCGTCTCTTTTAAAACGCATGTAATCTGTGGCACGTATCACCGGGAATTCATATCCCAGCTTTGCCTCACCGGCCTGAATCAGAAGTTCCTTCAATGCTGCCGGGAGTCCTTCATAAGCCTTTCGGTCCACAGCCTTCGGAAATGGGTGAAAAGGGTGGCTGTTTCCGTGGAATGCATTTGCTGTCTCCAAAAAACGCTTTTCTATACTTATCTGTTGTGAATTCATTTCTCTGATCCTGCCTTTCCATATTCATAATTCCCAATAAGAGACAAACCGTAATAGCAGTTAACTGAACTTATTGTTGACGTATTCCGTGGGGGAGACACCCTCCACCCGTTTAAATACCTTGCTGAAATAGAAGGCACTATCGAAACCAAGAGCCTCTGCGGCCTCGTAGACCTTCATATTTTCTTCTTCCAGCAGCCGTTTGGCTTCCGTGATCTTGCAGATGTTGATATATTCACTGAAGCCGGTATCGTTGTATTTGCTGAACAGCTGGCTTAAGTAATTCGGGCTGATGCCGAATACCGCTGCTACTTCATTCAGGGACAACCGCTCGCTAACATGTTCATTAATATATTTCCGGACGTTAGTTACGATGTGGTTTTTATAATCCTTTCGACGGGATTGGAACAATTCGCACAGCTGTCCGCAGAAGAATTGCAGCCACTGGATCACGTGATCCACATTGGACTGCTTATAGAGGGAACGGTAGCCATCCGGATCTCCCGCAAAAAAGCCGGACACAATAGATTCCCCGTCCTGTAAAAGCGAAATCGACAGATAGAGAATATTGCTGGCAGCGTCCAGAGCCTGTACATAATGTCCCGGATGATCCTTGAACAGATCGCAGAGGGACTGAATTGTAGTCTGCAGAATATCAGGATCATACTCTTCAAAGGCTCTGGTGAGATCATTTTTAAACAGGCTGATGTTAAAAGAATTCTTGGCGTTTTCCTGCGAATGATCGGTATCGAAAGCTATAATTGCGTCCTTGGATTCCGTATTCCGGAAGATCTGTCTCGCGTACTGGTAGGAGTCACAGATGGTAGCGGGAGTCTGAACCGAGATGCCGATGCCGCAACGCAGTGTTACATTATAGTAATTCTGCAGTGTTCCGCTGATGCTTTGCAGAATGTCTGTCAGACTTTCCACATAATCATCGGTATCGGAGGAATCCGCAAAGCAGAAAATCAGTGCAAAATGGCGCAGATCCAGAGACAACGCATAAAGAGGCAGATATTTAGCCCCCAGTTCCCGTATCATCTGTAACGAACTGGTGAACAGAGGCATCTGTTTTTCGGCAGACATCTGGTCGGCCTGAGGGCTGATGATCTCTCCGTAACAGCACACATAAGCACCGTAATCGAAATTCAGATTCAGATCTCTGCTCTGCAGACGGAACTGTTCTTCGGACTCGAACAGGTCATGCAGGAGACTGATCAGGAATTTGTCGTAAAAAGGATGAATATTTACGGCGGACAGCTGCTTTTTCCGAGATTGGGAAATCTGTGTGAGCACCCGGCCTATGGCATTTTTCAGTACTTCCGGTGTCAGTTCCAGCTTTACCAGATAATCGGATACCTGATAAGACAAGGCATCCCTTGCCATCTGGAAGTCTTCATAGCTGGTGAGGATGATAAAATAAGGGCAGTTATCCCCATAGCGTTCTCTGCATGTTTTCGCAAGCTCCAGACCGTTCATGACCGGCATTTTAATGTCCGTGATCACGATGTCAGTAGATTTTTCTTCAATAATCTTCAGCGCCGCCTGACCGTTCATGGCAGTTCCACAGATCTCGATATTCATTTCGTTCCAGTTCAGCATGGAACGGATTCCAGCCTGAACCAGAGGTTCGTCATCCACAATTAAAAGCTGATACATAGTAACTCCATTCTGGACAGCTTCCTGTCCGGATTAAGTGTTTTCAGATGAAATAGTTTCGGATGAAACAGTTTCATTGTTATGCAGAGGAATATTCGGTATGTGTATGGACATAGTCGTATATTCCCCTTCTTTGCTTTCTATGGTAATGCCATATTCTGCACCAAATTGGTATTGTAAGCGTTTATGCACATTGCTGACACCGATTTCCCGGAAGAAATCCGCGGAACTGTCGTCGTTGGAGCGTAATACCTGTGCAGCTTTATCCGCTGTCATGCCTACACCGTCATCTGTGACATCAATACGGATCTTTTCGGTGTTGTCCGATGTCTCATAGCCGACATGTATCCGGATGTGTCCGGCACAGCCCTTCGGTTCGATACCGTGGAAAATTGCATTTTCCACCAGAGGCTGCAATGTAAACTTGATAATCTCACTGTTGTACAGAGATTCATTATCCACCTGAATGTCCATGGTAATGGTGCCGCCGTAGCGGTAGCTCTGAATGGTGAAATAGTTCTCCAACAGAGATAATTCTTCCCGGATATCGATCAACAGGCTGGTGCCTTTGGAAATACTTTTTAACAGACGGGACAGGGAGGTGGTCATCTCGGAGATACCGGTTGCCCCCTGTATGGTTGCCATCCATTTGATAGAGTTCAGTGTATTATACAGGAAATGAGGATTGATCTGGCTTTGCAGCATCTTGTATTCCAGATCCTGTTTCTGTTTCTCATCTTCCAGTCGTTTCTCCATAAGTTCCGATACATTTTCCGACAGATCATTGATTCCCCGTCCGATATCCCCAAGTTCGTGATCCCATTCCACAGAAGGGTCTCTGGAGAAGTCTCCGCCGGCGATGCGTACCATCCGTGTCTGCAGCCTGGATACAGGTACCGTGATCATACGATTCATCAACAGCATCAGAACGACACCGATAGACAAAATGCCGATCAGGATGCAGGCAAGGATTCCCATGAACAAAACCGCCTGATTGGTCCGCTCCGCATGTGAAATACTCTGACTTAAGTAGCAGTCCGGCATATTTAACGGAGTGGTGACCAGAATCTGTTCTCCCATGGTAGCACTGTGGATTTTGGAAATCTGTGTGGTGCCCGTGAGAGAATATGTGCTCAGGTCATCCAGAATACTATATTCGGGCGTAAATTCCTGCAAGCCTCCGTTTTCATAAATATAGGTATGTCCTGCAATGGACAGATAGAGAAAGCTGTCTGACGGACAACTGTAATCCTTCAAAGGTATGGTGAACAGATCTGCGGATATTTCGATGAACAGATATCCTGCCTGCCTGTTATTGTATTGGTAGGTAATGGGACGGATCACAGGTAATACTTTACGTCCCGCACGGTGAAAAGGATCGGATACAATACCGGGCGAAAAATCATAATCATCGGCAGTCAGTAATTCTTCATAATAAGGAAGCTCCGGAATCAGCGTTGCAAGATCTGCGGTAGAAGAGTACGTTGCGGTTACCACCTGCAGATAATGCTCCTGTGAGACAATGGCAATTCTGGGCATATAATTATAAGAAGAATTCCGGCTGCATTCCTCGTAGAAGGAATCATAAGTGGATACGGACAGGACAGAGCCGGGATTGGGGTTATGTTCAATATAATTGGCAATATTGGAATCTGTCTGGCAATATCTGACCAACCGGTACACTTCATCAATACTGTTGTCCATGGATTCCGACAACAGTCGCAGGCTGGTCTCGGTGGACTGGATCAGAGTGTTCTGCAGATAGTGCCGGAATATGTAATAACTGAACAGGCTGATCAACAGGCACATTCCCAAAATGGCACTCAGCGTGAAAATCAATATGCGATTTCGTATGCTTTTTGAGTGATAAACAGTCTTTTTCATGCATTCAGTATAACATAACGAAAGAAAAAAGGTAGTTGGAAAAACAAGATACTAAAAAAAGTGCATGTTAAAATAAAAAAATACATTTTCTGAAAGCGCTTTCTGAAAAAATGTAAACAAATTATAAAAAATTGTGAATACTATTATAAATTTTTCCATGTCATGTCTCGGCCTTTTTCGTTATACTTTAGTTACAGTCAAGGAACCGATAACAACGGATTCGTAACAGACGTAACATAGTATCAAATTAACAGGAGGGTTTACATGAAAAAGAAAGTATTAAGTTTAGTACTGACAGCAGCAATGATGACCACCATGCTTGCAGGCTGCGGCAGCTCCGATAACGGCAGC
>ENA-ORSS01002695-ORSS01002695.1-human-gut-metagenome-genome-assembly--contig:-NODE-2695-length-15516-cov-2.582369_pt1 | contig 15516 bp, 10 predicted proteins | sample MGYA00241899_ERZ509162 | MGnify/ENA primary metagenome ERZ509162 (study PRJEB26280, sample SAMEA2338641) | human gut metagenome | biome: human gut; feature: human-associated habitat; material: faeces... | reverse complement strand
AGAAATCAAATGGAGCGGACGACGGGGTTCGAACCCGCGACCCCAACCTTGGCAAGGTTGTGCTCTACCAGCTGAGCCACGTCCGCGCGCAAGAAAGTATTATACGGAAACCAGTTTTTCACGCAACCCCTTTTTTGAAAAAATTTTCACCTTCCCTATCGGAGAATCAGTCAAATCGGATACGTCAAAACCATGGTGTCCGGATCATACGCACGGAGACACCCCTCCGCGCGTAGACCGAAAACAATACCTACGCGAAATATCGCAGATTGTCATAGATCCAACCCAAAACAACCGCAACTGAAAAACCCTGCAATATGGCAACTCAAAATTGAAAAATCACCAAACAACATATCGAGGCGATAATAGGATCAAAGCCGAGAAACGCAACGCCCGCAAAGGAGCCCATTTATGGCCACTCTGATCGAGGATCTAAAAACGTTTACGCCCAAGAACGATGAAGAAGCAGCCGACTACGCACTACTTCTCGAAGCCGCTCATCGCGAAGAAGCCTACAATCGGGCATGGCCGGCGCACTTTACCGCATCAGCCTGGGTCGTAAACCCCCTCCGCACAAAAACGCTGATGATATATCACAACATCTATCAATCGTGGTCATGGATTGGAGGCCACGCTGATGGCATACACGACCTTTCGCTCGTTGCCGCAAAAGAGCTCGAAGAAGAAACAGGCCTGAGCAGCGCCAAAATGGCACACTCAGGCCTTCTTTCCTGCGAAACGCTTACCGTTGATGGGCACTGGAAACGCGGGGCATATGTCCCCTCCCATTTGCACCTCAATGCAACCTACCTATTCGAGGCAAGTGAAGAAGACGCGCTACGCATAGCCCCCGAAGAAAACTCTGGAGTACGTTGGCTCACGTTCGACGAAGCCCTTACCGCGTCAACCGAGCCTTGGATGGTAGAGCACGTATATCGCAAATTAATAGAGCGTTCCAAATAGCGCCAGAGGCTACAGAGAGCCGTGCTGAGGAACCACAGCAAACACGACTAAATCCTCCTCATTAGGATTCACCACAGAATGGAACTGCCCCTCCGCACAGTAATGGCATATGCCAGGAGCTAAAGGCTCTTCGCCGCCCTCAACTACCACTTTGCCAACACCAGACATAACGTACACTATCTCTGAATTGCCACTGTGCTGATGCCAACCGATGGAAGAATGCGGATGCACTGTTGCCCTCATAATCCGATTGTTTCCGTCAACGTACGCTTGAGTAGTAACGGAGCCTTCCCCACCCTTAAAATGCTCAATGGTTTCAGGTTGGATGGAATCGAAATCTACCTGCATGACTCACTCCTTATCTTCTCGAAAGACGGAATACACCCTTGCTACTAGCTTCTTGCTATCTACCGTTTAGTTGCCGTTCAGCATTTCAACGCAAAAGGGCAACTGCTCTTTACCCAGTATTCTGCAGACCGGCGGAAACACCTGTAACGGTAGAAAGAATCAACGCGAGATAATCCGCCTTTTCCTTAGCTGCCATTTCCTCGCCGCGAATGCGAATAGCACGCAGGGCACGAACCTGAGCAAGTGAAAGAACGTCAATATAGGGATTGCGCACACGAACAGCACGCCCCAACACTCGTCGCTGGGCCAAGGGCCATTCGCTGCCAGTAATGGAAAGCACCCATTTACGAGTCAACTGCATTTCACCGAATACTTTCTCGGAAAGATCGCGCCTATCGCTCAAGCACAAGTACATCTTCGCAATGCGCTGGTCTGTTTTGGCGATAGACATCTCAAGGTTGTCGATAAAGGTGGCAAACAGGGGCCACTCGCGATAGGCGCGACGGAGTTGCTCGATATCATCCAATTTTTCACAGGCGGTACCGAAGCCATACCACGCAGCCAAATTGATGCGCGCTTGGGACCAGGAGAACACCCAGGGAATGGTGCGCAAGTCATCGAGGGATTTAGCACCGAGACCGCGCTTGGCTGGACGGCTGCCAATAGGAAGCAAACCGACCTCAGCAAGGGGTGTTACCGTAGCGAACCACGGGGTGAAATCATCCGTATTCAGCAAATCGAGATAGCTCTTGTGGGCCGCATCATCCAGCTCTTTAGCAACGCCAGCAAATTCGCTGGTCATCTGAGTGTTGGTATGCTCAATTGAAGGAGCCGAACTTAACAACGTCGCCGCCGCCACGCTTTCCACATGACGCTGGGCAAGAACAGGATTCCCGTAGCGGGCAAAAATTACCTCACCCTGCTCGGTAACCTTAAAGCAGCAGTTCACCGAGCCCCTCGGTTGCGCCAAGACCGCTCGGTTAGCAGGTCCACCGCCACGGCCAACCGCACCACCACGACCATGCATCATGACAAGGTCGATGCGATTGCGCTCCGCCCATTGGGCAATACGGCCCTGAGCTGAATGCAATGCCAGCGTTGCCGTAGTCGGACCAGCATCTTTCGATGAGTCCGAATACCCCACCATCACTTCCATCTTGCGATTGGTTTGGGCCAGGCGGCGCTGCACCGCAGGAAGCTCCAGCATCTTATCCAGAACATCAACACAGCCCTCCAAATCCTCCAGCTGCTCAAACAGGGGGATAACATCCAAATCCGGCACATCTTCGGCATGGGCGAAGGCGAGCTGCGCCAGCTCGTATACATCGGCAACATGCTGAGCGCTTTTCGTGAACGAAATAATGTAACGGTGGGCCATCTTCTTGCCGTAACGACGTTGGATAGAACCGATGGCACGGAACGTATCAAGAACCTCACGGGTCATAGGCTGCAAGTTTCCATGGATCCCGTTTTCGCGAATATCAGCCAACGCACGCTCATGAACCACTGAATGCTGACGGAACTCCATTTCCACCATATGGAAACCGAACGTCTCCGCCTGCCACATAAGCGTTTGCACGGGACCATACGCCGCACGCACTGCGCCTGCTTCAACGAGTGAACGCTGCACTACCTGAAGGTCAACTAAAAAATCTTCAACACAACGATACATCGTGTCAGCATTACGCGTAACGGTAGCATCAAGACGCGCCGCCATGACAAGCATTACCGCGCGATGCGGCTCAGAAGCGGAGATGACCTCGGCCCGACCGGTTAACTCCTCGCTCATTTCAACCTGATGATTCCAGAGATTCAAAAGCTCGGCCGAAGGCGAAGTGTAGCCCGATTCTAAAGTCAGGTTACGCCCTACCGTGCGGCATGCCTCCGCCAAAGCGGAAACCATATGAGCGGAAAACTTAGCAGCTACCTGACGGCTTACCTTCGCAGTTACGTTCGGGTTACCATCGCGATCGGACCCGATCCAGCTTCCCAAGCGGAAAAACGGCGGGCAAACCGGCTTAACGCGACCTGCCTTTTCCCCAAGAACCCAATCATCGAATCGACGGTAAATCTTAGGAATAGTGGTGAAGAGCGTGTTGTCGAACACATCGATAATGGTGTCCGCTTCCTCTACGGGGGTAGGCTTCTTCACTGAAATGGGCGAAGTGCGCACCAATGCATCGATTTCCTGAAGCAGATGACGCTCATTTTCCGCTAAATCAGAACCGCCCATATAAGGACGTTCCGCTAGCAGCAATGCAATACGACGGATTTTTCCTTCAACCGCTTTGCGGCGCGCCTCGGTGGGATGAGCCGTAAACACTGGGTGGAACTCCAAACGATTCAGCAATTCGGTAGCACGACCCACGCCCATTTCATCTACCAGCTGACGATAGGCAACGGTAAGTTCATTGGTCGGGTCGGTTTCCATTTGCCCCAAGGGCTCACGGCCACGCTCACGCAACGTCTTAACGCGGTAATTTTCCTCAGAGAGATTAGCCAGATGGAAGAACGAGGTGAATGCTCGCACCACCACCTGAGCGCGCTCAATAGGAAGCATGTCAAGGAGATCAACCGCATCGCGAAATGCTTTGTTCCCCTCAGTTGAAGGGAGCGGGATTCCCTGCTCGTCAACGGGTTCATCACTCGCAGCGCTACCCGGATCTCCCTCGTTGGCAGCAATTACGCTTTGCAGAAGCCTATCGAACAGACTACGGATTTCAGGATCGTACTCATCAAGTACTTTTCGCTCCAGGCGAAGGAACAGGGCTAGGTCGCCCCGCAAGCTATCGGGAATATCAATCTCGGCCAACGGAAGGCCGCCAACGGCACTTCCCGCGCATTGAAAAGCGCATTCTGCAGATGGAGGTTGGGTGGACGCAACAGGAGATGGGGTTTCCATCAAAGTCCCTCTTTCTGACGATTCGCCCACGAAGTCAAGCAAATCGACGCACCGACGGTAAAGAATGCACTTGAGTATAGAAGATTGAACACGTTTTACCGCTACACTTTATCTAAATAAAGCAAATCACTATAGCTGCCTCCCAAAGCAGCAAGCATCGCCACCACGGAATGAGGAAATCAGTGAGTCAGCCGCCCCTCGGCAAAGAGACCTTAGCAATCCTGCAAATTCTGTCTGCGGGCATATTGTGGGGGCTTGTTGGGCCTTTGGTTAAGACGATGGAATTGCACGGCTCGACAGCGGCGAGCACAAGCTTTATCAGGATGCTCTTTGCTTTTCTTATCATGACCGCATTCACCGCTATGAAATTTGGACCAAAAGTGCTAATAGTCGACAAGCGAACCCTTGTCGCCTGCGCTGTACTAGGCGTTGTTTCCAACGGTATCTACAACATGTTCTATACCATGGCGATCTCCAATGCTGGCATCGCCGTTTCGGCGGTACTGCTAAACACCGCGCCTATTTTTACCACCGTGTTTTCAATGCTGATATTCCATGAGGGCATCTCCCTTTTAAAGGTTATCGCCCTCTGCATCAATGTGGTGGGTTGCTCGCTTGCTGCAACGGGAGGCCAGCTTAACCTGGAAACGCTATCAGTTCTTGGAGTTAGCTGTGGCATTGCATCGGGGTTCACTTACGGAATGGCAGCGATAATCACGCGCATTGTGGGAAGCGCCACCATACCTACGTCATGAGTGCTTACAGTTACCTATTCGCCACTATTTCTGTTCTGATCCTCTTCCAACCATGGACCTGTCCCGAATCGTACAACGGCGCAACCATAGCCTATGGATTTTTACTGGCCTTGATTCCTACTTCGCTGGCATACCTGCTGTACTACAAGGGTATTTTGAAGATGAAGGAAACGAGCAAAGTCCCCATCATCGCTTCCGTAGAAATGATTGCTACCGCCATCATAAGTGTTGCGTTCTTCGGCGAGTATTTGTCCCCTGCCGCCATCTTCGGCATTGTGCTGGTTGTTGCCTCTATTGCCCTAATGAGCGTCAGGATAAGCGCACGGCACCGATAGAGAGAACACGGTTAGCATGCACGACCGTCACTACCTTCCGTAGGATTTTTTCCTGGCATAAAAGTAAAGCGCAATCATGGTTGCCCCTGTCACAATCCACGTTACGGGGTATATAAGCATCAGATTCTCAAACGAACGAATAAGCGGGAACAAAGTAAATACGTACACGATGCGCAAAAGACATGAGCCTACGATAACCACAATGGTAGGCAGGACCGACCAACCCATACCACGCATACCGCTCGCCGTGACCTCATACGAACACGGCATGAACTCAAACAGCTCCACATGCCACAAGCGAATATAGGCAAACGAAAGTGCTCCCGCCTCAGCGGTGAAAATGCCCAAGAACAGATCGCCACCTAAAGTGAAAAGCAAGCTTAGTGCCAGTGTAGAAACAAACGATGCCGCCATGCAGAATTTCATGACCTTGTCGCAACGCCTATACTGGCCAGCCGCATAATTTTGGCCAATAAAGGTAACTGCGGCCTGGGAAAAGGCGTTCACGAAGAAGTAGGTGTAGAACTCGAAATTCATAGCCGCAGATGAACCTGCAGTTGCGTCTGCGCCAAAGCCGTTGATCTCACCCTGGATAATAATGTTGGAAAGAGCGAATACCGCACCCTGCAAGGCGGCAGGAAGGCCTATGTGCATAAGGGTTTTGAGATCGATTCCCACAACCCTAAAATTCTTAAGCTCCAGACGGTAGGATTCGTCTTCGGTAAGCAAGAAATAAACAATAACAGCAGCGCATACGGCATCGGCGATAACCGTACCTACCGCAATGCCAAATACGCCTAAGCAAAGAAACTCTACCGCAGCGTAATCGAATGCAATATTGAGCACTGCAGCAATCGCCAAGGCGTACAAGGGGCGACGCGTGTCTCCCTTAGCTCGAAGCACAGCAGAACCGAAGTTGTATATAACCAAGAAAACGATGCCGATGAAGTAGACATGCAGGTACTGCGCTCCCTCAGCCCACGCCTCAGCAGGCATATTCACTGCAGCAAGAATAAAATCGGTTGAAAGAACACCGGCAACAGCCAAAACAAGCGAACAAATCACTGCGGCGGCGGCTGAGGTCTGTACCGCACCCCTGATTTTGTCGATGTCGTCGTGCCCGATATGGACCGCGATCACCACGTTTACGCCAACCGACAGCCCAACGAACACCGCGACAAACAAACTGATAATCGGAGCAACGCCACCAACAGCAGCCAGCGCATCACCGCCCAGCCACTGGCCGGCAAATACCGCATCGGTGGAGTTCAGCAACTGTTGCAAAATGCTAGTAATAGCAAGGGGAATGGAAAACAGAACGATTTTCTTAGCCAAGGGGCCATGAAGCATATCTATGCTATTGGTTTTCTTACTTTCCGCCACAGTGCTCACGCCGCATTCCCCTTCAATTGTCATGTTCCGCTGCCGATTGTCCTCTTCCACACCAAAATAAACAACACTACGTTATTTATTTCCACATCCCCTTTGGATATACAAGAAGCATCAACCGCCGCCCTTCCGAGCATGCAGGCGCCTACTGAAAAGCCCCGCAGACTCCAATCCGCACCTCCCGAACTTGGACTTTCGTTTCTCAATCCATATTTGGAGATGCGGTTCATAAGCCGACAGGGCGAAAACCAGTTATAAGCCAGCGCTACACTGCGGAAAGCCGAACCGCACACACCTTGTATTCAGGCGTAGAACAAATACGATCGAGCGCTGCATCAGTAAGCCAGTTGGCATTACCATCCTGAAAGTGGAACGGCATCCACGTTTCTCCAGGATTGGTCTTGTCCGAAACGCGTGCCACCGATTCAATGCTTCCTCGACGACTTTCAACGCAAACCCTACTGCCATCCGAAATGCCCAATCGTTCGCCATCAAAAGAGTTGACCTCAATAAACGAATGTCCGCAAATCTCGTTCAAACCAGGAGTTTTATCCGCCATAGCCGTTGCGTTGTAGTGATACAAAATACGACCCGTAGTGAGCATAAGCGGGAACTCTTCATCGGGCAGCTCTGCTGGAGGAATGTAGTCGGCCAGTGAGTAAATGCCCAAACCGCGAGTAAAGGCACCCACGTGCATGATCGGCGTACCTGGATGGCCCTTGTCGAGGCAAGGCCACTGCAAGCCCCGACCTGCAACTTCTTCCGAATCAAGCCGTTTATGGCTAATGCCATGGAAACTTGGAGTAAGCTCCGCAATTTCATCCATAATCTGAGCGCTTGTAAGCTGCGGCTGGGCATATCCCATACGATTCATCAAATCGATGAAGATGTCGGTATCGAGACGTGTGCCAGGGATAGTGACCGCCGTGCGAATACGCTGAACACGACGTTCGGTATTGCTGAACGTACCTTCTTTTTCCGCATAACTACGACCAGGAAGAACAACGTTGGCGAACTTGGCTGTTTCAGTTAAGAACAGATCGTCTACCACCAAGAAATCGAGTGCTTCAAGAGCCTTGATAACATGGTTGGTGTCGGGGTCGGTTCGTACCGGGTCCTCGCCGAAGATGAACAATCCCTTGATATCTCCCGAGATCATCTTGGGGAAGCACTCGGTTGCATAGGTACCCTTCCACTTGGGGATCTCAACTCCCCAATGGCCCTCGAAGCGTTTCATCACTTCGGCATTGGCGAGCTTCTGGTAGCCAGGGAAATCGCCAGGGGTCGCACCCATATCACAGGCGCCCTGCACGTTGTTCTGCCCACGGATGGGGTTAACACCCGTCCCTGGCTTTCCAAAATTGCCTGTGATCATAGCCAAGTTCGACAACGCCATTACACCTTCAGTGCCACTAGTATGCTCGGTGACGCCAAGGCAGTACACGATAGCAGCGGCACCCGCTTCACCATACAGCTTTGCTACAGCAATCAAATCGCAAGCATCGATGCCGCAGATTTCCGCTACGTATTCAGGTGTGTACTTTTCCACCATCGCCTTGAAGTCGTCAAAACCCTCAGAGCATTCTGCGATAAACGTCTCGTCGATAAGACCCTCGTGAATAAGTACCCTTGCAACACCATTGGCAAACGCGACATTGGTGCCAGGATGTAGTTTCAGATGAATATCAGCTTTAGCGGAAAGGCCAATATTGCGCGGATCGACCACGATAAGCTTTGTTCCCGTTTCGACCGCGTGGCGGATCTGCATGCCAATAACCGGATGGGCTTCCTCTGGGTTCGAACCAACCAGCATGATTACATCAGCGTTCCGAGCGATGTCGGTAATGGGATTGGTCATAGCGCCAGAACCCAGGGTTTGTGCCAAACCGGCAACCGAAGGACCATGACAAACGCGGGCGCAATTATCGATGTTGTTCGTCTTGAACACCGTACGTGCCATTTTCTGAAGCATGTAGATGTCTTCATTGGCAGAGCGAGCACACGCAAACGCAGCAAGGGCCTGACCGCCAAACTCATCACGCAGTGCACCCATCTTAGCTGCAACAAGATCAAGGGCTTCATCCCATGTAGCGGGCTCAAGCTGCCCTGTTTCGCTGTTGCGGATAAGGGGCGTAGTAAGACGTTCCTCCGAATGAACGAAATCGAAGCTACCGCTGCGGCCCTTCACACACAGCAAGCCATGATTTGAAGGTCCATCAACCGCTTCAGTATCAACGATCCTGCCGTTTTTCACAATGAGATTGTATTGGCATCCTGTAGCGCAATGGGGGCACGTAGTAAGTACGCGTTCAACTTCCCATTCCCGGTATTCTGCGCGACGCTTCATGGTAAGGGCGCCCGTCGGACAGGATTGCGCGCAGTTGCCGCACGATTCGCACCCTGAGGTTTTCCAGTTGGGACCAAAAGGCGCCTCAATCGATGTCCGCAAACCACGTTTTGCAGCATGAAGCGAATGATTGCCTGCAGCGGAATTGCATGCGGCCACACAGCGTTGGCAGCGAATGCAAAGATTAGGATCGAACGAAATGAAGGGGTTCGAGTCGAACACCGGCTTGCGTTTTCCCGCTCCCTCAAACGAGGGATGCTGCACCCCAACCTCTCGGGCCACCGCCTGCAGCTCACATGCGCCGTTCTTATTGCAGCTGAAGCAATAGTTGGTGGAATCGAGGCCATGATCGGAAAGAATCAGGTCCATAGCCAACTTACGATAGGCAACCAAACGTTCCGAGACGGTAGTTATGACCATGCCCTCTTTTGCAACGGTGGAACAGGCAGGCACAGGAGCATCTTCGCCCTCGACCTCAACCATGCAAATACGACACGAAGAGATGGCACTGCGTTCTTTTAAGAAGCAAAGCGTAGGAATGTGGGAGCCAGCTTTTTCGGCAGCGTCAAGAATCGTTGCGCCCTTGGGCACCGACAACGAAACGCCGTCAACAATGAGCGAAATAGCCTGCTCATCGGCAACCACAGAAGAGCTTGCGCATTCGTTAGACATACTGGAACCTCCCATCAACCTGGCAGCCAGCACCAAAGCAATCGCAACGCAGGCAGCGTCCGCACTCCTGTTCCGCTTCCTCCAAGCTCATACCATACTCAACTCCCAGGAAATCATTCTTGCGCTCGCGAGCAGGGCGCTCTGCGATTTCGACACGTCCTTTTGGCGTTCGATCATTTTGCTTGGGCTCAGGGAGCGCAACATCGCAAGGAAGAGTGTGATGGTAGCCAAAGTACTCATCGATATTGCGCGCGGCGACCTTGCCCGCACCGATGGCTTTAATCACCGTTGCGGGGCCACTTTGACAATCACCGCCCACATAGATTCCAGGCAAATTAGGAGATTCAAGTTGTCCATTGGCAACAAAGCTGCCGCGTTCCGCCTGCATACCGAAATCGGCAAAAGGATCTACGTCGATATCCTGTCCAACCGCAATGAGAATTACGTCAGCTTCGATGCGGCGTTCGGGCTTGTTGGCGGCAACGGGTGCAGGTCGGCCTCGTTTAACCGCACCAATCATCTGCGGTTGCGTGATAAGGGCAGTGCAGTGCCCCGATTCATCGACCTCAACACGAGCAGGGGCTTCAAGCACAGCCATCTCAACACCTTCGGCAACGGCGGCTTCCACTTCCTCAACCAAAGCCGTCATATCCGATTGTCTACGACGATACGCAACCGTAACCTCCGATGCGCCAGCACGAACCGAGGTTCGCGCGCAATCCATAGCAACATTGCCACCGCCGACCACAACAACTTTCTTGCCTGAGAAATCGGGGTAATCTCCATCGCCAATTTTCTGCAGCAAGTCAACCGCAGACACAACACCTTCGGCATCACCGTTTTCGAGTTTTAGCGTTTTTCCCAATTGAGCGCCAATGGCAACGTACACTGCATCGAATTCGTCGTTGATCTTAGCCATAGCAACGGCATCGATACGCACGTCGCATTTCACTTCGATATTACCCACGGAAAGAACGGCGCGGATATCTTCATCCAAGCGTTCGCGAGGAAAACGATATGCAGGAATGCCATAACGCATCATGCCGCCCAGCAAGTGATTCGCCTCAAACACCGTTACGGAATGCCCCATCAGTGCCGCATAATAGGCGCAGGTAAGACCGGAAGGGCCACCCCCAACAACTGCAATTCGCTTACCGGAATCGGGCAAACGTCCGGGCGCGGAAACAGAATCCGCAGCAACCTGATCGACTGCCATTTTTTTGATACCGCGAATATTCAGCGGCGCATCGATGAGAATACGACGGCAGCGTTTTTCGCAAGGATGCTCGCACACCAGTGCACATGCCGTAGGGAATGGATTGTCTTTGCGGATAAGTTTGATAGCGTCGGCATAGCGCCCCTCGCCAACAAGGGCAATATACCCCGGCACGTTAACGTGAGCCGGGCATAGAGTTTCGCAAGGAACGCTTTGACCCATGCCCTGGGTGCAACTATGCCCAACCAGATGAGCTTCGACCTCTTCGGAAAAAGTATCGAGCGCATCAAGCGTTGCCTGGGCAGCTTCGTACCCCACCGCGCAATCCGATGCATCGCGAATCATCTGGGCGAGCGCACGCAAAGTTTCCAGTGTTTCGTTGTTTGCCTGACAGTTTGCCAATTCCCGCATCAACTCAGATAGTTTCGGCAGCCCATCACGGCAAGGAACGCATTTCCCACACGTTTGGTTTGCGCCAGTCTCAATATAAGATGCAACGGTGGTCAGCGGGCACTGACCAGGAGGTGCAGCCTCAACCCTTCGCTCGAATCGCTTTAAATAAGATTCCATCTTCACATCGGCCGCCGTCTTGGGCTCAATAGATAGCGCAGACACGCATCCCCCTTCCCTGTACAGCATCGCGAATTTCGCCTTATAAAGCTCCGAACAGAAGCAACGAACTATAGCCGATGACCGCACCAAATAGCCCAACATCCAGCAAACAAAAACGCCCTCCCCGAGGGGAAGGCACTTGCGAACACTGTACTTGTTTTCGATGCCATCCAACGGCAACGGCATCTATTTATCGGCGAAAGGAATAATTATTCAACCCTTATAAAACTGTAGGCCCTACCAGCAGTCCGACAGAAAGCGCGGACCATTAACCGCGCAAAAAGAGAGAAACCTATCAATCAACTGGATAGTACGTGGTTACCGTGGGGTTATCTTCAATGTAGGCACGAAGCTTATCAATGTAACGCTGCGCTAAAGGAGAGAACGGACGCTCGGCATGATACAGATAGCCAACCGTCATGCTTTCATCGACCTCAAGAGGGATGGAGCAGATACTCTGCCCCATTTCACCGGAGAGAACACCCGTTGAAATGGTATAGCCGTTGTGCCGATTAAGGAGAATGGTCAAGGTACCGCGGTCGTAATAGGTAATGTTCTGGCTGTGAGGCAGATGGCTCAACGGCTCTTCCGCAAAAAAGAAAGAATTGTTGCTGCCCTGCTCGAACGAATAACGAGGATACTCTTCCAAGTCTTCGGGCTTCAAGCTTGCTCGACCAGCAAGAGGATGGTTCGAGCCGACGAACACATGCGGGTGTGCTTCAAACAGGGGCGTAAAAGTCAACCCTGCATCGGAAAAAGCCTTAGTAAGCACCTTACGATTGAACTCGCTCAGGTACAAAACACCGATCTCGCTGCGGAATTCTTTAACGTCATCAATCACTTCAGCTGTGCGCGTCTCACGCAAGGAAAAGTTATACTCCTCTTCGTCGCACTCCTCAGCCAAATCGACAAATGCATGGACGCAGAAGGCGTAATGCTGGGAAGAAACACAAAGCCTACCCTTGGCGGCACTGTTCGAGTTGGAATAACGCGCCTCGAACAAATCAAACTGTTGAAGGATCTGTCGAGCGTAACCGATGAATTCGGTACCCTCATTTGTGAGGGTAATGCCACGGTTTGTACGGTTGAAGATGGAAATTCCCAGTTCCTGCTCGGTGTCTTTAATGGTGGTTGAAAGCGTGGGTTGGGAAACATACAGCTGCTGGCTCGCTGCGTTGATGGAGCCACATTCAGCGACTTCAATAATGTAACGGAGCTGTTGGAGCGATATGTTGGTGTGCATGCTTCTTCCCTTCCCCAGTAAAAGCTGTGCAAATGAAAACAGGCCAGGGCTTTAAGCCTCTGGCCTGTGTGCAAGTGGTGGGCGATACTGGGATCGAACCAGTGACCTCCACCGTGTCAAGGTGGCGCTCTCCCCCTGAGCTAATCGCCCGAAAATGCCGAACTGCTTCAGCGAGCTTGTATATTACCAGAACAGCACTTTGCGTCAACTGTCTAGGTTCGTTTTTTTCATAAATGGAACTGTTATTCCGTATGACTCTCCGCTCGATGATAGGCGTCATCGGGCTCGATGTGGACAAGGATGTCCTTTACCTGCGGGAACTTATGGACGATCTCGGATTCGATACGATCAGCAAGCTCATGTGATGCGGCAACGGTCATGCTCGGATCAACCAGCACATGCAAATCGGCATATACATCGCCCTGTGTGCCACGTGTGCGAATGCGATGCGCATTCCGAACGCCCGCGATGTCTTCCACGACCTTGCGGACTTCCTCTTCGGGGATTCGAGCCTTATCGGAAAGAGTCTGAAAAGCAGAACGGAACACATCGAATGCAGTATACAAAATAGCGACCATGACAACTAAAGCCATAACGGAGTCGGCAATAGCGAAGCCGAGCTGGATCAGCACAAGACCAACAATGACGCCAATGGAAACCATGGCATCGGAAAGCGTATGGCTTGCATCTGCAAGCAAGATATCGCTGTTCAAACGTTTACCGGCCCGTCGCTCGTAGGTTGTAACCCCAATGTTGATGCACAGCGTGCCTACCATGACCACATAAGAAACCACCGTAACGGAAGCATTATGGTCACCCGAAATTAGCGCACTGATAGCGCTTGATCCAACTTCAAACGCAGCAACTATAAGCAGTACGCCGATGACCATGCTCGCATACGTCTCAAATTTGAAGTGTCCGTAAGGGTGGCCCTCATCCGCAGGACGGAGAGCAAGCGTGATTCCAACCAAACCAACTACATTGCCCATAGAGTCGAACACCGAGTGGATACCGTCAGCCTGCATAGAATGAGAATTGGGGGCCAAGCCATAGAAGAACTTCGCAAGCGCAACCAGCAGATTAAGCAGAAGAACAATCCACAGAACATGACGCACTTCGGCCATTCTCGATGTCTGATAAGACCCACTATTCATAACGCTCAACTTCTTCCATCAAATAACGCCACTCAAGGTTAGACACTTAAAGGCAAAAAGAATCGCCCACCTACGTGAGCGATTCACCACACCTTAACACCGAATTCGGTTACCGCAGGTTAACAACACCAAGTGTAAAAAAGCTAACACTGATGATCTTTAACGCAAACAAAACGGCGATGTTTTAACAGCTAGCAAGATACGCTTTCAGGTTATCCACGAATTGATCGACATCGTCTTCGCATGAATCGTAACCGAAGCTGACACGCAGCGTGCGCTTGCCCATTGCAAGGGGAATGCCAGCCGCCTGGAGCGAAAGCGGATGCTTATGACGCCATGTGCCAACTGGAACGGTATTGATGTTTGACTCACACGCAGAAGCCTTGGAAACATAGACGCCGTGGTCACTCAAAAAACGGAGGGCCACCTGGTTTTTCATACCGGGAACGCTGAAATTGAACAGATAAGGCGACCCATCTTCACGAGAATTGATTACCGCATCAGGAATCTCTGCGTTAACCCGCATGCGTAAATGGTCCCACAATCCGCGAACACGCATTTCTTCAGCCTGCCTGTCAGAAAATGCGCAGCGAACCGCTTCGGCAAAACCGGCGGCGAGGTAAACGGGCTCAGTTCCTGAACGAAGGCCGCGCTCTTGCCCACCCCCAAACGCCGTGGTGAACATATTCGTCCCACGCTTCACGAACAATGCACCGATACCCTTCGGGCCCCCAATCTTATGAGCAGAAAGGGAAGCTAAATCAACACCCCACTCATGTACGGGGACATCGATTTTGCCAAAAGCCTGAACAGCATCGGTGTGCACCAATGCATTAGGGGCATATTCATTGCACAGCTTGACGATTTCAGGGATAGGAAGCCGATATCCAAGCTCGTTCTGCACCGACATTACCGTTACCAATGTTGTTGGTTCCTGCAGAAAACGCGCGCATGCTTCTAGATCAAAATTGCCATGAACAGCTTCAACGTAAGAAACGCAGCAATCGCCCTCTCGCTTAAGACCGCGCACCGATCGCGTTACCGAAGGATGCTCCAAAGCAGAAGTTACGATTCGACCTGCGCCGATTCCGCGCGCCATAACCGAACCGCGAATGGCAAGGTTGTTCGATTCGGTAGCCCCCGAAGTAAAGTACACCTCGCCAGGCTCGACCCCGAGCGCGCCGGCGATGGTAGCACGGCTCTCTTCGAGGACTTCCTTCGCGCGCATTCCCACGGCATGAACCGACGAGGGGTTTCCCCATGCGTCGCGCATCACCTCGTTCATGCGCTCGATGACCTCGGAACGCGTAGGCGTGGTCGCCGCGTTGTCGAGGTAGCTTTCAGCTATATGGCTCATAGCGGTTTCATTCACCTTTTTGCTCTTGCCTTGGTATCTCTCCCGTGCGATACGCCTTGAGCAGCCGCTCAAGATCTGCGATCTCGCGTTTCATCTGCTGTCCCTCGTCGGTGTCCCCCATGAGCGTGCGCTTCTTCACCTGCTCCACCATATGTCGGGACGAGTGGATATCGATCTCCTTCTCTATCGCGGCCTGAGCCGATTCCAAAGGCTCGTGTGCCGC
>ENA-ORSS01002693-ORSS01002693.1-human-gut-metagenome-genome-assembly--contig:-NODE-2693-length-15532-cov-3.773793_pt1 | contig 15532 bp, 22 predicted proteins | sample MGYA00241899_ERZ509162 | MGnify/ENA primary metagenome ERZ509162 (study PRJEB26280, sample SAMEA2338641) | human gut metagenome | biome: human gut; feature: human-associated habitat; material: faeces... | reverse complement strand
GGTTTCTGAAATATGTGATGTCATCTTCATCATATAATTTTCCGGGTTTTCGTGTTTGATGAAATCCAATCTGTTCGGTTGGATGCTGAGGATTATAGACATTTTTAATATAATCAGTAACATCTGTTTGCAGATGTTTTTTAGGGTTACTAGCAGGGACATGAGAAAGTAGAATTTCATACAGCATTAGATATCGAGTAACAATATTATCTATTGTCATAGTATGATACAACAGCATATAATCATCCTCTTTATCTGGTGAAAGAAATTTGCTATCAAATAAATTTTTAAAAGTTTCAATTTTATACTGCATAGACACAGTAACTTCTGTAGAAAACCCTATAGATTCTTCGATTGTTAGAGAATTTGTATTAGATGGAAAAGGAAGAGACCTGCCAGAACACTGAGTTTTAAAATTGCAAAGTGTTGGTTGAAAGTTACCATATAGATTAACAAGAAATTTTTTTATTTTTGTATGGACTAGTTCAATAATATTAGCACTGTCAGCATTTTTATTTTTGAGTATACAACGGATATTGGAAATGCAATTATTTTCTTGTAGTATTTCTACTTCTTCAATTAAATCATCGTTTGTTGTTTTGAAAGAATATGCCTCACCATACACAGAGATATTTTGAAGCCCTTCAACAGAAAATGAAATCCAAGACTTTGAGCTATCAAATGTTGTTTGTTGCATAATTAACCTCCTATTATTGAAAGCACTCCTTCTCTACATTAAGAAAAGAAGTGCTTTATTTTACTTCATATACCGTTTCAAAACTTCTGTCAGCTGTTCTTTGTACTTCTCAATATCGTACAGGCTTTCCAGTTGGAATACCTGTTCCTTTTTATTTTCATCTGGGATAATCAGCGACTTTCTATTTTCGCTCAGCCTCAAACGGCAGATCCAGCGCCAAGTGTTGTTTTGATAGAGAATATTAAGATAAGAAGCAGTATCTTTATATGTAATATTGTCAGGGGAGACAACATCTTTTAAAAGGTTTTTGATAATAAAATACGCTTCTTTTTCCTCTTCTGTTGTAATAATTTTAGGTGTAGCGGGAGCTCCTTCTTGTTGAGCTTCTGCTTCGGGTGATGCTTTAATGGAGGTGTTTTCCTGGTTGTCATTACTCAGCGCGGACTGGATACGGTCGTTCATCAGCTCACTGATATATCCGTTCAATGCTTTTTTCAAGATAGGACGGAAGTGATCGATGACATTTGCTGTTTTTAAACCATCATAAACAGGGTTTAAAAAGAAGCGAACTAAATCGTCCGACGGATCTTGAAGCTCATCGGAGAATTTCTTGCGAAATTCGTAAGTGTATTTGAGTTCGGATGCTGCATCGAATATTTCTGCCTCATTGAAATTTTCTTTGCAGAATTTTTTGAGTTCTGTTACCTGAGTTTCTTTTAAATCAAGCAGATTTATGTCGAGGAATGGAGTTTCATCCATTTTATTCGGTTCCTCTAAATCGGTGTAGAAACGATAGTATTGCCCATTGGTAAGAATTGCAAACTTAGCGTTACAAGTGGCAAAGTAGCGGAATAGCTGGGAATCGTGCTTCTCAAGCTTTTCTCCAATCCACTTTGCTTCAATCAGGATAACAGGTTTACCTTCTTGGAGTATGGCATAGTCAACTTTTTCTCCCTTTTTGATGCCAACATCAGCGGTGAATTCAGGAATAAATTCATCCGGGTTAAAAACATCATAGCCTAAAAGAGAGAAGAAAGGCATGATAAGAGAGGTTTTGGTAGCTTCCTCTGTCTGAATGTTGTCTTTTAGACTTTCCACTCGTTTGCTGTACTGCTTCAAGCGGTCAATGAAATCCATAAAATTTCCTCCTCATAAAAGTAAATTTTATTTTTGATACGACAACACCTCAAGTTAATCTTGTAGGTGTTTTTTTGACTTAATATATCCGACATAGTTTAAAACTTCATGTAATTCATCATCGGAAAGAGAAGTACAAAGTTTTACTAATTCGTCCAACATCTCTGAAGATTTAAGCGAATTCTCTATATTATCTGCCCCAATTAAATATCCGGCAGGAACATGGAAGATTTCACTTAATTTTATTATCATATCTGGATTAGGCGTAGATTTTGCTGTTTCCCATTTAGCAACAGTTTGTTGACTTACAAATACAAGATCAGCTAATGCTTTCTGAGATAATCCACTTTTATTTCTTAATTCTTTTAATCTTGATTCAAATGACAATAAAATCATCCTTTCCATACTTTTAGTTTACTACTTTATGTGGTTTTTTGAAAGGAAAAAATATAAAAAGTAGTTGACAACAACCATAAGTAGTAGTATAATAACAACATAAGGTAGTAAAACAACCACAAAAAGGGGTGATAGAGTGAATATGATAAAACACTTCAGAGAAAAAGCTCAACTTACACAAGTGGAGTTAGCGAAAAAAATAGGTGTAACTCAAAAGGCAGTTGCGAAGTGGGAAGTTGGAAAAAGCTTTCCAAAGGCAGCTAATCTTTTAAAGCTGTCAAGTACACTGAATTGTTCCGTAGATGAGCTGTTGCATCGAAATTAAAAGAAGAAAGGATGTGCAATTATGAATCCAAACGAGAAAATAACTCATAAAGTTTCCGCCGAGGCTGCTGGGCAATTTGAAAGATGGATGACAGAAGCCGAAGAAAGGTGGAGGAAGGGGGTACTAATAATTTCAGAAGAAAATATTGACCTTCTTGATGTAGATACTTTAGCGGGATATCAACTGGACAAATGGTTTGAGAGCACTAAAGACAGAAATCTCACAAATTCCCAGTTTTGGGTAGAAAAACTCTTAGTGATGGCAAATTTAATAACATGGAGCAATCATTATCAAACTGCTGCTCGTAGTGGTGAAGTAGGAATAATGGCTTTATGCAATTTTGTTCGAGATCAAGCAGTTCAAAAGATACCTGAAATGGCGCGTCAATGTTTATCTGACTTTATTCTAGCAAACGAGGAGGAAAAGTAACATGGGACAAAACCCAACGAAAGCCGCTGGTAACATCTATTGCCAGAAGAGAAAGGAAGCGGCGAAGTTTAACGACCGGCTCAATAGCAGGGAAGGGGCTTCCGAACTGCTGGGAGTATCACCTTCAACCCTCGCAGACTACGAGCTGGGAATTACCAAAGTGATTCCGGTAGATGTAGTGGTTAAGATGGCAGAGGTTTACAATGCACCGGAGCTGATGCCGCATTATTGCCACAACGAGTGCCCGCTGGGGGACTTGGGCTACCAGGAACCGAAGCTCAAAAGTCTGGACCGAGCGGTGATTCAGCTTTTGGCATCACTGAGATTAGGCGAGGGTGCAGGAGAAAACCTGCTTGCCATTGTAGCGGATGGAGAGGTTTCATCAAACGAAGAGCAGCAGTTGCAGGAAAGCATGGTGATGCTGGACAGCCTCGCTCATTGTATCGCTGAATTGCAGTTGAGAATCCGGAAAGGAAGGTGATTTTATGGAATTTAAGACAGAATTAAAAACGAAAGATGGGAAAGTCATTCCGAAGGAATCAATATGGAAACCACAGGAAGCAGCCTGCCGGCTGATGGCAGATGCTATTCGGCGTAAACACCGGAAAGAGGAGGAAGAAAAGTTGCAGAAACAGGGGTGTAACCTATGATGGAAGTAAATCCTTCATTATTAGGAATGGGACTCCTCTACAAGCAGTTGCAGCTGCTCGCAGAAAAGTCCCAATCTCAAAAATGCGGGTTGATAAAATTGTTGTTAATCTCTTTGGTGATGGTGAGAATTTACAGAGTCATTAGATGAGAGCTGATAAATCGAACTTGGTATTTAAACCGGAATATATAGCGTTATAAATACCGGAGATTTTCTTGGAATCGTTTTCCAATTCTTCCGCGGACAGTGGCGTGTGGCGCGGCGCATCGAAAGGATTACAGATTTCCAAATACTTCAAAGTAAGTTGAAACGCAATTTCTTTTTCATCGATCATATTCTCACCTCCCTTCATCGGAGGTTTAACCCGCAAAACAATCTTAACATAAGGAAAAATTTTTTCAATAGGAGCTGATGAATTGAAGCGAATGTTAATTGTTCTCTGTTTTTGTATGCTGGCAAGCGGATGCGCTCCCCAGACAGTGATAGAGGATGCAGATCCAATCGAACCGGAAATCATGCTGACACTGGCAGAGGAGCCTGAACCGATTGCATACCAAGTATGCATACAGATTACCCCGGCAGTGCAGGCAAAGACCTACCGAGATATACCACTTAGCCATGAACTGCAAGATATAGCAGATAAGGCTTGCGAAGATTACAAAATACCACAAGATGTGCTGTATGCAGTGATGGAGGTGGAGAGCGGATATCAGATGGATGCTCAAAACGGCAGTTGCTACGGGCTGATGCAGATACACACCATCAATATGGAGTATCTCAGCAGCAACATCAGCACAACAAACCTCACTGACCCGGAGCAAAACATCCAAGCAGGGGCATTTATCCTTGGTGGCTATCTTGAAAAGTACAGCCTGACGGACAGCCTGATGGCGTACAATCTCGGCGAGGGCGGAGCAAAGCGGCTCTGGAAGCAGGGCATCCACGAAACCGGCTACACCAAAAAGGTGCTGGAGAGCATCGAAGTAAACAGAGTTTAAGGAGGTAGAGTAATGTTTGAACTGATGTACTTAATCGCACTGCCAAGCCTGTTTCTGCTGGTTCTGTGCGGGCTTTATGGCTTAACGACATGGTTTTCCATGCAAAAAGAAAAAGCTCTGACAAAGCGTCAGAGCCGAGCAAAAGCAAACGGAAAGGTTGTTCCACCGACCGAAGTGACCAACCTTTCCGTATACGGGAACTAAAGGAATTAGTTCTTTCCCATTGTACACCATTTTATTAAAAAATGCAAGGGAGGAAAAATGACGTGAGAGATTGGACAAGCGAAAACGAGCGCTACGATGCACAGTGCAGGGAACCGCAAGGAATCGTTTGCTCCCAGTGCGGAGAGCGATGCAGTGAAGAGAGAATCACCTATCTGGATGGCAATCCGATTTGCGACGATTGCCTAAAGGAGTACATCGAAGAGTACAGCAAAAGCCATGCAGAAGATTTTACAGAAGACTTTATCTCCGAAAATTTGGATGAACGCTCCGCTGACTACTGGGAGAACGACATGAGCGACCAGCAGAGGAAAGAAGTCATGCGGCTGGCTTACTTACAAGCAAAACAGATGCACAAGGAGTACCACGCACACGACATCGAGGAGAGCGACCGTGAGTTTTGCTTTGCATCAGACGATTACACAGATTTTGTGAGGGACAGGCTATGCTGGTAGATAATCGGACAGATTGGCTCAAGGCACGGCGGAAAGGGATTGGCGGCAGCGATGCCGCCAGCGTCCTTGGAATCTCCCCTTGGAAAAGCAATGTGCAGCTGTGGGAAGAAAAAACCGGAATCGCAGAGCCGGAAGATATTTCGGACAAAGAAGCGGTTCGCTTTGGGAAGGAATCGGAAGCGGCTATCAGAAGATTGTTTGAGCTGGATTTTCCACAATTTCACGTTGATTATGATGAATTTGGCATGAAAGCAAACGAGCCGGACTGCCCGTTTATCTTTGCAACACTGGATGGAGAACTTACCGACCAGAATGGCAGGAAGGGGATTTTGGAAATCAAAACTACCGAAATCCGACGCTCTGTTGATTGGAAAAAGTGGAACGGACAGATACCAGATTACTACTATGCACAGATTGTCCACCAGATGCTCTCCACAGGATATGAGTTTGCAATCCTGAAAACCAGAATCCGGGAACGCAGCGAGTATGGCTGAAAGGCAACAGTCCGTCACTACCGCTTCGAGCGATGCGATATGCTGGAGGATATTGCTTACTTAAAAGAAAAAGAAATCGCCTTTTGGCAGGCGGTACAAACCAAAGTCAGACCGGCGTTGATTTTGCCGGAGATTTAAAGGAGGAACAAGGAATGGAAGTTAGACTGACACCTTCAATCGAGCAAGTTATCCCGCCGCAAATCAGCTTCAACTTCGAGGAAATCAAAGAGGAGCTGGCAGGCAAATTACAGGTTTACCAGCAGATGGTAGTTACCGAGGGTGGAATCAAAGAAGCCAAGGCGGACAGAGCAAACCTTAACAAATTTAAAGCAGCTCTTTCTGACAGCAGGAAATCTGTAAAGCGCCAATGGAATCAGCCCCTTACCGAGTTTGAGGACAAGATGAAAGAGCTGGAACAGATGGTGGATGCTCCGATCAGCGCCATCGACAGACAAATCAAGGCTTTTGACGAAATCAAAAAGCAGGAGAAGCGGCAGGAAATTGAGAATTTCTTTGCAGAAAACATCGGGGAATTAGAAGAAATCTTGCCTCTTGCAAAAATCTGGAATGAGCGTTGGCTCAATGTTACCTATCCGGTAAAGGATATTGAGCGTGAGATTTTGGAAGCTATCCGCAAAACCCACAACGACATTGGTATTATCGTAGCAATGCAGCTACCCTGCACCGAACAGATGATTTCCACCTACTTGGATACGCTGGACATGAGTGCGGCGATGGAAGAAAAGCACCGCTACGAAGAAGCTCAGAAAGCGAAAGCTAGGCTGGAAAAGCAGCAGGCTGAGCCGGTAGTAGTAAAGCCGCAACCAGTAGCGGTTGAACCAGAAGTTGAGCCGGAAAGAATCGCAGAAGAACCCAAAATCAGCGCACAGCCAGACCTTCAAGTTCTGGATTTTCGTGTATGGGTAACACCGGCACAAAAGCAGGCGCTTAGAGAATTTCTGATTCGCAATCACATTCGATGCGGGAGGGTTGAGTAATGGCAAATAGCTTGGTAAAAGGTGAGAAAAAACAGCCGTCGTTCAGCGTGTTTTTAACGCAGGATGCAATCAAAAAGAAAATCAATGAAGTAATTGGTGGCAAAGGCGGACAGCGGTTCATGACCGCTATCCTTTCCGCAGTTACCAACTCCCCAGCGCTGCAGGAATGCGAATCAATGTCTATCCTGAATTGTGCGTTCTTGGGTGAGGCTTTGAATCTTTCCCCTTCTCCTCAACTGGGACAGTATTACATGGTGCCGTATAAAAAGAAGGACAGAAACGGCAATGTTTTAGCGGTAATCGCTCAGTTCCAGCTTGGGTACAAAGGTTATATTCAGTTGGCAATCCGCTCTGGATATTACAAGAAAATCAATGTGATTGCCATCAAAGAAGGGGAACTGAAACACTTTGATCCTCTCAACGAGGTAATCGAGGTAGAAATTATTCAGGATGAGCGTGAGAGGGAGCAGGCAAAGACGATTGGCTACTATGCCATGTTTGAGTATCTGAATGGGTTCCAGAAGGCAATGTATTGGAGCTACGAAAAGATGCAATCGCACGCTGACCAATACTCGCAGGCATACAGTGCAGAAGCACACCAAAGAATTTTAAGAGGGGAAGTTCCTCAAAAAGATATGTGGAAATACTCCTCTTTCTGGTACAAGGATTTTGATGCTATGGCATACAAAACGATGTTGCGCCAGCTGATTTCCAAATGGGGCATCATGTCTACGGAACTTCAGATGGCGATGGAAAACGATATGGCAGCTATCCGGGATGATGGCACACCGGAGTATGTAGATAACGATACGACACCGATTGAGCCTGCACAGGCTCCGGTATACGAGGCACAGTCAACAGAGATTCCGACCGGAAACAACATCGAGGATGATTTCTTCGCAGGGCTGGAACCGCCGCCGGAACGATAAAGCAAAAGGAGGATAGGGATAATGGAGGAAGGATGGCTTTCAGGGTACATACAGGACTATGATGGGCAGGCTTTAACTCTCATTGTCCCTTTTTCCGATTCAGAGTACATCAAAACCCATAGTGTTACAGAGTGCTCTGTGAGGGTCGAGGACGGTCGGAGAATCAGCGCAGTACAAAGACGCAAAGTTTACGCTCTTATCCGCGATATTGCCGACTGGACGGGCTACGAGCCGCAGGAACTGAAAGAATTGATGAAGTACGATTTTATATCCCAGCAGGAGGACGGAACACAATACTTTAGCCTGTCCGATGCAGACATGACAACAGCAAGAAACTTCATCACTCACCTGATTGACTTTTGTGTTACCAATGCCATTCCTTGCAAGGTCAGCCTTTTGGAGCAGTGCGAGGATATAGAAAAATATCTATATGCCTGCGTTGCCAATCGCAGATGCGCTGTTTGTGGCAAAAAGGCAGACATTCACGAAGTGGAGCGAGTAGGCATGGGGCGAGACCGCAGGAAGATGCACCACCTAGGGCAGTTGGTTGAGCCGTTATGCCGACAGCATCATCAGGAGGTAGACCAGATGGGGCAAAAGAGCTTCGACGAAAAATATCATTTGCAGGGCATTAGATTGGATGAACAGCTTTGCAAAATCCTGAAATGGAGGAAATAGAATGCTGAACAGGGTAGTTTTAATGGGGAGGCTGACCGCTGACCCAGAGTTAAAGAAAACAACGAGTGACCTTTCTGTGCTATCGTTCACGGTAGCGGTTGAGCGCAATTACAGCGGCAACAAAGACAAACAGACAGACTTCATCAACTGCGTTGCATGGAGACAGACGGCAGAGTTCATCAGCCGGTACTTCTCCAAAGGCAAGATGATTGCACTGGAAGGTTCGATTCAGGTCCGCAACTATACGAACAAGAACGACAACAAGCGGCAGGCAGTAGAGGTTTTGGTATCTCAGGCGTATTTTGCAGGGGACAACTCACAGAAGCAGGGACCGGCAGCGGATACAAAGAACTATCCCCCAATCACTTATTCTTCGGGAGCTCCCGAAGACTTCACCGAAGTTCCAGAGGAAGAGGGAGACCTCCCGTTTTAATATGGTCAGAAAGAGGTAAAGTATGGCACGTCCACAAAAGGAAGGCTTGGAATACTTTTCTTTGGATGTGGATTTTTTCTCGGACCGCAAAATCAAGATTTTAAAAGGCAGGTTTGGTGCAGATGGCATCACTTATTATCTATACCTGCTGTGTGAGATTTACAAGGGACATGGCTACTACCTGGAGGTAGATGAGGATTTTGATTATATTACATCCTCTGAGCTGGGTATGAGCCCTGAAAAAATAGGGCAGATGAGGAAATTCTTATTGGAACGGTCACTGTTTGATAACAAACTTTTTCAGTCGGACACTATCCTCACGTCCACCTCAATACAGAGACGATTTCAGCTGGCAGTAAAGTCCCGAGCCAGTAAAAACCCGGTCGTCGTCAATCCAAAGTTTTGGCTTCTTTCAAAAGAAGAAACGCAAAGCTTTATTAAAATGCACCCTATTTTAAATAATTCCGAGAAAAACCCCCGTTATTCCGAGAAAAACCCTAGTTATTCCGAGAATTATGACATAAAGAAAAGTAAAGAAAATGTTGTTGTTGTTGTTACGCGCGCGCGTGAAGAAATGATACGCTGTTTTGAGCAAAACATAACTCCGGCAACAGCAGCAGTGAAGAGAGAAGTTGGTGGTTATTTGGAAGAAAAACAAGTAACTCCCGAGCTGATGAGGGCAGTTATTGAGTATTCAGCATTGTCGGGCGCGAAAAGCTGGCGTTATGTGCAGACGGTATTAGATAATTGTCTCCGGGAAGGTATTGCGACACCGGAACAGTTCCGACAAAACATACGCTCGGAATCCAACGGACAACGTACAAGAAAAAAAGAAGAGCCATGTTCGTCGTCAATCGACTTTGAGGCATTGCAGCAGTATGTCACCTATGGAGGGCACTATGAAAGCGAAAAAAAGACAATGTAAAATTTTTTATTGTGACCGTAGAAGAGGAAGATTTTGCTGTGCGGACTGCGGGTACAAAGACTGCACGAACAGCGCACGATGCAAAAAGCCATGCCTAAATGACCCGAAACTGTGCGGAGCTGTTTTGGAAAAGGATGATAAAAATGTCTAAGCGACAGCAGCAACAGCTGGAAAAGAGGTCAGCGGGCTTTATGGGGGAGTTTAAAAAACTCCTCTACCGACACCAGGCATGGGAAGTATGGAGCGATTTCTGCACGATGGCAGCCATCTCCATAGCCAACGCGGTGGACAAGCGGCACTTTGAAGCGAGGGAGAATCTCTATCTGGATACCATCAAACGATATACCAAAGAGGAGCAACAAGTTTTTCCGATTTTGTTTGCTGAAACAGTGATGGAGTTAGAGCGCAACCCAGATCAGGATTTCCTCGGGAAGATGTTCATGCAGCTGGAACTTGGAAACCACTGGAAAGGGCAGTTCTTCACTCCATACAATGTTTGCCACCTCATGGCAGAAATGAATATGGATGCGCAGGTAAAGAACATCGAGGAAAAAGGCTGGATATCCGTCGGGGACTGCTGTTGTGGTGCCGGAGCAATGCTGGTTGCATTTGCCAATGTGTGCCGGAAAAAGAAAATCAACTACCAGCAGTGCGTGATGTTTGTAGCGCAGGACATCGACCCGATAGCGGCTTATATGTGCTATATCCAGTTATCTTTATTAGGTTGCCCAGGGTATGTGAAAATAGGAAACGCGCTGTCAGAGCCGCTTGTGCAGGGAGATGAAGCAAAGGAATGTGTTTGGTGCACACCGATGTACTTCTCTCAGGTATGGCAGACAAGGCGCTGGATGGAGTGGATGAAATCCCTTTGTCCACCGCAAGAGAAACAAAATCAGGAAATGGAGCCGGCTATCCTGATAAAATATCATTCAAAATCACAGACGTTTCAGAATATTGGAGGAATCACAATGACAATGGAGCAGTTAAACAAGCAGATGGAACAGTATCAAAAAGGCACTTTGGAACACTGCATCGGCATGGAGCTGATGGAACTGTGCAAAGGAAACGAAGGAGCAGCTGAGATTGTAGAGCAGGACCTTGCTAAAAAAGGCATGACACTTTCAGATTGTGCGAAGAAGATTCGAGATTACGCCAGAAACCACCAGAAGGGCGGATTTTTTGAGATGGACGATGCGCTCTCTGAAAAACTGGTTTGCGAGTTTTACGGAATCAGCAAAGCTGAAACTGGTGCTTCTGAGGCTGTTCTGGAAGAGCCGCAGGAGGAACAGCGAGAAGAAGCAACAGAGCTTAGTTTTTCCTTGGAAGATTTGTTGTAGGAGGCAGGCAGTATGCGTTTGGCAGAAAAACGGGAATGGATGGCACTCCCTTACGATCCGGCGCCGGCAATAGAAGTACCGGAGTATAGCGAAAAAACGTTTTGTGGCTATCACCGCAAAGGCAGAAACTACATAGCAGGAGCAAGAACAGAGGGGGATACACTGATTTTTACTGTATACAGCAGTTCAGGAGCTCCGGTTTACCGCACATTCCAAAAACCGGACGAGCTATTTTCCCAGTTCCCAGGTAGGGAAAAACCGAGTGATGCAACAATAACAAATGCGCTGGACTGGTCTGGATGGTATCACATGATGCCGGAAGATACAAATTTGGTAAGAGCATGGTGCAAAAATAATGCTCCGTTCCCTTTTGCAAGTTCAGGGGATGGTGGAGTAACTATCCTGAAAAGGTATCAGGAAGCATTGAGGAAAACCGAGCTGGACCGTCGCCACGACAGAACCAGAAAGATGGTGGACGAGGTGATGAAGGAGATACACCCCCTCTCGCAGGAGGTGCTGGACTGGATACGGGACGAGGTGATGAAGCCTTATCGGTACATCTTTTACAATTACCAAAAGGGAAAGAAAATCCAGAAAGGATTTTGCTCCTACTGCAATCAGATGGTGGATATCCAAGGAGCCAAACACAAAGGAACGGCAATCTGCCCTCATTGTCACAGCGAAGTCACCCTCATTGCAAACGGAAAATACAGGGACAAGGTGGCGCGAATGCAGGACCAAAGTCACTTTGTTTATATCCAGCCCACAAAGGATGGTTGGTGTGCCCGGTATTTTGATGTTGTTTCAGTGATGGACGGGCGCGGAGGCAAGGACAGCAGTCAGTATTATCACAAGGAAATCGGGCGGTATTTTTACAGTACACAGAAGAGCTGCTACACCGGCTTCTATGAGTGGAAGAATTTCTTCCAGACTGGTGAGATGCGATTTTGCAAGGTGGATGAAAGGTTTTCGATGCCTTGCAAGATTTACCCGAAAAGTCTTAACGCGGTCCGACAAAAGGATTCCAGATTGAGGTACATCCCACTGGAAGACATAGCGGCGCACATAAAAGAGGATGCCTGCCTGCTGATTGACGCTTGCTGGCGGACACCACTGCAGGTGGAGTATATGGCAAAGTTGGGATTATACCGGATGCTGGAGGAAAGCGTGAGCCGGTACGGACACAAAATTCCGGAAGGAAAAACACCTGCGGAGATGTTCGGATTATCCGGGCAGCCGCTAAAGGCAATCCTCAAAACCAACCCAAGCTGGGGAGAGGTTGAGACATATCGAAAAATCATCGAGCATCAAAAAAATGCAGATGTCGATGTTTTCTGTCGGCTCTACCAAAAGTCCGGGTATCATATGCGGCTTCCGGAGCTTGCAAACTATATTTCTCTGCCCAAAATTGAAAACTACTTGGAAAAGCAGGAGAAGCTGCGACCGGAGGTTCCGGAGGACAGGCGGGCTGATATGATTTTAGGCGACTGGCTGGACTATCTGAAAACTTGCAAAAAACTTGGGTATGACATGAAAGAAGACAGAATCCTCAGACCCAAGGATTTAGGGACTGCTCATGAAGAAACCGCCGTTTTAGCGAAAGAAAAGGAGCAGGAAATCACTCGGGAGGGAATCCAAAAAAGGGCAAAAGAAGCTCAGAAATACGCATGGGAACAGGACGGTTTCCTTATCCGACCGATTGCAACGCTAAAAGAGCTGGTAGCAGAAGGGACAAAATTAAAGCATTGTGTGGCAGGGTACGCCTCGTCTTATGCCGAAGGAAGGTGCAAACTGTTTTGCATCCGAAAGAAATCGGAGCCAGATACCCCTTATTACACCTTGGAACTTGGAAAAAATGACAGGTTGGTTCAGTGCCGCGGCTATCGAAACGATATAGAGAACGGCTATAAAATGCAAAAAGAAGTTGAGAAGTTCGTTGAGCAATGGATGAGTAAAGTGGTAAATCCGAAGAAAAAGAAAAAAGAGCGTATTAAAGTAAATGCAGCATAGGAGGATATGAAAATGTACGAAATCGAAAATATGAGCTTTGAAGAAATCGAAGCAAAAGGACGCTTGGAACAGCTTGCGGTGGAGATTGTAACCTTTGACCGACAGGCAAAAATCACAGCAGTAAGCTGCGCTATCGAAATCGGAAAGCGCCTGATGGAAGCGAAGGACCTTGTTTCCCACGGAGAGTGGGGAAACTGGCTCAAAGAAAACGTCAACTACAGCCAGTCCACCGCAAACAACTTCATGCGGCTTTACAAGGAGTATGGGAACGACCAGGGGAGCCTGTTTACCACGCTGACAAATTCACAGACGATTATGAATCTGGATGTTTCCAAAGCCCTTGCACTTACCGTGCTTCCACCAGAGGAGCGAGAGGAGTTTGTATCAGAGCACGATGTAGAGAGTATGTCCACCCGGGACCTGAAAGAAGCCTTGCAGGAAAACAAGGAGCTTAAACAGCAGCAACAGCAGCTGAAACATCTGCTGGAAGAAAAGGAACGGCAAGCCACCGAAAGTGCTTCCCAGCTTGATATTGCTATCAGTGAGCGGCAGAGGATGCAGGATAAGCTTAACGAAAGCGTAAACCGAAATGCCGGATACGAAAAATCGCTGCAACTTAAAATTGATGCAGCAAAGAGATTGGAAGCGGAAAAGAAGGCTGCGGAAGAAAAGCAGAAGGAAAGTGAGAAAAAGGCTCAGGAGCTTCAGCGGAAAATGGAGGAGCTGGAAAACCAAAAGCCAGAAGTGGACCAGCAGGTCATTGGAGAATTGCAGGCAGAAGCCGAAAAAGAAGCAGAGAGACGTTTTGCACAGGAAATCGAGAAACTAAGAGCTGAAAAAGAAAAAGCCGAGCAGAGGGCAGCAGAAGCCGAGGAAAGAAACAAACAGCTCCAGAGCAAGGCAAACAGTGAGCAAAGCAAGGAACTGATTGTTTTTGATGAAAAGTTCAAGTCCTTCCAGGATAGCTACAACCAGATCAACCAGCTGATTGCAAAGATGGAAGGACCGACTGCGGATAAAGTCAGAGGAGCTGTTAGAAAGCTCCTGAGTGTAATGGAACAGAAACTGGGGTGATGAGATGAACAGTAGGAAAAATCCGCTCTACAATGCAAGCGGATATAAAGACACGACAGCGTTCCTTGCCATTAAAGATGCGGACAGCGAGAAGGAACGCTGTGACAGACAGGCAGAAAAACTTATCAAGGCGGTAAAGCTCATGCTTTCCGCCGCAGGTTTTTCCTTGATCCGCCGCATCGAAATCAGGCACGACAAATCGGGGAGGGAGTACAAGTGAGGATTAGAGTTGCCCGGCGAATGTACGGACAGTTTGCGGCGGCAGGAAAATGCGCCTGTTACGGTGAGTTGATAAACCCCGTTTCAGAAGTAAGAGGGGAACCACCGTACAGGACTGTTTTTACAGTAAATCCGATGGAGAACTTCGAAATCAGCGAAGTATTAGTGTCAGAGGAGGACATGGAAAAAATACAACAGTTGCAGGAGGTCTTAATTAATGTCAATGGAGAAGTGCTTGCCAGAAGAAAGGACGGGAATACGCCAACGCTGGAGTATTATCTAACCAAAGTCCAAACGAGGTACGTTGAGCATAAAGGCAGTTTACTGGACTTTAGAAAAGAAAACATACAAATCACAAAAAAAGGGTACGACGAACAGACGGATTCAGGGCAAGAAATCGGATACTGGAACATGGATTTTGGGGGTTCTACACGCGCTTTGGTATCTTTGTGCATCCGAGAAAACCCAAAGCAGAACTGGTACGAACTGGTAAAAAAGGTAGCGGAAATGAAAAATTGCCCGATGGATGAGGTAAACAAGAAGCTTAAAGAATTTCGGGAACTTGGGATGCTGGGGTATCACGATCAGGGAAACTGGAGGAAATGGGGGATATGAAATACAACCAATACGCGATAGAATCATTGAAAGATAAGCTGATCGAGCTATCGATGAAAAGCAGCACACCGAAGAAGTATGCAGCCAATATGTTTGAGGCTTATGAGGTAATCAAACAGCTGCAAAACAACCAAAGATGGTACAATCCAAAAGATAAAATGCCTGAACCAGATTGTGGGGTGTTGGCAATCGTATCCGGCAAGCCCCATCCGAATATCACGCTGGTGGAAGCTTATTGCATAGCAGAGTACGATGTGCAGGATGGGTGGATTGTGAGCGATTATCCAGAATGTACATCTCTAAAAATCGAAGCATGGATGCCGCTACCGTACTATCAGGGAGAATGGGAGGAATCACGATGAAAACCCAAGAAATCATCAAAGCCCTGCGCAGGATGGCAGTAAACACCGGAACCCTGAATTGCCTTGGGTGCGGATACGAGCACAACTGCGGTGTGCATGGGTGCAGAGTGCTCAGAGAGGCGGCGGACAGGCTGGAACAGCTGCAAGCCG
>ENA-ORSS01002692-ORSS01002692.1-human-gut-metagenome-genome-assembly--contig:-NODE-2692-length-15533-cov-2.486432_pt1 | contig 15533 bp, 13 predicted proteins | sample MGYA00241899_ERZ509162 | MGnify/ENA primary metagenome ERZ509162 (study PRJEB26280, sample SAMEA2338641) | human gut metagenome | biome: human gut; feature: human-associated habitat; material: faeces... | reverse complement strand
AGATATTAGTTTATTCGAGTTCTTTGATCATTGCCATCGTGATAGGAATCTTTGTATACAACTTTAAAAGTATCACGAAAAACATAGGGGTCATCGCAAATATTGCCTTACCTTTCTTAATTGGTATTTTACTTGCCATCATCTTGCGTATTCCTACAGCTTTTTTAGAAAAAAAAGCTTTTTCTAAATTTAAAAAGAAAAGACTGATTTCTGCACTATGTGTCTTTGCGTTCTTTATTTTATTGATTGTTTGATGTTTCGTTTAATCATTCCAACGATTTTTGCTTCTTTGCAAGAATTCTTATTAGACAACGAAGAATATATTTCTAATTTTAATTTCTATTTAAGTAAAATTGAAAAAACCTTTGGTATTTCACTTGATCCAATTCGCAAGCTTGTGGATGGTGGTATTATTGCCTCGATTCCCAAACATGTATTAACAATTGCCAACTATTCTATAGCCTTTGTGCGTTTCTTTATTAATATGATTATTGCCTTAGTATCTGCTTTTTATATCATCTTAGATAAAGAAAACCTGAAATTATCGTTTAAACGTTTAAATTATTCCTTGTTTAATCGAAAGATTGCAACCCGCTTTAGTCATTATATCGATTTAGGTCGGGAAATCTTCGATAAGTTCATCGTCGGAAGCATCATCGATTCAACAATTATTGGTATATTATGTTTTGTCGGAGTAAGTCTATTACGGCTTCCTTATTCACCAATGATTGCATTTATTATTGGCGTTACCAATATTATTCCGGTTTTTGGACCATTCTTAGGTGCCATTCCTGTCGCCTTTCTATTGGTTTTAATTAAACCCATCTATGCCTTTGTCTTTGTGATATTCATCTTTATTTTGCAACAAGTCGATGGAAATATCATTAAACCAAAAGTTTTAGGCGATCAATTAGGTTTAAGTGGTTTCTGGATTTTATTTTCTGTGACCATTGGTGGTGGCTTAGCTGGCGTACCAGGTATGTTTTTAGGCGTTCCTTTATTTGCCCTCGTTTATCGAATTTTAGGTGAATATACAGAAGCAAGATTAAAAGATAAGCATATTAATATAGATGAAGAGTTCTAAGATAAGGAGGTATATTCTTGTTAGAATTAATTCTTGATACCATTCATGATACATGGCTCATGTTGCCACTTTTATATATTACCTATTGTATATTAGAAGTCTTTGAAAGAAGACAAAGCGATGAATCCGATGAAAAGATTTTCTTTGCCTTACAGCGCATAGGCCCTTTCATTGGTGCTTTGATTGGTTTGATTCCTCAATGTGGCTTTAGTGTTCTAGCCGCGATGTTATTTCTCCAGCGAAATATAACATTGGGAACCTTAGTTGCGGTTATGATTGCAACCAGTGATGAAGCTGTACCAATTCTTTTAAGCAATCCTGAGTTATATAGCACCTTAGGCTTTTTATTACTGGCAAAATTTATCGTAGCGCTCATTGTTGGATATTTGGTTGATTTCCTATTCCGCAATCGCCAAAAGATTATTCGCTTTGAAGATATGGAAGAAGAGGAATACGACGAAGAGGAAGAAGCCGAAGAAACACAAGGTTCTCAAGGTGGATGCAGCTGTTGTTATCCTGATTTACCTCTACCGGTAAGTGCACTCTATCGTACCATTCGTATCTTCATCTTCTTATTTATTACGACTTTTGTGCTCGGCGCTATCATGAAAGTATGCGGCCCAGATACTTTAAAACATATTCTTTTATCCAATAGCGTTTTCCAACCGGTATTAGCTGCTCTAGTAGGCTTTATTCCCAATTGTGCAGCCACAGTCATCCTGGCGCAATTATACGCAACAGGAAGCATTTCACTAGGTTCTTTATTTGCCGGACTCTGTACAAATTCTGGTTTAGCTTTATTGCTGTTGATTCGCTATGGCGAAAGAAAAAGATACCTAGCCAGAGTCATAGGTATCTTATTTATCACCGCAACCATTGTTGGTGTTGGCATTCAGGCTTTTTAAAGCCTGTTTTTTTTATTTTGTTTCAATCACACGAACTAAGAAGTCCCAGATTTTCTTAACCGAAGCAATACTCATATGTTCATTAGGCGTATGAATATCGATAATATCTGGTCCCATACTAATGGCATCCATACCATCGATCTTGTCGGCAAATAAGCCACATTCTACCCCAGCATGAATAGCCGTAATCGTTAAGTCTTCGCCATACATTTCTTTATAGATTGTACGCATTTTATCACGTAAAGTAGAATTCTTCACCCATTGCCAAGCAGGGTATTCCCCTTTCATTTCAATCGTTGCACCATAACTTTGTACAATCCAGTAAATTTTCTGAACAAGTTGATCATAACTAGCTGAAACCGAAGAGCGTAAAGCACTAACCATTTCAAAATGATCCTCATGTAAAGAGGCAACGCCCCAGTTTAGAGATGTTTCGACTAATCCCTCAATATCTTTACTCATCTTTTGTACCCCTTGTGGTAATGCCGTTAATAGAGAAATTACCTTACAAGTGGATAGTTGATCTAAAGGAAGTAATTCATTACTTGCATCTTCGGCAACAAAATGAATATCCGGATCAATATCGGCATATTCTTCATGAATTTCTTTTTCTAAAATATGCACAACGGCTTTAAAGGCTTCGAGCTTTTCTACCGCAACAAGTAAATATCCTTCACGGCTTATCGCATTGTCTTTCGAGCCGTTTTCACAGCTGACAATACGTAAAGGTGTCGTATAGTAACCACGGCGTAAAATACGGCCCATAAGCTCTTGAGAGCTTGCTCTACCCTTATGGATTTCAGCTCCAGAATGACCACCTAGTAAACCAGTAATTGATACTTTAACCATAGGCCAGTCGCATGCTTGACGAACTACAGGTAAAGATACATGGGCTTTACCGCCACCAGAACAACCAGCTAAAATAACGCCTTCATCATCACTATCTAAATTAATTAAAGTATGACCTTCTAGGCAGGACAAATCTATAAAATGAGCTCCGTCCATACCAACTTCTTCACCAATCGTACATACAAATTCTAATTTTGGATGTTGAATCGTATCGGAATCTAATAGAGCCAGAGCATAGGCAACCGCAATACCATCATCGCCGCCTAGAGTTGTACCTTTTGCCCAGACATAGCCATCTCGAACTTCTAAATCTAAACCTTCTGTAAACATGTCTTTCTTTACATCAGCCCGCTTCTCACAGACCATATCCATGTGTCCTTGAAGAATAATAGGATCCATGTCTTCATACCCTGGTGTAGCATCTTTAAAGATAATGACATTAAACAAATCATCCTGGATATACTCTAAATGATGCGCCTCGGCAAATTGAATCAAATAATTACTAATTGCTTCTTCATGATAAGAAGGTCTAGGGATTTTAGAAATCTCTTCAAAATAATAAAAGACCTTTTTAGGTTCTAAATTTTCTAATACACGCATTTACATACCTCACTTCACAAAAAATCATAAAACAAAAGAAAAAAACCTTCAATAGAAGGTTTCAATCAAGATGGTGGGGACGGTGGGACTTGAACCCACACGGGAATTAACTCCCAACGGATTTTAAGTCCGTTGCGTCTACCAATTCCGCCACGACCCCAGGTAATGGAGGTTCCGATCGGATTCGAACCGATGATCACAGAGTTGCAGTCTATTGCCTTAGCCACTTGGCTACGGAACCAATTGCTTAATTATTATACACAATTCAAATAAATTATGCAAATAATTTTTATTTAGCGCAAACAATTTAACCTGTCTGCGAAAATTATCTTAACACTTATTAAAAGTATATGCAAGAAAAAAGGACTATTTAAAAATAGTTGGGGTTCATTAGTGCTTTAAATTTACTTGGAGGGGCGGAACCAGCTGATTCACAATTTGCTCCAAAGTTTTTTGGGACGTTTTTTAGTGTAATGGTGGTGGAAGGATAGGCCAGAAAAAGAAAAAAAGTGAAATTGCGACATTCCACCCATAATTGTCTTATTCACTTTTCCTTCAACCTCGGTCAAGGTTTAGTTATGTTACACTTTTATCCTACTGAGAACGCTACACATGTAACAGGCAAAAATTGTATTGTCCATTAACGACGATACCCTATGCTCTTATCTAAACCGCCCTATTTTATACACGATTATAAAGAATTGGTTCATCGTATCCAAATGTTTTCTTTCCATTCATTTCCATGCTTTCAGATACTTCAAGACAAGTATCTGAAAATCTTTCCCACAATATGAGTTTCATGACAAGTGAAAACTGACTTGTACTTCCACCTTCCCAAATACCATTCTTTTCACGATAAAGAGCAGGTGTGAACTTTTCTGATTTTTAAGATCTGTATACTCTACTTCATGCATAGAAGCGTAGGAAAAAGTATTCTTGTCTTCACCTTTTGGAATTTCATAGGATGAAAGCAAAACACCATCCTCACTCTCTGTAAATAAGAAGAGATGTGGTGAGGCATGACGCTTCCCATTAGTTTCATAGTAGCTTTCTTCTACAACAAATAGACCATTAAAGTCGTTTGGTAGATTTTTTATCTTGTTATTACATACCGTATTCACGTGCTCTGCATAAGGAAATTCTTTTCCTGCTTTTTGCATAGCTTCAAATTGTTCACGATTATCAAAATGACCAGTCATAAGGCGTACAAAATTTTCTAGTTTCATATACTTTTACCTCCATGCAATACGATTTTATAGAAACATTAACTGTAATCCCAGTAGAATCATCCATACATATGCACATGTTTTAGGAATCATTAATAAACCAATTTTTGGCTTAGATTTGCTGAAAAGAGTTACTGGCAAATAAAATCTAAAAGGAGTAAGCAATCGCCTACTCCTTGTTTTTATTAATAAAGTCTAATAATTGTTCTGCCGCAACATTTAAGCCCTTACGGTTTTCACGACTGAATCCTAAGTGTGTATAAATTTCACCTGTAAAGATTCCATTATCTTTTAAGCAACGGAAAGTTTTATCAATTAATGGTTCACAAACATCTTCCATTTGCATAGGTCCAAATGGATTCGCAAAGTATGTTGTAGAAATACCAACCTCTTGCGTTGTTCCTAAAGCCATACGTTTACCAAGCTTACAAGTCTCTTTGACTTCTTCTACAGATAATTCAGCTAAACCATATTTATCAGTGTAGTTATTGGCATACGCAAATAAATCAATCTTATGGTTGGTAACCACAAAATTATATGGAGAAGCTGGGGTAACCATACGACTGTTTGGATTTTCCGGAGCCATAAATACAGAGCGGTCCATATCACGATATGGTGTACCTGGTTCCAAATCATCTAATCGAATAAAGGCACCAATCTCTGTACCTTGACCATATGGAACACCATCTTCGATATGAATCGTACCCATATCATCAAAGATAACTTGCACATCACGAATATAGTCTTTACCAGCAGCTTTTAAAGCTTCAATGGATTCAGATTTTCCTGCTCCAGAGTCACCCATCAACATGATGTTCTTGCTGGAACCATCTTTCATGCAAATCTTCACAAATGCACCATGAATTGGTAACCAGCCATCATGCATCTTACGAACATTGTGCAATGTTAACATCATTTTCTTTAAGTATCCAAAATAATCCATACGTGGATGATCAGAAATGCATCCTACCCAAATATCATTGTCTTCATCATGATAGAATTGGGTTTCGTTCTTTCCATCTTCATTTCCGACAATACAAATCAAATCTGGTTTTTCTTCAGCTTCTTCACGCGTAGCTAATTCAAATAAGTTAGCTAGAGATAAAGCCAATGACATGTATTTGATATTAAAATATGTCATACAAGATAAAGATCCAACCTTACATGGGAAACAGAACCAGTTCTCTGCATCGCCAGTAAAGTAATTCATTGGGTTTTCTTGAATTTGGTTAATGACACCAGTACGTTTTGATGACTTATTATGTAAGATCATTGGTGTACGAAGCATAACGGTATCAATAATAGGAATCTCTTGTAGTTTTGAATATTCTTTAGGGAATAAAGTATTTCGTGTATGAATCGAGAAACAAGCATTTGTACCAGCTTGGGCTTGGCGATATACACGGTTATAACGATCTTGTACACGTTCTTCTAATAAACGATAGGTACGTAAAATTAAATCATTTAGATTAGAATCTAAGGCAACAAGGGTATTCACACCAAATCCATCTTGGTCTCCACTCTTCATGAAACCAAAACGACTAGGCGCCCGCCAGAATTTATATACTTGTTCAATAACTTCTAACAAGGTTTCTGCATTTTTGGCATAAGGACTATCAATTTCGTTTAATTCAAAAATTGATAATTGACGTAAGAATTTCGCAAACTCTTTAGCACTTTCTTCGTGAGACAATTTTCCATCTTGCGTTAAGTAATTTAAGATTTTCTCATTGGTTTGTTGCGAAATATAGTATTGAATTAGAACATGAAAAGCTTGACCCTTTAGTAAGGCATCACGATTTTTCGGATACACTAAATCATAGTTCATTACAATTTGGTGATTTGATAAATAAATCTTGTTCATTGCACAATCCTCCTTGGTTCTATAGTATAATTTATAATTTTTAAAAATGCAAAACAAGCAATTTCTTTCGGAAAGCGATTTCAGTTTTCAGAAAGCATTGAAAATTATTCATAAATAGCTGAAATCATAGCTTCTACATCTTCTAAAGCAACTTCTTTTTTCTCAGAACTATTGCGATCTACCCATTCCAAAATGCCATTTTCAACGCCTCGACCAACCGTAATACGATGTGGAATACCAATCAATTCCATATCTTTAAACTTAACGCCTGGTCTTTCTTTACGATCATCTAACAAGACATCATAGCCTTTTTGTTTACAGAATTCATATAAACGATCAGCAACTTCCATTTGTTTTTCATCTTTATTAGAAATAACAACGATAGCTAAACGGAAAGGTGCGATTTCATCGGGCCACATCAACCCTTTCTCATCGTTATATTGTTCTGCAACAGCAGCCATACACCGTTCTAGACCAATGCCATAGCATCCCATCCAGATTGGTTTTTGTTGGTTATCTTTATCTGTATATAAAACATTCATGCTCTTTGAATATTTCGTACCTAACTTAAATAAGTTCCCAACTTCAATTCCATGTTCAAAAGTAAGTGGTTGATGGCAACAAGGACAAATATCTCCTTCTTGAACTTGGCATAAGTCGCCAACTTTTTCAGCCTTGAAATCTTTACAGTTGACATTTTCATAATGTTTATCGGTTTGGTTTGCCCCTACGATAAAGTTTTTCATTTTTAAAACCTGACGATCCAAATAAACTGGACAATCAATACCTACAGGACCCGCAAAACCAACTTTGGCATGCGTAACTTTTTCTACATCCGCAAAAGAAGCCAATTCCATTTCTACAGCATTTAACATCTTTAAGGCTTTTGCTTCATTTAATTCACGATTACCTGGGATACAGAAAGCGACAATTTTTCCGTCTACATTGTAAATTAAGGTCTTCACAAAATCGCTGGCCTTCTTACCAAAGAAAGCTGCTACTTCATCAATCGTCTTTGCATCTGGGGTAGCTTTTAACTCCATTTCTTTTTCTGCTTCCGTATTTTCTGGCATGCAGTCTACAACTTCGGTAATTTCCATATTGCTGGAGAAATCACAGTTTTGACAACCTACGACAATATCTTCACCAATTGGAGAAATTGCTTGATATTCTTCACTTAAAAGTCCACCCATTGCACCTGTATCGGCACGAACAATTTTGTAGTTTAAACCTAAACGATCAAAAATACGATTGTAGGCATCATACATTTTGTCATAAGATGCATCTAAACCTTTTTCATCAACATCAAAAGAATAAGCATCCTTCATAATAAATTCACGTACCCGAATCAATCCAAAACGAGGACGCGTTTCATCACGATACTTGGTTTGAATTTGATAAAGGTTGTAAGGAAAATCTTTATAACTCTTACCATCCATTGCTGCCGCTAGCGTAAATAGTTCTTCATGCGTAGGACCTAAGAAATATGGACGGTTGTAACGGTATTTTAAGGCAAACATATTCGAACCAAAAGCCTCACGACGACCCGATTGAATATAGACTTCTTCCGGAATCAAGGCTGGCATCAATAATTCTTGGGCATCTTTGGCATCCATCTCCTCACGGATAATATTTTCAATTTTTGATAATACTTTCTTCCCCATTGGCATGATCATGTACGTTCCCGCACTGCTTTTTTTAATCATCCCAGCGCGGACAAGTAAATTACTTGAAACGCTGTCTTCATCTTTCGCGTTTTCTCTTAATGTATAAAAATAACTATGACTTAATTTCATATCTTTTTTCTCCTCTTTCGAATCATGGCACCTACCTCTTTAGGGCCTTGCCAATAAGTCTTTACCTTCTGCATCGGTTTGTTACAAACCACTAAAGGAAGATCATTTTCATCCGTAATTCCGGTTAAAGAAATATCCGTACTCAATATATGCGGACCAAATATTTCTAATTCATCATCCAAAGTAAACTTGTTCTTTACTTGTAGTAAAACTGAATCATCATCAACGGCTAAAACCGAAGCCACATATTCCTGAGTAACGGTTTCATCATGGTCTTGATACAATTGTACCTGATAGCCTGGAATCCCTTGATAAAAACCAGGACCTGTTTGGCGGTTTTCCGCTTTCGCAATTTCAAATTGAATATCTTTTAATTGCTGATCACTTACGTATCCTTTTTGATAAATCAAATCAATGAGATGGCGATAACTGGAAACCACTGTAGCTAAATAATACGCTGATTTCATACGTCCTTCAATCTTTAAAGAAGAAACGCCCCATTCTATAAAGGAAGCAATTTGATTCACAGCTTGTAGATCCTTGCTGGACATGGAAAAGAGATTATCCGGATTAGAAACCTCGGTATTTCCATCCATTAAATGATATTTCCACCGGCAGCTTTGGGCACAACCCCCGCGATTGGCATCCCGTAGAGTCATATGGTTGCTTAAAACACAACGCCCGGAATAAGAAATGCACATACCACCATGAATAAAGACTTCAATGGGTAAAATATCTGCTTGCGCAATTTTCTTGATTTCATCCATTTGACATTCTCTGGCAAGTACGACACGATCCATCCCCTGCTCTTTCCAAAAACGAACCGTATTCGAATTGGTTGAAGAATGTTGGGTAGAAACATGCACTTCAAAATGACAACCCAACTTTTTCGCTGTCATCATTATCGAAGGACTGGCCACAATAATGGCATGAACCCCTAATCGATCTAAGTCAAGAAGATAGTCTTCCAAACCTTCTAAATCACTTTCATGAGGCAACATATTTACCGTTACATGTACATGGGCAGAATGGGCATTCGCAAATTCAACCAATTCTCCAATTTCTTCTAGAGAGAAATTCGAGGCACGCGATCGTAAAGAAAAAGATTTTCCTCCAATATAGACTGCATCGGCACCATATAAAATAGCCGTTTTCGCTTTTTCTAAATTGCCAGCAGGAGCTAACAGTTCGATTTTTTTCATACTGTATCCTCCTTCTTTAAGGTTGTGTTCTGATAAAACCAATGGTTGGAACCATCGATTGGTGTTCCCTGACGATAAGCATTTAAGACTTGAATCGTCCACGCATCATCTTTTAAGAAAGAATCAATGCGAAACCGTTTGATTCCAAAAGATTCTAAGGAAGCAATCTCCTGAATACTTTGAATCGGCTGTTCACTAAAGATGTGTGTTCCCGTTTCATCTTCTACAATTGGCATACGATCCGAACGGGTTTGTTCGATTAAATCCAGATGACTTCGCTTTTTAAAATCTGGACGATCAATCGCATCTAAATAATTCGTAATTAATGGTCGCCGTGAATATAAAATAGAAAAATATCCATCAATCAACACTTCACATCCACCTGCAACACTGATTTGTTGAATTTCTGCAAGCGACAACTCGTGCGCTAAGCTAACAGCTAAACAGCCTTGATTGAGATAAAATTCTACATCGCGATGATTGGCAATGAGGGTTTCAGGTTGATAGACCAAGCGCGTATAGCCCATTTCTTTAGCTATATACAAAAGGCCTTCATCAGAAAAATAGATACCATCAATAGAAAGATCCTTACAAGTTTGAATGAGATCTTTACATCGATCAAAGTCAGAATCCATCATCAATTTACAGGCATTCACATAAAGTTCCATTTGATTTGCCAAACAGATTTCTTTCCAATCTTTCAAGGCTTCTATCTCAACGGTATTAGCACTACAAACGGATAATCCTTTTATGCCAATAAGAATGGCATCAGCTCCAGCCTGCTTTAAAGCAGGTATAGAATCCATTTCATGAATTGTCGTAATAATCAAGGAAGTCACCTCCACAATGCTTCTATTTTATCATACAACCGGAATTTGTTTTGCATAAATGTTTCAAAAAAGAGTATAATAACAGCAATTATAAGGAAGGACAAATATTATGCAAAAAATTCAAATGAAAACGCCATTAGTTGAAATGGATGGCGATGAAATGACAAGAATTTTATGGAAGATGATTAAAGATGAACTCATTCTTCCCTACGTTGATTTAAAGACAGAGTATTATGATTTAGGTTTGGAAAATCGTGATGCTACCAATGATCAAGTAACCATTGATGCCGCAAATGCCAACAAGAAATATGGTGTTTCTGTAAAATGTGCAACGATTACTCCCAATGCCCAACGTATGGATGAATACAACCTTCATCAAATGTGGAAGTCTCCTAATGGTACGATTCGAGCTATCTTAGATGGAACCGTATTTAGAGCCCCAATTATGATTGATCCAATTGAGCCAATTGTAAAAAATTGGAAACAACCAATCACAATTGCCCGTCATGCCTATGGTGATGTCTATCGTGATACCGAATTCCGTATTGATAAACCAGGCAAAGCAACACTTTGTTTCACAGATACAGAAGGAAACAAAGAAGAACAAGAAATCTTCCAATTTGAAGGAAAAGGTGTTGTCCAAGGACTTTACAATAAAGATGATTCCATTACATCTTTTGCCCGCTCTTGTTTCAATTATGCCCTAGATAAAAAACAAGATTTATGGTTTGGTGCAAAAGATACGATTTCTAAAAAATACGATCATACTTTCAAAGATATTTTCCAAGAAATCTATGATACAGAATACAAAGCTAAATTTGAGGCAGCTGGAATCACCTATTTCTACTCCTTAATCGATGATATTGTCGCACGTGTGATGCGTAGTGAAGGTGGTATGATCTGGGCATGTAAGAACTACGATGGCGATGTCATGAGTGACATGGTTTCAACCGCTTTTGGTTCTTTAGCTATGATGACCAGTGTCTTAGTTTCTCCAGAAGGAAATTATGAATACGAAGCAGCCCATGGTACCGTAACTCGTCACTACTATCGTTACTTAAAAGGTGAAAAAACTTCCACCAATCCAATCGCAACGATCTTTGCGTGGACTGGTGCATTAAATAAACGTGGCGAAAAAGATGGTTTGCCTGAACTTCAAGATTTTGCCCAAAAATTAGAACAAGCTTGCCTGGACACTTTAAACGCAGGAATTATGACAAAAGATCTTTGTCATTTAGCCCAAGGTATTGAAACAAAAGAAGTGAATTCTGAAGAATTCATCCATGCGATTCAAACCCGTTTAAATGAATTAATGGCATAAAGTAAATGCTAGAGAATGATTCTCTAGCATTTTTTTAATATCTTTTTATAAACATAATCCGCAACACCCGCGTGATTGTTGTCCACATCACTAATAACATCAGCCACCGCCAAGGCATCCGGACTACCATTACACATACATACGCCCGTTCCACAATACTTTAAGAGTTCAATATCATTGGTTGTATCACCGAATGCGACAATATCTTGATTGGATAAGTTGTTATATTCACAGAACTTATGCATCGCATACGCTTTTGCGATACGTTTATCACTGAATTCAAATAAAGTAGGCTGGGTTTTATAACCAATATAATTAGGACTTGGATGTTCCTTGACATATTGTTCAATTTTAGACATATCTTCTAAATTCACTCGAAATAAAATCTTCGCATTTTCTTGCGCATACAATTCTTCTAGGGAATCCACAATCACTAACTCTTTAAAAGAATGCTCTGCACTACGACGCATTAGATCGTCATCTTTTACGGCATAGATTTTATGGTTTAAATAGATAAAGGGATTACATGGCCATTGTTGCATAATCGCAAGGGTTTCTTTTAACCATTCCTTTTTCATTAAAAAATATGAATGTTCTTTTTGATGAAAACCATCCCAAAGCTCCGCCCCATTCATGCCAATGATGACATCAAATGGCCGTGATAAATTCCACATTTGTTGTTTGGGCAACAATTCATCAAGTGGTCGCCCACTAGCCAAACCAAAGGCATAGCCTTCCTTCCATAAATCCTCAATCATTTGAATATTCTTTTCGGGAATGGTTCGCTCATCGTTCATTAGCGTTCCATCTAAATCACAGATAATAACTTTTTTATGCATTAACTTTCCCTTCTTTCCAACTCTTTTAAAAGCGCAACAAGTTGGTCTTCATTATACACAATGTAATCACTTGCCATGCCTTCTTGTAAGTTATGACGGTTAAAATGAATGGTATGTAAACCAGCCGCTTTCGCTCCTTCCATATCTTTTATATAATTATCACCAATATAATACATCGTATCGTAAGGAATCGACAAACGATCACAAACCGTCTGAAAAGCTTTGGCATCAGGTTTCGCATAACCTATACCTTCACTGGTAAAAATCGCATCATCCCCAATATAGTCATACATACCTAGTGTACGCACTTTGTCTTTTTGATGTCCTTCTTGTCCGTTTGTTAAAATAGAAACTTGCGCAGAAGTCGAAGCAAAAAATTCATGCAGAACTGGTTGCATGGAGATCTGTCCTTGATATTTGCGGTAGGCATCTTGAAAATCAGCGGCTTGTTCTAAAGTAAAAGGAATAGATAATTCTTTACAAGCCCCATAAATACGATAAATTCCTACATCATCGGAAGTAATAACATGTTCATGTTCTAAATCAAAAACACGATCACCTACTTTACGATAAACTTTGTAAAAAAATGGCAGACTAACTGGTAAAACCGGAATAAATTGTTTTACAGAACGATTAAATGGTTCTTGTAAGTCATAAAGGGTATCATCACAATCAAAACATAAATTAAGCATTTTCCAACCTCACTAATAAATCTATCAATTCCTCTTCCGTATAAACGGTATAATCAGAACAATTCCCTTCCTGATGATGATGTCGATTCAAATGAATCGTATGCATACCAGCATTCTTTGCTCCTTCCATATCATTTATATAGTTATCGCCGATATAAGTCCAATCAGATACTTTCGTCTTTGTCGCTTCAGCGACAATTTGAAAAGCTTTTGGATGGGGTTTGGCAAAACCAATTTGCCCACTGGTAAAAATATGATCACTAGGAAAATACTTTTCGACTTCTAAGGCATGAAGTTTCATTCTTTGATGACAATCACTTCCATTGGTCAAAATAGCGAGTTCAGATTTCGTTGTTTGAAAAAAACGATGATAAGCTTCGCTCATAGAAATAGCACCTTGATTTTTCTTGTATAAATCTTGAAAATCAGCAGCTGTTTCTAAATCAATCGGATAGCCCATTGCAGCACTCGCTTTATAAATACGATAAATGCCACTATCATCTACGGTAATGACATCATCTTGCAACAAATCAAAAACTGAATCACCGAAATCACGATATATACGGTAAAATTCTTGACTGTCTCCATCAAAGGATGGAAAGAATTTTTTTAAACACATTTTAAAAGGCCATTGCAGATCATAAAGTGTATCATCGCAATCAAAACAAAGCTTCATAAGCAAAACCTCCAAAAAAAAATAGGAACTGTTAAACAGTTCCTATATTATACGATTATTCGTCTTCTTTTGCTAGACTTACTAATCTATGACGACGCTTCATAGCATCTTCTTTACAAGCTTCCATCAATGCGTCAGCAGCTTCTTGACCTTTCAACTTAATCAATTGGTTGAAACGAGTTTCTCTCATCATGAATGCTTTCATCTTAGAGTAATCAGGTTCTTTAGAATCAATTGTTAAGTGTTGTTCAGCACGTGGGTCGTAACGATACAATGTTACATATCCACATTCAACTGCATCACGTTGTACTTGTTGGTGAATACCTAAACCACCTTTAATGTGGTGTTCAGCACAAGGTGCATAAGCAATGATCAATGATGGTCCATCATAGCTTTCAGCTTCTTGGAATGCTTTCAATGTTTGCATCTTGTTAGCACCCATACATACTTGAGCTACATATGCATGACCATAAGTCATAGCGATTTGTCCTAAATCCTTCTTAGAAGTAGATTTACCACCAGCAGCGAACTTAGCGATTGAAGCACGTTGACTTGATTTAGAAGATTGTCCACCAGTATTTGAATAAACTTCAGTATCCAATACTAAGATATTTACGTTTACGTCGTTAGCCAATACATGGTCAACTCCACCGTATCCAATATCGTATGACCAACCATCACCACCGATGATCCATACAGATTTTTCAACTAAGTCTTCTTTAGCTAATGATTGAACATCAGCATTAGCTTCTTTAGCAGCTAATTCTTTAATTTGTGGTTGTAATGCACGTTCAGCATCTTTATCACCTTTAGCAGCGATATATTTATCGAACAATGCTTTTAAGTCAGCAGAAACAGTATCTGCATTTTCTTCCATAATTCGATAGATACGAGCCATCTTGTAGTTTTCAGCTAATGCCATACCATATCCGTATTCAGCATTATCTTCGAACAATGAGTTAGCCCAAGCAGGTCCGTTTCCATCTTTATCTGTTACAAATGGAGTACTTGGAGTAGCACCACAGTAGATTGATGAACATCCAGTAGCGTTAGCAATCATCATATCTTTACCAAATAATTGAGAAGCTAAACGGTAGTAAGGAGTTTCACCACATCCTGGACATGATCCAGAAACTTCAAAATAAGGCATCAAGAATTGAGAACCCTTGATTGTGTTCTTAGGGAATAAATCAGTCTTGTATTCTGTTTCTTTATATAAGTAATCAGCAAGTGGATCTTGATCCATCAATGAGTGGATAGGAACCATCTTCAAGGCTTTTTCACCCTTCTTACCTGGACATTCAGTAACACATAATCCACAACCAACACAGTTAGATGGACTTACTTGTACACGGAAAGCCAATTTCTTATCTTTAACACCAATAGCTGGAACTGTTTCGAATTCTTGAGGTGCACCAGCAACTTCTTCATCAGTTAAAGCAAATGTACGGATTGTTGCATGCGGACATACGAATGAACAGATACCACATTGGATACAGTTTTCTGCATTCCAATCAGGAACCATAGCAGCAATTGCACGTTTTTCTTTGAATGATTCGCCGCGCTACGCCTTCGTGCAGAAGGACGCCACCGACGGCAAGGACTACCTCGTGGTGCTCGACGGGCACCCCCTGCTCCAGCAGGTGACG
>ENA-ORSS01002688-ORSS01002688.1-human-gut-metagenome-genome-assembly--contig:-NODE-2688-length-15540-cov-9.798321_pt1 | contig 15540 bp, 14 predicted proteins | sample MGYA00241899_ERZ509162 | MGnify/ENA primary metagenome ERZ509162 (study PRJEB26280, sample SAMEA2338641) | human gut metagenome | biome: human gut; feature: human-associated habitat; material: faeces... | reverse complement strand
ACCTCAGACGGGCATTTTATTGCCAAAAATGAACCGCCGCGGTTCTTCTCTGTAACCGTGCGGCCGATCTTTTGACATGATCTGGGGGAAGCGCTGACCATATTTACAGCCAGCGCCGTTCTGTTTCTTATATTGTGGCAGCAGCGTGGGTTTTTGCCCGGGTAAACAGAGCGTTGATTGTGTTTTATTCTGCCTTATGCTATGCTTTTTTCCAAGGGAGTTGATAAAATGGATGCCAGAACCTTCGGAAATTATCTGAGCCGGATGCGCAAAGCGCAGGGGCTGACACAGGCTGAGCTGGCGGAACAGCTGCACGTTACCGACAAGGCTGTCAGCCGCTGGGAGCGGGGCATCGGTCTGCCAGATATCAACACACTGGAACCGCTGGCAGATGCGCTGGGGCTGACCCTTGCCGACCTTATGCACTGCCGTGCCCCAGAAGAAGCCGATGCAGCACCGACCATCCCGCTGGAAGATTTCTTTACCATGCTGCGCCGACAGCACATCGTAGATTGGCATTCTGTGCGCACCGCCCTGCTTGGGCTGAGCATTGCGCTTGCCTTATGGGGCGTTTTGGCTTGCCCCGGCACTATTGCTGTGCACTGGTATGGTCTTGGCGATGGCTCTTTTCGGGCAGACGGCTGGATGCCTTCTTTCCTCATTTTCCCGTTGTGCGCAGGCATTGAATTTTTATCGCTGGAAATCTGGAACAGCTTTGAACAGACAGGCTATTATCGCCGCTGGGGTGAGATCAATCTTTTTATCATTCATGCCATGTCCTTCGGTACACGTTCTGCCAGATGGATGAAAGTTGTGCTGGATCTTTTGTTTTTCTTTTGCTTTGGTTTCGTGATTCCATTTGTAGAAGCGTGGATGATTTTTTTGAATTGATGCCAACCATTTCCGTAAAAAAGAGACAGCGGAACGCCCGCAGGCGTTCCGCTGTACCACATTCAAAACAATAATTCAGCCCAGCAGCTCCAGCACACCGGCCTTGGGGCGGGCGCCCACGGCCTGACGCACCAGCTTACCCTGCTCGAACACCAGCAGGGTGGGGATGCTCATTACCCCGAACTGCGCCGCCAAGTCCGGCTGCTCGTCCACGTTCACCTTGCCCACCTTTACATCGGTGCGCTCTTCGGCTACTTCGTCCACCACGGGGCTCAGCATCCGGCAGGGGCCGCACCAGCTGGCCCAGAAGTCCAGCAGAACCGGCTTTTCGCTGTGGAGCACTTCCTGTGCAAAGTTTTCCTTGGTAATGTTGATGACTGCCATATTTTTTCCCTCCTGAATGGGTGTTGTGTTTTACTGACACCATCAGTATACCCCATACGCAGCCCGCTTTTCCGTGACCGGGTCACGCAGGCGCAAAAAACAGCCGCTCCGGGCGCACCCGGAGCGGCTGTTTTTGAAGGAGGTAACGAGGTAAATGAATAAGGATATCTCCCAACGCTTATCCCAAGGTGCAGGCCCCGGACAGGCGCTCAGGCAAAGAAGGAGATGATGAGGGCTACCAGGAAGCCCACGCCGCCGACCAGCGTTTCCATGATGGTCCAGGTCTTGAGGGTGGTCTTTTCGTCCATACCCACAAGGCTCTTCACCAGCCAGAAGCCGGAGTCGTTGAAGTGAGAGCAGACGGTGGAACCGCCTGCAATGGCAGCGGTGACACAGGCCAGGTACAGCGGGCTCAGCGCGCTGAGGCCGGGCATGGCGGAGATGATGCCTGCGGCCATGGTCATAGCCACGGTAGCGGAACCCACCGAGATACGCACCAGAGCAGCCACGATGAAGGCCACCAGCACCAGCGGCAGGCTGGCGTTTGCCACGGCGTTGCCGATGACATCGCCCAGACCGGAGTTCTGCAGCATATAGCGCAGCACGCCGCCGCAGGCAGTGACCAGCAGAATCATACCGGTGGGCTCCAGAGACTTGGTCATGATCTTTTCCAGCTGGGCGTTAGTGTAGCCGTGGCGGGTGCCCAGCAGGTACATAGCAGCGATGGTAGCCAGCAGCAGCGCCATGAAGGGCTCGCCGAGGAAGGCCAGAACGGGCTGGATGCCTGCCAGTGCGGGCACTACCTTTGCCACAGAGTTTGCAATGATGAGCAGCAGCGGGATCATGATGATGCCCACGATGGTGCCAAACTTGGGCAGCTTGCTCTCGTCAATGTCTGCCTGCTGTGCAATGTGCTCGGGGACTTCAACCATGTACTTTTTGCCGCAGATGCTGCCCCAGATGGGACCGGCGGCGATCATGGCAAAGATGCCGCAGAAGATGCCGACGAGGATGACCCAGCCAAGGTCAACGCCCAGCATGGTAGCCACCAGAACGGGACCCGGCGTGGGCGGGATGAAGGCGTGGCCGACCGCCAGACCGGCCAGCAGGGGGATGACGTAGTACAGCACGGAGCGCTTGGTGCGCTTTGCCAGAGAGAAGGCCAGCGGGATGAGGATGATAAGTCCTGCATCAAAGAACACCGGCATGGCCACCACCAGACCTGTGATGCCCAGTGCCCACGCGGCCTTTTCGTCACCGAACTTCCGCACCATGGTCACAGCCAGCGTCTGTGCGCCGCCGGATTCTTCCAGAATGGCACCGAACATGGAACCCAGACCCACCAGAAGAGCGATGCCCTTTAAGGTGTTGCCGATGCCCTCGTTCACCGAGCCGATGATGTCGGACAGAGGCATACCGGCCATCAGGCCGATGCCCACCGCACCGATCAGGATGGAGATCATGGCGTGTACCTTGAACTTGATAATGAGAATGAGCAATAGGATCAGGCCTGCCACGGCAGCAAAAACCAGCCGTGCCGCATCGGGCGTTGCAACTGCTGTCATAGAAATTTCCTCCGTTTCGTGATTTTTGGTTGCACTTATCCAAGCCGTCCGGAAAAACGCACCGGACAGTTTACTTTTTGTTATTTGTGCGGAGCAGTTTACTCCATGTATGCACCCTTCATGGGGCTGACGGCGTGCTGAGAGTAGAGTTTCAGCAGACCCTTGGTGTACTTGGGAGCCTTGGGCTTCCAATTGGCGCGGCGCTCGGCGAGGATGGCGTCCATCTCTTCGGGGGTCTTGGGCTCGCCCTTCACGCCCACGATGGCCAGCTTGCGGTTATGCACGTCGATCTGGATCAGGTCATCCTGCTCCACCAGTGCGATGGGGCCGCCCACCGCAGCCTCCGGGCTGACATGGCCGATGACCGGGCCGCGGCTTGCGCCGGAGAAGCGGCCATCGGTAATCAGAGCTACGCTGGAAGCCAGCTTCGGGTCGGCGCAGATGGCCTCGCCGGTGTAGAACATCTCGGGCATACCGCTGCCGCGGGGGCCTTCGTAGCGGATGAAGATGGCGTCACCGGGCTTCACCTCACCGTGCAGCACAGCGGAGATGCACGCCTCCTCACTGTCGTAGGGCTTGGCGCGCAGGGTGGCTTCAAACATATTCTTGGGGCAGGCGGTGTGCTTGATGACGCAGCCCTCCGGGGCAAGATTGCCTTTCAGGATGGCGATGCTGCCGTCAGTGCCCTTGGCGTTATCAAAGCTGTGGATGATGTCCTCGCGGCTGACCGGGCGGGCAAAACCGGCGGTCTTTTCCGCCAGAATGGCATCGCAGTGCTGGTAGAAGCCGTTCTTCTTCAGCTCCTCCAGATTCTCGCCCAGCGTCTTGCCGGTGACGGTCATCACGTCCAGATGCAGCATGGACTTGATCTCCTCCATCACCCGGGGCACGCCGCCTGCGTAGTAGAAGTACTGTGCGGGCCAGTCGCCGGAGGGACGGATGTTCAGCAGGTAGTGTGCGCCGCGATGCATCCGGTCAAAGGTGTCGGCGTCGATCTCAATGCCGAACTCGTGGGCGATGGCGGGCAGGTGCATGGTGGCGTTGGTGGAGCCGGAGATGGCGGCGTGCACCATGATGGCGTTCTCAAAGCTCTTCTTGGTCACGATGTCCTTGGCGGTGATGCCCTTCTTGACCAGCTCCATCAGCTGCTTGCCGGCATCGTAGGCGGCCTGCTTCAGCTCCGGGGCGGTGGCGGGCATCAGGGCGGTGCCCGGCAGCATCAGACCCAGTGCCTCGGCCATGATCTGCATGGTGGAAGCGGTGCCCATGAAGGAGCAGGCACCGCAGCTGGGGCAGGCGTTGTGCTTGTAGTAATCCAGCTGGCTGTTGGGGATGACGCCGGTCTTTTCCCATGCGTCGAACTTGCCGATCTGCTCCAGCGTCAGCAGCTCGTTGATGGCGCAGGCGGGGTCGTTGACCACATACTCCTTGGGCAGGGTGTGGGCTTCCATGACGCCGCCGGTCACCACGATGGCGCTCATGTCCTTCAAACGGCCGATGCTCATCAGCATGGCAGGCACGGACTTGTCGCAGCTGGCGATGAACACGCCGCCGTCGTAGACGCTGGCGTTTGCCTGTGCCTCCACCAGATTGACGATGGCGTCACGGTGGGGCAGCGAGTAGTTGATGCCGTCATGACCCTGTGCGATGCCGTCGCACATATCGGTGGCAAAATAGCGGGCCGCCTTGCCGCCGTTATCGTTGACCGCCTGCACGGCCTCCTTGACGAACTGATCCAGATGGGCGCTGCCGGGATGGCTGTCGCCAAAGGTGCTTTCCACCATGATCTGGGGCTTGGAAAGATCCTCGACCTTCCAGCCCATACCCATTTTCAGGGGGTCGTTCTCGGGTGCTAAAGTGCGGACTTCCTGTGAACGCAACTCCATATTCATTACCTCCAAATACTGCTTGCTTTCGTCCTTTTTCTGCTGGACCTTTTTGTGGCTTTATTGTAAATCCGCAGACGTCTCTTTGCAAGTTGTCACGGGTATGTCCTACTTTTTGTGCAAAAACTCTGGGATACATCATGCACACTGCCCAAATCTGGGCGAATTTTGCCCAAAATCAGCCGTCAAAGCGGCTTTTGGCAAAAACGCGGGAGAAAAGCCATCTGATGACTTTAGGGAGAACCCCCTCAGTCGCGCAGCGACTGAGGGGCTATAAATGGAGAAGCGAAAAAAGCGTTAAAGCGATAGCGCCGACTGGCGCAGCGCTAGCTTTTTTGTGCTTCGACTTCTTCTTTAGGATTGTCAAGGGCGAGCAGCCCTTGGCCCGTTGCGGGGTGGGTGGAGTCCAGAGGTAGGGAGGGGGGAGTCGGAACACCCCTCCCTGCCTCTGGCCCAGCGGAGCGTCTTTGCACGCTTGCAGCAAGCAGGAACTTTCCCGGCGGAGCGGTTACGCCTTCCGGTCGGCACGAAAAAAGCTCCCCCTTTCGGGGGAGCTGGCATCGCGCAGCGATGACTGAGAGGGTCTAGTCCTCTTTCTTATCCATGATATACGCCGCCATGCCGATGGTGCCGTCATCCGGGTCCTCGCCATCGTAGACCTTTTTGATGTAGCTGCGGTTGAAGTTCAGGTGCATCACCATGGCAGCCTTTGCGCCGATGGGGTCGTGGTTGGCAATGGCCTCGGTGATCATGCGGTGGGTCATGATGGTCTCATCGATGAGCTTTTTGTGGGTGACGTTCACGAACATCATCACCGCTGTATCGATGACCGGGATCAGCTGCCCCACCACCAGATTCTTGCTGCTCTCGGCGATGCAGGTGTGAAAGGCGATGTCATCCTCGATGTAGCGGTCGCCCTCGTGGATCTTGGTCTCTACCCGCTCGCAGAGCCGCCGCAGTCGCTCAATATCCTCCGGGGTGGCGTTCTGCGCCGCCATCTCCGCAATGCCCGGCTCCAGCAGCAGACGGACGTTCACCAGATCAAAGGCCAGCGCGTTTTTGTCCTGCACGCTGCGCAGGTTCAGCGGGTCGGAAAGCCCCTTCACTGTGGTCACCACATAGGTGCCGGAGCCTTGCCGCACTTCCACGATGCCCTTGCTGGACAGCAGCTTGACCGCCTCGCGGATGGTGCTGCGCCCCACCCGAAACTTTTCGCCCAGCGCAAACTCGTTGGGCAGCTTTGCGCCCGGCTCCAGCGCCTCGTCCAGAATATAATGGTAGATCTGGTCCTCCACCTGCTCGGCCAGCAGCTTGTTTTTCAGATGTGAAAATTCACTCATGGAAGCTTCCTCCGCGCCCTGCGCATCTGATGGTTTGGTTACCCGCACACACTGCCGTCCGGGGCAAAGAACTGAACGTGCTTTTGCCACTGGGTGGGGCTGATGGTGCGGCGGTAGCAGTCGGCCAGTGCCTCTACCACAGCCTCTGGGGCAAGGGAGGCGCAGCCCGGGCAGTCCAGCACCAGAATGCGGAACCATGCGTCAAAAAGATGCTCGGTGTAGTGGGTATCCCATGCGCCGCAGCGGGCGTAGAAGCCCAGACGCCGCACAGCCATAGCGGCGTCCTCAGCCTTTTCCGGCATTTCGGCTTCAATAAGGATCGCTTCGGCATCGCCCTCCTGGGCGGGCAGCTGTGCCAGCAGCTGTGCCCCGATGCCGTGGGCGCGGTAGGCAGGCACTACGGCAAAATAATCCAGCTGGCTCACCCGGCAGCCCTCCGGCCGCACCATCAAAAGATAAGCCGCCAGCGTGTCGCCGTCAAACACGCCCCATGTGTGGGCGGTGCCCTCCGCTTCGCTGGTCAGGATCATGCTCAAAGGCTTCAGCTCCCCGGCGGGGAAATCCCGGCGCATCTCGTTCAGATATACCTCGGTCAGCTCAGGGCCGGTGAGCAGCCGCCATGTGAAGGTTTTGGTACACATACGATAAAGATCCCTTTCCGACGCCGCTTTGCGCAGCATCATATTTTTTCCTGTCCAGTATAGCATACCGGATGTTTTACCGAAAGTCAATCTGTGCAAACATTGTACCAGCGCCGCCGGTTTTGCCGAGGGGCTTGCATCCGGGCGCAGAATCGGGTACTATACAGGTGACAGAATTTTTTCCCTCCGGCGCTGCCGGAAGGGCAAGCAGATAAAAGGAGACTTGTACTATGGAATGGACCGATATCCGCCTGACCGTGGCCAAGGCTGATGCCGAAAACGCCGAAGCCGTTGCCACCCTGATCGCCGAGGGCGGCATCTACATCGAGGATTACAGCGACATCGAGCAGCAGGTGGCCGAGATCGCCCATGTGGACCTGATCGAGCAGGAGCTGCTGGACAAGCCCCGGGATACCGTGATCATCCATCTGTATCTGGAGCCGGGCGCTTCTCAGGTGGAGACGCTGGCGCTCATCGCTGCCCGCATGGAAGCCGCGGGCATCCCCTACACCGTGGAGACCGAGGGCGTGGAGCAGGAGGACTGGCAGAACGGCTGGCGCAAATACTACCACCCCATGGAGATCGGCAGCCGTCTGGCTGTGGTGCCCTCGTGGCAGCAGTACGATACCGACCGGGTAAAGCTGATCCTTGACCCCGGCCTTGCCTTCGGCACCGGCGGTCACGAGACCACCAGCCTTTGCCTTGAAGCGCTGGACGAGCAGGTGCGCGGCGGTGAGCGGGTGCTGGATATCGGCACCGGCAGCGGCATCCTTGCCATTGCCGCCCTCAAGCTGGGCGCTGCCAGCGCCGAGGGTGTGGACATCGACCCCGTGGCGGTGCGTACCGCCGGGGAGAATGCTGCGCTGAACGGCGTGCAGGATAAGCTGACCGTGCTGGTGGGTGATCTATCCGATAAGGCCAGCGGCACCTATGATATCATCACTGCCAACATCGTGGCAAACGCCATCCTCAGCCTTGCGCCCGCCGTGCCCGGTCTGATGGCCGAGGGCGCCACCTTTATTGCCAGCGGCATCATCGACAGCCGCAAGGACGAGGTGATCGCCGGGCTGAAAAAGGCCGGCCTCGCCGTGGCAGAAGTCAAGGAAAAGCGCGGCTGGGAGTGCATCGTCTGCAAAAAGGCCTGAGATTCAAATATTGTAAGAAGGAGCGCACAGTATGCCGCACCGCTACTTTACCACCGAGATCTCCGACGGTACCGCCACCCTGCGGGGTGCGGACGCCCATCACCTTGCCCGGGTGATGCGGGCAAAGCCGGGAGATACCGTCATCCTCTGCGACGGCAACGCCGTAGAGTACACCGCCACCATCACCGGCTTTGGGGAAGACAGGGTGGATTTTGCCGTAGAGCCGGGCTATCCCAGCGCCGCCGAGCCCACCGTGGAGGTGACGTTGCTGGCGGGCTATCCCAAGCAGGACAAGCTGGAACAGATCATCAAGCACGGGGTGGAGCTGGGCGCTGCCCACATCGTACCCTTCTTCAGCCGCTACTGCGTGGCTGCACCCAAAAAGGAGGAGCAGAAGAACGAGCGCTACAACCGCATTGCGCTGGAAGCCGCCAAGCAGTGCGGCCGGGGCGTTCTGCCGGACGTAGCCCTGCCGCTGCCGAACTTTGGGGCGGTATGCCGCAGCTTTGACCAGTACGATCTGGTGCTGTTTTGCTACGAGTGCGGCGGCGCGCCCCTGCGTCAGCTGCTGGCGGAGGCAAAGCCCGCCGATGGGCAGAAGCTGCGCCTTGCCATCGTGACCGGCGCCGAGGGCGGCTTTGCCGCTGAGGAGGCCGAAATGGCCGCGAGCGCCGGGGCAAAAACGGTGGGCCTTGGCCCCCGCATCCTCCGCTGCGAGACCGCCCCGCTGGCGGTGCTCTCCGCCGTCATGACCCTGACCGGGAATCTGGAGTAATAAGCAATAAGAGGCTGCTGCACAGGATTTTGTGCAACAGCCTCTTATTATTTTGCGTTATATTACGTTTTGTAAAAGCATTTTCAGGCATTTTCCTCTGCATCCGGGTGGGCATCGGTGTCCAGCAGAGCCTGTTTTAACTTGAGCAGGTTCTGGGGGCTTACCGAGAAGCTGCGCAGACCGAGGTGCAGGTACTGCGCCGTGTTGGCGGGGTTGCCCACGGCAAGGCCGCAGATGGTCACAGGGACGTGGTGCGCGCTGGCGGCATCCATCACCATGGTGATCAGTTTTTTCATGGCCGGACTGGCGGGGCGGTAGTAGTGCTCTGCGCTGGCAAGCTCCCGGTCGGCGGCGTGGGTGTACTGGGTCAGGTCGTTGGTGCCGATGACCAGAAAATCGCAGCCGTGGGCTATAAAGTCCTCCACGGTCAGGCAGGCGGCGGGGATGCTCAGCATCACGCCGAACTGGGTGTTCTCGTTAAAGGGCACGCCCCGCTCCCGCAGGCTCTGGCGGCAGTGCTCCACAATGCTCATGGCGGCGTCCCAGTCCTCTACATCGGTCACCATGGGGAACATCACCCGCAGCGGCCCCCGGGCGGCGGCGCGCAGCAAGGCGCAGATCTGGGTCTGGAACTGCTGGGGCTGGCGCAGGCTGTTGCGGATGCCGCGCAGGCCGAGCTTGGAGGACTGCGGCCCCTGATTGGCATCGGCCACGGTGCGGTCGGAGCCGAAGTCGAAGGTGCGCACGGTCACCGGGCAGCCGTTTGCGGCAGCCAGACAGGAGCAATAGAAGAAATACTGCTCCTGCTCGTCCAGAATGCGCCCGGGCAGCATCATGTAGCCGCTGCGCAGCAGCCCAACGCCCTTTGCACCGGACTGCATGGCGGTGTCGATATCCTCCGGGCCGAAGCAGTTTGCCAGCAGCTCAAAGGGTTCGCCGTCCCGCGTTTCGTCCGGCAGGCTGTGCAGCTGCTTCATCTCCGCGTCCTCGCGCTGGAGCTGGCAGATGCTGGCCTCCGCCTGCTGGCGGGCGACGGCATCCGGGTCAAGGATGCAGTTGCCGTTGGTTGCGTCCAGAATGACGGTGCGGCCGTCGCAGTCGTCCAGAAAATCCTTGCCCACCTGCACGATGCCCGGGATGTTCATTGCCCGGGCAATGATGGCGGCATGGCTCTGGCCGCTGCCCTCGGCGGTGATGACGCCCAAGATCATGCCGGAGGGCACACTGAACAGGTCGGTGGGCATCAGCCGGTCGGCGGCAAGGATCACCGGATGATCCAGCGCCAGCCACACCCGGGGGCGGTTGGTCAGGATGTTGATCACCCGGCGGGTGGCGTCCAGAATATCCACGCTGCGCAGCTGCATATAGGGGTTATCCTTCATGTTGGCAAGCTGGTCGGCGTAGCGCTGCCCCACCTGATGCATCGCCGCCGAGGCGCTGATGCCCGCATTGATGCAAAAGCGCACCTCGTTCATCATGCCCTCATCGTCCAGCATCATGCTCTGGAACAAAAAGATGGCCTGCTCGGTGGGGGCGGCGCGCTCCGCCATGGAGTCCAGTTCGTTCTGCGCCGTGTGCACGGCGTTTGCCAGCAGCCGCAGCTCCCGCTCCGGGTTGAAAGGCCCGTGGCTGAAGGTCTCCACATGGTGCTCCAGACGGCTCACCTGACCCAGCACCAGCCCAGGGGATGCGGATACGCCTTTATAAACCTTCATCTTCTGTCACCTCCGGCAAAGCCGATGCGGTCAAAGTGTGCCACACCAGCGCCTGTAAGAATGTATTGGGCAGCAAAGCGGCCAGCGCCGCCTGCCCGGCGGTGCTGCTGCCTGTAAACAGCGGGGTAAAGCTTTCCATACGCTCTTTGTCGCACGCCGTCAGAAACGCCTGGGCCAGCGTCCGGGTGGTGTAGAAATGGGTGGGGTCCACCCCGGCGTCCTCAGCGGCGGCTTCCAGCGGGGCAAGCTGGGCGTCCTTCATCCGTGCCAGCAGCAAAGCAGCGTCGGCGGTAAGGGTGACAGGGTACTTCTCCCGCACCTCCTTCTGCACTGCGTCAAAGGCTGCGCGGAAAGCTTCGGCATCGGCGCTGCTGTCCGCACCGCTGTCCACCGCGTAGGCACAGCCCCGGATGCGGCCAAAGGCGCGCAGGGTGTCGTAATAGCCCAACTCCATGTTGCGCTTTGCGGTGTCGGGGTCGAAGTGCAGGATATCGCCCAGCTCCCAGTAGCTGCGGATCATGGTGGTGGGCAGGCCGGTCAGATTGGGGCGGGTGATGCCCACGCCCTCCAGATCCACACAGACCAGCTCCTCTGCGCCCATGGTCTTGGCAAGGCCGGTGGGCATGTTATCGCTGTACCCGCCGTCCAGAAACTTTACCCCGTCGATCTGCCGTGCCCGCAATGCAGGGAAGCAGGCCGCCGAAGCCATCAGGTAGTCCCGCACCTGCCCGGCAGGGATATCCTCCAGCGTCAGCTCCCGGGGGCGCAGCCCGCGCTGCTCTACCGTCACGATGCCGAACCGGATGGGCGCTGCCCGCAGCGCGTCCTCGTCCAGCACCCGCTCCACGATCTCCTCCAGCGGGGTCACATCCATGCCGCCTTCCTTTACCACCCGGCGCAAAAACTGGTGCAGGGCAGAAAGGTCGGCGTTTTCCTCCGGCAGCTCCATCACATCCCGGCTGCGGATGGTCAGCCACATATCCCGGGCGGTCTCGTACAGATCCAGCACGAACATGGCGCCGTTCAGCCCGCCCACGCTGGTGCCGGTGATGATCTGCGGGTGCCAGTCCAGCTCCATCAAAGCCCGCCAGACGCCTACCTGATAGCTGCCGCGCGCACCGCCGCCTGCCAGCACCAGCGCCTTTTGCGTGGGTTCTCTGCGTTCCATATCAAGCCCTCCCGTGCACGTTCCCGGTATTTTCTAAAATTGTTATAATTATACCATACTTTCAGGTAAAATTCTCCCGAATTTTAAGAGATCATGCCTTTTTCCTGTGAAAGTTTCGTGCTATACTAACCGGAGATGAGTATAAAGGCGGCCCGGAGGGCGCACAACAGGAGGAACGTATGCACTGCAAACAATGGATCTTTGATATGGACGGCACCCTGACCGACAGCATGGTGGTGGTATGGGAGGGCGCCCCGGAGGCGCTGCTGGCGCGCTTTGGCCGCACCCCGAAGGCAGACCTGCACGAGACCCTGCTGACCATGGGCATGGAGGAAGGCGCACAGTACCTCATCCGGGAGTATGCGCTGCCGCTGGACAGGAACGGCTATCTGGACGTGATGCGCGAGGTGATCGCCCAATTGTACGAGAAGGTGGAACTGAAGCCCGGCGTGCGGGACACCCTTGCCCGGCTGCGGGCCGAGGGCGCACGGATGTGCATTTGCTCCAACACATGGAGCAGCCAGTGCCGCACCGTGCTGACCCGCCTTGGCATCGACGAATACTTTGATTTCTACATCGAGGCGCGGGGTGCTATGAGCAAGAGCAGCCCCGCCCCCTTTATGGAGGCGCTGCACCGCCTTGGCGGTACGGAGCCCGCCGGGTGCGCCGTGTGCGAGGATGCGCTCTACGCTGCCCAGACCGCCCATGATGCCGGCTTCTATCTGGTGGGCATTCAGGACACCACCAGCGCTGCCGACGCCCCCGCTTTGCGCCGCATCTGCGACCAGTTCCTGCCGGACTGGACTGCACTGGACTGGGCGCAGGCGTAAGGTTTCACAAAACTGCCACAGTGCGGCGCTCTTGTAATCCGGGTGCCGCAGGAGTATGATAATAATAATACTCAAATTTTGTCGTCAAAAAGGAGGCCCTGCCATGACGAACCCTCTCGTCAGCATCATTGTGCCCGTGTACAACGCCCAGAAGGGGCTTTCCCGCTGTCTGGAAAGTATTTGCGGCCAGACCTATCAGGAGCTGGAGATCATCGTGCTGAACGATGGCTCTACGGATGACAGCCTTGCCATTTGTGAGCAGTTCCGGGCAAAGGATCCACGCATCGTGGTGGTGGACAAGGAAAACGAGGGCGTTTCCTGCACGCGGAATGCCGGGCTTGTCCTTGCACACGGCGACTATATCCAGTTTGCGGACAGTGATGACGCACTGGACCCTGATTACACCCAGAACCTTGTACAGGCCGCCTTGGAGCACAACGCCGACCTTGTGATCGCCCCGTACTGGATGGTGATCCCCTCCAACTCCAGCAAGACCGGGCACGCGCTGGAAACGCTGCAGACCTCCCTTGGCATCGAGCCGGAAGCCCCCAAGACCGAGGTGCACAAGTACGGCTTTCTGCCGCAGGGCGTTTACAGCCGGGAGGACTACGCCCGCCGCCTGATGCAGCAGCCCGCCTCCTTTTACTACGGCGTGCTGTGGAACAAACTCTACCGCCGGGAGATCATTGCACAAAATCAGCTGGGCTTTGCGCCCGATGTGCACTGGGCCGAGGATCTGATCTTCAATATGGGGTATCTGGAGCACGCACAGGTGTTCGTTTCCATCCCCGAGGCCGGGTATCATTATATCCAGAACCCCAAAAGCCTCTGTCATACCCAGATCGACCTGCGCGGCATCGTAGAGAACAAGACACAGATTTTTCAGCTGTTCAAGGAGGTGTACACCCGCCTTGGGCTGTACGAGGAGCTGCAGCCCCAGATCTACAAATTCCTGTTCGCCTTTTCGGAGAGCGGGGTACCCTCGGACAGCCTGCAGGGTGCTTTGCTGGATGCAATGTCCCGCCTGAACGATGCCTCTGTCCAGCCCGAGCCCTCCCGCAAAAAGCCCCGCCGCAAGCCCCAAAAGCACGCCCGCCGCAAAAAGCCCCGGCATAAGGAAGAATAAATCGTTAAGCAAAAAAGTCGCTGCACGAATGTGCAGCGACTTTTTTGCTTTTTACCCTACCCGGGTGCAGAAAGCCTCCCGGACGGCGGCTTCCCGCCCGCGGGGGATGGGGATGCGCGCCCCGCTGCGCATCCGTACCTCGCCGGGGGACAGCAGCTGTACTGCTTCCAGATTGACCACATAGGAGCGGTGCGGCTGCACAAAGCGGCCGTCTGCAAGCAGCGGCTGCGCCACCGCAGAAAAGGGCACCCGCAGCGAGAGGGAGGCCACATCCTCCCCGGTGGTCAGGTGGAAGTGCACGATATGATGGGTGCATTCCAGATATTCAATTTCGGCATAGGTCAGCGCCCGCACGCCGTCGGCGGTGGTCACGGTAAGGGTGGGGCCGTATTCCGGCTCCACCGCCCGCTTGAGCAGGGCAGAAACTTCCGGCTGGTGCACCGGCTGCAGCAGATACTGCATGGCGTCCACCCGGTAGGCGCTGTATGCGTGCGCCGGGGTGCGGGCCACAAAAGCCAGCGGCGCGCGGCGGCCCCGGCGGCGCAGCTCTGCCGCCGCCTGCAGGCCGCTGCACGGGTTGGCGGCAGGCAGCTCAATGAGGTAGAGCTCGTACCGGGAGCCTGCTTTCTCCTGCTGCAGCAGGGCCGCTGTGCTTTCCAGCTGCTCCACGATGCAGGCATCGGCCCGGCGGGCATAATATTCCATGCAGTGGCGCTGCACCCGGCCCCGCAGCACAGGGTCCGGGCTGCACACCGCAATGTGAAAGATCACAGGATCCCTCCTCTTCAAACCCGCCCTTGCATTTTGCGCGGTGCGGGGGTATAGTAATCAAAAAACAACAAAGGAGACGCCGCCATGTCAAAGCCCCTTGTCAGCATCATTCTGCCCGTGTACAACGCCCAGAACCACATCGCCCGCTGTCTGGAGAGCATCTGCGCCCAGAGCTGGCAGAACATCGAGGTCATCGTGCTGAACGATGGCTCCAAGGATCAGAGCCTGCCCGTGTGCGAAGCGTTCCGCGCAAAGGACGAACGCATCGTGCTGGTGGACAAGGCCAACTCCGGCGTGTCCGACACCCGCAACCTGGGCCTGAAGCTGGCCAGCGGCAAGTATGTGCAGTTCGTGGACAGCGACGACTATATCGACCCGGACTTCACCGAGCATCTGGTCACCGCTGCCGAACAGAACAACGCCGACCTGGTCATCGCACCTTACAAGATGGTGATCCCCGCCGGGGCCAGCAAGCCGGAACAGGTGCTGGACAAGCTCCAGGACGAGCTGGGGGTCATGACCGTGGCCCGGCCCCCGGAGGTACGGGAGTACGGCTTTCTGCCTGCCGGGGTCTACACCCAGGACGAGTTTGCCCGGCATCTGATGGACAAGCCTGCCTCTTATTTTTACGGGGTGCTGTGGAATAAGCTGTACCGCCGGGACCTGCTGGTGGACCACCAGATCCAGTTTACCAGCGAGGTGCGGTGGGCCGAGGACCTGGTGTTCAATATGCAGTACCTGGAGTACGCCAACGTGCTGGTGTCCATCCCGGAGGCAGGGTACTACTATGTCCAGAACCCCCAGAGTATCTGCCACACCCAGATCAACGCCGCCTCTCTGGTGCAGAACAAGATCCAGGTGTTCCACTACTACACCGAGCTGTACACCCGGCTTGGCATCTACGAGGAGGTGCGGCCCCAGCTGTACAAGTTCCTGGTGGACATTGCGGAGAGCACTTACCCTTCCGGCCCCTTCAAGGAGGTCATCGACGAGGCCAAGGCCTACTGGAAGGATGCCCGCGAGGACGTGCAGACCCGCACCGCCGAAGCGCGCGAGCGCTGGAACGGCATGCGGGAGGAGCTGCGGGAAACGGCGCAGGAACGCAGTGCCGAGTGGAAGGCCCGGCACGACAGCGACCCCAAAGAATAAGCAAAAACAACAAACGGAAGTTTTATACAGAAACAAAAATAATTACTTCCCCAAATTTCATATACCGTATGCGTTCAAACTCTAAGACTTTAATCATGCTTACACTGTTATCCGCAGCAACGCTTACCGTCTCCAGCGTTATGGCTTTATCTTT
>ENA-ORSS01002686-ORSS01002686.1-human-gut-metagenome-genome-assembly--contig:-NODE-2686-length-15574-cov-4.590180_pt1 | contig 15574 bp, 11 predicted proteins | sample MGYA00241899_ERZ509162 | MGnify/ENA primary metagenome ERZ509162 (study PRJEB26280, sample SAMEA2338641) | human gut metagenome | biome: human gut; feature: human-associated habitat; material: faeces... | reverse complement strand
AGAATTGTCCGCCTTCAATTGCTTACGCAAATTCGGCGGACGCGCCTTATATCCCAGCCCTGAAGGGCGGGGTTTTACGGCGCATTCGATAAAGGCGCAAGTTCATCCGGAGCCGCATGCTCCGCGATAAAAAATTTTGCCGCCAACCCCGAATACTTCCGGGTATCATCAGCCGTCAATTGCTTGGTATCTATTAGAACATAGCGTCGATGACGCAGATAGGCAAGCAGCCGCTTTGCCGCCAAGGGCTGCGGCGCTATAAGCTCAGAGACCTCTCTTGCCGCTGTCCATTTGTCTTCCCCCGTATATATCACAATGGGCAATACCGGAGGCACACCAATTCTGGGATTGATAGCCCCCTGTTTCGTCAGATCACGCAAAAGAAGAATGACGTAGTCCTCTGTACGCATGGCCATCGATGGGTCGACCGTGCTCTGGAATTCCATCATAATTATCACATACTCGGCACTGTTTTTCCACTGTACACTCCATACCATGTCGTTAAACCGCTGCCTCAGATCGTCTGTCACGTAGTTGCTCGAGAGTTGTTTGAGAGTGGAGAAATCAAGTTCCTCCGCTAAATCCAGATCAACTAACTCACGCAACAGGCTGGCGACCATCTCAGGATCTTTAAACAAACTTTTGTACGTAGAATCAAAAGGCGTACGCTTTGCAGCCATATTCTGAAAATAGCCTTTCTCCTGATCAATCACGGCCGCGGCCAGGAGACTCCGCCGGATTCTTCCACCGAATCTGGCCCCATGCCACCTGAAGGCTGGCAGAGGAAGGTACGGAAAAGGTGGAGACGTCACATTTTCCCGATTCAGACAGGCCTGTTTTTGAGAACCCGGTAGAAAAGTACGCACGGGCTCTCTGCTGGCCTGACAAAAGAGAGGGATAAGCCTTAGTTTTTTGCCTATCTGTCCGCCAGACGAAAAGACGACCGTTCCCGAGAGAAGAGGGCAGACACGACCTTCTGGGCTGACTCCACACACACGGCCGACACGCTGCGTCCGGCATCGGCAACGCATATTTGCTGTTGCCTTCATGCCAGCAAGACGGAATATTGGCCCTGTCTGCAAAGCCAGTGGACACCGGAGAGGAGACCACAACAGGGAACAGCTCTGCCGAAGACGTGTTATTCCTATCCCTGCCTGTCGGACAGACAGACTGAGAGGGCCACTGGCCGGTTACAGCACCGGGCGGCCCTGGCGGGGGGAATGAAGGCTTCATGGCGCCACAGGAGAAGACGGCGCAGAGAGACTTTTCGGAGAGAAAGAAGGAAAGATTTACGGAAATATAAGGCAGACCGCAGACACACAGATTAGAATCACCCGTTCCAAAGCTAAGATCGACACGACAGAAACGGACAGCCGGACATCTCTCCGCAGCGTTGCTCATCTTCTTTTTCTCCTGAAGCAGATACTGGGAAGGCTCTGCTTCAGGTCAGTGAGACTTGGCGCCGCCTGACGCGGACGCCGTAACAGGGGGGATACTTTCGGCCAGTCAGGCCGGGAGAGTGGACTCTTCTCCATCCCACAGGTTCCATATTGTCTAGCACACGTGGCAAAATTAATAAATATAAAATTTATCAGAATGTGTTTTTTAAGAATAAAAAAAATATCGCCACAGACAAATCCGGCTTATCCAGGGAACCCGCAGCAGTCTGCTGTCATCTTTATTTAAAAAAATATTTTTTGATGATAGCAGCAAGGAATTAAACTATCCACATTGTAAGAGATCATTAAATCTATGCAAAGAAGATACTCTTATATGTCTCACCTGCAACTGCTCAATCCCGCCCCCAGTTTTGCCCTCAGCATGCCCCAATGCCTTACCTCTTCCACGCTCTCAGCTCCAAACTTTTCTTCGCTTCCGCACACATGCAGCAGTTCCCTCCAGAGTCATATTTTTTAATATCTATGCTGCCTTTCGTTTCCTGAAGGACAATACACCTGAACCATTGCAAAAAAAGGCGGCGCAGTTCGACATACCGGGAGCCTTTTAGTGTGGCAATGGGATCCAGCATTTGCTTCCTTCCTCTCCTGAAAGCGGGGGATTCCTACCGGCAGTAGCTCTAGCGAGCCGCATCACAGGCGGGTTCCTGCCTCAGCGGGGACCTTACCCCTTCCTCTCCACAGGTGCCCGTGCACTCTGGTCGCCGAGTTACTTTGCCGGAAGTTGGGAAGGGGCGTCTGTCCTGTCCTGCGGCAATATATCGAATCTCAGCGATCGTCCAATAAAAGGCAAAAAATCCAGTTAAGGTACACCTTATATCTCCGCTCTGAAGGGGCGGTGATATAAGGCGCGTTGGGTAATTCTATCTAACTCTGTTTGCGGGGCCTCAGTCAATGTTCGTGCTTTTCGTGAGCGAGGCCGAAAGAACTTCCCCCTGTTGCGCTACCTTGAAAACAACCAGAGGCGCTTCTTCACGATTAAGTACGCGCACAGGCGCACTAGCTTCGCTTGAACTCCACAGTGCTGGCGTCGCATTCGGTACACGATCGGCATTGATTGACTGACCTTTTGTCGTACCCAGCTTCCTTTTGTCCGCCTTCCGGTCAAAAAAACGCGGAGGGCGGACTGGGGTTCTCTCTGGAGTTGGCTTCTAGAAGGAATAGATAAAGAGCGTGGTGATGTTCCAGGCGTCCTTCGTGCCGTTCCGCCCTGCGAGGCTCCTGCCCCAGACGTCATCGGACTTATCGAGCCAGAGCGCGACATAGTTCGCTTCCAGGTTTACCTGAAGATTCTCGTAGATCTTGTAGGTGTTGAGGAGACCGATCTCGAGAGCGTAGTCGTTCGTCGTGAGGTACATATTCTCTCGGCCGATGGAATCCTTGCCCTGGCCCTTGGGGTTGTTGGGGCTCATCCACACGCCCGTACGGTCGTGGTACTTCTCGAGGATTCCGGGATCGTTTGTGCCGCCCAACAGGCTCACATGGAAGGTGTGCTTGAGGTCCTCGATGAAGCTCATGTTCTTGAGCCGGAAGCCGACCCCCCAAGTACCCACTAAGTTGTTCCCGATAACGCGATCGCGCTCGAGGCCGTTCATGTCAGGGCCGATGAAGGTGCCGGAAAAGCTACAGACGCCGTAGTCGTTCGCGACAGTGGGCATGCGCTCGGAGCCGTTGCCCAGATCATCGTCGTCGCCGGAGCTGTACCAACCGTAGATCCCAGGCGTGCCCCAGTCGAACTTATACTCGGCGAGCAGGGCGCCCATCCAGCCGGAGCGCTGGAGCGAGCTGTCGTCATAGTTCACGCTGCCGTAATTAAAGTCCCATGCGATGCGGAATGGATCCCAGAGGGTGATGTCGCCGGAAACGCCACCCCACCAGGCATTACCGTAGCCGGTCAGTTTTTCTCTGTGGCTCACCTTATCGGCATGGAGGGGGAGCATGCCGCTCAGGACATAGTTGCCGTTCACGCCGTTGATGTGGTTTTCGACATAGCCCTTGTCGGTTCTGAAGGTGTTGGGACCGATGGCGGCATACATAGCCCAGGGGGTCACGCGGAAGCCCTCAAGGCGAATGGGAAGCGTGATGCCGGCCATGTCCATATTGTCCATATAATTGACGTCTTTCGGCCCCGCATAGTTGTCGTTATACGGACGCGCCCAGAACGCGGTGATGCCGACGTTCTCGTTAAACTTGTAGTTGGCGGACACGGCGGCCACGTCGGATTGGAAAACAGTTGGACCGTCCATGGCGGCATAGGGAAGGCCGATGCCTTGCAACCCCATACGCAGTTTGAGGTCCGTGTTCGGCATGGTCCAGTCGATGTAGGCGCGCTTCACCTTGACGATGACGCCATCAGTGCCAAGGGCGCCGCCGCCCTGAGGGTTGGCTCCTTTGCCCCAGATAAACTTGCCGATTTCAAAGTAGACCTGGCCGGAAAGGCTTTCACTGGCCACGGCATCCAGAATGATACGGACGCGTGAGCGCGCCTCGAACTCGTCTTCGGAAGGGTCATAGCCCGTATGGCCCTTGTCCGTGAAGTTACCGTTCTGGCCGTACTGGAAGCTCGCGAGCCAGACGCCCTTAGCCTTGAACTGGATGGCGTGGCTTTCGGTGGTTAAACAGGTGGCTATGGCAGCGGTAAGAAACAGACAGCAGATCTTTTTCATGTGAACTTCCTTACGGGAAAAAATATCCTTGCGGGAGAGTGCGGTAGTGGCGTGCCGACGCCGCCAGTATCCCAATACCTATCGAGCCCTCTGGGGCCGGCTGCCGGGGGAGGAGGGCATACGAAAGTCCCCCCCCCGTGGAGCGGGGAGGGAACGACATAGAAGAAATTATACCTGCATGAAGAGCGGAAACTTGAAGCCGATGGAGCCAGTGGGACAACTGGTTCTGCAGTTAGCGCAGTGCCAGCATTCCTCGCCATGGGCCACCTGCGGACGGTTCTGATCCTTGTAAGGCTTGAGCTCTAAGACATAGCCTGGGCAGTCCTCGACACAGGTACCGCAGCCCTTGCAGTGGCCGCAGTGGAAGCAGCGCGCCGCTTCTTTCTGTGCCTGTTCGGCAGTAAGGCCGAGGCTCTGTTCAGCAAAGGCCTTTTCGCAGGAATTGACGGCTTCCCGCTCCATGGGCACCTCTTCGTATTGTGCGATGCCGTAGATGTCGGCGTACTGCACAACCTCAGGTGCAGTGTCGCTGCCCATGGCGTCGCAGGCCTCGATACGGTTTTCCTCGTCCAAGGCATAGACGCGGCTCTTCGTTCCCGTAAGGTACTCGTGGGCGGCAAAAGCAGCCCTGCGGCCATCTCCCACAGCGCCCGCAATGGAGGCGGGGCCAGCAGAGACGTCGCCCGCGGCAAAGATACCAGCCTTCGATGTCCGCTGGTTTCCATCCACGCGGATCCAGCGCCTCGGGGTGAGATCGATTCCGCCAGCGTTTTCGCCGAGGTAATCGAGATCCGTCTTCATGCCCACGGCGAAGATAACGGTATCGCAGTCGAGAGTGTGCTCACCGCCCGGACGGGGTTTGAGCTTGAGGCGGCCTTTCTCGTCAAAGCTGCTCTCGGCAACTTCGTAGAAATCGGCTCCAGTGACTCTGCCGTCCACTGTGCGCACGGCGGACATGGTACAGGCGTTGTGGATGACGATGTTTTCCTTTGCGGCAAGCTCGAGATCTTCGGCGGGAGCGCGCATGGCACTCGCCTCCTCGAGGCAGACTACATGAACTTCCTTCGCACCCAGGCGGCGGGCTGTGAAAGCGCAGTCGAAGGCCACTCCGCCACCGCCCATGATAACGACCTTCTCGCCGATGCGCCCCGTGTTGACGCCGAGGGCGGATTCACGCAAAAATTCAACGGCATGCACAGCGCAATCGGCACCGGGGATGGGCAGGCTGTTCTCAGCGGGAACGCCGGTCGCAAGGATGATCGTATCGTAACGGGCTGCGATCTCGTCCATGGTGATATCGATGCCAACCTTCGTGTTCACGATGGCGCGGACGCCTGCCTCGAGCACAAGGCCCACTTCGCGGTCAACCACGTACCTGGGCAGGCGGAAGTTGGGCACGCCGTAGCGCGGCACGCCGCCCAACATGGGCTGGGACTCGTAGATGGTTACGCTGTGGCCCAGGAGCGCCAGGTAGTAAGCGGCCGTGAGGCCAGCTGGGCCGCCACCAATGACGGCGGCCTTCTTGCCGGTCGGCGGACAGTTTTTAAAGATGACCCCGCCGTTCTCAGCAAAGGTCTCGGCTGCGCGCTCGAGGGCACGGATATTCAGGCAGCCGTCCTTCTGGGCTCGGTTGCACTTGTTCATGCAGAAGTGCGGACAGGTGCGGCCGGTGATGCCGGGGAAGGGATTCTTGGCGCGCAGGTAGCGCAGCGCCTCAGTGAACTGCCCCTTCTCGATGAGAGCGTGCATTTTCTGGATGGAATTACCTGCGGGACAGGCGGCTTCGCACGGGGAGGTGCGGAACTGTTCTTTCAGTTTGGGACCCATCACGACAGGACGGGTAATTTCTCGGCTAAATCTGGGTGGCATGGCGACGAACTCCTTGAATTGATTGGATAAACGTTTTTCTTACAGCAAAGGCGCCTTGCCCCACTGGAAGACAGGGCCGTCCTCGCCGCGCATGAGCAACAGGGGCTTTGCCATGTCGGGATTGAGATTGGGGTAGTCCTGCAGACGGTAGACGCAGCGGCCGGATTCCTTCCTCTCCATAGTGGCCTGAATAGCTAGCTCGCAGACCGCAAGGATGTCGCGGGACTCATGACAGCGCATGAGCTCGCGCAACGAGCCGGCCTCGAGGAGCGGTATCTTGGAGGACAGGAAGCGGATCTTCTCGAGGGCCCGTTCCATGCCAGCCATGGAGCGCCGGAAGCCCATATAGTAGTTCATCACGTTGCGGGTGGCCTGTTCAAGCTCCTGGTAACGGATGCCCTCGCCAGCAGGCATATCCAGCGGCGCGAACACCTCCTTCCTGACACGTGCGGCCGTGTCTTCGTCGATATGGCCCGTGCTGGTCATGCCGGAAGCTTTCATGGCCGCCTGTCTGCCTGCCTCGTAGCCACCACACATAGCTCCCGAGCAGTACAGGAAGATGCTGCCGCAGAAGAGGTTGGGCACGGAGCTCTCGAAGGTATCATTCACAGCAATGGTGCCACCAAAGATGAGTTCGCCGATTTCAACTTCCAGGAGCTTGTGCTGGAAGTCAGTGCCGGTGCACTCGGCCCAGTCGCCGAAGGTTGCCTTGTCGCCGGGCATAAGTACGTACTGGAGTTCGCGCACGACAGCCTCGTCCACGTGGCGCATATCCATATAGAATGGCGGGCCGGAGCCTTCCATCTGTTCCTGGAACGTGCCTTGGATTTGGTTGTTGCGAACGCCGTTTTCCATCATGGGGTCATACTTACCCATGAAACGCTCGCCGAGGGCGTTCAGCTCGTGGGCGCCAGAGCTGTTAATGCCGTTCATGCCCGGGCAGCCGTAGCCCTTTGGCAGCATCGTCGCGCGCTGATAGGTGTCGAGCTCCGTAACGGCAGCACCACAGTCGTATCCAAGCACCACGCCAGCGCTCGTGTTGTAGGGGTACATCCACACGTTGAAGGGATTGTGCGTGGAGTTGTCTGTGCCGCGGGTCGCAGAGCGGCCTTGGGCGGAGACGACGGTCTTAGCGCGCACGATGATGAACTCGCCTGTGCGCACGTTCCAGCCGAGGGCGCCTGTGGCCTTGCCGCCATCTGTCAGGATCTTCACGGCCATCACGTTGTCGAGTGAGGTAACGCCCGCCTTGCGAACGAGTCCCGCAAGCACGCGCTTGATGGTCATGCCGTTTGCGATGTGTACCCACCAATGGCCGGGCTGGCCAAAGCCCTGCGTGCGCAGGTACGTGCCGTTAGGCTTTTTCGCGAAGTCAACGCCAGCCTCGCCGAGGACGTTGAGAAAGTGGCGCATGTGCTGGTACCAGCCGTTGGTAAGCATAGCAGAAGTCCAGCCGTTAAGGGGCTTGGCGTAAAATTTAATCAGGTCTTCTACGCTGTCGTGGGCCATGCCAGGTTCATCGAGGACGGCCATGTAGTGGTCGTTGCCGCCGCCGATGCAACCGGAGCTTTCGAGCTTACCCTTATCCATGATGACGACATCGAGTCCCAGGTCGCGGGCGCCGAGCGCAGCACCGCAGCCGGAGGCGCCGGCCCCGATGACAAGCACGTCGGTTTCAACCAGAGTGCCGAGGGGATGTGTTACTGTTTTCATATGCACAAATCCTATTTGGGGAACGTTGGCGGACAGAGCCTGCCCGACCGGAGGGCAACTTCCCGGAGGGGCTGGCAATTCATGTGTGGCATCAGAATCCTCCTGGGGTAGTGTATTGTCAAATCAGAATAAAAAAATTATTATTTCAAAAAACTGTACACATGGAGGCGGGGATGCTCGACGAGCTGAGCGGTGACTTTATTCAATGGTTACGGGGGTTTTACTATGTCGCAACGACCGGGAGCGTACGCAAGGCCGCGGAGCTGATGCACAAAAATCCCTCAACAATCAGTTACCAGCTGCGCGCACTCGAGCAGGAGCTGAACGCGGTGCTCTTCGACCGCGTGAAGAGGAGCCTGCGAATCACCGCCGAAGGGCGTAAGCTCCTCGAGTGGACGAATACGACATTCGATGCCCTGGAGAGCATGCGCTTGGCCGTGGGATCGAGCGGGGGCCATCTACAGGGCGATGTCGACCTCGGCCTGCCGCTCCCACTCTCCTTCATGGCCGTTGCCCCCATCGCCGACTTCCAAGCCGCAAATCCAGACGTCCACATCCACATCAAACGGGCGCTCTCGCACGAGATTCTGGCCGACCTCAAGGAATCCAGGCTCGACTTCGGTCTGGCCGGATTCACAGACATGCCAGATCTGGACGTCGTCGAGATCTTTCTCAAGTCCCGCCCCCTGCTTGTCCTGCGCCGCGACATGCTGGATCGCGTGCCCAGCATTCCGACGGCGGAGGACCTCAAGAAGCTTCCCTATGTCGCCTTCCACGAGAGCCCGGGGGACAGCTTCCTGTCCCATTCCTTGGAACAGGCCTCCGCAGCCTACATGAAAAATGTCTGCATATCTGTCAACAACAATCACATCATTATGCAGTTCGTGGACCGGGGCTTGGGCTGTGCCATCCTAGACGAGGTCGCGGTTGGCGGTCTGCGGAACTGGGGCAAGTGGGACAACCTCGCGATGATCTCACTGGATCATCTCCTCCCAACGGTCCTCTACGGCATCCTCACACGCCACCACAAACGGCTGAGCCCGCAAGCGCAGGCGCTTATCAGTGCGCTCCGCTCGCACCTGAGGGAAGTAACTCCCAAGTCGCTCATCCAGGACGAGTCCATACAGGCGGCCAAACCGCGCCGTACAAGGAAAAGAAAGCAGGCACACTGAGACTCGCCAAGAATTCCCGCGCTCCGCATTGGGAGCACACTCGGACACACCCAAAAAAAACAGGGCGGGCAGGTTGAACCTGCTCGCCCTGCGGGACGTTTCCTTCGGGAAACGAAGTCTGGAGGAGCTAGAAGATGGCTTTGCCCACGGTGAGCGTGACGGCGGCAGTCACGAGGTAGGACATGATAATGACGACGGGAGCCGTCTTCCACACGGCCCTACTGTTGGACCACTCGTTGCCGTGCAGGAGTGCGGCGCTGGCGCTGGCTGCTGGGGTCAGGAAGGCGAAGTGCACGCCCATGACAACCATGATGAGCGAGAGCTCGGGAGCCATGCCGGTGGCCTTGCAATAGCTGAAAATGATGGGCATAAGGGCGACGCCAACGGCGCCGTTGTTCATAACCTGAGTAAGGCCCGTGGCGACCAATCCGATGAAGAGGGCAAAGGTGAGGGGAGTGGTGTGCCCAAACACAGGGCTCAGTAGGTTCATCAGGAAGGGCGTGATACCGCTGGCCGGGGAGGCCATCTGGGCAGAGAGCGGTTGTACGAAGGCGAGGAGTAGCACGATACCCCAAGTGACGCCGGAGTCGACCATAATTTTGAAGTTGAGCAGCGGTTTCCCCTCAACTTTGATCGCAGCCATGATAGTCACGAGCAGAATAACGATGCCAGTATTACCGATGCTCTTCAGGAACACTGTCAGGAAGAAGGTCTTAGGCAGGAAGTTAGGGGCGAGGAGCAGTGCAACGAGCAGGAAGAGGAATATAAGGATAGTCTTCTGGATCTTCGACAGGTTCATAGTACCATCTTTATCGAGCTTGCCCGTGTCGAGATGGAGCAGCTTCCCCATATCGGGGCGGAAGATGTACTTACCAAGCACGATGAAGCCCAGAGAGCAGACGGCGCAGATGATGAGAGCCACGAACATGTACTTGCCGTAGTCGATGGCCACGCCGCCAGAGAGCGTCTCATAGGCACCGAAACAGGTGAGCGCAGCCTGCTTGAACGGGATAAGCGACATGCCGACCTGAGCCGCAAAGACGATGCCGAAAACCATCATAGTCGGGTAGCCATCACCCTTCTTGTAGCCGCAGATCTCGCAGATGCCGTAGAGGATGCTCCATCCGCTGATAGCAGCCGGCGAAGCGCTGGTGAGTCCGCCCAGGATGAAAATGGATCCAAGGAACGTGTAGGTGAAAAGCCAGGGCTTGCCTAGCACAAACTTGCGAGTGATGAACCAGAGGGAAATGAACTTGGAAAGGCCGTAGTGGTTGATAGTCGCACAGAAGACGAAGATGAAGAACATCATCTGCACGATGGGATCGCCGAAGCTCGAGTTGAGCAACTGCTTAGGTTTCATGCCGCCCACGAGCATAAGGGCGAGGAGGCCGGCCAAGCTGGGCCAAACGATTTCGATGAAGACCCAGCCGTAGAGGACGCCCAGGAAGATGCCGATGAGACGCATTCCCAAGGGGGTCAGCGGTTCCACGGGTGGCAACTGGCCAAACCCGAACATGATGAGGAGACAGATAGCACTGTGGATGTAATACGCGGGTGCAGAGAAGCGCTTAGCGTTTTCCTTTCCGGCCATGGTGACTTTCCTTTGCATGGGGGTTGCTGAAGGAGAGGAATTCCTTCATGCCGCGGGGAAGGCAGTACTGTTCTGTCCGCATTTCCACTGACAAACCCAGCGCGGTTGTTCCAGAAAGGCCGTTGCCCTGGCCATAACTTACCCGCAATAGTCAATTTAGAATGGTGTTTTGTCAATTCAGTATATGTCAACAATTGTTTAATTATATCGAACAAATTTGCAGGTAAGTGAATAAATAAACTGTTTATTTTCAATGAGTTAATGAAAAATCGCAATGTTAGGCGATCGTTTAATGGACCCACTAAACGACACATTAATGGACCCGCCATCGATGGCGGGAGTTCGTGTCCGAAAGGGGGGTTTTCATGATTCAGAAGAAAAAAGTATTCTCAGCCAGGCACTACTCAAAAGGAGGAGTTTCTATGAAGTTGAGCCTGGCCCAAATAAGACAAATTCAGGAGTACCTGGAGCAGGGAATATCCATCAGAAAGATTGCCACTCTCTGCCAAGTTGGCCGCAACACAGTGAGGAGATACCAAAGAAATTCGCATCGTAGTCGAATTCTGAGCGAAGAACACTGTTTCTTAAATAACAATATTGATATTATCCGAAAAATATTTTTTGAATGTAAAATGAATTGTGTAGTTCTTAAAAGAATTCTTAAAGGTAAATATAATGAGATAATACAGCTTAGAATGCTGCAGAGTTTTTGCCGTCCTTTTCGAGAAGAAGAACGCCTGTCCCGCCATGAAAAGACCGGGCGTTTCGAAACAGTGCCGGGAGAACAAATGCAGATTGATTTCGGTGAGACTGATATAGTTATTGGAGAAGAGAGTGTCAGAATAAAAGTCTTCGTTTCAAAGATGTCGTATTCCCGCCGAATTTTTGCAAAAGCCTATTTTTCCGAAAAACTAGACAGTTGGCTTGATGGTATTGAATCTTCCTTTATTTTCTTTGGAGGGCTTCCGAGAACTGTCGTCAGCGACAATCCAAAATCCCTTATCAAAGATCATTATGCTGCAAGGGAAGATAGATTCACTGATAAATATGAGTTTTTTTGTAATTATTATGCAGTAATACCAATCTGTACGGCAGTCAGAAAACCAAATTCAAAAGGGAAAGTCGAATCAGCTGTAAAATACGTCAAAAACAATGCTCTTAATTGCGTAAAATTCAACAACATTATTGAAGTGAATCAATATCTTGAAAGATGGTGTCTTGAGATAAGTGATATCAGGAAGCTGACAGATCCTATGATAACTGGCCCCAAAATTCCCAAAAAGCGTTGGGATTTTGAGCACTCCCAAATGCGTAAAATTTCGCGTCCGCCCATAGCCCAGCTGCGGCATGAAGAACGGATAGTAGATATAAATGGCCTTCTCCGGGTTGATAACGTCTACTACCGGGTACCTGATGAGCTTACCAGGAAGAGTGTCGAGGTCATCGCCGGTAAGGAGTTCATCACAGTCGTCTATGGAGGTAAAACCATCATCAATCTGGATAAGGCCAAGGATCAGCTTACCCCCACTCTGCAGGAGAGGTCAAACACTCCTAATAGCCCGAAAGTATTTGAAAAACGATTGAATGAACTTCGACAGGACAAAAACTGGCAGCAGATGCAGAAGACGGAAATCCAACGCTCCCCAGCAGACTACGATGAGAATTTTGGCCTTAAGAAGGTGGAACCATGTCTGAGATGAGACCCACGGATGAGCGGCTGATCTGCATGGCCGCCCGCCTGAAACTGACTTATACCAGAGACAATCTGGTTCACCTTATGGAAACCTGTACAAATTCCAAGATGACTCCGCGGGAAACGCTTGATTTCATTTTTAAACATGAAATCAAACAACGAGATGCCAATCGCATCAAACTGGCGCAGATGGGGGCACATTTTCCCTTCCAGGCCACGATCGACGACTTTGATATGTCCTTCCAGCCCTCTCTGGATCCGGGTGTCATCAGAGAACTGATAACTCTGGATTGGGTAACGGCAGGAGAAAATGTCATCTTTATCGGGCCTTCTGGTGTCGGTAAGACGCATTTGAGCATTGCATTGGGCCAAATTGCCCTGGAGCAAGGGATATCTGTTCGATTTTATTCTGTAATAAAACTCGTTGAATATCTCGAAAAAGCATATATTGCAGGGAATTTTGAACAGGTATTCAAAGATGTCAACAGGCCGAAACTACTCATTTTGGATGAACTGGGATTCATGCCGCTGACACCAAGACAGGGACAAATACTTTTTCAATTAATATCAGCTCGTTATGAAAGAAAAAGTATTATTGTGACAAGCAACAGAACGCCATCTGAATGGGGGACGATCTTCGGTGACGCTGCTGCCGCATCGGCAGCACTGGACAGGTTGATTCATCATTGCACGCCAGTGGCCATAATGGGCGACAGCTACCGTGCACGGGAGAATAAGATCAAAAGGGCTCTCAAGGCCTAAAAACAGACCTTAATGGTTTTTAAACCCGAGAGGGAGCTTCACGACTCCATGGAACCCATTTGCTCTGAAGGACGAGAGGAGCTTTTCCCTGTGCTCTTTTGTGCCGGTCAGAACTGACTCAGGTGTTAAAGAAGCGGGTTCATCACATACCCACCTCACCAGCCCCTCCGAGGGGCTGGTGAGGTGGGTCCAATAAGCGATCGTTTAGTGGGTCCATTGAGCGATCGCTTGACATCGCAATCACACTGCGAACTGTGTGAAAAAAGTTATTTATACAAAAAAATCTTTTAAAAACACTATGTTACAGATATCGAATCTAACTATGTTAATTGCAAAGAGCAGCTGGAAGTGATTATTCCGCGCGATCAGTGCATGCGCTGCAACGGATGGGATATAAACGATGCGCCACCCCGAGGGTCTGGTATGGGGGGCCGATAAGTGGATCCTTAGGGGATGATGTTGGAGGAATCCCCAGGAAGCGACAGAAAGAATGAGAAGGGAAATCCTTTTGTACAGCCGGAATGGGTGAGAAAAGTTTTCCAGAAGGAAAGCAGCAAGTAGTCGGCCTGATGCCGGACTTCCAGAAAAGGAGCATTTCATCCAACATGGAAGAGTGGGGAGCCCCCTCAGTATGCTGTATTATATAGTTTTTTTCTCCAGGAGAAGGAAAGGGGAGAGAGGAGGAGAACCTTACAAGGGCAGGGTGGGCGGATGCGGAAAAGAATTTCCGCAGGGATGGCCGTCCCTCGAGATGGGAGGTGTATGCAATGTGGCTGGATGTCCGGGGACATCTCCTGCACCTCAGGAGAAAAAAGAACGCATCCTTCATATGGAAAAATAAAAAATTCCACATGGGAAACGGCGACAGCGGCGTCATGGAATCTTGAGGCAGATCAGCTTTTTGTCTATATAATAAGGATAAGAGTGATATATTTAAATGTCCCATAATGGTAATTATGTAAACTTTAAATATCCAAAGAGGGGGCTCAGCACTCTCTGACACCTTGACGGAGTCTGCTTCATTGTCCACCATATGGGGATATGGAGGCAGCAATTAATGGAAGAAACTCTCCGTCTCAATAAGGTTATTGCCCAGTCCGGCATCTGCTCCCGCCGCAAGGCGGATGAATTCATCGCCCAGGGACGTGTCCGCGTCAATGGCGCCCCTGCCGAAGCCGGCATGCGCGTCAGCCCCCTCGACTCTGTTACGGTGGATGGCAAACCTCTCGGGCACGCTCAGGAGCATGTCTATCTTATGCTGAACAAGCCCGTGCAGGTGGTCTCCACTGCCTCCGATCCCCAAGGACGCGAAACCGTCCTTGATTTTGTCCCGAAGAAGTTTCGCAGACTGCGCCTCTACCCTGTCGGCCGCCTGGACTATTTTTCTGAAGGACTCCTCATTCTGACCAACGACGGCCCCCTCGCCCAGCAGCTTATGCATCCGAGCTGCAGCCGGGGGAAGACTTATGAAGTTCTTGTTCGTGGGAATGCTCCAGAAGAAGCGCTCGATATCATGCGGCGCGGAATGGTGCTCGCCGAAGGAGACAGAACGGCTCCTGTGAAAATCACTGCCGACTCCACGCCCCGTGGCAATACCGCCCTCACCTTCACGCTCCATCAGGGCCTCAACAGGCAGATTCGCCGCATGTGCCGTGATGTGGGCTTCACCATCCTCAGGCTGCGCCGGATCTCCGAAGGCCCTCTCAGGCTCGGTAATCTCGCTGCCGGTGCTGTCCGCGAACTGACGCCGGAAGAAGTCGAACTGCTGCGGAATAGCCCTGAATCCGGTTTCCGGAAATCCTGATCCCTTCCGACTGGAAGGGCAAAGCCACCTATCCGCCTGATCCCGGCCGTCCTTTCATTGTTCCGGAAACTGTCCCGTGACTGAGATCTGACGAAACGGACTCCGGAGCAATGTTCTCCTGTTTATCCCGTCAGACGGTATTCTATGTTTTTGACTCGTTTATTGTTTTTTATGATACGCACATTTCTCTCCCCACGCTTCCCTCTTCTCTCTTTCCTCTCCTGATTCCCCTGCCCGCTCCTTTCTCATGTTCCCAGCCCGCCCCTGTTCTCTGTCGAAGCAAAATCACCAAGGTGAGTCCTTGCGGATTTCCGGATTCCGATACCACGATAAGCTGCGGCTCCGTTGCAGGCCGCAGCCTTCGCAGCGCCCCTCCTTTGGCTTCCCATGGCCAGCACACGGCAAATCCGCCGCCATTGTGCACCGCCGGTAAGGCTGACAGCCATCTGATGACATTGCGATGCTGAAGCCCCTCCCCGACATGTGTCCATGAAACGGTATCCACACGCTTTCCCCGTGCGAAATCGCTCTGCCCAGACGACGTTCATGGTCTGAAAACTCCTGGCTGCCGTCCCTTTCCGCACATTAAAGCCCCCTGCCCCTTTCACTATTTCTCCATTGTGTGTGCGAAGAAATCGCACACGCCCCCCTCCTTTTTTGTCCCCTCAGAGCGTTTTTCGGCCCTCCTGCATCCCTTCTTCTGTCGTGTTTTGTATATAGAAAACACGACGTTTTCCCCACTGCCTTCTCAATCTTGAGCACTATTACTTCATAGCCTTTTATCTTTATAAAAATTTTTTATACATGCATATAAAGATTATTTAGAACAAAATTGTAATATTTAGTA
>ENA-ORSS01002683-ORSS01002683.1-human-gut-metagenome-genome-assembly--contig:-NODE-2683-length-15581-cov-24.539096_pt1 | contig 15581 bp, 11 predicted proteins | sample MGYA00241899_ERZ509162 | MGnify/ENA primary metagenome ERZ509162 (study PRJEB26280, sample SAMEA2338641) | human gut metagenome | biome: human gut; feature: human-associated habitat; material: faeces... | reverse complement strand
TGGTACTGTTGCTGTTCTTTTGGATGGTGAAGATCGTGCTGGATGTGGATCTGAGCGGAGTGAAGATCAAGGGGATGCTGCCGGAGCGGAAGGAGTAAAAAAAGGAGCAAGTAAGAGGTATCAACGATAGAGTGATACCTCTTTTTAAAATCCACTAAGAATTACATTCCATTTTAAATATTTAAATATTATACTATGACTAGCTGAATAAAAAATAATATTTTTCTTATTCTTAATTATATCAAGACTTGTTCAATTACATCATTTTTAAAAAAATGATGTAATTGAATTGACATAGATATAATTAAATGATACGATTTTGTTAAAATAATGTAGGACAAATAGGATAGGAAAAGTATGAGAAATTATGATTACCGTGATAAATGGCAAAAGTTATTGACGCCGGAAATTGTTTCTATGCTTACGCAGATTCATGAATATAAAGGCGAGCAATCATTGTTTATTGAGGCAAAGGCTGATACTTTGGAACAATTAATGGAAATAGCGAAAATCCAAAGTACGGAAGCGTCAAATAAAATAGAGGGAATATATACGTCTGACGAAAGACTGGCTGCTTTGGTAAAAAACAAAACGAGACCAAAGACACGCAATGAGCAGGAAATAGCAGGATATAGGGATGTACTTAATACTATCCATGAGAGCTATGAACATATTCCACCGAAAGCTTCTATTATTTTGCAACTACATCGAGATTTATATAAGTTTGAAGGATATGATATAGGTGGAAGATATAAGTCAGCGGATAATGTGATTGAGGAAGTAGATGCGGAAGGAAACAAGTTTATAAGGTTTAAACCAGTGCCAGCATGGGAAACAGCAGAGGCAATGGATTGTTTATGTATGGCGTTTGAAACTGCATTGGCAACAGAACAAATTGATCCTTTGATATTAATTCCTATGTTTATATTGGACTTCCTATGTATACATCCTTTTAATGATGGTAACGGTAGAATGAGCAGATTGCTCACTTTATTGTTATTATATCGGGCTGGTTATATTGTGGGAAAATATATCAGTATAGAGAAGATGATTGAGAGTACCAAAGAGGCTTATTATGAAAGTTTACAGATTAGCTCTTTGCAATGGCATGAGAACAATAATGAATATGAGACTTTTGTAAAATATGTATTGGGAATTGTGTTGGGAGCTTATCGAGAGTTTTCTTCCAGAGTACAATTATTAATAACAAGTGGTTTGACAAAACCAGAACGTATTCAAGAAATTATAAAAAGCACACTAGGCACTATTAGTAAGGCTGAAATTGCAGAAAAGTGTCCTGATATTAGTAAGATAACAATACAGAGAACATTGGCGGAATTAATAGAAGCAGGTAAGATTGAAAAAATCGGTGGCGGTAGGTATACAAAGTATACTTGGAAAAATTAGTGAAAGGGTAACGAAATGATTACGGGTGAATTGAAGAATAAGATTGACGGATTATGGGATGTTTTTGCTTCGGGAGGATTAGTAAATCCTTTGGAGGTAATCGAACAGATAACGTATTTAATGTTTATCCATGACCTGGATGATTTGGACAACAAAAGAGCGAAAGAAAGCGCTATGCTGGGACTTCCGTTTGAAAGTATTTATGCAGAAGAGGTTCAAATAGGTGATCGCGTAATTGATGGAATGCAGTTAAAGTGGTCTGTTTTTCGCGATTTCCCAGCAGACAGAATGTACAGTATCATGCAGGAGTGGGTATTCCCTTTTATTAAAACTTTGCACAATGACAAGAATAGTGCATATTCAAAATATATGGATGATGCCATTTTTAAAATTCCAACTCCGTTAATGCTTTCAAAAGTTGTTGACACATTGGATAATATTTATGAATTAATGAATGAAATACAATCTTCAGATGTACGTGGAGATGTATATGAGTATTTATTGTCGAAGATAGCACAATCTGGTAGAAATGGTCAGTTTCGTACTCCAAGACATATCATACGTATGATGGTAGAACTTATGAATCCTACAGCGGATGAGACAATCTGTGATCCTGCATGTGGAACTTCTGGATTCCTGGTAGCTGCAGGAGAGTATTTAAAGGAAACACGAAAGGAAGAAATATTCTACGACAAACAGAAAAAAGAACATTATATGAGTCATATGTTCTATGGTTATGATATGGATAGGACTATGCTCCGTATCGGTGCCATGAATATGATGACACATGGAATTGACAATCCCTTTATTGAATATCGTGATAGCTTATCTGATCAGAATACAGATAAAGATAAGTATACACTTGTATTGGCAAACCCTCCTTTTAAGGGCAGCTTAGATGCTGAGATAGTATCCGGAGATTTATTAAAAGTATGTAAAACAAAGAAAACGGAGCTACTGTTTTTAACATTATTTTTACGCATTTTGAAAATAGGTGGACGATGTGCTTGCATCGTTCCGGATGGTGTACTTTTTGGCTCATCCACAGCACATAAAGCTATTCGAAAAGAAATAGTAGAAAATAACAGACTGGAGGCTGTGATTTCTATGCCATCCGGTGTGTTTAAACCATATGCAGGAGTGTCTACGGCAATACTGATTTTTACTAAAACAGAGCACGGTGGAACCGATGAAGTGTGGTTCTATGATATGACCGCAGATGGCTTTAGCTTAGATGATAAGAGAACACAAGTGAAGGAGAATGATATTCCGGATATCATTGAGAGATTTACGCATATAGAAAATGAAAAGGATAGGAAGCGTACAGAAAAATCCTTTTTAGTGCCTAAACAGGAAATTGTAGACAAGGAATATGATTTAAGCATTAATAAGTATAAAGAGACGGAATATGTAGCAGCAGAATATCCACCGACATCTGAGATTATGAAGAACTTACGTGATTTGGAAACACAGATTAATCGGGAAATGGATGAATTAGAAAAATTGTTGGAGGAATAAGGGAGTATGGCAAAAGTAAGTAAAAGGGGAGGCTTTTCGGACCGTAATGCTATAAAGCCTATAAATATGGAAGTACAATTAACAGAATTTGATCAGAGAACAAGAATACAACTGTTGAATATGATTAATGAATTATATAGATGGGTATATGGGGGTGATTTATACTATAGACGAATATATATACAAGATTTTATAAGATTTGTACGGGGAACAGTATATTCGGAATCTGTTGATTATAGAATTGATTATGATGACGATGATTTATTTAAAATAATTAAGAATACGATATTACATGACCCATATGATGATGTACTCACTTTAATAGAAGCAATTATTCAATATTGGGATTCGTATCTAAAAGAGACTGAAGGATATGAATATTACAATGAATATAATAGTACATATGTTGCCAAATCAATTTATGCAATAGCTAATGAATACTTTGAAAGGGAGTATATTGGTTATAGATTTGTTGGAGAGTTAATAACACCTATTAGCGATACTAATGAGATTGAATCAATTGAAGAAGCCCTTATTTGTAAATATCAACCAGTTCGTGACCACTTATCGAAAGCTAATGCTTTTTTAGCAGATAGAGAAAAACCTGATTATGAGAATTCTATAAAAGAAAGTATTAGCGCAGTGGAAGCAATTTGCGAGATAATTACTGGTATAAAAGGAAAAGAGGCCAGTTTAGGGAAAATGCTTAAAAAAATTGAAGAAAATGGTGTAATGATACATTCAGGACTAAAATCAGCCTTTATTATTTTGTATGGATATACATCAGATGCAAATGGAATAAGGCATGCAGGGGATATTGGTGGTGCCTCTTCTACGTTTGAAGAAGCAAAGTTTATCTTAGTATCATGTAGTGCATTTATAAATTATTTGATAGGTATATGCGCAGACTGATGGAAAGAAATAATAAATTCGGATTTGTAGGGATGATGTAGATGGAATATACAACATTAGATAAGATAAGCGAAAATCTGGACAGTAAACGTAAACCTATAACAAGTTCAGATAGAGTTGAAGGCAAAATCCCATATTATGGGGCATCGGGTATTGTTGATTATGTTAAAGATTATATATTTGATGAATCATTGCTTTTAGTTTCTGAGGATGGGGCAAATTTATTGGCAAGAAGTACTCCCATAGCCTTTTCTGTAACAGGAAAAACATGGATTAATAACCATGCACATGTGTTAAGATTTTCAAATGAAAATCTTCAAAAGTTTGTTGAGATATATTTGAATAGTATTAGCCTTGAATCATATGTTACGGGGAGTGCGCAGCCAAAGCTGAATCAGAAAATGTTGAATGGTATTCCAATCCCAGTTGTGGATGATTCGCAGATTGAAATTATTGTCAATTCGGTAGAAAATTTAAAGAGTATTATAGAACTTCGCAAGCAAGAATTGGCGTGTTTGGACGAACTCATCAAAGCCCGATTTGTCGAGATGTTTGGAGATCCCGTAACTAATCCAAAGGGATTGCCGATAGTTGCTTTAGGAGAATTGAGCAAATTAATTACCAAGGGAGCTTCTCCGAGTTGGCAGGGCTTTTCATATACTGATGATAGTTCTCAAACTATATTTGTCACTAGCGAGAATGTTAGAGAAGGATATATTGATTTGTCGTCCCCTAAATATATAGAAGATGGATTTAATGAAAAGCAGAAAAGATCAGTTATCCATAAGGGAGATTTCCTTATTAACATCGTTGGGGCTTCTATAGGTAGAGCTGCACAGTTCAATTTGGATTGTAAGGCAAATATGAATCAAGCAGCAGCTCTAGTTAGAGTTAATGATAGTAGGGTGAGGGATAAGTATTTGCTCACATACCTTAATTCAGATAGGGCACAGCGCATGTATGATTCGATGAAGTCAGATACAGGACGGGCAAATTTGAGTTTACAGGATATAAGTGATTTATTGATTCTGTTACCGAATGTAGAACAGCAAATTGAGTTTGAGATGTTTGCTAACCAAGTCGACAAATCAAAATTTGCCGTTCAAAAGACATTGGAGCAGACACAAACGTTATTTGATTCACTAATGCAAAAATATTTTGGATAAAATAGTTTGAAATTATTGGTTGAAGGATGCTGGTATTTATAGGAGGTACCAGCATGGAAGAAAAATTAGTAAATATTTTAAACGAGATGGCGGAATATTTAAGCATCTCACAAATGAAAAAACTGCAGGAAGTTCTGTTAAAAAATATGAAAGAGCAGGAAGAAAGCATTTCAGAAACATCTAATTATGATTACCTGAAAATGTTTATTGCTGCAAAGAAGATAGAAGGATGCTCTGATAGGACGGTGACTTATTATAAATCAACGGTAGAACATCTCTTAAAATGTATCGATACGCCTATCAGAAAGATCACAACGGATGAGATACGGAGTTATCTTGCACAATACCAAGAGAAAGGCGGATGCAGTAAAACTACCATAGATAATATTCGCAGAAATATTTCCAGCTTTTTTTCGTGGCTCGAGGAAGAGGATTACATTCTTAAAAGTCCCATGAAAAGAATTCATAAGATAAAAACAGTGCAACCTGTTAAAGAAACAATATCGGATGAGTTAATAGAGAGGCTCCGTGATGCGTGCTTATGTAAGAGAGATCTTGCTATTGTCGATTTGCTTTATTCTACTGGCATAAGAGTTGGTGAATTGGTTCGGCTCAATATTGATGATATATCATTTGAAGAGCGCGAATGTGTAGTGTTTGGTAAGGGCGATAAGGAACGCAGAGTTTACTTTGATGCAAAGGCTAAATTGCATCTTCAGGATTATCTGAAAGAAAGAGATGATGATAATCCGGCATTGTTTGTAACCTTAGATGCACCACATCAACGATTGAAGATCAGCGGCGTTGAGATTCGGATTAGAAGTTTGGGAAGAAGCATCAATGCTGAAAAAATTCATCCTCATAAATTCAGAAGAACTATGGCAACAAGAGCAATTGATAAAGGTATGCCGATTGAACAGGTTCAGAAGATTCTTGGACATTCTCAGATTGATACAACCATGCAGTATGCAATGGTGAATCAAAGTAATGTGAAAAATGCACATAGAAAGTATATTGCATAATCTCCTACGAATTCGGATTTGTCGAGCAAATGGCACTGAGAATGTGCCGAATAAGCCGATAAAGAAAGATTTGTAGACCTGATTGAAAAATAGAATATATGTTTGACATAGATGCGGTTAAATGCTATTATAATGATAAAGAAGGTGCTACCGATAGACGGTTAGCCCTGATACATTTGATTAAAAATAACCGCCAAGTTTTGTCAGGACAGGGCGGTTATTTTTGTGTCTTATTATTGCTCTTAGATCCAACGGAATAACCAAGAGCAAAGCAAGTAATACACAAGCTGATAATGGCTATAAAAAGCTCCGTTGTAAGCATAAGCACAAACCTCCTCAAAAGATTTCCAAAAGTGGATTTCTATGTAAACACAGGCTATAACTCCTGCGGAGAAGGCTAACCGCCTACCGAGTAGGGTAGCACCAAATATATTATACCAAACATATGTTCTAAAATCAAGCCTGCAATAAAATTACTGAAAGATTTGTAGGGATGATGTAGATGAAGAGATTAATAGACATATGTGATATTCAATATGGATATGCGTTCGATTCTAAGTGCTTTACTGAGGATTCGTCATATCCTCAATTGGTTCGCATTCGAGATGTGAAAAGAGGGTATTCTGAGACATATTATTCTGGCGATTATCCAGAAGAGTATATTTTGTCGGAAGGTGACTTGCTTGTAGGAATGGATGGGGAGTTCAATATAGCAAGATGGAAATGTTCAGGAGCATTACTAAATCAGCGAGTTTGTAAGTTGGTAGCAAAGATAGGCACAAATGAAGAATATCTTCGCTTTGCTATGTCAAAATCATTAAAAGAAATAGAGCAAAGAACGGCTTTTGTAACAGTAAAACATCTTTCAGCTAAGGAACTGAATAAACTTGAATTAGATGTTCCAGAACTAACTAAACAGGACAAAATTGCAGATATACTCAGCCGATTAGAAAGAGTTATTGAAGCTCGCAAAGAAGAATTGGAAGAACTAGACGGTCTCATTAAAGCCCGATTTGTCGAGATGTTTGGAGATCCCGTAACTAATCCAAAGGGATTGCCGATAGTTGCTTTAGGAGAATTGAGCAAATTAATTACCAAGGGAGCTTCTCCGAGTTGGCAGGGCTTTTCATATACTGATGATAGTTCTCAAACTATATTTGTCACTAGCGAGAATGTTAGAGAAGGATATATTGATTTGTCGTCCCCTAAATATATAGAAGATGGATTTAATGAAAAGCAGAAAAGATCAGTTATCCATAAGGGAGATTTCCTTATTAACATCGTTGGGGCTTCTATAGGTAGAGCTGCACAGTTCAATTTGGATTGTAAGGCAAATATGAATCAAGCAGCAGCTCTAGTTAGAGTTAATGATAGTAGGGTGAGGGATAAGTATTTGCTCACATACCTTAATTCAGATAGGGCACAGCGCATGTATGATTCGATGAAGTCAGATACAGGACGGGCAAATTTGAGTTTACAGGATATAAGTGATTTATTGATTCTGTTACCGAATGTAGAACAGCAAATTGAGTTTGAGATGTTTGCTAACCAAGTCGACAAATCAAAATTTGCCGTTCAAAAGACATTGGAGCAGACACAAACGTTATTTGATTCACTAATGCAAAAATATTTTGGATAAAATAGTTTGAAATTATTGGTTGAAGGATGCTGGTATTTATAGGAGGTACCAGCATGGAAGAAAAATTAGTAAATATTTTAAACGAGATGGCGGAATATTTAAGCATCTCACAAATGAAAAAACTGCAGGAAGTTCTGTTAAAAAATATGAAAGAGCAGGAAGAAAGCATTTCAGAAACATCTAATTATGATTACCTGAAAATGTTTATTGCTGCAAAGAAGATAGAAGGATGCTCTGATAGGACGGTGACTTATTATAAATCAACGGTAGAACATCTCTTAAAATGTATCGATACGCCTATCAGAAAGATCACAACGGATGAGATACGGAGTTATCTTGCACAATACCAAGAGAAAGGCGGATGCAGTAAAACTACCATAGATAATATTCGCAGAAATATTTCCAGCTTTTTTTCGTGGCTCGAGGAAGAGGATTACATTCTTAAAAGTCCCATGAAAAGAATTCATAAGATAAAAACAGTGCAACCTGTTAAAGAAACAATATCGGATGAGTTAATAGAGAGGCTCCGTGATGCGTGCTTATGTAAGAGAGATCTTGCTATTGTCGATTTGCTTTATTCTACTGGCATAAGAGTTGGTGAATTGGTTCGGCTCAATATTGATGATATATCATTTGAAGAGCGCGAATGTGTAGTGTTTGGTAAGGGCGATAAGGAACGCAGAGTTTACTTTGATGCAAAGGCTAAATTGCATCTTCAGGATTATCTGAAAGAAAGAGATGATGATAATCCGGCATTGTTTGTAACCTTAGATGCACCACATCAACGATTGAAGATCAGCGGCGTTGAGATTCGGATTAGAAGTTTGGGAAGAAGCATCAATGCTGAAAAAATTCATCCTCATAAATTCAGAAGAACTATGGCAACAAGAGCAATTGATAAAGGTATGCCGATTGAACAGGTTCAGAAGATTCTTGGACATTCTCAGATTGATACAACCATGCAGTATGCAATGGTGAATCAAAGTAATGTGAAAAATGCACATAGAAAGTATATTGCATAATCTCCTACGAATTCGGATTTGTCGAGCAAATGGCACTGAGAATGTGCCGAATAAGCCGATAAAGAAAGATTTGTAGACCTGATTGAAAAATAGAATATATGTTTGACATAGATGCGGTTAAATGCTATTATAATGATAAAGAAGGTGCTACCGATAGACGGTTAGCCCTGATACATTTGATTAAAAATAACCGCCAAGTTTTGTCAGGACAGGGCGGTTATTTTTGTGTCTTATTATTGCTCTTAGATCCAACGGAATAACCAAGAGCAAAGCAAGTAATACACAAGCTGATAATGGCTATAAAAAGCTCCGTTGTAAGCATAAGCACAAACCTCCTCAAAAGATTTCCAAAAGTGGATTTCTATGTAAACACAGGCTATAACTCCTGCGGAGAAGGCTAACCGCCTACCGAGTAGGGTAGCACCAAATATATTATACCAAACATATGTTCTAAAATCAAGCCTGCAATAAAATTACTGAAAGATTTGTAGGGATGATGTAGATGAAGAGATTAATAGACATATGTGATATTCAATATGGATATGCGTTCGATTCTAAGTGCTTTACTGAGGATTCGTCATATCCTCAATTGGTTCGCATTCGAGATGTGAAAAGAGGGTATTCTGAGACATATTATTCTGGCGATTATCCAGAAGAGTATATTTTGTCGGAAGGTGACTTGCTTGTAGGAATGGATGGGGAGTTCAATATAGCAAGATGGAAATGTTCAGGAGCATTACTAAATCAGCGAGTTTGTAAGTTGGTAGCAAAGATAGGCACAAATGAAGAATATCTTCGCTTTGCTATGTCAAAATCATTAAAAGAAATAGAGCAAAGAACGGCTTTTGTAACAGTAAAACATCTTTCAGCTAAGGAACTGAATAAACTTGAATTAGATGTTCCAGAACTAACTAAACAGGACAAAATTGCAGATATACTCAGCCGATTAGAAAGAGTTATTGAAGCTCGCAAAGAAGAATTGGAAGAACTAGACGGTCTCATTAAAGCCCGATTTGTCGAGATGTTTGGAAATCCAGTTATTAATGAAAAAAGATGGAGACAGAAATCACTAGGTGAGATAACTACTAAAATTGGTTCGGGAGCAACCCCTAAAGGCGGTAAAGGTGCATATCAAGAAGAAGGTATTACGCTTATTCGAAGCATGAATGTACATAATGGCTTGTTTGAATATAAAGAATTGGCACATATATCAGATGAGCAGGCAACAAAACTTGATAATGTAGTTATAGAAGAAAATGATGTATTATTAAATATTACGGGGGCTTCGGTGGCTCGTTCATGTGTAGTTCCAAGCAAAATTTTACCAGCAAGAGTAAATCAGCATGTTTGTATTATAAGATGCAAGAAATGTATTAATCCAGAATTTTTAAATAAGCTTCTGATAGATGATAATTATCAAGACTTACTCTGGAGTATTGCGGGAGCAGGTGCAACAAGAGAGGCTATAACCAAACAACAGGTAGAAAATTTACAAATAATTATGCCGCCTATTGAGTTGCAGATTGAGTTTATGAGGTTCTGTAACCAAGTCAACAAATCAAAATTTGGCAAATTAAGTACACTGTTATAAAAATATAGTACAATTATTAAAAATATATAAAATACGTCGTTTCCATTGTTTATTTAATCTTTGTAAGGGGGACATTATGACGACCAACTTTGATTACCTAAAGCAAGAACCTAAATTTTCAGCATTTGCAGATACTGCTATATCCGCAGAAAAAATCGTTTTGCTGGATCCGTCGGCATGTATTATTAACTGCCGTCGAGCAATGGAATTTGCAGTGAAATGGATGTATTCTGTTGACAATGAATTGCAGATGCCCTATCAGGATAATTTGCAAAGCCTTATAAATGCAGAAGAATACCGTCAAATAGTCGGACAAGATATTTGGAAACGTATGGATTATATCCGGTGCTGTGGAAATAATGTAGCACACACTACGAAAAAAATGGGACGGGATGAAGCTATGCTTTGTCTTGAAAATCTATTTATTTTTTTAGACTATGTTGCTTATTGTTATTCGGATAATTATGAAGAGCAGAGTTTTAAGAAAGAACTGATAACATGTAGAATTGAAAAAGCAAGGCAATCTCAAAAAGAAGCAGCAGAAATTAAAGAAAAATTTGAGAAAAATCAACGCGAACTGGAACAGAAAGAGATTAATCTTCAAAAACTTATAAAAGAAAATGAATCTTTGAAGGAAGAACTTTCTGCAAGAAGACAAGAGAAAAAGACAAGCTATATTCCGAAGCCTTTGGATCTATCAGAATATGATACACGAAAATTATACATAGATGCTATGCTGATAGATGCCGGATGGAAAGAAGGAAAGGACTGGCTGAATGAGGTACCAATTCCTGGAATACCGAGCAGATCAGGAAGTGGTAGGGCTGATTACGTTCTTTATGATGACAGGAATAGACCGTTAGCGATTATTGAAGCTAAATCAACTGGTAGGGGCGTAGAGGAAGGACGTTATCAGGCGAAATTGTATGCAGATGCATTGGAGAGAGAATATCATCGCAGACCGGTGATTTTTCTGACGAATGGTTTTGAAACGCATATTATTGATGGGCAGTATTCCGAACGAAAATGTTCCGGAATTTATTCCAAGAGGGATTTGGAGAAATGGTTTAATCTGCAGTCAATGAAGACAGGATTAGATCACATTTCCGTAAATAAAGAAATTGCGGGTCGGTATTATCAGGAAGAAGCTATTATAAGAGTATGTGAAAGCTTTGGCAAAAAGAATCGCAGAAAAGCATTGTTGGTAATGGCTACTGGAAGTGGTAAAACAAGAACGGTTATTGCTTTATGTGATGTCTTATTAAAAGCGGGTTGGGTGAAGAATATTCTTTTTCTTGCAGATCGGACTGCGTTGATTACACAGGCTAAGCGAAGTTTTGTAAATCTCTTACCGAATTTATCATGTACTAATTTAGTGGAAGAAAAAGATAACTATTCTGCGCATTGTGTATTTTCTACTTATCAGACAATGATGAAATGCATTGATACAGTAAGTGATAACGAAGGTAAATTATTTACTTGTGGACATTTTGATTTGCTGATTTGCGATGAAGCGCATAGATCTATTTACAACAAATATAGAGATATATTTGATTATTTTGATGCTCCTTTGGTTGGATTAACAGCAACACCCAAAGACGAAATAGATAAGAATACCTATGGGATTTTTGAACTGGAAAATGGTGTTCCTACCTATGGCTATGATCTTGCCCAAGCGGTAAAAGATGGTTATTTGGTGGATTATATCTCTGTCGAAACAGAATTGAAATTTTTAACACAGGGAATCGTTTATGATGATTTATCGGAAGCAGATAAAGAAGAATATGAAGAAAATTTTGCAACAGATGATGGAGCAATGCCAGAGAGCATAGAGGCTTCGGCGTTGAATACATGGATCTTTAATGAAGATACCATACGTCGAGTGTTGAATATTCTTATGACAGAGGGTATTAAAATTAATTATGGACAAAAAATAGGGAAAACAATCATTTTTGCCAAAAACCACGCACATGCAGAAAAGATTCTTGAAGTGTTTGAGAAGGAATATCCTAATCTTACAGGATATGCAATGGTAATAGATAATCGTATGTCATATGCACAGGGAGCTATAGACGAATTCTCGGATGCTAAGAAATTGCCACAGATTGCAATATCCGTAGATATGCTAGATACAGGAATAGATGTACCGGAAATACTGAACCTCGTATTTTTCAAAAAAGTATTAAGTAAGGCAAAATTTCGTCAGATGATTGGGCGCGGAACCAGACTATGTCCGGGATTATTAGATGGGGAGGATAAGTCAAAGTTTTATATATTTGATTTTTGCGGCAATTTTGAATTTTTCCGCATAAACAAGGGGAAACCATCAGCGAATATGATAGCATTACAAGGGGCCATTTTCAATTTACAATTCGAAATGGTTTATAAACTGCAGGCAGCCGAATTTCAAAAGGAACGTTTGATAGCATATAGAAAACGATTAGTAGGTCAAATGGTGGAAAAAGTCTGTGAACTGCCAAGGGATAATTTTGCTGTGAAACAGCATCTAAAATATGTGGAACTGTATTCCATTGAAGACAATTACCAGACACTGACGTTTGAAGATACATTAACTATAAAAGAAGAAGTTGCGCCTTTGATACTTCCTGAGAAGGAGGAAGTGAGTGCGATTCGTTTTGATGCGCTTATGTATGGGATTGAATTAGCATACCTACTTGGAGAAAAGTATACTAGAGCAAGAGGAGACCTGATTAAAAAAGTCAGTGGCATTGCAAGTGTAGCTAATATTCCTGAAATACAGACGAAAACAGATTTAATTAATAAGATACTGCATACTGATTACGTGGAACGTGCGGGAATTGATGAGTTTGAAAAGATACGTGAAGAACTGCGTAGTTTAATGAAGTATATTCCTAAAACAGCGATACGCTATGATACTAATTTTGAGGATGATATACTAACAATTGAGTGGAATGAATCGGAATTGGAAGACGATCAGTTAAAGAATTATAAGGCAAAGGCAGAATATTATATTCGTCAGCATCAGGATAATATTGTCATTGCAAAGTTAAAGACAAATAAGCCATTGAACACCACGGATATAGATACTTTGGAAGAAATCCTTTGGAAAGAGATTGGAACAAAAAAAGATTATGAAGCAGAGTATGGTGAAAAGCCGCTGGGTGAATTTGTCAGAGAGATTGTGGGATTGGATATGAATGCCGCAAAAGAGGCTTTTTCTGAATATCTTGATAATGCGAATTTGGATAGTAGACAGATATATTTTGTTAATCAGATTGTGGAGTATATTGTTCATAATGGCATGATGAAAGATTTGTCGGTTCTTCAAGAATCTCCGTTTACAGATCAGGGAAGCATTGTGGATATTTTCACTGATATGTCAGTGTGGATGGGGATAAAAGGTGTAATTGATAAGATTAATGCAAACGCAGTGGCGTAAATAATTGATTTGTAAAAAGAGGTATAAAGATGCCAAAGTTTATTTCGGAATTTAAAGAAGGGGAGATTGTTGATTTCCCTACAAATAGGAAGTATGAGTTTGTTAGAGCATTGAAATCGGGAGGAACAGGAAAAACGATACTGATGCAGGATACAATGCTTAATAAGTTTTTTGTGTGTAAAAAGTATTCGCCAATGCAGAAACAATATGAAAAAGAATTTTACAATAGATTTATAGATGAAATAAAGATTATGTATGCTATTTATGATATTAACATAGTTAGGATATTTGATTATTATCTTTTTCCTGAACATAGTACAGGCTATATTATAATGGAATATGTAGAAGGGAAAAATATAGATGAATACTTTAAAGAGGAAGATACTGATAAAATTAATTCTATATTTGTTCAGCTAATAAATGCTTTTGCATATTTAGAAAAAAACAACATTTTGCATAGAGATGTACGACCGGAAAATGTACTTATTGATGATAGTGGAACGGTCAAACTGATAGATTTCGGTTTTGGAAAAAATGTTAATGAAGTTGGCAACGAGGAAAACAGCATATATTTGAATTGGCCAGTATCTCAGAAACCTGAAGAGCTATATTCAGGTGTTTATAATAGCCAGACAGAGATTTTTTTTGTGGGATATTTGATTAAAAATTTATTGGCAAAGTATGAAATGAACTCATTTAAGTATACAGAATTGCTAAGGAAAATGATAGAAATTTCGCCACAAAAAAGAATAAATTCTTTTTTAACAATTCAAGATGAAATTTCAAATCAGGCTATGGAGACATTCGATTTTTCAAGGGAGCAGAAGAACATTTATCGAACGTTTGCAGAGGATTTAAAAAATTCTATATCGGTGATAAAAGATTCATTAATTGTGGAAAAAGATATAGGTATTATTATAGAAAAAATGAAAAAAGTTCTTCGAGATAATGCTTTAGAAATGTATATATCTAATAATTATGTGCTTATTTCTTGCTTTATAAAATCAAATTATACGTATTATCCGGGGAAAGAAATACCTGTGGTAGAGGTTAAAAATTTTTATAATTTTTTGGTTTCGCAATCTAGTGAAAAGAGAGAAATTATATTGAATAATTTATATGGTAGATTAAACAAAATTCCGGTTGTAAATAGCATGTATGATGAAGAGTTACCATTTAATTAAAAGAGATTAGTAAATAAGAAATAGTGAGGGGAAAGAAATGCAATATACTTATACCGCAGTTATTAGCAAAAAGGATAGTACCTTTTACGCAAAAGTTCCTGACATTGATAGATGCATTACCACAGGTAAGTCTTTACAGGAAGCAATCTCTCAGATTACAGATGCCTTGAATCTTTGTCTTACCGTTCTGGAGGATGAAGGTATTGTTCCTAAGCGGCCTACGCCGAAGATAGATTTTCCACATTTAACAACAGATATTCTTGTATCTATTCAGGCAGATACAGATGAATACCGAAGGGCTCATATTGAATAGCGAAAAGAAACTATACCAAGGAGGCCTCCCTATGTCCCAACCTATCCAATCCGAAGCCCATCTCACGACCTTTGAAGCCATCAGCATGATCGTCGGCAACAGCATCGGTACCGGCATCATCGCCGTTCCGTATCTTGCCACGAAGAACAGCATGCTGGATGTCGTGTGGATGGTATTAATCGCCTATTGCGTGAACGTGATCCTGCATCTGATCATTGCCGAGCTGTCTTACAATAACGGTGGTGTCCAGCTGGTGAAAAGCTTTGAAGGAGAGCTGTTTCATGGGAAAATGAAGCAGATCTTCAGCTGGAGTGTATTTATTGTCTATGGACTGGCAATTATGATCGGTGTCAGCGGCAACATCAACGGCGGAGCACAGATTTTTG
>ENA-ORSS01002682-ORSS01002682.1-human-gut-metagenome-genome-assembly--contig:-NODE-2682-length-15584-cov-2.597527_pt1 | contig 15584 bp, 9 predicted proteins | sample MGYA00241899_ERZ509162 | MGnify/ENA primary metagenome ERZ509162 (study PRJEB26280, sample SAMEA2338641) | human gut metagenome | biome: human gut; feature: human-associated habitat; material: faeces... | reverse complement strand
TTCTTGGCTATGCTGTCGAGCGAGTCTTTGCGCTCCTGGTCGCCGAATATGTTCTGCTCAAACTTGGCCAGCTCGGCCTCTATGCGCCTCTGCTCCTTGGTGAGCGCAGAGTCGGTGGTGCAGTACTGGGCGAGCGTGCGCCCGAGCATGTTGTTGGTCTTGTAGATGCTGCCCTCGTAGCGATTGAGCGTGAAATAGTCGGCCATGCTCATCGTGGCGGCGTTGTTTAGGTTGCTGGTCATCACCTCCTGGCGGCTGAGGAACGGCTCGAGGTCGGAATACTTCACCCAGAACAGCGGATACTTCGACGGTTCCCCGCCGAAATCGTCGTCGCGGGTCATCACCGGGCAGATGGCTATCACCTTGCGGTGGAACGACGAGTTGGCCTGGTCGAAATAGGCGCTCTCCTTCAGGTAGTACGACTTCACTTCGGCCGACGGTATGTCGCTGTTGTCAACCCTTACCTTGCCGTTGCTCTCTTCGTAGAAGATGTGGTAATTGTCGAGCACGGTCTTCATCTGCACCTTGGCCGAGTCGGTGAACGCCTCGTTGCCGTCGAGCCTGTATTCGTAGACGGGTATGTAGCCGTTGAGTGCCAGCTTAAACACGTAGGTAAACAGGTTCAGCTGCCTGCCTATGGGCTCCACGGGGTAATACAGGCCTGCGTTGGCATCTTTCATGAGGTCTATCTCGCGGTAGATGTCGCGCCGCCACACCACGTCCTCGGGCATGTCGATTGTTGTGGGGAACATCAGCTGTGCACGCCTTGTCATCTGCCCCGAGGCCTGCTGGGCCTGCTTGGCGGCAGCCTGGCTGCGCCTCATCTTGGGTTGTGCCGATGCCGCCCCCGCGGCAAGCGCTATGATTGTAATGAACAACAGTCGTTTCATATCTTAAAAGGCTTTATGTCTGGTTTTACTTTACAATGACCTCCATCGACGTGGGCAGCGTGCGCTGGAGCCCGTCGGGGCCTACGGCCGTGACGCGCGATATGTAGAACCGGCGGTTGCGGGCCAGGCGGCGGAACGTTGTCTTCTGCCTGTCGGAGAACTTGTCGCCGTCGCTCACCATGGGCACGGCGTTGCCCATGTTGTCGAAGAACACCGTCTCGAAGCTGAGCACGCGGAACCCTATGTCGAGGATGCCGTCGGCAGCCATGAGGCTCGCCTTGGGCAGGCCGCCGCCCTTGTATCGCGTGGGGTTGCCGTGCTCGTCGGCCATGGCTATGTATGCCGTCGGGTCGGGCAGCTTGCGCACACGGAACGTGAACTGGCCCATCTGCTGCACACGGCCGGTATTGGTCGACGACACGGTGATGGTCACGTCCTTGCCGATGGCGGTGGGACGGGCTATGTAGCGGCCCGGGCCCACGGGCTGCAAAGTGCCTCCGGTCATCGTCGCCGTCACCTTGTTGAGCGGCACACCGGGCACGCTCACGCTTATCGGGTTGCTGTAGCCGGCATAGAGCATGTTCATGAGGTCGGCCGAGACGGTGGCGCTGGGGTCGACAACGGTGTATTTCTGGCTAAAATCGCGGCGCACGCGCTCTCCGTTGCCGTTGAGCATCTCGATGTATCCGGCCAGGGTGAAGTCGCCGGTACGCGAGCATACCGTCTCGTAAAGGCCGTCCTTGAGGTTCATCTTGCGGTTGCCGATGTATATCTCGGGCACCTGGGTGGTGTCGACGGCGGCCATTACGATGTGAGCCGAGAACTTGTCGCCCCGCACGATGGTCTGCGAGTTGGGTATAACGAAGGCATTTAGCGAGTTGACACGTATGTCCTTCAGGTCGATGTTCGACACGAGCGTGTGCAAAACTTCGCCCTCTGCGTAGCGCACATCGCTCTGGAGCTTCGACAAGAGCGTGACGGCCGCGGCCACGGGCATGTCTTCAAACATGTACTCCTGCCAGTTCTTGCCCATGGTCTGTATGTTGCGGGGCACGTCGGTAGACAGGTTGCTGCTGATGATGGCCTTCTGCGTGGGGTCGGTAACCATGGCCAGGATGCGCTCGCGGAACGAGTTGATGGCGTCGTAGAGCTTGCGGCCGCGCCCGCGCCCGGGGGCAAGCATCACTTGGTTGGCTGCCTCGAGGTCTTCCTTGCCCACGATGTTCTTCACATCTCCGTCTTCGCCGTCGGCCTCTTTCACTATGGCCACCTTCAGTTCGTCAGCAAAGTTATACAGCGAATCGCTCATGCGCCTGACGGCCTGGGCCTTGTCGAACCATGCCTTCACCTTAGCCGGGTTGGCCTTGAGCTGCTCGCTGAAATCATCGTATATGACCTGGTTCTCCTTCGCGGAGTTGGCCGTTGTGCGGCTCAGGCTCTCCTCCACGATGGAAAAGCCGTTGAGCACCTCTGTCGAGACGTTCAAGGCGAGCATGGCCATAAGGACGACATACATAAGGTTTATCATCTTCTGGCGCGGGGAAACAGGTCTTTTCTTTATTGCCATATCGTTATATTTTCCAATCGGGCGGCCGCCGCGTCACGGCAGGGGCCTCCCATGTAAACAAAAATGCCTCGGCACGCTCGCCGCCGGCCGTCAGTCCTTGAGCGGCGCGGCTGCCTTCATGTTGACAGTCATGGCTTCTATCATGCGCGAGTAGATGGCGTTGAGCTCGGCTATCTGCTCTGCCATGCGGCGCGACTGCTCGTTGATTTGGTCGATGGTGCCAATCTGTGCGCTCGCGCCCTTGAGTTGCATCTCGTAAACCTTGCATATTCCGGTGAGGGTGCGGTTGAGGTTTTCCATCTCCTCGGAGTCGCGGGTGAGCCGCTGGCTCTGTTCCGACACCTTGGCGAGCATCTCCGTGAGGTTGCGCAGCTCGTCGATGTAGTTGGCGGTGGCCTCCTCCATCTCTTTTGCGGCCTCCTCCATCTCGGGGGTGACCTGTGGTTGCGGCTGCACAAAGGCCATGCCGCCCAACGGTACGGCCACCGAAGCCCCCTGCGGGCCCTGAGCCACCGACGCCACGGCGCCCTCGGTGGCGCCTTCTGCGGCTGCGGCGCCATCGGCTGCGACAGCGTCGGACGGCGAGCCCAATATCACCGTACCGCCGCCACCGTAGACCACGGGGCCGGCACCGGCCGCCTGGGCAGACTGCCCGACAGCGCCGGCAGCGCCCTCCTCGGCTTCTTCTTCGCCGAAAGCGTGGGTAGGCAAGTCCTTTCCGTCGGCCGTCTTGTCGAACGGTCGGTCGAAGGCCGAGATGAAGAACACAATCACCTCTGTGCCCATTCCGATGTAGAGCATTATGTTTGCGCCTGGCAAGTGAGTGAGCTTGAAGAGCGTTCCGAGGATAACGATGGATGCACCCCAGCTGTAAGCGTAATTAAGGAACGTCTGGCCGGGCACGCTGTCGAGCCACTTCTGCAGGCGGTAGATTATGTTGAACTTGCTGTATTCAGTCATCTCTTCTTCGATTTTTTGATTTTCTCACTTGTGGTATTGGCCAGGCTGCGCACACACCTGAACCCGATGTACGACCGCGGCTGGTTTTGGTACTCGTAGGAGCGCCATGCCGAGCGTATGTAAGACTCGGGGTCTTTCCACGACCCGCCCCTAACGCTCTTGCGCTTCAGGCGGTACGGGTCTTCGAGGGCGGCCTTGTATTCGAGCTGCGGGTTGATGTCGTTCATCATTTCCACCCCGGCCTCGGTGTAGACGGTGCTTGTCCATTCGGCCACGTTGCCCGCCATGTCGTAGAGCCCGTTGGTGTTTGCCTGGTAGATGCCTGTCTTGCTGGTTATCAGATTGCCGTCTTTGGTGTAGTTGCCGTTGTCGGGCTTGAAGTTGGCAAAGAAGCATCCGTCGCCGCTCGCGGTGTTTTCCATTTCCCATGGGAACTCGTCTTGGTTCTTCCCCCTGGCGGCATACTCCCACTCGGCCTCGGTGGGCAGGCGGTAACGCTGCACGAACTGTGCGGCGCGCCCCAGGCCCCTGAGCAGGAACTCTGTGCGCCATACGCAGAAGGCGTTGGCCTGTTCCCACGTCACTCCTACCACGGGGTAGTCGTTGTAAGCCGGGTTGCTGAAGTAGAGCCTCATGTACGACTCGTTGTCGGCATTGGGGAAGTCGTTCACCCAGCATGTGGTGTCGGGGTAAATGTTTACGATGTAAGTGTTGAGGAAGTCCCACGGGCCGCTCCTGGGGCGGTTGATGGTCTGCCTCACCACCCTTCCCTCGTCGTCGATGTATGCAGTGTCCTTCGATATCCACACCTGCTCGTCGGGGTTTACGCGCACGTCGGTGTTGAGGTTACGCTGCGCCGGGTCGGTGCGGTACTTGCGCTTGGCCGCCTCGGCATAGTCGTAAATCTCGTATCGGTAGTTCATCTGGCTGGCGTCGAGCATCTTCTCGCCTGTCACGGGGTTGGTGGTATATATGCTCTCGATGGCCCTCAGCTCATCTTCGTTGGGCTTGCGCGGGATGGCTTTCTTCCAGTTGAGGTACGGCTTGACCGGGTCGCCGTTTTCGTCTTCCTCAATCTTGTATGTCTCGTCGCCCCCGTATGCCGGGTCGGCCAGCCGTTCGCGTATTATGGAGTCGCGCACGTAGTACACAAACTGGCGGTACTGCGAGTTGGTGATTTCCTTCTCGTCCATCCAGAAGCCTTCGACAGAGATGTCCCTTACGGGAGTCTGCTTTCCCCACAGGCTGTCTTCCTTTTCCAAGCCCATCTTGAGGTGGCCCCTCGGTATCATCACCATCCCGTAGGGCGTAGGCTCCGAGAAGACCTTGCCGCCCGTGCCGGTGACCTCGCCTCCCGACGCCATCGACGCCTTGCCGCCGAAGCATCCCGCGAGCGAGAGCGTCGCCACGGCGCAGAGTGCCGTTATGATTGTTCTCTTGTCCATATCTGTTACAGTAATCTCACACTTTTATGCTTGTTCCGTCCCTTCTTTCCCAGGTCCATGTCGGTCTGGTAGCCAATGAATATCTCGTGGCTTCCGTTGCCGATGCTTATGGCCGAGGTGTACACTTCGTAGCTGTAGCCGAGGCTTACGCCGTGGAAGTTGCCGCCAACCATCACCGTCACCGAGTTGGTTGGGCTGTACGACAGTCCGCCGTACATCATTTTCTTGCCGTTGGTATATTTCACCCGCCCTGTCACGTCGGCCCTGTAGGCTGTGCCGTCATACCGTGCCATGACGCTCGGGTGTATTGTTAAGAACGGGTTTCTGAGCTTAATATTGTATCCTCCGGTCAAATAATACGTGCGGTCTATCTTGAAGCTCTGCGTCTCGCCGATGTCCACGGTGGGCGCATTGACGTGCAGCACGGAGAAGCCTGCCCACCAGTTGCGGTGCATATAGTACAGCCCCACCCCGATGTCGACGCCCGTGCCGGTGGCGTCTGACGACGGGAACGCCGGGTCGTCGGGCTCGCCGGTGTCTACCCCGCTGCCGTCGAAGCCCTCGCTGAGCAGCCCCAGGTTGACTCCGCCGCTTATGTTGCCTCCCAGCAGCGGGTACTTGAGCGCATACTGCAGCGCGAAACGCTTGTGGGAGAACAGGCCTATGGCGTCGTTCATGAACTGCACGCCTACACCGTGATAGAGCTTTAGCAGGTAGAATGGTATGTCGGCGCCGGCATACATGGTGCTCGGGCTGTTTTCAAAGCCCGACATCGTCTTGGCGTAAGCGGCGGCGATGTTTATCTTCTGCTCCTTTCCGACCGAGGCAGGGTTGAACGACGGCTCCAGCGCCCAATAATGAGAGAAGGCCGGGTCATACTGGGCCTTGGCCGAAATGACGGCCAACACCACCATGGTCAATATTACGCTACTTCGCTTCAACACATCTGTTATAACGCTCCGACGGCTGTTTTTATTGTGCCGGGCGGCAGCTTTTCGACTTTTTTGACGCCCGATGCGCAACAGCCTCGCCGTCAGCGGTTTCGCAGAGATGCCGTTTTGCGTTGCGATACGGCCTGTCTTGGCCTGCCGAACGGCCCGTTTCTCACGCCCGTACGGGCCGTTTGGCAATGGGGGCGCGCCTCCGGCATCTGCCGTAGGCCCACGGTGGTGGCGCCATGCCACAAAAAAAGGAGGGCGCCCGGCTGATGATGGCGCCCTCCCTGCCTATTGCTACCGGCCTGTGCCGGTGACGTCATTTCACTATTACCTTGTATGACTCACCGGAAACCCTTACGACATAAAGGCCATTGGCAAAGGCATGCGATGCCATGTTGCCCACGGTGCCCGAGTAAACCAGCGCTCCGGCAACGGTGTACACCTCGGCCACGGTGGCTGCGTCGGCGCCAGCAACGCTTATCGTGCCGCCCGACGCTCCCACTGCCATGCCTGCGGCCTTCGGCGAAACCATGCCTGTGGCATACTTGTCCAGGTCGACAACGGGGTAGCCGTCGTTCTCATTGCCTGCGCCCAAGGCCCAAAGCTCGGCGCCCTCGGTCTCGTTGTTCAGGCGCGTCACAAAGTCTTCAGACGTCATCAGGCCGGTGGTGAATCCCTTGGCGTTGTCTATGGTATACGAGGCGAACACGTCGTTTGAAACGGCGATGGCCGGGCCACCAAACAGGTTGATGTCGAAATAGACGTTGCGCATATTAAACTTGTTGGGCTCGATAAACACCAGGTAGCCCAAAATGCCGCCGCTCTGGTTGGCCTCATACGACATCAGCGACGCTGCCGAGTAGCTGTTGTATATCTCGCAATCGCCCTCACGGCCTGTCACCGCTCCGCAAATGCCGCCCACCATCATGGCCGACTCCACCTTGCCGCGGTTGTAGCAATGGCGTATCACGCCGCCTTCCATGGATGCCGCAATGCCGCCGGCACCGCTTGTGGGCGATTCAACTGAGCCGTAGTTTACGCATCCCTCCACGACAGCCGAGTTTGCGCCTACTATGCCGCCTGCCGATATTCCGTTGATGCCGCCTGCCCCGGCCACCACGCTGCCGTAGTTGACGCAGTTCCTGATCCGTGAGGTCATGCCATCGGTCTTGCTGTTGCAACCAACGATGCCGCCACAATAGAATATGATGCAGCTTACCTGGGCATAGTTGGTGCAACCGTCAACCAGGCCGCGGTTGTAGCCGACGAACGCCCCGACCATCGAGTTGCCCTTTACCGAACCGCTTTCGATGGTGAGGTCGTGGAGCTCGAAGTGCTCTCCTGTGGTGCCCAACAACCCCGACGATATGATGTTCTCGCCTGTGTTGACGTTGAGGTTGCGTATCTTGTGCCCATTGCCGTTGATGATGCCGTCAAAAACGAACTCCCTCATTTGCGTATCTTTATAGCCTATGGGCAGCCAGTCGTAGCCGGCGAGGTCGATGTCGGCAACAATGTCAAAATAAACACCGCTGTAAGTCTGGGTTCCCATGTCCACGTCGTTGGCAATCTTGGCCAGCTGCTGGGGTGTTTCCACCTGGTACGGGTTCTGCTTGGTGCCGTCGCCGCCGGCAAAGGCGTCGGCAGCCAGCTCGTTCCACAACGGCAGCACCTCGAAGGTGGCTGCTATGTCCGTGGGTTCCTTTATCTGCAACGAGAGCTTGCCCTTGACCTCGGCCGCCATTTCTACGCCGTTCACCGTAAGGCTTGTGAGGCTGTAGCCCTTGGCCATCATCGGCTTAATCTCTATATAGTCGTCTTTCACCACCTTGTCGCCCGACTGAAGCACCTTGTTGCCGCAGCGAACGCTCAGGCTGCCTTCGCCCGTAACGGTCCATGTCACGGCGCACTCGTTGTCGGGCTGCTCCTCGCCGGTGAACACGGCGGTGAATATTGTCTTCTCGCTGAGGGTCAGGGTGACTTGGTTTTCGCCTAACTTCAAGTCGGACAGCATGTCGCGGTCGTTGGCCTTGAACTCTACGATGCTGTTTCCAGGATCGGCGACAGCCTTGACCGTCACGCTCGAACCGATGGTAACCAACTCGCCCGACTCTATGGCCCGGCCCTCGCTGTCGTACATCTCGAGTCGGCCGTTGCCCGAAACGCTGCTTATCACGGGCACTTTCTTCAACTCGGCCTGTGCCTCGATATGTATGTCGCCGGTCACCCGGTACATGTACTGGAACTCTCGCCCGCTCCCATCGCTGTCGCCGAGCTTGTCTGTGCAGTCTTCACCATTGATCGTAAAGCTCTTCAAGCCATAACCATTCTTGCACGACAGGGCTATCATTATGTTTTTGCCTTCTGCCACATAGCCTCCGTTGTCAACCGTGTTGAACTCGGAGTCGATAACATACATAACAAGGCCCTCGTCAAGGGCGTAAGTAACTTTACAATCATTTGCGTAAACTCCGCATAAGTTCGCAAACAACAAGACAATTAACGTAACAAGATTTCTCATAACTTTAATTATTAAAATTTCCGTAAATATACGTATTATATAAGTTGCAGAACGCGCCAAACACATAATTTATCTTAATTTGATACAACGAGAGCGACATTTCCACCATACCCGCTAATTAATGTTGCATAACGAACAGCGCCAGGTTGGCACGGCGGGCGGTTGGGCCCGATGCGCCGGACAGAAGCCAAGCCGATGACCCCATGCCGCCGTGGATACTGTCGGCTGCCCCTGGCAAAGGCACATCGGGCGGCCGGGAGCCACGACCAAGGCCGGGATGCGGGCAATAGACCGGCTGCGCCCGGCCAGCGCTACGCTTTATTCAACACACATTCAGGCGACATTCAAATGCCGGCGAATGTGCTGCCAACAAACAGCCGCCTCTTTCCTGTTTTCACGCATGCGCCGCATGGCGCCACGAAACGGCCTGTTTCGCACCCTGGAATGGCCTGTTTCGGGCTGCAAAACGGCACATTCGGGAAGCCCAAACGGCACCTGTCGGCAACTCGCTGAATGGCAGCGAGTTGTATGGGGTGGCAGTCTGGTGGCACAGAAACACCGGATGGCAACGGCCACTGCCCCACAGCAGCGCAACCAGACGGCGGCCGCCGGGCCGGCATCACAACTTTTGGGGAGATGCAAACCAAAAAAAACCTAAAATCAAAAACTTTATAACATGGTATAGGTATCACTTCTGCAAAAAATGATTACCTTTGCTTACAGAACGAATACCTAAAATAATTTAGCAAGAACAACAAACTAACGCGCCACGCAAGCGCACCCCCTACCTACGGCAAGCGCCGCAATGCAACCGCGGCCGACCGGAATGGCAGAACAACGCGAAGAAACTAAAACGAGTCAACGGGCACAATCCCGTAACGCAGCAACCGATGCTGCTCACGACTACCATACAAACAACATATTATATGTAATGTAAATGGAAGACAAGAAGAGACTATCTATCAAATTGGCAGAGGACATTGGCGTCGACGTCAGCCGCTGCTACCAGTGTGGCAAGTGCACTGCCGGTTGCGTGCTCGCGCCCGACATGGACATTGCGCCGAGCTTCCTGATGCGCCTGCTGCAGACGGGCACGGAGAAAGCCGACGCACGCGTGCTTGGCTCGACGGCCATCTGGCTGTGCCTGAGCTGCGAGAACTGCGTGGCACGATGCCCGATGGAAATAGACCTGCCGGCCATAATGGACCACTTGCGCGAACTGTCGCGCACCGGGGGACGGGTAAACGAAAAGGCCAGGCCCATAGTTGCATTCCACAAGTCGTTCCTCGACATGGTGAAGCACAACGGCCGGACATACGAGATAGGTCTCGTGGCCGAGTACAAGATGCGCACGATGCGGCTCATGCAAGACGTGGACATAGCACCGACGATGATGGCCAAGGGCAAGCTGAACATCGTGCCGGAAAGGCTTAAGGACAACGGCGACAAGGTGGGGCGCATATTTGCGAACACCATCGACAAGAAAGACTGAACCTAAAACTAAACATCTATACATGAATACAGGTTTCTATCCGGGATGCTCGCTCAACGGCACATCCCGCGAATATAACGAGTCGGTGAGGGCCGTGGCCGCTGAGCTGGGGCTGAAACTTACCGAGATTGACGACTGGAACTGCTGCGGGGCCACCGCGGCCCACTCGATGAGCCGCGAGCTTTCGGTGGCACTGCCGGCACGGGTGCTTGCGCTGGCCGAGCGGCAGGGCTTCGACGAGGTGCTGGTGCCATGCGCCTCGTGCTACAACAGGCTCAGCGTGGCCGCCCACGAGCTGGCCCGCGACGAGGAGCTGGCCGCCAAGGTGGGCGCTGCCGTGGGCATGGCATACTCCGGAAAGGTGAGGATTGTCAACGTGCTGCAGTACCTGCAGGAACACGCCGCCCAACTGCTGCCCGCCAAGATAAGGCATAACTTCGCCCACCGGGTGGCCTGCTACTACGGCTGCCTGCTCGTCAGGCCACACAAGGTGCTCGGCTTCGACCGGCTGGAAGACCCGCAGTCGATGGACGGGATGATGCGGGCCATTGGCGCCGAGCCCATAGACTGGGCCTTCAAGCCCGAATGCTGCGGGGCCGGCCTGTCTGTGTCGCGCACCGACCTTGTGGGCAAGCTGTCGGCAAACATACTGGGCGACGCCCGCGACCGCGGTGCCGAAGCCGTCGTGGTGGCATGCCCCATGTGCCACTCTAACCTCGACATGCGCCGCACGGCCATCAACAAGTGCCTCGACGAGCCTACGGACATACCCGTATTATACATCACACAGGCCATCGGGCTGGCCCTGGGGCTGAGCCGCAAGGCGCTCGGCCTGCAGCGCCACATCGTGGAAGTCAAACTACAATGAAACATGAAGTATGTCAAAAATAGGAGTTTTCATCTGCCACTGCGGCGAGAACATCGGCGCAACGGTTGACTGCGCCAAGGTGGCCGAGGCCGCCGCGTCAATGGAGGGAGTGGCCTTTGCCACCGATTACAAGTATATGTGCTCCGACCCGGGGCAGACGCTGATAAAGAACGCCATACGCGAGCACAGGCTCGACGGCGTGGTGGTGGGCGCATGCTCGCCGCGGATGCACGAGCCTACGTTCAGAAAGGCATGCGCCGAAGCCGGGCTCAACCCCTACCTATGCGAGATTGCCAACCTGCGCGAGCACTGCTCGTGGGTGCATCCCAAGGGCGACGACACCACGGAGAAGGCCATCGAGATTGTGCACGGGCTCGTGGAGAAGGTGCGCCGCAACTCTCCGCTGACGCCAATCCACGTGCCCATAACAAAGAAGGCACTGGTGATAGGCGGCGGGATAGCCGGCATACAGGCCGCGCTCGACATCGCCAACTGCGGCCACAAGGTGATATTGGTTGAGAAGGAGCCGTCGATAGGAGGCCACATGTCGCAGCTTTCCGAGACGTTCCCTACGCTCGACTGCTCGCAGTGCATACTTACGCCGCGAATGGTCGAGGTGGCACAGCACCCCAACATAACGCTCTACACCTACGCCGAGCTCGACTCGCTGAGTGGGTTCATAGGCAACTTCGAGGCAAAGATACGCCTCAAGGCCAAGAGCATAGACGAGAGTCTGTGCACGGGCTGCGGACTCTGCACCACGAAATGCCCGCAGAAAAAGATTCCGAGCGAGTTTAACGCCGGACTGGGAAGGCGCACGGCCATCTACGTGCCGTTTCCGCAGGCCGTGCCCAACAAGCCCGTCATCGACAAGGAGCACTGCACCCACTACCGCACGGGCAAGTGCGGCGTGTGCGAGAAGGTGTGCCCAACCCACGCCATACGCTTCGGCCAGGAAGACCGGATAATCACCGAGCAGGTGGGGGCGGTGGTTGTGACCACCGGTTTCAACGTGCTCGGCACCGACTTCTTCCCGGAATACGGCTACGGGCGCTACGCCGACGTCATCACCGGGCTGCAGTTTGAGCGCCTGGCATCCGCATCCGGGCCCACGCTTGGCGAGATACGGCGGCCGTCGGACGGCAAAGTGCCGGAGAAGGTGGTGTTCATAGCCTGCTGCGGGTCGCGCGACCCGGCCAAGGGAATACCCTACTGCTCGAAGATATGCTGCATGTATACGGCCAAGCACGCCATGCTCTACCAGCACAAGGTGCACGGGGGAGAGTCTTATGTGTTCTACATGGACATACGGGCCGGCGGAAAGAACTATGAGGAGTTTGTGCGCCGGGCCATCGAGGAAGACCACGTCAACTACGTGCGCGGCCGCGTTGCCCGCATATACGAGAAAGAAGGCAAGCTCATTGTCAAGGGAGTCGACACGCTGCTCGGGGCCACTCCCGTAGAGATTGAGGCCGACATGGTGGTGCTGGCCACCGCGGGAGTGTCGAACCAAGGCTCTGAGGAGCTGGCGCAGAAGCTGGATGTCTCCCGGCAGTCGGTCTCCAAATGGGAGGGCGCGCAGTCCATTCCCGATATGGAAAAGATTCTTCAAATGAGCCGTATCTTCGGCGTGACCACCGATTTCCTTTTGAAAGACGAAATGGAAACCGCAGAGGCCGCCCCCGAAACGGAAACAGCCGCTGCCCGGCGCGTGACCATGGAGGAAGCTTTCCGCTATCTGGAATTGCGGCGGCAGGCTGCGCCCAAAATGGCGCTGGCGACGCTGCTGTGCGTGCTGTCTCCGGCTGCGCTGTTGATGCTGTCGGCAATCAGCCAGCAAACGACCCGCTTTGGTATTTCCGAGGAGACCGCCGTGGGCGTGGGCTTGTGCGTACTGCTGGTTCTGGTGACGGCGGGCGTATTCCTGTTTCTGATCTGCGCCGCCCGCAGCAGGGAGTTTCGCGTTTTGGAGGAAGTCCCCTTCGAAACGGAATACGGCGTAACGGGCATGGTCAAAGAACGCCGTAAGGCCTTTCAGGAGAAATATGGCTGGGTACAGATCCTTGGGGTCGTGCTCTGTGTGCTGTCCGCCCTGCCGCTGTTTCTGGCCATCATGCTGCGCCTTTCGGAGTTCGGGACGATGGCGGCGCTGTGCTCGACGCTCCTGACAGTGGGCTGCGGCTGCTTTGCGCTGGTGTATGCGGGCTGCTGTCAAAATTCCATGGATAAACTGCTTATGGAGGGCGAATTTGAACGCTCCCGCCGGGGCCAGCGCCAACTGGCCAGCGAGGTCAGCGGCATTTACTGGCTGACGGTGACGGCGGTATTTCTGATTTGCGCCTTCGGCCCCGGTGGAAACGGAGATCCCGGAACGCTTTGGTGGATCTGGGCCGCGGCGGGCGTACTCTTTGGAGCGGTCATGGCTGTGATTCGCCTGACGGGCAAGCGTGACAAATAAAACGCCACACCCCTCCGTGCCTTTCCGGGGCGCGGGGCTTCTCAGAAAAAGATTGCGGAGGAAAACATGAAATCAAGATTTGAAAAAGCGCGGAAAGCGCTGATCTTCTGGACGCTCTTTATCGGGCTGGGAGCTGTGGGCGGGGCGGCCTGTATGCTGATCGACCCTTCCGGCAAGGCGCTTGGCATGGACGCGATGCTGCCATTTTTCCAGAAAATGCCGCTGGCGGAGCTGCTGTTTCAGGATTTTGTGTTTTCCGGCATTTCCCTGCTGATCGTCAACGGCCTGACCAATTTGACGGCGGCGGTTCTGCTCCTTCGGCGGAAGCACGCGGGCGTTGTGCTGGGCGGCGTGTTCGGCGTAACGCTGATGCTCTGGATTTGCATCCAATTCTGGCTGTTCCCGCTGAATTTCATGTCGACTTTGTACTTCTTTTTCGGGTTGGCACAGGCGCTGACCGGCTATGCGGCCTGGGTGTTTGAACGACAGGAGAACTTTACCGTCCGCCGGGAGGACTATCCTCATGTCGGAGCAAACCCCAAACGGCTGGTGGTGTACTTTTCCCGCATGGGTTACGTGCGCCGCAAGGCCTTTAAGGAAGCGGAACGCACCGGCGCGGAGGTCTATGAGATCAAGGCAGCGGAGCGCACGGAGGGAACGCTGGGCTTCTGGTGGTGCGGCCGCTACGGAATGCACCGCTGGGCAATGCCCATTCAGCCGGTGACGGTCGACCTGACCGCCTACGAGCACGTGACCCTCTGTTCGCCCATTTGGGTGTTTACGCTGGCCGCGCCGGTACGGGCCTTCTGTCAGGCAGCCGCCGGGAAGATTCGGGAGGCGGATTACGTGCTGGTTCACTTTAACCCGTCCCGCTACGAAAATGCCGCCGACGAAATGGATCGCCTGTTGGGTCTGAAACGGGCGGGCCTGCGCAGCTTCGCCTGTCAAATGGGCCGTTATCGGGAGATGGCGAAGAAAACGCCCGGCGAAATTTCCGCTTGATTTTTCGAAAATTATTGCGAGACGCAGGAAAGACGAATCCTGCGCCTTTTTTGTACCCCAAAATGGAAAAATCAGCCGCGACAGCGAAACATTTTTCAACACGCTGCGCCTAAAAATGCATAAATCTGCATGAGAATCCATTGACTTCCCCAGCGGGAAAATGCTATCCTGCCGGTGACGTTACAGCGTTCCAATTTGATAGCCAAAGACGGGAGGAATCCTCGGATGAGTCATTATCGCAATTTCCGGCTGTCCACCTATTTTGTCGCCCACGGCGCGGCGCACGCGGAGCGGCAGCAGCTTCAGAAGGACATCGACTTCTTTAAGCATTATCTGCATCTGGACAACGTGTATCTGGAGCCCTTCCGGGACGGCACCTTCGCTTCGGAAGAACAGGTCAGAATGTGCAAAGAGGTGTTCGAACAAAACGGCATCCACGTCAGCGGCGGCATCACCACCGCTATGCCCGACCCGGAGGGAGCCGAACCCAAGCAGCGTATGTTCGGCACCCTCTGCTACAATGACGAAGCCATGATCCGCCAGCTGGAAGCGGTAGCCGAGATGAACGGTCGGCTGTTCGACCAGTGGATCATCGACGATTTCTATTTCACCAACTGCACTTGCGACCGGTGCCGGGCCGAGCGGGATCAGTACAACGCCGAGCACGGCATCACCGACGGCAGCTGGGAGCACTACCGCAGCCACAAAATGGTGGAGGTCTCCCGGGATCATATGATCGCCCCTTCCAAGCGGGTCAACCCGGACTGCAAGGTCATCATCAAGTACCCCAACTGGATGGAGTCTTATCAGGAGACGGGCTACAACCCCTTGGAACAGAAAGACCTGTTTGACGGCATCTACACCGGCACCGAGACCCGTGACCCCGTCCACACTGATCAGCATCTGCCCCGGTATCTGTCCTTTTCCCTGCTGCAGTATTTCGAAAAGCTGACCCCCGGCCGCAATGGCGGCGGATGGTTCGACCCCTTCGAATGCCGTTTTCTGGACTACTATCTGGAGCAGGCTTACCTGACCGCCTTTGGCCGGGCCCGGGAGCTGATGATGTTCTGCTTCCAGGCGCTGGTGAATACGGTCAACGTGCCTGCGCTGGGCTTCATGCTGGAAAAACTGGATGAAGTGATGGATCATATGGGGCAGGTCGTGGGCGTTCCCTGCTACATCCCCAACGGCTCGCAGGGAGAGGATAACGTGCAGGACTTTTACGGAATGCACGGTTTCCCCATCGTGACCACGCCTTTCTTCCCGGCGGACGCACCCAGGATGTTTTTGACCGCCTCATCCGCCTGTGACCCGGAGATCATTGACAAGCTGGACGCGTATCTGGTGAAGGGCGGCAAGGCCATCGTCACCTCCGGCTTTGTCAAGGAGGCGCTGGGCAAGGGCCTGGACCGCATGACCTCCATTCGCTACCGCGACCGCACC
>ENA-ORSS01002677-ORSS01002677.1-human-gut-metagenome-genome-assembly--contig:-NODE-2677-length-15612-cov-6.357524_pt1 | contig 15612 bp, 14 predicted proteins | sample MGYA00241899_ERZ509162 | MGnify/ENA primary metagenome ERZ509162 (study PRJEB26280, sample SAMEA2338641) | human gut metagenome | biome: human gut; feature: human-associated habitat; material: faeces... | reverse complement strand
TGAAGCCGGAAACATCTCTCCAAATCCAAGGTCTTTCACTGTGATACAGCATTCTTCTGCTGATATATATCGAAGTGATATGCTGAGACGTGTCGTTCTGTTGGGGCGCTGCGGCAGTCCCGGAAGTTTCATCACAATATGCCTTCTTTCGGATTCACGCATATGTTCCACTACAAATACCAGTTCATCGGTATCATCCAGAATCAGTTCGATATCCGCACTGCTTTCATACCAGTTTCTTCCAGCTTCAATCAATGGATAATAAGTCGGCGCACCCATAACACGCATCTCCATTCCCACACTCGTAAGAACAAGCGAACGGCTCATATATCGATAATCCCGAAGCCTGTGTGTAATAAAACGTTCTGCCCCGGCTGCACATGCCCCTCTGGCAAACAGATTGTTTCCATAAAATACCTTACGTTTCTGATAGCAGAGAAGTTTGACTGACTTCTTTGCCCATTCCTGATCAAATCCATCTCCGTTTATCTGAATACTGGAGTAAAGCTCTTTACTCAGTGTATTCTGCACAAAAGCATAAAAATCTGCATCTCTCTGCGTCATATCTTCACTGAGATCTGTCTCCACCGGTGTTTCCAGCATAACAGGAACCGGTTTGTTTCCGCCATTCATAACCATTCTGCGGAATGTCACATGTCGGTCATGGAAACTGTACCAGCCAACGCTCCTGTTCCATGTTTCCATTTTCTGTGTCATCACGTAATAATAGAAGCTTTCCTCGTAATCCTGAAGAATACAGTGTTCTTTCGGGATCCCCAGAAATCCGCATGCTTTCTGCAGATTATCCACTTGTACAGCATCCAGCGTTTCCATAGAAATTACCAGTGCACGGATGTTTTTTTCCACATCGGCAACGCCGAGAAGTTTCATCATCCCGCGAATATAGTATGCCAGCAGCTCCCACGGTTCCTTTTGTTCTTCCGCTACAATGATTCTCTCTCTGCTCTTTGAAACCGCATAGAGATCACTGACCAGAAATCCGCCTTTTTCTCTGGCAAAGTACTCTGCTTCCAGACCAACGCAATAATCCTTCTGCTCCAGTCGCCTGCAGAGACTGGTTGGCATCTCAAACTGACTGCTGCCCACCTTTACCGGAAGTGAGCGCGGTTCATCTGCCTTACGGTCATAGTAACAGATCTGGGAATATTCTTTTCCAAAATCAATTCCGATTATCAAATCTTTTGTCTCGTTCATTTCTCATTTTCCTTTTTGATGGTGAACATGTTCTGTACGTATTGTTCCTGCCTCATAAACCGTTTCAGTTCTTTTTCCGCCTCATTTTTTTTGCCGAGCTTTCTTGCAGAAAGTATCTGATTCAGGATCTGATATCTGCTTCCCGGTGTTCCTTCGATCTTTTTCATTGTAAGAACCCGTTCCACGGTTTTCTGCACTTTCTTTCCATCATCAATTTTGAAATAATACCGCAGTGACTCCCCATAAAACAAGGTAAAGGCACGTACAAAAATACCCTGGTACATTTCTTTCAGCGGCTCACATTTGTATTCCCTGTCATTTCCGATTCCGGTATCCAGACTGTAAAACAACGTTACTTTCGCGCCCGGCGCCGCATGACATTCTACAAAAGTCTTATCATCCAGCTGATACGGACTCAAAAGCTCCGGTGACATTCTTCGGAAAAAGCCGAACATCAGATGTTCCTTCGCACATTCTTTCAGTATTCCCTGCTGAATACCGACATATTCCGGTTTTGGATCCTGCTCCCTGGAAATCTCTTTCAGAAGTGCCAGTCTGCAGATCCGGTTCACCGGCCATTTGTTAAAATAAGCATATTCCAGACGTCCACGCACAAACGCGCTCATCGTGTATTCTTTTACAAATACCCCATATGCGACCTGTGTCAGATAAGCTCCGATAATCCGTTCTTTTCCCGACTGACTGACATAAGATTCCAACACTGCTTCGCCTTCTTTACGGTAATCCGAAGTAAAGATCAGAAGGCTTAAAATACGTTCTTCCAGATCATATGTTTCCATCTCAAACCCTCTGGCACTCTTCCAGATAGACAAAAGCTCGTCCATCGGCCCGAAGCGATATTTCATCAGGTAATATAAAATAACTTCATCGTATTTTCCATTTCGATATACTTCAGATGCAAGTGCCAGAAGTTCTTCATCCTCTGCCATGTTACTCTTCAGTATCATACGGCTTGTAAGCTTCAGAAGGCTTGTAAGCTCCAGCCCTTCATATCCGAATTCTTCTACAAGTCCCATTGCCTGGCGGAACAGTCTGCGGGAGATCAGAACCTCCAGAAGTGTTGTGCGGTCAACCAGTGCATACTGACGATAATCCATTCTTTCAAGATATTTGTCAAGATCCTGTCCATGTACATTCTGTGCATAAAATTCCAGAATTTTTTTCCGTATGGATCTGCGGTATGTTTCCGTGCAGGAAGAAAGTTCTGCAAGGCGCTGAAAATATGCAAGATTTTCTCTGCTCATTTTGGCTGTCTCACAATAATGAAGCAAAAGCCCCGGCTCTTCGACACCCAGTTTCAGTAATTCCGGGATTACTTTCTCCTCATCCGTCAGTTTTTTCAGATTATATGGTATCGTTGCCGCATAGCGACGCTGTTTACCATCCTGAAAAAGAATTGCAGCATCCTCTGTATAGAGCCGAATATATGCCACCCCCTGAGTGCACGGATATACTTCTTCCTCCTGAAGCTGTTTATGGCGAACGATTATCTGCCGCACCTTGTCATCGTCGCAATACAGTCTGTGCATAAACAGCTTCGGTGCAAGACGCTCGCCCTCTTCCCTGCTGAACGGTTCAAACAGGAATTCCTGATAAAGTGTCGCATAATTTTCATCCAGCTGCCCGTCACAGAGTTTTCGATATGCGAAACGCTCCATACTTTCTTTATAATTTTCATATGTATGAGGATCTGTGTCTTTCGCAGCGATCACACTTGCATAAACATATGCTTTCCGTGCATCTCCGAGAGAATTATCATTGTAGGCAAAATACATCAGAAGTGCCTTCGGAAGCTGTCTTCGATAAGAAATCTCCATCGTCTCCACATAATATTCATAGAGTCTGGTAATTCGAAGCCCCTGCTCAACCGCCAGTGAAAACCACTGGAAATACTTTTGTTTCCGTGGTTCACCCTTCATTATATATTTGCAGATTGCCTCCAGAACATCGTCCGAAGGAAACTTCTCATAACCAGCCGCCAGTGTCTGATACAGACTGCCATAAAATTTCTTTTCGTAGCCGGAAAGATATGCAAGGCGCATCACAAGTTCTTCCGTGAGCAGTCCATGCTTTCCTGCAAAACAGAACACCTGCATCCAAAATGGGCTCAGACGGTGCAGCAGGGAAACATCCTCACTTATGAGTTTCCATGCTTCCACATAAAGCAGCGGACTAAAGCAGCCCTTTTCGTAAAGTTCTTCCAGCATAAACAACACTTTCGATGGTGTCGTTCTATATGTACTGTCCAGCTGAAGAAGCAGCCACAAAAGTATAAAGCTGTCTTCTTTCTGACGAAAGAAATTTTGCAACCGCCAAACAGCCTGTCCTTTATCCCGATATAAACCGCATACTGTGCAAAGATACAGATAAATGCCTGCCTGCTCCAGTTCCTCTCTTGTAAACTCCTTGAGCTGATATTGTTTCAGCAGGGATGCTGCGGTCTGATCATCGCCTTTTATATGTGCAATATATGCCTGATAAAAATGATATTCCGGATATTCACATCCCGAAACCTTCAGCCGGTCCAGTATCCGTTCCGTATGTGAAATCCATGTCTCACAGTCTGTATGTCCGATACGATACTCTATATAATCATGTATAAGCTCTGCTTTGTGCTTCTTTTCTTCTCTGCGAATGTCAATACGGATCTGCGGACTCTTTGACGCAGTCACCTGATATCTCAGTTCCTGATACGGGCTTCTTACAATGATCTCACCAATCTGGTTACCGGATTTTAACTGATCTGCATGAATGACATAGTTCAGTTTCAGACAGCTTCCGATGAATTCTTCATCCGTAACGACCTTACGTTCCGGCTCAAGGAATCCCCCCTTGCTTTCTATATCCAGGCGAAGATGTCCCCAGCCGCTCCTCTGGATCTCAAAGGATTCCTGTATGGTTTCTTTGACATTATAAAACTCTGTTTCTGTAGTTTTAAGTGAAATCGAAACAGCCGCTTTTTGTTTCGTGGCAACCAGAAATTCTTCCAGATTCTGCCATGTTACAGGCTGCTTTTAAAGGCCTGCGTAAAGCGCCTTCTGTTTCGGATCTGCCTCTGCAATCACAGTGGCAAAATTTTTATCTGTAAAAATCCTGTAAGCCTCTCTGAAATCCTTATGTGCAATCTCCGTAAGAGCTTCCAAATCCCTGACTTCACTTCCAAAGCTTCGCATTTCTTCTTTTACGGCCTGAATCCGAAACGGAACCTTGTACTCACCTGTACTTGAAGTCACGCACAGCCAGCCGGTACATACCTCTCCCGGTTGCATACCTGAACCGTCTATTCCATAAGGCATCCGCACTGTCGTGCCGGAGAAACGACTGCTGCCCGGTACAAATCTGCGGTTCGAAGACGTCACATATCCCTGAATCCGGTCATTGTTTTCTGTTCCAAAGTAGAGTTCGCCCTGCGCTGTGCTTCCGGCTTCCAGCGTAATCTCCAGCCGGTCCTTCGAGAAAAGGAGTTCCGGCTGCTCATATTCAAATTTTCCGTTCAGTATCTGTTCTATCTTTTTTTTCAATCTGGTTCACCTGATCATCCTTGAAATCGTATTTTTCGTATTGAAATTATTATACACTACATCGAGGTGAGAAGCAAGGAAACGCCTAATGCCAGTATTTTTTTCATTATTTTCTGGGAAAAGCACAGGAAACTTGTCTTGAACATAAACTATATAGAAATCCCGCTTGAGGTGGACACTTGAAAACATTCTTAAAACCTTTGACTTCCGCAGAGGAAAAACTCTGCCTCAAACGCTGCCGAAAAGGGGATTCTGAAGCAAAACGTATTCTTATTGAGCATAACCTGCGTCTGGTTGCCCACGTTGCAAAAAAATATCAAAATACCGGTGAAGACCTTGAGGATCTGATTTCCATCGGGACGATCGGACTGATCAAGGCTATTTCTACTTTTGATGTTGACCGGTCTGCCAGACTTTCCACTTATGCTGCGCGATGTATTGACAATGAGCTTCTGATGATGCTCCGTTCACGCAAAAAATGTTCCAGAGAAGTCTCTCTGTATGAACCGATTGGAACAGACAAAGAAGGAAATGAGATCAGTCTGCTTGATATCATCGAAAGCCCTCCGGTGGATATCGTTGAGAATTACTCCACACAACAGGACATTCTTCATCTCCTTTCGTCTATAAAGAGCATTCTTTCTCCAAAGGAATATCAGGTCATCTGCTACCGCTACGGCATCTTTAATGAACCTGAGCTGACCCAGCGCGAGATTGCCTCCCGCCTTGATATCAGCCGCTCCTATGTCTCCCGCATCGAAAAAAAGGCGCTCGCTGCCCTGCAGCAAGCGCTGCAGGGCTACACGCAGGAGGTCTGAAGCGGCGGGCGCAAAAAAGCAGAGGGGCTGCCCCCTCTGCTTTTTCTTTCTTCTATTTACTGCCGCTCGGCTTTGGTCTCACAGTAGAGGCAGCGGTAGGTGCGCTTTTCACGGTCGGTGAGCGTGAAGATCTGCGGCAGTTCCTGCTCGACGGAGGTGATGCAGCGCGGGTTTTTGCAGCGGATGACGTTCCGGATCCGCTCCGGCAGCTTCAGCTGGCGCTTTTCCACGCGCTGGCCGTCCTTGATGATGTTGACGGTGATGCCGGGGTCGACGTAGCCGATCACGTCCCAGTCGAGGTCCAGGATGCGGTCGATCTTGATGATATCCTTGCGGCCGAGCTTGCTGCTGACGACGTTTTTGAGCAGCGCCACGGAGCAGTCGAGCTGGTCGAGGCCGAGGATGTTGTACAGGTACATTGCCTTGCCGGCGGAGATATGGTCAATGACAATACCGTTGGAAATCGCATCAATAATCATGTGGTAGCCCTCCCTTATTCAATACCAAGCAGCTTGAGGATCAGCGCCATGCGGATGTAGCGGCCGTTTTTGACCTGTTTGAAGTAGCAGGCTCTGGGGTCGTCGTCGACGGCGACGGAGATCTCGTTGACGCGGGGCAGCGGGTGCAGGATGCACAGATCCGGCTTCGCCGTCCGGAGCTTTTCCGGGGTGAGGATGTAGCTGTCTTTCAGACGCAGGTAGTCCTCTTCGTTGAAGAAGCGCTCACGCTGCACGCGGGTCATGTACAGGATATCGAGCTGCGGCATGACGGCCTCGAGGTCCGTGGTCTGCTCATAGGGGATGTTGTGCTTCTTGAGTGCTTCGTTCTTGACGTAGCTCGGCAGCTTCAGCTCTTCCGGGGAGATGAGCACGATCTTGATGCCGGTGTAACGGCTGAGCGCGCTGATGAGCGAGTGGACGGTGCGGCCAAACTTGAGGTCGCCGCAGAAGCCCACGGTCAGGTCGTTGAATCTCCCCTTCTCGCGCTGGATGGTGAGCAGGTCCGTGAGCGTCTGCGTCGGGTGGTTGTGGCCGCCGTCACCGGCGTTGATGACGGGGACCTCGGAGTGCATGGAGGCGACGAGCGGCGCGCCCTCTTTCGGGTGGCGCATGGCGATGATGTCGGAATAGCAGCTGACGGTGCGGATGGTATCGGAGACGCTCTCGCCCTTCGACGCAGACGAGCTGCTGGCGGACGAGAAACCGAGGACCTTGCCGCCGAGCGAGAGCATGGCGGACTCGAAGCTCAGGCGCGTCCGGGTGGAAGGCTCAAAGAACAGCGTGGCGAGGATCTTGCCGTCGCACTTGTGGGCATAGGCCTCCGGGCGGGCGATGATGTCATTGGCCTTGGCGACCAGTTCGTCGATCTCCTGGGTGCTGAGCTGCAGAATGTCGATCAGGTGGTTCATATCAGTTTGTTCCTCCAATCCAAGATTCGTCCGAGGGGTCATTCCGGAACTGCAGGAGCCGGGCGACGTCCTCGGGTTTGATATACTTCTGTTCGGCGGCGACCTGCGCGATCACGTCGAAGTTCGTCAGGCTGACATTTCTGACGTTGGCGGCGGCCAGCCGCTCCAGGCCCTTTTTCATGCCGTAGGTGAAGATGCTCACGATGCCGAGCACCTCCGCGCCGGCCTCCCGCAGCACGTTCACGACCTCAAGGACACTGCCGCCCGTGGAGATCAGATCCTCCACCACGACGACCTTCTGGCCCTTTTCCAGCCGCCCTTCGATCTGGTTCTGGCGGCCGTGGTCCTTGCTCGACGAGCGGACGTAGCCCATCGGCAGGCCCATCATCTGCGCGGTGATAGCAGCGTGCGCGATCCCGGCGGTGCTGGTGCCCATGAGGACCTCCGCGTCCGGGTATTCGCGGCGGATGGTCTGCATGAGGGCGGTCTCCACCTCGGTGCGGACGTCCGGGGCGGTCAGGATGAGGCGGTTGTCACAATAGACGGGACTTTTGATGCCGCTGGCCCATGTGAACGGCTCGTCCGGCCGGAAGAATACGGCGCGGATCGACAGCAGATCCTCTGCGATGCGGCGTGCGGTAGATTCCATAGTCTGCTCCTTTCTGTTATCCGACGAATTCCTGCAGGCAGCGCTGGTAGGCTGCGACGGGGTCGGCGGCCTGCGTTATGGGGCGGCCGACGACGATATAATCCGAGCCGATGGCTCTGGCCTTTTCGGGGGTGGTGATGCGGACCTGATCGTCCGTCTTCGCGTCGGCGAAGCGGATGCCCGGCGTGACGGTCACGAAGCTGCCGGAGCAGGCCTCGTGGATCTTCCCTGCCTCGAGCGGCGAGCAGACCACGCCGTCAAGCCCTGCGGCCTGCGCGTTTTTCGCGTAGTCGATGACGACGTCGGCCAGCGGCGCGTGGATGCCGATCTCCTCTTCCATGCTCTGCTGGCTGGTGGAGGTCAGCTGCGTGACGGCGATGAGCAGCGGACGCGTGCCGTCGGCGCGGGTCAGGCCCTCGAGCGCGGCGGTCATCATGGCGCGGGTGCCTGCCGCGTGGAGGTTCACCATATCCACGTCCAGCGAGGACAGGACGGCCATGGCCTTTTTGACGGTGTTGGGGATGTCGTGCAGCTTGAGATCGAGGAAGATCTGGTGGCCTCTGGCCTTGATCTCGCGGACGATGGACGGGCCCTCGGCGTAGAACAGCTCCATGCCGATCTTCACGAACGGCTTTTTGCCGGTGAAGCGGTCGAGAAACGCGAACGTTTTCTCCTTGCTGTCAAAGTCCAGGGCGATGATGACGTCTTTACCCATGATGTGCGCCTCCTATGATATCGTTCAGATTTTGTATGTGATATTGTTCCATGACCCGCGGCAGATCGTTTACCAGATCGCGGCAGGCAAAGGGATCGACCAGATTGGCCGCGCCGACCTCGACCGCCGTCGCTCCGGCGAGCATAAGCTCGAGCACGTCCTCCGCCGTTCGGACGCCGCCCATGCCGATGATGGGGATGCGGACGGCCTCATAGACCTGCCAGACCATCCGCACCGCCAGCGGGAAGATGGCCGGGCCGGACATGCCGCCGGTCTTATTGGCCAGCAGCGGCTTCTTGCCGCGCAGGTCGATGCGCATGCCAAGCACCGTGTTGATGAGGCTGACCGCGTCGGCGCCCGCGTCCTCGCAGGCCTTCGCGATGTCGGCGATGCTCGTGACGTTGGGCGAGAGCTTGACGATCACGGGCTTCTGGACTGCGTCCTTCACGGCCCGGGTCACGGCTGCAGCGGCCTTCGGGTCGGTGCCGAAGCTCATGCCGCCGCCGTGTACGTTCGGGCAGGAAATATTGACCTCCAGCCAGCCGACCTGCCCGCATGCGTCCAGCCTCCGGCAGACCTCGACGTATTCCTCGATGGAAAAGCCGCTGACGTTGGCCATGACCGGCTTTTGGAAGACACGCTGCAGCTTCGGCAGCTCCTCGGCGATCACCGCGTCGACGCCGGGGTTCTGCAGGCCGACGGCGTTGAGCATCCCGCCCGGCGCTTCCGCGATGCGCGGCTGCGCGTTGCCGGTGCGCGGGTGCAGGGTCGTGCCCTTGAAGGAAAATGTGCCGAGGCAGTTGATATCGTAGAGCTCCGCGAACTCATATCCGTAGCCGAAGGTGCCGCTGGCGGGGATGATGGGATTTTCCAGCTCCCGGCCGCAGAGCGTGACGCTCGTCGTTACCATAGCAGCTCCTCCTTTCTGAATACCGGGCCCTCGCGGCAGACGCGCTTCGGGCCGTTCAGCGTTTCGATCGTGCAGCCCATGCAGGCGCCGAAGCCGCAGCCCATCCGGGCCTCCAGGCTGAGAAAGCCCGGCTTGTCCGCTGCGCGGCAGAGCGCGCGCAGCATCGGCAGCGGCCCGCAGGCGCAGAAGGTATCGTAGACTTCCGGCAGAGCATCGGTCACAAAGCCGCGCACGCCATAGCTGCCGTCGGCCGTCGTGACGACGGTCTGCACGCCGAGGGCGCGGAATTCTTCTTCGTAAAACCGCTCCTGCGCAGTGTTGAAGCCGAGGATGGCGATGGGTGTCTTCCCTGCCGCGAGCAGGCGGCGGGCAAGGCCGTACATCGGCGGCACGCCGATCCCGCCGCCGATGAGCAGCGTGGTCTCGCCGCAGGCGGCGACGTCAAAGCCGTTGCCAAGGCCCGTCAGCGCCTCGAGCGTCTGCCCCGGCCGGCACTGCGAGAGCCAGTCGGTGCCTTTGCCGACGACCTTGTAGAGGATGGTCACGCCGGCATCATCCCAGTCGCAGACGGACAGCGGGCGGCGCAGGAAAAAGCCCGGCAGCTGCAGCTCCAGAAACTGCCCCGGCGCGGTGATGGCCGAGGTGTCGCCGCAAAGGCGCAGGGCATAGGCCTGCGGGGCAAGCGGCCGGTTCTCCGTGATGGTAAACAGGACTTCTTTCAAAGCGTTTCCTCCTTCCAGACGGGTTCTCCGCCGATCATCGTGAGCTTGCACACGCCTGTCAGCGCACGTCCGGCAAACGGTGTGGCCAGACCCATGGTCAGGAACGTTTCGGGGTCGACGGTGTAGGTTTTGGTCAGATCAAAGGCCGTCAGGTCGGCGGGCTGGCCCTCGGCCAGCTCTGTGCCGCAGCCGAAGCGGCGCATCGGCGCGCCGTGCATCAGGTCGACGAGTTTTTCAAGCGGCAGGATGCCGGTCTGGACCAGCGCCGTGTAGCTTGCGGCAAACGACGTCTCGAGCCCGACGACGCCCATGGCGCTCTTTTCCAGCCCCCGGGCCTTTTCTTCCCGGCTGTGCGGGGCGTGGTCGGTCACCAGCATGTCGATCGTCCCGTCAAGCAGGCCCTCGATCAGCGCGTCGCGGTCTTCCCGCGCGCGCAGGGGCGGGTTCATCTTGAACCGGCCGTCCTCCTGCAGGTCTTCGTCGGTGAAGGTCAGGTAATGCGGCGCGGTCTCGCAGGTGACGTCCACGCCGCGGCGCTTGGCTGCGCGGATGAGGGCGACGCTTTCCTTCGTGGAGACGTGGCAGACGTGGTATGCGCAGCCGGTCTGCTCGGCGAGCCGGAGGTCCCGGGCGATCGGCCCCCACTCGCTCTCGGAGCAGATGCCGCGGTGGCCGTGGGCGCGGGCATACGCGCCGTCGTGGATATAGCCGCCGTGCAGGAGGCTGTTGTCCTCGCAGTGCGCGGCGAGGATCTTACCGAGGCAGCGGCACTGCATCATGGCCTCGCGCATGAGGCTTTCCGACTGCACGCCGCGGCCGTCGTCGGAAAACGCGATGACACCTGGCGCGAGCCCTTCAAGATCTGCGAGCCGCTCCCCTTTCTCACCGACGGAGACGGCGCCGTAGGGATGGACGTGGACGAGCGCGTCTTTTTCGATGATCGCGCGCTGCACGGCCAGCGCGGCAGCGCAGTCCGGCACGGGGTCGAGATTCGGCATGGCTGCGACGTGGGCGAAGCCGCCGTGGGCCGCGGCAAGTGTGCCGGTCCGGATCGTCTCTTTATAAGAAAATCCCGGTTCACGAAGATGTACATGCACATCAACGAAACCGGGAAATAAGACAGTCTTATGAAGATCAATGGAAACAGCATCTGCGGGACAGGAAATACGATCACCAATGGAAACAATTCTTCCGCCCGAAAGCAAAACGTCCGCGGCACGAAATACGCCGCCCGAGGAGAGGATCTGTGCGTTTTGAAGCAGATAGCGCATGGTCGTTTCCTCCTTTTTTGTGTCCGGTGCATTATACGGGATATCCGGCGGAATGTCAAGCCCCTTTGCTGAAGGTTTTTTGATTTTTCGGAAAAAGCCCCGGGACTGCGGTCCCGGGGCCTGAAAACGGATTCAGGAAAGGAGCATTTTGTCGTTCGCCTCATCGCTGCCGCTGGCGCGGGAGAACATGGCGAGCAGATCCGGCACGGTCAGCTTCTTCTTCTCCTCGCCGGACACGTCCACCACGACCTGGCCGGCGTCCATCATGATAAGGCGGTTGCCGTGCGCGATGGCGTCTTTCATGTTGTGGGTGATCATGAGCGTGGTCAGCCCGTGCTCCTGCACGATGCGGTCGGACAGGTCGAGGACCTTGGCCGCCGTACGCGGGTCGAGGGCCGCGGTATGCTCGTCGAGCAGCAGCAGCTTTGGCTGCTGCAGGGCCGCCATCAGAAGCGTCAGCGCCTGCCGCTGGCCGCCGGAGAGCAGGCCGACCTTCGCGGTCATCCGGTCCTCGAGACCGAGGTCCAGCGCATGCAGCCGCTTCTGGTATTCGGCACGCTCAGCCTTTGTGATGCCCCAGCGGAGGCCGCGGTGCTGCCCGCGGCGGGCGGCAAGGGCCAGGTTCTCCTCGATCTGCATGGTGGGCGCGGTGCCCATCATCGGGTCCTGGAACACACGGCCGAGGAAGGCCGCGCGCTTATGCTCCGGCAGGCCGGTGACGTCGGTGCCGTCGATGACGATCTTACCGCTGTCGATCTGGAAGGAGCCCGCGATGGCGTTCAGCATGGTCGACTTGCCCGCGCCGTTGCCGCCGATGACGGTGACGAAATCGCCGTCGTTGAGAGTCAGGTTCAGATCGTTCAGCGCGGTCTTTGCGTTGACGGTGCCGGGGTTAAAGGTCTTGCACACATTGATGAGTTCAAGCATGGTGTGTTTCCTCCTTTTTTGCCTTGCCGCGGAACATCTTGCCCTTCCAGTACGGGATGGCCAGGAACAGCGCGACGATCAGCGCCGTGATGAGCTTGAGGTCGTTCGTGTTGAGGCCGAGCTGCAGGACGATCTGGAGCACGAAATAGTAGATCACCGCGCCGATCGACACGGCCAGCAGCTTGAGGCCGAAGTTCGTAAAGAGCTTGCTGAAAATGACCTCGCCGATGATGACGGCAGCCAGGCCGATGACGATCGCGCCGCGGCCCATGTTCACATCCGCCGCACCCTGGAACTGCGCGAGCAGCGCGCCGGACAGGGCGACAAGGCCGTTGGAGAGCATGAGGCCGAAAACGACGTTCGCGTTCGTGTTGATGCCCTGCGCGCGGGCCATGTTCTGATTTGCGCCGGTGGCGCGGATGGCGCAGCCGCGCTCCGTGCCGAAGAACCAGTACAGAAGCGCGATCACGGCAAACGTGAAAAGAAGCAGGATCGGAAGCGGATTTTTCAGGCTCAGCTCGCGCACATAGCGCTGCGAGACCATCAGCGGATATTTGTCCACGCCGACGGCCTGATTGGCCTTGCTGTCCATGATGCGCAGGTTGATGGAGTAGAGTGCGAGCTGCGTCAGAATGCCGGAGAGGATCGCGGGAATGCCGCATTTGGTGTGGAACATGCCCGTCACGAAGCCTGCCAGCATACCGCAGGCAAACGCGCACAGCAGGGCCAGCCACGGGTTCACCCCAGCGCGGATGAGCATGACGGCGGCCGCTCCGCCGGTGGCGATGGAGCCGTCGACGGTCAGATCCGCAACGTCCAGAATACGGAAGGTGATGTACACGCCGATGGCCATCAGGCCCCAGATGAGGCCCTGAGCCGCCGCGCCGGGCAGCGAATTGAGTAGCGCAGAGAGGAAGCTCATAATCATTCTCCTTGTCAGTCTGCGCCTGCAATCGACCGGCAAAGGGTCCCGGTTATCGGCCGATTGCAGGGGCAAACGGTTTTTGCAGTTCCGCCGGTCACGGGTGAATGCCCGTGACCGGTCAAAGTGTCAGATTCAGCCGTCGATCGCCTCGTAGCCATCGAGCGGGGTGATGCCGAGCTGCTCGCAGACGGAAGCGTTGTACTTCGGGGTCGCGTCGGTGTATTCGACCGGCATTGTGGAGATATCGGCCCCGCCCTTGAGGATCTTCGCGGCCATCTTGCCGGTGGTCACGCCGAGATCGTAGTAGCTGATGGACAGCGTCGCCACGCCGCAGCCGCGGCAGAGGCCCTCTTCGCCGCAGACGGCGGGAACGCCGGCAGGGATCAGGACGTTGGCAATGGCCTCGGTGTTGGAGGCGGCGGTGTTATCGGTCGGGATGTAGACAACGTCGGAGAAGTCGGCGGCCTTCTGGGTCACGGAGGAGACGTCGTTGCTGTCGGTGAAGGCAAATTCTTCGCAGGTCACGCCCTGGGCCTCGAGCGCCTTGCGGACCTCGTCGATCTGATAGCGGGAGTTCGGTTCGGCCGAGCAGAACAGCAGGCCGACGGTCTTGGTCTCGGGGAACCAGTCGAGGATCATATGGGCCTGCGCCTGCAGGTCCGCCAGGTCGGACGTGCCGGAGACGTTGCCGCCGACAGTGCCGTTGAAGTCATCGATATCCAGCGCGACGCCATAGGCCGTGATGGACGTGCCGAGGATGGGGATATCAGCCGTAGCGGAGACAGCGGCAGTCAGCGCCGGGGTTGCATTGGCCATGATGAGGTCCACGCCCTTGGAGACAAAGCCGTTGACGATCGTGCCGCAGTTGACGGAGTCGCCGGAGGCGTTCTGCACGTCGACGGTGACGGCGTCGCCGAGTTCTTCTTTCAGCGCGTCGATGAAGCCCTGGGTCGCGGCGTCGAGCGCCTCATGCTGGACCAGCTGGCAGACGCCGACGGTGTAGGTCTTGCCGCTCTCGGCCGGAGCCTCGGCGGATTCTTCGGCGGCGGGTTCGGTCGTTTTGGTGGTTTCTGCGGTCTCGGTGGACGCGGCGGCGGGCTGGCTGGAGGCGCAGGCGGCCAGGCTCAGGACCATGACGAGCGCCAGAAGCAGTGCAAGCATCTTTTTCATTTTGATTTCGCTCCTTTTCTCATGTATGAACTGGATTGGATGGGGCTGCGCCGCGTACTTGCGGCTGCAGTCCAAAACAAAAAGGAGGCTCTGTCCGCGGAACAGAGCCTCCTTCTGGTTACGAAGAAAAACACCGGTCTATACGGACAGTCTCTTTTTTTGCGCGCGGTAATACAGGCCCGTGATCTGCTCGCGGGCCTCAATAAAGAGGAAGCTCATCTGGATGGACTTGTTGTTCGGATAACGCTTGGCCATGATAAGCTCCTTTCTGCCGCGCGTGCGGCGTCCTTTTGATGTTTGCTACTATACCGCTTTAAATGCGCAAAGTCAATCGTGAATCCGCCAAATTGTCCTTACTTTTTTCCGTATCGTTTGTGCATTCCGCAAAATGCACACTGCCCGCCTCCGGGGGGAGGCGGGCGGCGATTCGTTCGTCAGACGTTGCTAAAGTGGTAGGAATGGCCGATATCGTAGGTCATTTTATCGCTTTCGGAGATGAAATCCATGAAGCGGTTGGCCGCGGAGGTCGGCGAGACGTCGCGCAGCGTGCACATGCAGACCGAGCGCGGCGGGATCTCAAACGCCGTGCGGACCGGCAGGATCACGCCCCGGCCGAGTCCGGACTGCGAAAATTCCTCCGTCACGCACGCAACGCCGAGGCCGATCCGTGCCAGCGAGATGAGCAGATTGTGCGAGCCGAGCTCGATCTCCGGCTTCAGGCTGACGCCGTGCTGCTGGAAATACTGCTCGACATAGGCGCGGGAGCTCGCCTTGCGCTCGAGCAGGATGAGCGGGAAGGCCGCGATCTCCTCAAGCGTGTGGGCGTGGTCGAAATCACAGTCGTAATTCGGCGCGGCGACGAAGATCTGGTGGGTATCGAAGCAGTGGCGGATGGAATAGGCGTCCTTGTCCTTCGGCTCGCTGGCAAAGGCGATGTCGACCTGCCCCGCGTGCAGATAGTCGAGGACCATCTGGCTCGTGCCGTTGAGGATGCGGATCTGGATGGCCGGATAGTTCTGATGAAAGGCCTCGAGCCGGGAGACCAGATAGGTCTTCGTTACCGTGTCGCTCGCGCCGATGATCAGCTCGCCCGTGAGCAGCTGGCGCGACTGCGCGAGCTTTTCCTCGCCGCACTGGATGAGGCCGAGGCCGTGCGAGACATAGTCCAGCAGCATCTTCCCCTCGCTCGTCAGCACAACGCCGCGCGTGCTTCTGGAAAACAGCCGGACCTGCAGCTGCTCTTCGAGCTGCTTGATGGACTGGCTGACCGCGGATTGGGAGATATACAGATTCTGCGCCGCGGCGGAGATATTGCCCATGCGGGCGACCTCCTGAAAGAC
>ENA-ORSS01002671-ORSS01002671.1-human-gut-metagenome-genome-assembly--contig:-NODE-2671-length-15650-cov-6.045014_pt1 | contig 15650 bp, 15 predicted proteins | sample MGYA00241899_ERZ509162 | MGnify/ENA primary metagenome ERZ509162 (study PRJEB26280, sample SAMEA2338641) | human gut metagenome | biome: human gut; feature: human-associated habitat; material: faeces... | reverse complement strand
ACAACGAGCTTCCGGTCACTCCGATGATGGAGGCATTTGCGGCGGCGTATAAGAAGCGTCGCACAAAGAACGGCACAAGAGCATAGAGAAAACGCAAGCCGTTCACGGGTGGTTGTCCACCTATGAACGGCTTGTAAATTCTCAAAATTTTTTTAGTCCCTACTTGACACAAGAAGATATGCCCGGTGTCGGCCGCGATAACGCTCTGTACCGGGGAAAGCGCCGCCGCGATCGCGACGATATTCGCCTGCGTCGCGCCGGGGACGAATTTTATCATGGCGTCCTCCCTGGCGATCAGCTTCTTTATGACCGCCTCCGCCCTGCCGCACCACTGGTCCTCACCGTAGCCCGCATAGCTGGCGGCGTTGATTTCCGTAAGCCCATCGAGTATGGACTCAAGGGCCCCCCGGTTATAGTCGTTGTTAAATCTTATCATTTCAAATACCTCCTCGCCATTCCACAGCCCGCGGCAAGCCCTTATCGTATACTGTCGCGTGAATTTATTATACAACCATTTATGCCTTTATAAAATATACCATCAGTTGACAAGAGCACACAAGCCCGAAAGGCTTGTTGAGACTGTCGAAAAACCCAGGGGTTGATAAGGGGCTGCGGCCCCTTATCAACCCTGGGGTTTTTTGACAGACTAAAAGGAGCAGCCTGCGCTGCTCCTTTTATATTGCCTGTAAGCTTTAGCCTACGATGAAGCCGTACTTCAGGGGATCGATGGGGTCGATGGCATAGGTGGCCTCGCCGGTAAGGTAGGCGGTGCCGGTGATGAGAGGTATGACGGCCTTGTAGCCGCACTCATCGACTTCCTTCTCGATAACGCCCTTGAACTTGGTGCCCATGAAGGATTCATAGATGAAGGGCTCGCCAACCTTCAGCTCGCCCTTTGCATACAGGGTGCCCAGCTTGGCGCTGGTGCCGGTTCCGCAGGGGGAACGGTCGGCGGAGCCTTCGCCGAAGATAACGACGTTGCGCTTGTTGGCGTCGGGGGATACGTTGTGGCCGTAGAACTCGATGAGGTCTACGCTGGTGATGTCCAGGCGGGGATGCTGCACCTTGATTTCCTTGTTGATGGTGTGCAGCAGCTTCATGCCGAGCTGGGTGAGGTAGGGAACGGTCTTTTCGTTGATCTCGTCCACAAGGCCCAGCTTGTCGGTATCCACAAGGGCAAAGAAGGAGCCGCCGAAGGAGATGTCAAAGGTTATCTCCTTGCCGTCGATGACCACCTTCTGGTTGGGCTTATACAGGAAGGCGGGGACGTTCTCGAGGGTTACGCCCAGCACCTTGCCGTCCTTCACCTCGGCCTTGGTGCGGATGATGCCGGCGGGAGCCTCAAGCACTACCTCGGTGTAGGGCTCCTTGGCCTCTACCATGCCGGTCTCGACGGCTACGGTAACGGCGCCTATGGTGCAGTGGCCGCACATGTTGAGCCATCCGCCGGTATCCATGAAGAATACGGCAAAGTCGGCCTGAGGATCGATGGGCTCGCAGATGTACGCGCCGAACATGTCGTGGTGACCGCGGGGCTCAAGCATCAGAGCAGTGCGATAGTGGTTATAGTTCTTTTCCAGCCAATGCTTGCGCTCGATGGGGGTGTTGCCCTCGGGCTTGGGGAAGCCGGAGTACACTATACGGCAGAATTCGCCTGCGGTATGGGCGTCGATGGCCTTGAAGCTCGCTTCGAACCTGTCAAGGTTTATCTTGGGGTTGTAATTCATGACCTGCTCTCCTATTTATTATATTTTAATGGCGCAAAAGGAGGCGCCAAAATGAAAACGCGAGTTACTGTAAAAATTTTGCTGTTGCGGAAAAATGTTTTCATCATGCCGTGAAGGAGGGACTAATGAAAAATTTATCAATCCCCAGTAACTATTATCACTCAAACAGATGCAAAAGTCAATAAGCGAATGCCCTCCGGCCATGTTATTTACTGCTGCCTGATAAATATTTTGCTATTGCTTCACAATCGGTATTGAAAAAACCGATGATTTATGCTATCCTGTCCCGGTAGAGAAAAGCGCTGCTTCAGCGCGGAAAGTATAAAACCCGGTGGAAACGGGCCGCATGGGGGCGGATAGGTACTGGTGTGCCTCCTGGTCTTCAAAACCAGCCGTTGGGCGTTAGTAGCGTCCTGGGTGGGTTCGATTCCCACACGTTCCCGCCACCAAGCGTTCGCGCCCCAAAAAGCTATTTTGGGGCGTGACTAATATTGAATAAATATTTGATACACCCCAAAAATAAATCAGCATACCATATTTTGTGTTCAAAAACTTCACGAATACAACAGTTGGTAATCTTAAGCCAACCAAAGCCGGCATTAGAAAATGTGAAGGCTAATTTTCACGGTTGCGATAGACTTTTACAATATATTGATGTATAATTAGCTATACTCAGGGGGCAGTCTGTTCTAACGAATAGAAAAAGCTGATGGCGGCTTCCTGTCCGATCAACGTTTCTTATTATAAAATAAAACCAATTATTAAAAAGGAAAAGGAAGGGCATCATGAGGAAAATCAAACTTTTGCTCAAGCAGCATGTTGGCGCGCCTTGCGCGGCAATAGTAAAGCCCGGCGACAAGGTAGAAAAGGGCACACTGGTAGCCACTCCCACCGGTCTCGGCGCAAACATCTTCTCCTCCGTTTACGGCACGGTAGAGGAAGTAAACGACCAGGCCATAGTGATCCAGCCCGACGACGAGCAGCCTGACAGGTACATCCCCATAAAGAAGAGCGACAGCAAGCTGGAGATGGTCAAGGAGGCCGGAATAGTTGGCATGGGCGGCGCAGGCTTCCCCACCGGCGTAAAGCTGGGCGCAGACCTTCAGGGCGGCTACATACTCGTAAACGCGGCAGAGTGCGAGCCCGGCCTCAAGCACAACATAATGCAGCTTGAACAGCAGGCTGAAAAGACCGTCCGGGGCGTTGAGTACTGCATGGAAATGTCCAACGCCAAGAAGGCCATCTTCGCCATAAAGCGCAAGAACGCCAGGGCAATCTCCGCCGTAAAGAAGGCCATTGCCGACAAGCCTGATATCAGCATTCATCTCCTTCCCGATATTTACCCCATGGGCGAAGAGCGCGCGGTAGTGCGCGAGTGCCTGGGCATTCTCCTTGAGCCCACACAGCTCCCCTCCGCGGCCCACGCAAACGTGGTGAACTGCGAGACGGTCCTCCGGGTGGCAGAGGCCATAGAGGATCAGAAGCCCTGCATATATAAGAACATATCCGTAGTTGGCAAGGTACATGGCGGACCCGAAGCACAGGTATTCATGGATATGCCCGTAGGCATTTCCGTTGAGGATATGCTGGACAAGGTGGGCGGCATCGACGGCGAGTACGGCGAGATAATAATGGGCGGCGCATTCACCGGCCTGCCCACCGAGCTCGACGCGCCCACCACCAAGACCACCGGCGCTATCATAGTCACCATACCCTTCCTCGATCTCCATGGCGCAAAGGTAGGCCTTCTGGTATGTGCCTGCGGCGGCGGCGAAGCCCGCATGCGGGATATAGCCAAGAAGTACAACGCCGAGGTCGTATCTGTGACCTTCTGCAAGCAGGCCATCGAAGTAAAGCCCGGCGCGCCCCGCAAGTGCGAGAACCCCGGCAACTGCCCCGGCCAGATCGCAAAGGTGCTGGAGATGAAACGCGCAGGCGCGGAGTACCTCATCATCGGCAACTGCTCCGATTGCTCCAATACCGTAGTTACCTGCGGCACCCTGAAGATGGGCTTGAAGGTAATACACCAGACCGACCATGTGATGCGCACCATACATCACCCACTGTACAGGCACCTGACCATCAGCAAGACTGTGGATCAGGATCTGAGCGAGTTTTAATGCACTTAAGCTATCGTGAAAATGGCTTTCAGCCATTTTCGCGATGCCAGAATTTTTAGTGGTTTAACTTAAGCCAAAACTTAAGTACCAAATATAATTTATATAGGAGGAAACACATGTCTATTTCAGCCGAATACGCACTTGAGCACAAAAACGACCCCGCCGTATTGTGCTGCAGAGCAGAAGCTGGCGTAGTGCTTTCCGAGCACAACCTGGAAGACCCAGCCATCTTTGATGACCTGGTAGAGTCTGGCCTGCTCAAGCTCGACGGTGCCGTAACCATCGGTCAGGCCATGGGCGCAACCCTCACCAAGACCGCTGACTCACTCACTCCCCTGACTCCCGACCTTCTCGAGGGTATGAAGGAAGTAGAGGAAGAGGCTCCCGCCGCTGAGGAAGCCGCTCCCGTAGCCGCTGCCCCCGCAGCAGTTAACGGCGGCGTACTTAAGATTCATATCGACGAGGGCAAGGGCATTGATCTGGAGCTTCCCATAGGCGCTTTCGCAGCTGCCGGTACTGCCGGCGCTGTAGTACCTGCCACAGTAGCAGGCGCTGCCGCTCCCGCAGAGGAAGAGGTAGAGGAGAAGGTTATCCGCACCCTCACCCGCAAGCACTTTAAGATCACCGAAGTAAAGCGCGGTCCCGAGACCAAGATAGAGGGCACCACCCTTTACATCCGCGAAGGCATCGAGAAGGAGTGCATAGATTCTCAGGAGCTGGTACACGATCTGAAGATCGACATCATAACTCCCGCTGAGTATCACACCTATTCCGAGACCATCATGGACGTACAGCCCATCGCCACCAAGGAAGGCGACGATGTACTGGGCGCAGGCGTTACCCGCGTTCTGGACGGCGTCGTAATGATGCTGACCGGTACCGATGATAACGGCGTACAGATCGGTGAGTTCGGTTCCTCCGAGGGTATCCTCGATGAGAACATCATGTGGGGCCGTCCCGGCTGTCCTGAGAAGGGTGAGATCTTCATCAAGACTCAGATGACCATCAAGGAAAAGACCAATATGACCCGTCCTGGCCCTCTGGCAGCACACCACGCTACCGACATCATCACCCAGGAGATCCGCGTTGCTCTGAAGAAGCTGGACGAGAGTCTGGTTGTCTCCACCGAGACCTTTGAGCAGAAGCGTCATCCCCACAAGAAGAAGGTGGTTATCGTCAAGGAGATCATGGGCCAGGGCGCTATGCACGACAATCTGCTTCTCCCCATGGAGCCTGTCGGCATGCTGGGCGGCAAGCCTAACGTAGACCTGGGCAACGTCCCCGTAGTCTGCAATCCTCTTGAGATACTGGACGGCGCTGTGCATGCCCTCACCTGCATCGGCCCCGCTTCCAAGGAAATGTCCCGCCATTACTGGAGAGAGCCCCTGGTTCTCGAGTGCCTGGCCGATCCCGAGATCGATCTCTGCGGCGTAGTACTCGTAGGTTCTCCTCAGATCAACGGCGAAAAGTTCTACGTATCCCGCCGCGTAGGCCAGACCGTAGAATCCATGGACGTTGACGGCGCATTCGTAACCACCGAAGGCTTCGGCAACAACCACGTTGACTTCGCAAGCCATCTGGAGCAGATAGGTATGCGCGGCGTTCCCGTAGTAGGCATGTCCTTCTGCGCGGTACAGGGCGCACTGGTCGTGGGCAACAAGTATATGACCTCCATGGTAGATAACAACAAGTCCGAGGCCGGTATCGAGAACGAGGTCCTGGGCTGCAACACCCTCTGCCATGAAGACGCTGTCCGCGCCCTGGCGATGCTGAAGGCACAGATGGCCGGCGAAACCGTAAAGGCTCCCGAAAAGAAGTGGAACCCCAACGTTAAGGCCACCAACATCGAGCTGATCGAGACCGCCACCGGCAAGAAGATGGATCTGGTACCCAATGAGCAGTCCCTGCCCATGAGCCAGAAGCGTAAGGAAAAGTACAACTAAAGATATGCTTAAGTTCGGCGATAAGATCATCTACATAGAAGGCGTTCTTGTGGAGATAAGGGATGACGGCTCCGCCGCCATAGACCTTAAAGGGCGCCTCGGGTATCTTGAGATACCTCAGTGGATGCTGCTCCATGAGCATCCATTGGTAGTCGGCCAGGAGTTTGGCTGGAACATGAGTTTTCCGGAACAGCTCGGGCCTGTGGCCGCCCCCGTCAGATACCCTGAAATAACCAAAGTCGCAGAAGGAGAGACCTTTGTGATGGAGGGCAGGGTAAACGACGTACAGGACGGAGCCACGGGTTTGCAACTCACAAACTGCCCGGGTGGTTTCCGATTCCCCATGCGAATGTTCCTCACGGACTACGAAATAAAGAATGATCAGCCTGTGGCATGGACGATGAGCGCCCCTAAGCAGCTCAGCGCCGAGCCAAACAAAAAATATGTAAGCAATCACGATATGTACATGAGAAGGCAGGCAGAAATGCAGGCCAAAAAAGATAATTGAATTTTAATAGGAGGATAAAAATGAACTTAACAGTTGTTAAGGGACTGCAGTCCGAAATTTTCGTTCCCGTTACGCCTCCACCGGTATGGGCACCTGTAACCAAGCCCCTGAACGAGATGGTAATAGCCCTCGCTACCGCAGCAGGCGTACATCGCAAAGAGGATAAGCGCTTCAATCTGGCCGGCGACTTCACCTGGCGCGAGATCTACGACAGCACTCCCTCCAGCGATCTGATGGTTTCCCATGGCGGCTATGATAACAGCGACGTCAACAAGGACATCAACTGCATGTTCCCCATCGACAGGCTTCATGAGCTTGCCAAGGAAGGCTTCATCAAGGGCGTAGCTCCCGTTCATATAGGCTTCATGGGCGGCGGCGGCAACATTGAAAAGTTCACCCATGAGACCGGCCCCGCAATTGCCAAGCGCCTCAAGGATGAGGGCGTAGACGCCGTATTGATGACCGCTGGCTGAGGCACCTGCCACCGCTCTGCAGTTCTTGTGCAGAGAGCAATCGAATCCGTAGGTATCCCCACCATCATCATCGCGGCTCTGCCCCCCGTTGTTAAGCAGACCGGTACCCCCCGTGCCGTTGCTCCCCTGGTTCCCATGGGCGCAAACGCCGGCGCTCCCCACAATGTAGAGCAGCAGACTGCAATAGTCAAGGCTACATTGGAGCAGCTGGAGGAGATCACCACTCCCGGCACCGTAGTACCCCTTCCCTTCGAATATCAGGCCAAGGTCTAATCCTCAAGGGAATAAACAATAATGATCCCCCCGCTATGCGGGGGGATCATTATTTCAGAGTGTCAAAAAAGTGGCTGTACGCCACTTTTTTGAGTTTTACGGGTTTTGCCTCTCGCATTCGCTCCCGGGCGGCAAAATCCGCAAAGTACGAAAACCTCTGGGTTTTCATCCGTTCTGACGCACATGTCGTCAGAGCCGGATTAAACATAAGGGGCTGCGGCCCCTTATCAACCCCTGGGTTTTTTGACAGACTGAGGGGCTCCATAGGGGCCTCTTTTTTAATCGGCTGTTTAGCCCAGATCCTGCTTGTTCATCTTATCCAGCTGCCTCTTACGCCTCATGTTTTTCCGGCAGAGGAAGTATATGCCAAGGAGTATCAACGTGGGCAGGTTGGTACCGAGGAAGGTGGTGAGCATACTGACCACTATTTCACCTGTGGTGGCTCCGTCGAAAATGGCGAAGCTGAGCAGGGCTATGAGGGAGTAGATGAAGGTAATTGCCGGCAGTATGAGGCCTATATACTTATTGTCCATGCGGGAAAGGAATATCTCCAACACACACAGCCCAATGGGCAGCACTATGAAAAATAAGAACGTCATCATGCTGAAGTTTACCATCTATTGCCCCTCCTTGCGGGTCTTTTTGTACTTGTTTATCAGAAGCTTGGCGGTGTCGAAGTCCAGCCTGTCGTCTACGGCCAGATGCTTTACCATTGCTATGTAAGGGTCGGACTCGGTAGATTCGCTCATTTTTATCTTCTGGATAAGCCGGTCCAGCCGCAGCCGCACTGTGGGGTAGCTTACGCCGTACTGGGCCGCAATCTCCTTCAGGGAGCCTGAGGCAAGCAGGAACCGCTTTATGAAGGCAACGTCTTCCTCCTCCAGGTTTGCAAGCCACTCCGGTATCATCTCTATTGCCATAGGACATAAACTCCTTTCTAATAATTAAAGTATAACCTAAATAATATTAAAGTCAATAATAAAGTTTATAATTCAAAAAATTGACATACATTCAAAAAGGCCAGGCATGCTGTTGACGCTTGCATATGCAGACAGTACCATCAGTTGACAAGAGCACACAAGGTTTTAGAAGCCAAACAGCACGGCATAACTGTGTCGTCCTCATTTGAAATACAACCAGTATTTCTGCACTCGTCCTCCTTGTTCTGCCATACTCTTTGACTTCTAAAACTCGAAGACCCTAAAGAGCTTGTTTTGAGGGCGATCCAAGGCCGAGGAGCGCAGTACTACTGGATGTAATACAAGCGACGAGAACGCAGGAGCGTACCAAAACAAGCCTTTCGGGCTTGTGTGCTCTTGTCAACTGATGGTATAATTATAATAAGTGCGTTTGTGCTAATAAAAACAGGAAGGTGATGTAACTAAAATGGAATGTGACAGTTGCGACGTGGGCAATGGACGACTTAGTTAAAAATATATTGATAATGGCGGCGCTGCTGGCGCTGTCGGCATATTTTTCGGCTACAGAGACCGCCTTCAACTCCATGAACAGGACCCGGGTGCGGGCCATGGCGGAAAAGGGGGACAAGGACGCGGAGCTTGCGCTGAAGCTCTCGGAAAACTATGACAGGCTGCTGTCCACCATACTTGTGGGCAACAACATAGTAAATATCGCGCTTGCGGCCATCGGCACGATGATATTCGTAAACATTTACGGCGCAAGCGGCGCGGCCATCTCCACAGGCGTCGTGACAGTGCTGGTGCTCATATTTGGCGAGATATCGCCAAAGAGCCTCGCAAAGGACTGTCCCGAGAAGTTCGCCCTGAAATCAGCCGCCCTTCTTAGGCTGCTCACAGTGATACTCTGCCCGCTGAATTGGCTGTTTTCCCTGTGGAAAAAGCTGCTCAACAGAGTATTCAGGCTGGAAAGCGACAATAAGATGTCTCAGGAGGAGCTTTTGATGCTCGTTGACGAGGTCCAGCAGGAGGGCAGCATAGACGGCAGCGAGGGCGAGCTTCTGAAGAACGCAATAGAGTTCACCGAGAGGGAGGCGGAGGACATACTCACCCACCGGGTGGATATGGAGGCGGTGTCCAAGGACGCAAGCAAGGAGGATATCGCCAAAGTGTTTTCCGAGACAAAGTATTCCCGCCTGCCGGTGTATGATGGGGATATTGACAACATAATAGGCGTGATACACCAGAAGGACTTTTATACGGGCAACGGCATAATTGACCGGGATATAAGCCATATAATCGCCCCTGCGGTGTATGTGCTGAAAAACGAGAAGATAAGCAGCATACTCAAGCTCCTGCAAAGAAAGAAGGCCCACGTGGCGGTGGTGCTGGACGAATACGGCGGCACCTGCGGAATGATAACCATGGAGGATATACTGGAGGAGCTGGTAGGCGAGATCTGGGACGAGCATGACGAGATCACAGAGACAGTCCAGCAGACCGGCGAGAACAGCTTTACCGTGGACGGGGCAATGGATATGGACGACTTCGTAGGCTACTTCGGCATAAAGGCGGACACCGACGCTACCTCTGCAGGGGGCTGGATAACCGAGCAGCTTGGCCACATACCCGAGGCGGGGGACACTCTGGAATACGAAAATCTGGACATAAAGGTGCTTTCCATGGACAACCACCGCATAGAGAAGTTTCGGGTGGACAGGAAAAGCCGCGCAGAGGCCGAGGGCGCGCTTAATATAGGCGAGTAAAAAAGACAGGTAAGCAAAAAGGAACGGCAATGCCGTTCCTTTTCAGTATGTCAAAAAACCCCAGGGTTGATAAGGGGCCGCAGCCCCTTATGTTTAATCCGGCTCTGACGACATGTGCGTCAGAACGGATGAAAACCCAGAGGTTTTCGTACTTTGCGGATTTTGCCGCCCGGGAGCGAATGCGAGAGGCAAAACCCGTAAAACTCAAAAAAGTGGCATTCAGCCACTTTTTTGACACTCTGAGGAACGGTTTGCCGTTCCTTTTATTATGCGTGTTATTTACCGGCGCAGCGCCTTGGGCTTGCCCAGAATCTCCGCGTATATTACTGCCCGCCTGCAGGCGTCCCGGTCTGCGGCGGAGAGGAAGGGGCGAGAGGCGGGCTCTGCCGGTGAGCGGGGACGAGCTCCTGCGGCATCGGCCCCGGAGTGAACGCCGGGGTGGGTATGGCTGGTCAGGCTGCACTCCACGCTTTCGGTGCCCTCACCTTCGGTGGAGACGTAGTTCATGCTGCCGGAGGAAGCCTCCTTAAAGGGCTCCGCTGGCTGGAAGGCCTCGGGCCGGTCATGGGTGCAGAGCTCAACGTCGGGTTCGGGTCTGGGAGCCGCTGCCGGGCGGTAGGCGCCGCTTCTGGGGGCGTAGGGCGTGCCTTGCCGAAGGGTCCGCTCAGGCTGTGCTGAGGCCGCCTCGCTGCGCTGGGGGCGCGCCGCACCGCCGGCTTCTCTTTTAGCCTTGCCCTCTTTGGCAATGTAGGATATGGCGAAAAACAGTATCGCTAAAAATATCAGGCCGTCCATGGCCACACCTCCTTTGCCCTGGAATATGGCTCATACATCAGGAATTCTTGGAGCTGTCGCCCGCTATGGCGTCCCGCATGTGGGTGTCGGAGATCACGTTCTGCATGTTGTAGTAATCCATGACGCCTAACTTGCCCTCCCGGAAGGCGGCGGCGATGGCCTTGGGCACCTCTGCCTCGGCCTCTATGACGCGGGCGCGCATCCCCTGCACCTCCGCCTTGTTCTCCTGCTCCTGAGCTACCGCCATGGCGCGGCGCTCCTCAGCCTTGGCCTGTGCTATGCGCTTATCGGCCTCAGCCTGGTCTATCTGGAGCTGGGCGCCCACGTTGCGGCCTACGTCCACGTCCGCTATGTCTATGGAGAGTATTTCGAACGCAGTGCCTGCATCAAGGCCCTTGTTGAGCACGGTCTGGGATATAAGGTCGGGGTTTTCAAGCACGTCCTTGTGGCTCTTGGAGGAGCCTACGGTGGTAACTATGCCCTCGCCTATACGGGCGATTATGGTCTCCTCACCTGCGCCGCCTACCAGACGGTCTATATTGGCCCGGACGGTGACGCGGGCCTTGGCCCGAAGCTCGATACCGTCCTTGGCTATGGCCGCTATTACCGGGGTCTCTATGACCTTGGGGTTTACGCTCATCTGCACGGCGTTGAGCACGTCGCGGCCGGCAAGGTCTATGGCGCAGGCGCGCTCAAAATCAAGAGGTATGCCGGCGCGCTGCGCGGCGATCAGTGCGTTTACCACCCTGTCCACGTTGCCGCCCGCAAGGTAGTGGGCCTCTAATTTGTTCAGGGAAAGGCTCATGCCCGCCTTGGTGGACTTTATGGCGGGGTTGATTATGCGGGAGGGGACTACCTTCCTTATCCGCATCGCCACAAGCTGGCCTATGCCCACCTTCAGGCCGGAGGCGGTGGCGGATATCCACAGCCCTACCGGCACGAAGCTGAAGAATACGGCGAGGAATACTATTATAAGTACGATAATGAAGATTGGGGCGAAGAATTCCATTGGCTTTTCTCCTTTTTTAAAAAATTCTATTTGGCAATTATTTTATAGAGGAAGAACGCGAGGTATATGAAGGCGATGAAGGCGGGGACTCCTATGACGAGGTGCTTCCAGTCGCTTTTGCGCCTTTTTTCGAGCTCCTTCGCGCTCATGCCCCTGTCGTATACCGTGTCCCGCATACCCTCGCCGGTAAGCCTTTTATCGGCGCAGCGGGGGCATTCGCCGTCCGATTCGTTGTAGAGGGTGCCGCATTTTTTGCAGAATTTGTAGCTCATTTTTCTTATATCTCTTTCACGATGATCCTTACGCCGTCTATGGCGGTGATCCTTACCTTTGCGCCCTTTTGTATGAAGCCGCCCTCGCTTACGATATCCAGCCTTCTGCCGGAAAAGTCGCCTGCACCCACCGGCCTGAGGGCGGTAACGCATTCGCCTTCTAGCCCTATGAGCGCCTGCGCGTCCTTATCGCCGAGGGGGGTGGATTCGCCGTCTATGGAATCCTTCAGCACTATCCTGGAGCGGGACAGCGCGCCCTTGGAAAAGGAGCGGAATATTATGCCTGCGGCTATCATTAAGGGCAGCAGTATGAGTATGAGGGTGATGAGCGCCGTGGTGAGGGAATCCGCCCTGAGCACTATTGCGCCCAGCAGACACAGCCCGCCGAGGATGCCGGGAATCCCCATTCCGGGGGTAAACATTTCGCAAACCATAAGGATGAGTCCTGCGATAAGGCAGATGAGGGCGGGAGTGCTCCATCCCATAATATAATCCATTACAGGGTCCATGGTATCACCTCCTAACCATATAATATCATTATATATAGTCTAAATTGTAAACAGTACGTTAAAACAGCGGGAAAAGGTGCGAGTTGAACCATATGGCGAAGCTGCGCACAAAATGGCTGTCTGCGCCGGGTATTATGCCGCACTTCATGAGCATGACCCCAAGGCAGAGGAGCAGGAATAGCAGCAGCAGCACCATAATCGCCAGCAGGAATATGGAAAAGCCGCTGGCGGGCTTTTTCCAGGCCTTGGGCTTTTCTCTGCGGGGCTTTTCTTCCTTTAGAGTTTCTTCTTCGTCGTATTCGTCTAGAGTTTCTTCTTCGTCGTATTCGTCGCCGTAATCCAGCTCGTCGTCCTCATCGTCAAACTCGTTTAGGTCTATCACTTCGGGATTGCTATGTATTGAGGCCTCAGGGGACGGCGCGGGCTTTGAGGTGATTACCTTTGCGCCCATGGCCTCTGCGGCGCGAATGGCGGCGTGGGCCTCTGCGGCCTTTGTCTCCGCCTCGCTGCGTGCCCGGGCCTGTACCTCCGCCGGGGATATCTCGGAGAGGGCGGTGTCAAAATCCGGCATGTCGGCTATAGTGCCGTTCACGAAGGTAGCCCTCCGGTTCTCATAGTACTCCCGCTCCCTGCAGCAGTCCTGAGTGAGCCGCTTGGCCATGGAAGGGTTCACCGCAAGGCCGGCCTCCTGGCTGCGCTTGAGCAGGGTCATAACCCTGCGGGTGACCTCCTTGGCAGCGGCCGGGTCGTTGGTATATTGCAAAGCCTCGGCGTATACGTCGCCTATGTATTGCGAAAGCAGCTCCCGAAGCTTTTGAGTATCCTGTGCCATCATATCCTCCAGAATTCGCCGTAAAACGATATTTTCCTCAATATCATTATAAACCGTAAACGCCCCCGCCGCAACGTATTTTAGTTTGCCCCGCCGCATAGATATATTGCCATGAGAAGATATGACAAATATTATTGCCCGCGCCTGAGCGCCATGGGCCTTGCTGCTGTAGCCGCGATAGTGCTGCTTTGCGCGGTGCGGGGCTGCATCATATCGAGACAGCCCAATGAAAAGCCGGAGGGAATGCTGAGCATATCCCTTTACGACAGGGCAAGCGGAAAAACAGAAGAAATGCCCCTTGAAGAATACCTCATAGGGGTAGTGGGGGCGGAGATGCCCGCCTCCTTTCCTCTGGAGGCGCTCAAGGCCCAGGCTGTAGCCGCCCGTACATATGCCGTAAGGCACATGACGGCCTTTGGGGGAAGCGGGTGCAGCGGCGCGGATATATGTACCGACAGCGGCTGTTGTCAGAGCTACAGGAGCCCGGAGCAGCTGAAGAAAAAATTTGGGGGAGACGCCAGGCAGTATATGGATAAGCTTCGTCAGGCGGTATATGAGACGGAGGGGGAGTACGCCGCGTACAAGGGAGAGCCCATAGAGGCCCTGTATCACTCCTCCGCCGGGGGACGGACGGAGGACGCACAGAACGTGTTTTCGGCGGCGCTGCCATATCTTGTGGGGGTGGACAGCCCGGGGGAGGAGACGGCAGGGAAGTATGCCGCCGAGGTGAGAGTGTCACTCGGGGAGTTTACGAATAGAGTAAATAAAAAATGGCCTGCCGCCAAGCTGAAAAAGAACAGGCTGGGCGAACAGGTCAAGGTGGTGTCCCGCTACGACAGCGGGCGGGTAAAGGAGCTGAAGCTGAACAAGATAACGGTCAGTGGGCGGGAGCTGCGCAGGCTTTTCGACCTGAACAGCGCCAACTTTACCCTGTCCATAGGCGAAAAGGTGACTATACGTACCAAGGGCTACGGCCACGGCGTGGGCATGAGCCAGTACGGCGCCAGAGCCATGGCCCTGGAGGGGGCAGGGTATGAGGAGATACTCAAGCACTACTATACAGGGGTAGAGATAGAGAAGGTGACGCCTTAATACACGCTGTACCCCAGCACGTAGGCCCACATGTACATGAGCATCATGATGAGGGAGAGAAGGGCCAATATCCGGCGCGGAAGGCGTCCCTTCACCAGAGCGCACAGCCCGGCGGCAATAGGGAAGCATACCGCAAGATACCTGGGGCCGCTTAAAAGCCATGTGCAGCCCACCGTCACCCCGTAGTAAAGCAGGCCGTAGGCGGCGTAGGAGGGGCGAAGCTTACCGGCAGAAAGCGCCAGTATGATAAGGCCCGCGAGGCAGCATATGAGGTTTGGCAGGAACAGCGTCAGCCCCATGGCGGCCTCCCCCGTGTTTAGAGAGGAGAGGAAGTACTGGAGCTGGTATGCGGCGGTGCCGAAGAAGGGGCCAAGGCTTTGGCTCCAGTGGTCGTGCTGGTAGCTCATGAAGGTGAAAAAGCTGCCTGTTACAGCCTTGTTTATGATGAGGTAGAGGGCTGTGCCGAGGGCTATCATACAGCACCCGGCGAGACGGCTGACAAGGTCCCGCTTATGGATGGAGGTTCCCTTGAAATAATCGTATGCGGCTTCCATGAATACCGGCAGTATCAGCAGTATTCCAACGGAGCGGGTGAGAGCCGCAAGGCAGCCGAAAAGGCCGCTGAGCAGGTATTTCTTTTTTCGGCACATGTACATGCACAGGAGGCTTGTCAGCAGGAAAAGGCTCTCGGTCATGGGGGCAAGCAGGAATATGCTGCCGGGGAACAGGCAAAGCAGGGTGGCCGCGAAAAGGGCGGTCCTCCTGTCCGTATCCAGCGCGAAAAGCTCATAGGCCGCAATGGCGGAGCCTATAGCGCAGAGGGTGGTGACGAGCATCGCTCCACCAAAGGCGCTGCCCCCGGTGAAAAGGGAGAATATTCTTATTAGTATTGGATACAGCGGGAAGAAAACTATATGGAACCTGGCGTCCCCCTCGGTTACGTACCAGTTTTCCGCTATGCCCAGATAGCTGGGAGAATCGGTGCGCAGCCAAAGATGCCGGAAGGTATCCAAAAGGCCGCCGGAGTAGCCGTTTTTGACAAGGTCGAACAGGTAGGCTATGGCATAGAGCGCCATGTGCAGCAGTATGACACGGAAGGCTATGGCGGCCCAGGGGTGCCGCCTGTCCCGGCGGGAATTCCGGGGAGACGTCTCCGGGGCAGGGGCTTCCTCAAAGGAGAGGGCGGAGGGTATGAGCCTGAGCAGACCCAAGCCGAACAGCGCCGCAGTCAGCGATGCATACAGCATGGGCAGCACGGCGTATCGGGCGGACCCACACCAGAGTGCGAACCATACCGCCAGTGCAAGCAGGGCGGCGCAGGATATGAATAAAACGTATCTTTTGTCAGTGCTTTTCATATCCAATATTATACCATCAGTTGACAAGGACACACAAGGTTTTAGAAGCCAAACAG
>ENA-ORSS01002666-ORSS01002666.1-human-gut-metagenome-genome-assembly--contig:-NODE-2666-length-15662-cov-2.488691_pt1 | contig 15662 bp, 12 predicted proteins | sample MGYA00241899_ERZ509162 | MGnify/ENA primary metagenome ERZ509162 (study PRJEB26280, sample SAMEA2338641) | human gut metagenome | biome: human gut; feature: human-associated habitat; material: faeces... | reverse complement strand
CTAGTTTTGGAACTTCCATAACTGATTTATAGTTAAATTTTTTCATTAATGCTGGGATTACTTCTTTTTCATATTGCTCTCTTAATTTTTCCATTTTTGTTTAAATCCTCCTTTCTTATTTTAAATTTGCACCGCATTTTTTGCGGCGTCGGAGAATATCGAATCGCACAGGCAGGTTGCCATGAAATTCACTTTCCTACCTGCGATTCTGTCGTTTGGAGGGTTGAACATTGTGTGATACTTTTTTCCTTAATGAAATATATTGTGAAAATTTTAAACACCGGCGGCTGAATCTGTAAAGCCAATACTTTTATCAAAATGCTTGCAACTCGGCGGGGGCGGGGCAAGATTTTCCGGAATTTATGAAAAAAATAGACACGCTTCTTTTCGATTTTGACGGAGTCGTTGCAGACACCGAAAGGCAATATACCGATTTTTGGAGCGGCGCCGCAAAAAAATACGGGGCGCAGGGCGGGGCGGATTTCTCGCTAAAAATAAAGGGAACGCCGCTCGAAAAGATACTCGACATCTATTTTCCGCGCCTGGACGGCAAAGGCAGGGCGGAGGTTCGCGAGAGCCTTTCGGAATTTGAAAAGAAGCTCGTCTTTAGGCCGGTAAAAGGAGCTGTCGAGTTTTTGGAGTCCGCCCGCAATCTCGGATATAAAACGGGACTTGTGACGAGCTCTGGCGCGGCAAAAATGCGAAGGGTTTTTGCTGAAAGCGACTACGGGCGGTTGTTCGACGTTTTGGTGACAGCCGAAGATATTTTGCGCGGAAAACCCGACCCAATGTGTTATCTCGCCGCCGCCTCCAAGCTCGGCTCCGACCCGTCGCATTGCGCCGTATTCGAGGATTCAATAACCGGCTTAAAGGCCGCCAAAGCGGCAAATATGTTTACAGTCGGGCTGCTTACGACATTCCCAAGGGAGGATGTGGAGCGGCTTAGCGACGCAGTTATTGACGATTTTTCAAATGCCTCCGAAGTCTTCTCACTCTTAAAATAGTTGAATCTGGCTTCTATGCCTGATTCTCTTGCCGTTTATTTTACGGAAATTTGTTTTGCGTAGGCGGTTTTGGAAATATTCTATCTAACCAGCCAAAATCGAGTGCGGAATTTTTATAAAAAATAAAACTCTCTGTAATATAGAGTGATAAAAAATTAGGGTCGATATCGGAATTTTTTATTGAATCGGGATTAGGCATTCCTACGCTGCATACTCGCGGCATTTTTTAGCATCTGCTCAAGAAAAGTGCATTCTTTAAAACTTGGGATATCCCTTCCCGCAATAAATTCAAAATAATTCCACTGAAAAAATTCTCGAAACCTTATTTCTTAAAAAAATCCGCAATAATGATGCTATTGGGAAAGTTTGCGGGAGAGGCTTTCGCAATAAACCTGTATAAGCCTATTGCAAAAATGCGGTAAATGCTTTTCGCAACAAATCCGCAACAAAGTTTTCCTGCAAAAAAAATCATTAAAAATCTTTCACACAAAAACTTGAAACCTTGTCCATTAAGCGCCGCCAATAATTATGGCAAATTTCCGAGAAAGAAGGCGCGCACCCCCGTAAAAGTTCAAAGCCTTAGACGCTAAGAGTTTTTAAGAGGTAATCGACTTTTCTCTTTATATTTTCGTCGTTTTCCATCGCGTTGCCGATTACCTTGATTGCGTGCATGACTGTCCCGTGGTCCCTTCCGCCAAATTGCCTGCCTATTTCTTGGAGCGAGTGGGTCGTCAATTTCCGCGACAGGTACATCGCAATTTGACGCGCCATTGCAATGTTTGCGGGGCGGCGCTTGCCTACAATTTCCGACGGGTCTATATTGAAAGATTCGGCGGTCTTTTTCTGTATTTTATCGATGTCAACCGCGGCGTTTTCGTTTTCTTCGCAGAATGCGTCGGCGAGCAGCTCGTTGGCTTTTTCGAGCGTCACCGCATTCCCCGAGTTTATGAGCGACGCATATCCGATGAGGTTCGTAAGCGCGCCCTCCATTCTGCGAATGCTCTTTGTAAACTTGCGCGCAAGCAGCTCCAAAACGGCGGGCTCTATCGCCGTATCGCGCCCGAGCAGCGCCGCCTTTTTTTGGAGAATGGCAAGGCGCGTTTCATAGTCCGGCGCCTGAATATCGACCGATACTCCCCAGCCGAAACGCGATACGAGCCTTTGTTCGATGTCGGATACTTCGTTTATTGGCTTGTCGCAGGAGAGCACTATCTGCCTGCCGGAATTAAAGAGTTCGTTGAATGTGTGGAAGAATTCCTCTTGGCATCTTTCCTTGCCGGCAAAGAACTGCACGTCGTCTATTAAGAGGACGTCCGTATTGCGGTATCTCTTGCGGAAATTCGCGATATTGCCGTCGCGCAATGCGGCGACGTACTCGTTTACAAAATTTTCCGAAGAAACGTACGCTATCGCGGCAGACGGGTTGTTTTTCAGCACGAAGTGAGCGATGGCATGCATCAAGTGGGTTTTACCGAGCCCCGTCGCGCCGTATATGAAGAGCGGATTGAACGCTACGCCGATGTTTTGGGCGACGGCGAGCGCGGCTGCGTGGGCGAATCTGTTGCTTTCGCCAACTACGAAACTTTCAAAAGTGTTTCTCGGATTTATAGACGGGGGAATCGGGGAAACGGACGGTTTGGGGGCGGATATGCGGCGCGGGGCGGTGCGGGGCGCCTCTATTCTATCTTCGGATTGGGGCGATTCCTCACGCGCGACTATCGCAACCTTCATATTGTGGCTTGCCGCGAGGGATATTTGATTGGATAGGACATCCATATAATTGTCCCTAATCCATATGGCGGTAAATTCTCCGTCTGCCGAAAGTCGCATGGTTTCATCGTCCGAGCCGGCTGGTTCGAGGTTTGAAAACCAGCTTTCATATACCTTGTCGCCTACTACGGAAAATAAGCCTTCTTTGGCTCTTTCCCATATCGCTGCTGCGGCGGCTGTTGTTAAATCTGTTTCCATGATAAAGTGTGTAATTATTCACAAAAGGCGCTGTTGGGCGATTGTTATGATTGTGTTAGGGAATTTCCCCGGGCCGAATTTTGGAAATAGCCGTTCTTCATATTGTTTTGCCTTTTGAGAATATTTTGTTTTGTGGTTTTATTTATTGTAAATTTTTGAAATCCCGTTAGTTGCGTTAGTAGATGCTTCGCGCCCACAAGATTTGCCCAACACGGTTAGATACGCCTGCGGAATATTTTTGCCGTTTGTTGTTTCCCATAATTGACTCTTTGGCGCAAGTTGCAAGAAGAAGTTTTTGACAAGTTATTCACAATTTTGGTGTGAAAAAATTTTTAAAAAAAGTTCTTGCCATTGCGGCATAATTTTCAATCGACATCAGCTTGGGATAATTAGCGGGGTTTGGCAAATCCAAGCGGCGCGAATGGGCTTGGTTGAGGGATTTGGGCTCTTTTATGTGCTTTAATATGATTGCCTATAATAACTTGCGTATAGGAATTGAGAAATTTCTGCCCAAAAACTCCATTCACCTCCCCCTAAAAAATTTTTCCTCCCTCCAAAGAAAATTTTTTATAGAAAAATAATTCGCCCGCACTGTTCGCAAAAGACCGGGCCTTTTGCGCTTTTAAGTGCGTCAAGCTGCTCGCCCGACACTTTCAAAAAGCACCCCGTGCAAAGAGAGTTTTCGACTTTTGCTACTATCGGGAACGGAGTTTTTGACGCTTTCAGCTTGTCGTATGCGGCCAAAAATGCCGCTCCAACCTGTTCGCGCGCCTGCAAGACGCATTCGCGCGCCGCGTTGAAATCGCGCTCTATGCCGGCTTTTGCAGCCTCTATGAGCGATATCTCCTCCTCTATGGCGGTGATACGCCCCTTCGCCTGTTTTTCAAGCTCGGCAATTCCGTCGCGCATAGAGTCTATTTCAAACATGACTAACAGCTCCTCTTCCTCCATTTCCGACGCCTTTGCGGAGAGCCTTTCAATTTCCGCGTTTATTGCGGTGTAGTCGTCGTTTTTTTTGACCTCGAGGAGCTGGTTTTTGTACTTGAATATTTTTTCTTCAAGCGCCCTGCGCTGCGAGCGCATTTCGTCGCGGCGGGCCTGGGTGGCGCGGAGCTTTTCGCGGGCGGCATCGCAATCCTTTTCGACGGCGCGGATTTCGGCCCGTTTCGACTCGATTTCCTGCGGGACTGCGTCGAGCCTTCCCTTTATAGCGGAAAGCGCGGCGTCTTTTGTCTGCAAGTTTAGAAGTTTCTCAATATCGCTGTTCACGCGAACTACTCTAATGCGCGGCAAAAACTTGGCAACGCATTTTTTTTCAATTTTACTTTGATTCCGCCGCCCAAAATCAAATAATGCCACAATAGCCGCGTAGGCGAAATTTATAATGAATATTCTCGGCATAGATTACGGACACAAGAGAGTGGGATTGGCTTATGCGGATTCCGATTTAAAAGTTTCCGTCCCCATACCTGCCGCCGTCGAAAGCAGCCCTTCTGAGCGATTGGAGCACATCGCGCGCGAAATAAGAGATAGGCGAATCGATAAAATAGTAATCGGCTATCCGTACAATATGGACGGAACGGTCGGCGACAAGGCGCGCGAGGTGGACGAATATATAAAAATTTTGGAGGAGAAGTTTGGGCTGCCAGTCGTGCGCTTTGACGAAAGGCTAAGCTCATTCCAGGCTGAGAGCGACTATTATTCGACACTATCCCGCGGAAAAAAGAGCGTCGCCGCCCGCAAAAAACACAGGCGTAGCGGCGACATAGACTCCCGCGCAAGCGCGATAATTCTGCGCGAATACCTCGAAAGCGGCGATGCCTCCGAAAGCGGCGGAAACGGCGCTACTCCTTTAAACCCCGATAACGGAGGGGAGTTTTAATGGATAGTGGAAATTCACATTCATCAATACTTGCCGAAGTATTTTCTGAGAAACTTCCGGCCGAGGGCAAGAATAGCCGCTTTCGCTGCGAATGCGCATACGACGGTACGGATTTCTGCGGTTGGCAGTCGCAAAAGAGCGGCGGCAGCGTTCAGGACTTTATAGAGGCGCGGCTTGGGCAAATTTTAAAAAAGCCTATCAGGATACACGGGAGCGGCAGGACCGATTCAGGCGTTCACGCAACGGGGCAGGTATTCCATTTTGATGCCGTATGGGACCACCCCGCCTACGCTCTGTTGGCTGCATTGAGATCCACAAACAGGACGGACGTTTTCGTAAAATCTTTGAAGAGGGTGGGGAATGATTTCCATGCGCGGTACAGCGCAAAGGGAAAGCGCTATGTATATTATATACATACCGGAGTTGCCCTTCCGCACTTGGCCAGATATAGGTGGTCGCTAAAAGGGTTAAAACCTGATATTGATAAAATGAACGCGGCCGCGGAGGCGCTTGTGGGCGAGCACGACTTTACCGCTTTTAGCGCTTCGCGCGGTGCTAACGCGAGGGAAAACCCCGTCAAAGTGCTTCGAAAATTATCGGCGAGCCGCCGCGGAGCGGAGATAAAAATTGTGGCCGAAGGGAGCGGATTTATGTATAAAATGGTGCGAATGCTCGTGGGGGCTCTTGTTGACGCAGGCACGGGGCGGCTCTCAAAATCCGACATCGAAAAGATTCTCGCATCTAAAAAAAGGGGCAATTATTTTCAGGCGGCGCCCGCGCGCGGGTTGTTTCTTGAAAAGGTTTTTTATTGATTGGGGCGCATTGCCTCCCTCTCCATACGCACTGCCGCTCAAAAAATATTGCGCGAAATGTGCGAAGCGCGAAATTTTCCGCACGGACTGCGCTGACTGAGGAGACTGAGCGCGCTACCGCTTGGCTTGCTCTGCTTGCGCTGTTTGCTCTGACTGTACCGACCGCGCACTGACGCTTGGACTGTGCTTGCCGCGTGGCTTGCGCTGTTTGCTCTGACTGTGCCGACCGCGCACTGACGCTTGGCTTGTATTGGATGTGCTGCTTCGCGCTACCGCTTGGAGCGCGCTTATTGCGCTGACTGCGCGTGCCGCGTGGATTTCAGTGCTGCGAAAACCGCGCAATCTGCTCTTTACGCATATTAAAACGGAGTATGGAAAAATCACATTGGCAGTAGATTCCGTCCACGCGCGCCTATTTTGCGAATATTGAAAGCGCGATTGCAGGCGGTTCCATCTCTGGGCGCGCCTGTTTTTAGCGGCATAGTTTGCGGATATTAAAAGCACGCCGACGGGCGAAATTACCCAAAAATTGTCGAGTGCATATAAACGCAATAAAAATACTGTTAGAAAAATTTTTTGCAAATGGGACTTAAAAATCTCGATGTCTAAAACGCGCTGCACTTTTTTGCAATTTTCCAAGTAAAAATATGCTTGCTCTGTGAATTATCTAAGAGCTTCGGACGTTTTCCGGCGACGACAGAGATATGCCTTGCGCGGAATCCCGAATTGCTTATTCCACCAAAGTTAAAAATTAATACTCTGCGCGCCATTTTCTTAGCGTGATAATACATAACTTTTTTTCGCCAAACTTGATTATGCGCATTTGCACCATCTTATATTTGGCAAGGAATATAAATTCCCGCCGCCAAACTTTGCAGTCGTTCTCATACTGCCGCTTCTAAGCCAAAGGCAAAAGTTCGGCTAAATAAAAAAAAGCCGCGCAATATGCGCGGCCTTATCTTTCTTTATAAAATCCTAAGGATTATTGGCGCGGCGAAAGCTGTTGGGGAACTTTTACCTTTGAGAGCCTTACATACGCCGGAAGCCCATTCTCATAGGGGACTTGCACTTCTCCCTGAATGAGGGGCATGACATATTTATTGAATTGGTAGCTGATTGAGATTTTGTCTTCTGCAATCCAAGCTTCCGGGAAATGCTTGACGCCGTTTGCGACTTCCGAGAGCGGAACGAGAAGCGTTTCGCATGCATATTTTTCGGAGTCGGCCCTGACGAGGGCGACCATTTTTCCGGACTGTCCTTCGACCGCCGCCTGAACCGCAACTTGCCCGCACATAAACGCCTCATTGGAGTCGGCGCTTGAAGCGCAGTGTGCGGCCGCGCGCTGTTCGTGCCCAAATTTGCAAGAGCGCGCTTTAACACCGAGGTTTGTCGAAACGAGGTTCTGCAAATATTCCCCTACGCCGCCGAGCTGTTCGTGTCCGAAGGAGTCCTGCATTTTGCCCGCGGCCACAAAGTTGCCGTTGGCGTCTGTAATGCCTTCGCTCGCTACCACGAGGCAGAAGCGGTTCTTTTTTAGGCATTCTTGGACCTGCGAAAGGAAGTATTCGGCATTGAATGCCACTTCCGGAAGCAAAATAATGTGCGGTGCGTCCTCGGGCTGATTGCGGCGCTTTGCAATGCTTGTTCCCGCCGCTATCCAGCCGGCATTTCTGCCCATGACTTCCACAATCGAAACGAGGTCGTGGTTGCCCATTGCTTCGTGGTCGAGCGCGAGTTCGCGGACGGCTGTTGAAAGGTATTTTACGACGCTTCCGTATCCGGGGCAGTGGTCGGTGACAGGCAGGTCGTTGTCTATTGTCTTGGCGACTCCTATCACGCGCATATCGTAGCCCTGCGCGGCGGCGTGTTCGGCTATTTTATTTGCCGTGTCTTGGGAGTCGTTCCCGCCGATATAGAAGAAGAAACGAATATTGTGCGCTTTGAAGACTTCGATAACTCTCGAGAAATCCTCCTCGCTTTTGAGCTTGTAGCGGCAGGTTCCGAGTGCGGCGCCCGGTGTGTAACGCAACCCGCGCACGGTCTGCTGGGATTCCTCCGCCAAATCGATGAGTTCCTCATTAAGAATGCCTTCGACGCCGTTTAGCGCGCCGTAAATCTCCTCGATACAGTCGTGGTTGAGAGCTTCGGTAATGACTCCCGCGAGGCTCGAATTTATGACGGACGTGGGGCCGCCGGATTGTGCTACCAAGACGTTTCCAATCAATTCTTCTTCCATATATAGATTTCGTTGAATAAATTTTTAAAGGTTAGTATTGCCGAAAATCGGCCGTTAGGCAAACTTTTTCTAACGGAATTTGCGTTTATTTGCGCGGTCGTTAAAACTTTGGAAATTTTTGAAAAAATGTTCGCATTTGTCGCGGATTTTTGTTTGTTTATTTATTTCAATATGGATTGGGAAATTAAATGCGTTTATCCAAGAAGAGTGTGTGTCGATATGATACCGGCGCTGCCTTTGGTTAAGTACGAGGGCGAAATTGAGCTTGTTGAAAACGAATCGCAATTAGAGAGTGCCCTTGCGGAGATTTCCCGCGAAAACATACTTGGCTTCGACACCGAAACACGGCCAAACTTTAATAGGGGAAAGTCTTATCCGGTTTCCATACTGCAGCTTGCGGGAGAGAAAAAAGTCTGGGTAATACGCCTCGACCCGCTCTCCGAAAGGCTCTCTGACATTTTTAAGGTTTTGGAGAATCCCGGCATAAAGAAGGCGGGGTTGGCCGTCCAGGGAGATATAAAAAGTTTGAGGGCGCGCTGCGCATTTAATCCGGCCGGATTTGTCGATGTATCCGCCTCGACCTCCAAGATAGGCATTATAAATACTGGAATGAAGAATTTGACCGCTTTGATATTCGGGGAGCGCATATCTAAGGCGGCGCAGCTTTCAAATTGGGCGAGCGAATCTTTGACAAAAAAGCAGATAGACTACGCCGCAACTGACGCGTGGATTAGCCGCAGGCTATTTCTTGAAGTTCGGGAAATTCTAAAAGACGAGCGCACGGCGATAGAGCCTGAGCCGCTTCCGGAGCCTGAAAAATTCAATCTGCTCGGATTTATCAGAAAGGCTATCCGCAAGGTTTCGGAAAAGATTTCCACTAAGAAGAAGCGTTCTAATTCCAAAAAAGTCGGCATATTGGACAGAATTTTCAATAAGAAACCCGCAAAGCCGCCGCGCAAGCGCGGACGCCGCGGAGGCAAGGGCGGTAAAAAGCCCAATAAGAACGTAAAATAGAGTATTTTTTTTAATATTTTGAAGCGCGCCATTATTTGCGCATTGGATCAATATTTATTTGAAACGAAAATTTTTATCTTTTGCAATAAACCCGCCGCGCGACTTTTTGAGCGTTGATATTATTTTTAGAGAAGGGAAATTTTTATAAGGCGATTTTGTTTGCGCCTAAAATGCCAAAACGCCTTTATTGTGGCCCGCACAATTAAAACCAACAGCATATCGGATTTTCAGATTTGAAATAATGCGCTCAAATATTTTCCCGAGGGCGGCTATTGCAAAATAGCTTCATAGGCAAAATTTTTGTCGCCTATCTAACTTTTAGGTGGAGAATTTTGGCATGTAAAAATTTTTAATACTTTTTTGTATAAATCCAAAGCTTGATGCCGAAACCGGAAAATAAAAAAACTTTTATATGGGAAAGCCCATATAAAAGTTTAGCCCGGCAAATCTGCTGCGATTTTATTGTACGCCGCGCTGGAAAAGCGCCGCCTGCGGAATTTTATCCCTATTCGGATTTTTTAACGGGCGCCTTTGCGGCCGATACTACAACCGAGGTGTTTTTACTGTCGCCTGAATAGTAGGCGAGGTAATGGACGTCGCCGATTTCAGTGGCGTTTACATTGCCCGCATCGTACCCGATTGCGCTCGCGAATGCAATTATTTCAGGGTCTGGCCAAGCGAGGGGATTGCCGAAAATCTTGTCGGCCTCAGCCACCCTGCGCTTTAAAAGCCCGCGCCCGCGCTGGTAGTAGTAGTTGCTTATAAGCCCCGTATCCTTGTCGTATATAAGGCTTGGGGTTGAGATGAATACGTCGGTTATATTGGTCCGCTTTTTGGTCCACGTTTTGCCGTAGTCCCTCGACTCTATCTGAAATTGGGCGCGCTGGGTGGATTCGTTTGCGTGCTCTATGCGCGCTATCACGATTATCCTGCCGTCGCCGATATACGCTGCCGAGGGTTCGGTCGTCCAGCCTATATTGTCAAGCCCGGACTCAACCGTCTTTTGGACCCACGTTTTCCCGTTGTCGGAACTTGTGAGCGTTCCCCATGCGTTCCGGGCGTTTTTGCCGTAATTGCCAGTAAACCACAGCGCCATGAGCCCTACATTCGGCACATGGAAGACGTCTGTGATTTGCATCGGCATTGGGTCGAGCTTTGGGGTTGAGATGTGCGTAAAATTCACTCCGTCAGACGTGCGGTAGAGCTTGTGAATGCGGTTTTTGCCCTGAAATCTAATCCACAGCAGCATTTCTCCGTTTTCGTCCAAGCCCTTGCCGATTGGGACTTCTCCGTATTTAGGGTCGGCCGACACGACGTGCGGTTTCGACCATGTCTTCCCGCCGTCTTCCGATACGCGCGCGTATGACTCCCGCTTTCCCTCTGCGATATTGTGTGCCTTTCCGACACTGTATGCGCACACGAGCTTGTTCCCCAGCGCCTGCATCATCGGCCACGAGTTGTATCCCTCAGCGGTTTCGACGGGCATTGGCTCGGGCAAATCCGCTACGGGGGTGATTTTGATTGCGGTGATGGCTGTCGGATACTCGAATGTGTCGGAATGGTCGGAGGCCTTGCGCTCGATTCTTATTTTGACCGGAAGGCCCGGCTTTGCAGGATAGCATGACTCCAATTCCACTTTCTTGCCCTTGAAGGGCTCGCCGGGGATTTTTCCCCTTACGAAGGAGCTTTTTATTTTGTTTGTCTCTTTTCCCGTTGACGGATCTATCTGCGAAGATACCGCTCTGTAAACGTCCTCTTTTGATGCGTCTGCATTCCCAACCGGGGCCGTCTCAATCTCTATTCTCAACCCTCGAAACCCCTCCGGCATTTTTTCCAACACGGCTTCGACGGACTCGTCAAAGTTGCCTGATAAAATCCAAGCTTGGACTGTTCCGGAATCGGTTTTGACCGCTTTTTTATATGGTTTTCCGGAAGCGGCGCGCACGTTTTGCGGGCCTATTTTTATTTCATTAGCGGCTTTCTGGCTTGCGGATGAAGTGTAGGCGAAAGCGAAGATAAGGGCCGATGCCGCCGTTATGGTTGCGAAAAATTTTGGGCGTTTTTTTATCATGATACTGTGTTTTCGTAGCTTATTTTGTGCTTTGCGCCGCTCTTGCAAATGCGCGGAATGCGGCGGGAGGCGTTATTCAAAGTAAATTTCTGCGATTGGCGTTATGGGCTTAGAGTTTTCCACAGGTTTTTGGGATTTTAACCATGTATGGAAATTCGGGCGCTCGAACGCCTTTGTGCCGAAAATTCGCGCGATTGATGTTTCGCGGAGGATTTTGATTTCCGCCCGCTTGCCTGCGAGTTCGCGCGGCAGTACCCACGAATACGGCGCCCACGCCCTGCGCCCGAGAGATTTTCCGTCCACAAAAAGTTCGGCGGGCAGGCCGCCCGTGTCGGCTCTAACTCTCACGGCCCATTCGGGGATTTTTAGAGTGGCTGTCTGGGTTATGCCGCCCGCGTATCCGTAAAGTCCCGCGCCATCGTTTTTATATGGCGCAAGGTTTGCGCCGTCTTGCGAGAAGTTCCCCGCAAGCAGGGCGGCGGGCAGATACGGATAATCAACTTCGGGATTTTCTATTGCAAGCGTATGCGCGCCTTTTTTCAGTTTGAACGCCTTTTGCCTGTACAACTCCCGAAAGCCCGAAGTCAGGGCGGAACAATCGGAAGCGGCCTCTATTGCATTGCCGTCGAGCGATATTTTTGCCGCATTTGGAACGGCGAGGGTGACAACCGATATTTCTGCGTCTTCGGCGAGGGAAAAGTCGAATTTGCCTTTTTCAAATTCGGCGCGCGCAATGTTTGGGGAGTCGAGCTCCACCTTCCACGCGGGCAGTATTTCAACGCCGCGCGGGTATAGGGTAATGGGGATTTTCGCGCCGCAACTTTTTACCGCAAATAAATTCCTCGTTTTATCGGAGTAGCTTATGATTATTGCGGAGCCGTCCTCATATTCGCGGATAAATACGTCTTTTGGCATATTGCCCCGGGCGTCTTCCACGCGCGTCGTCCTTTCAAATTTTGAGAGCAGGTTTTCCTTTAGCATGGGGTAGTCCCAAAAACTTTTATTTGAGACTTCGTCGATTATTTGATCTCCCTCCATATTTAACACTATGGGCGCGGAAGGCTTGTCTTCTGGCGCAAGCAGGCGCCAAGAGTACTGGTCGGAGGCGAGATTTTTTAGCAGCCACGTTAGGTTTGCCTGCTTGTAGGGATAGCGGACTTCAACCAACGGTTGTTTGCGCTTTTTTGTCGCGAAGGAAGCCGCAATCTTGGCTTCGTCCCCGAGCTCCTTCATGTAGCTAAACCACGGCTGGGCAGGGGTGAATGCAGTGTAATAAAATTTTTTTATGGCGTTTCCGCGCGCGTCTATCGGGCCGAGAAAACAATAGCGGTTCATTCCGAATGCCGCAGCAAGCCATATTTGCCTGCGCAGCTTTTGGTAGGGCATATCCGTTGGGCCTATCGCAAACAGCTCTATCAACCCGCCTTTGTTTCCGCGCTTTTCGATTGCGTACATTCCCGTCCCGTAGGTTAGCCATTCTACGCTTTCAAAATTGTCGGGAGTAAAAATATCGTCGATTGCGGGAAATGAAAATTCGCTGAGGACTTTTAACGGGTGCCCGTTTTGCCTAAGCGCCTTTGAGGAAAAATACTCGTCCATTAGGTGCCCCGTAAGAACCATTCCGTGTTTTGCGCACCAGTCGGAAATTCTTTTTGCGTAGGTTTGCGAAAAACGTTTTGCGATAAGCCTGTTTACGGGCTCTTCGTGAGTGAGGCTCCCCGTGCGGGCGGCGATAAGCATGTCGGTGCGAAGGTCGGTTCCCGTGAGCTTTTTATAGTCTTCTTCTATCCCTTTGTAGTAGGGAACCTTTATTTTATCTGAGGCGTACTGTTTCCAGTTGAAATATCCGGCGGAAGGTTCGTCGGTAAATACGCCTTTTACGAGGCTGCCGAGGTAGGGGGCGAGCTTTTTTGCGTATTTTTCGTGCGTTAGGGAAATGAAGCACTCGACAACGTCAGGCTCGAGGAGGTTCGACATGTCGGGGTTTTCGCGCATTACTATTTCAAAATTTCCGTCCTTGTTTTTAACGGCGTTTAAGTGGCGGAATACAAAATCCGGATTTTGCTTCATTACGGTCTTATTTGCCGTGCCGCTTGGCCAGTTAAATTCGTCGTATAGCCATATTGATGTGTAGCCGAGCTCCTTTGCGGTGGCGCATATTTTTTCGCAAGTATCGAGCCATTCGTCGGACATGTATTCGAGTTCGCAGCCCGAGCGCGGATATATTAAGTATTGTGTTATGCCTACATCTTTAAATCCCTTTAAGGCTTTTTTTATAGTTTGCGCGTCGGGCTTGCCTACGACCGCTCCCATGGGAATTAGCGGGTTCTCATCTTCTGGTGGCGTTCGCGAAAGCGCTGTAAGGCTTATCGCGCAAAATGTCAGGGATAGAAGGATAGGCTTGGATAAGTTCATAAGATATTTTTTTCAAAGGGCGCGGATGTTGTCAATATATAATGAGATAATAAAGAAATTGTATTTTTTATATGATTGCGGCTATTGCAAAAAAAATGCCCCACATAAAGAGATAGAGAATAAAATACGCTTTTTATATATTTGTGGTTATTTTGAAAAAAAAACTGTTCCTGTCTATTGGGAAGCGCGGCGCTTGCGCGCAAGCTCGGGAACTCCAAAGAAAATTTTTTATTCTGTTAATATAAAACAGTGGCTCGCCGGGATAAAAATCAAAGCGCGGGATAAGAAAAATTTTTCTGACTCCCATTTTGTGCGGGCACGGAAATTTTCTGTATCTATAAAATTTTGTTTAGCGGTATAAAAAACAGCCAATATTTCTAAAATTGGCGTCATTTGAGTTATGGTGAAAGCATCCGAAAGCCGAGTGCGCCGCTCTGCAATAAAGCCTGTGTCCGCTTCAATAAGAGCAGGCAGTAAATTTTGCGGACCTTTCCAGAGCAAAAAAAACGCGCCCCGAAGGGCGCGCCCTAAAACAAACAACCAACAAGTTAATAGACGAACAACAGCTCGCTGTATTTAGGCATGGGCCATAGATCGTCGGCAACTTCAAGCTCAAGCTTGTCTGCAATCTCGCGGACGCCGTTCATGGCTTCAATTCTCGCCTTGGAGTCGTCCTTTTTCAAGGCCGCTTCTAGGCTCGCGTTTGCCTTGTCGAGGCTGTCGGCGAGGGTTGCGATAAGTTTGCATTTTGAAGTCAAAGCCGCGCTCTTCACGCCTGCCGCTTTTACAGACACGGCGTCGGAAGTGAGTTTTCCGAGATATTCGAGAGCCGCCGGTACTATCATTGTCTTGGACATATTGAGCGTCAAGGCGGCTTCTATCTGTATCTTCTTCATGTACTCTTCCATGAAGACTTCGTAGCGGCTTTTTAGCTCCGTTTCCCTGAGAACGCCGTACTTTTCGAAGAGTGCGATGTTTTCGGGCTTGATAAGCGGTTTTAGCGCTTCCGGAGTGCTGCGGAGGTTCGGCAGCCCGCGCTTTGCCGCTTCTTTCTTCCATGCATCGTTGTATCCGTCGCCGTTGAAGATTACCTTCTTGTGCTTCTTTACGATGTTTTGGAGGATTTTTTGCAGACCCTTTTGGAAGTCGGCTTTCGAGAGCGCTTCAAGCTGCGTCGAGATTTCGTCGAACGCTTCCGCAACAATCGTGTTCAAAATGATGTTCGGATTTGCGCACGATTGCGACGAACCCGCCGCGCGGAATTCGAATTTGTTTCCGGTGAAAGCGAATGGACTTGTGCGGTTTCTGTCCGTGACGTCGCAGGGCAGCGGGGGAAGAGTGTCAACTCCGATTTTTATAAAGTTGCTGTTCTTCGAGCTTTTTGCCTCGCCCGCTTCGATTTGGTCGATAATGTCGGTGAGCTGTTCGCCGAGGAATATGGAGATTATGGCCGGCGGAGCTTCGTTCGCGCCCAAGCGGTGGTCGTTTCCGGCGCTTGCCGTCGCGGAGCGGAGCAGGTCGGCATGTTCGTCAACAGCCTTTATGACGGCGCAGAGGGCCGTCATGAATATGGCGTTTTCATGCGGGTTCGTTCCGGGATTTAGCAGGTTGCGGTCGCCAACTGAAATTGACCAGTTATTGTGTTTGCCGGAACCGTTAATTCCTGAGAACGGCTTTTCGTGCAACAGGCATTCAAATCCGTGTTTTTCCGCCGTGTTGCGCAGAATTTCCATAATCATCATGTTATGGTCTATCGCCAAGTTTAGCTCTTCAAACACAGGCGCAATTTCAAACTGCGCAGGCGCGACTTCGTTGTGGCGGGTTTTTGCCGGAATGCCGATTCTCCACAATTCCCTATCGACCTCCGCCATAAAGTTTATTATGCGGGGTTGAATCGAGGCGAAGTAGTGGTCTTCAAGCTGCTGGTGCTTTACTGGCGGCGCTCCAAACAGAGTGCGGCCCGTTTGCATTAGGTCGGGGCGCAAAATGTAGAGCGATTTGTCAACGAGGAAGTATTCCTGTTCAGCGCCGAGGGTGACAGACACGCGGTCGTCAGTCTTAATTCCAAAGCATTTCAAGAGGCGTTTTGCCTGCATGCTCAGAACCTGTATTGAGCGCAATAGAGGAGTCTTTTTATCGAGAACTTCGCCTGTATAAGAGCAGAACATTGTGGGGATGCAGAGTGTTGCAACGCCCGCGGTTCTCTTAATAAATGCCGGTGAAGTGGGGTCCCACGCAGTGTAGCCTCTCGCCTCGAAGG